>Ga0316205_10000549_pt1 | contig 67269 bp, 75 predicted proteins | sample 3monthpyrite_MG_FD_204941 | JGI IMG/M metagenome (GOLD analysis project Ga0316205, IMG submission 204941) | Microbial mat bacterial communities from mineral coupon in-situ incubated in ocean water Damariscotta River, Maine, United States -... | ecosystem: Environmental > Aquatic > Marine >...
TAATGAGTTATTTTGAAACCTTCAGAATTATATTTCAGGAAACTTCCCCTATTTCATCTAGTTTCGGTAAAAAAAATTAATTTTACTTACTAACTCATATACGCCTAAAGTAATTGTATGGTTTTTACTGAAACGTTAAAATTTTGTTAATACAATTACTTTAAAAAAGCATTATCCCAATTAACCTATGAACCCATCTGCTTCCGGTTGGATCCAAAAATTCCTCACACGTCTTGGTAAAGAGCGCCTTATTGATGAATTTACAGATGATGTACATTTTTACCATCGGTTAAAATCAACTGGCTTTATCTACGGTGTCTCTTTAGATTCTCTTCCTGAAGAACCTTTAAGTGACCTGCAACTTACCAAAGAGGAATATACAAAGATCAATCTTTTTCATGCATTGCTCTTCACCTATTTCGTAAAAAATCACAACGCCGAATTTGATGATGCAATTAATGAAATAATACGTTTCTATAAAAATATTGAGAAGGGAAAAACCAGTTTTTTTCAAAAGTTATCCTTGTCCCAAACTCCTTCCAATAATTTAGAGCATATTTTATCTTCTCGCCTTAATGAAAGTAACTCTGTGCTCAAGAGAAATACAGTCTCACTGCTCACTTATGCTCTTTTGTATGTGGATGTTTTGGCCTTCAGAGTTTTTCTGAACGCCCCAGATTCCCTTAAAAAATACTCTGAAGATCTTGAAACTTTGTTAATAAACTGCTCCTTGCTTGCCCTTCAAGCCAAAGAAAAAAAGAACAAATACGATCTTCAGCTCTTAGAATTATTTGAGTCGTCTTCTATTTTTATGGAAGGAAACACAACCTTAGAACAGCTTCAAAACATGGCGAGTCTTAATGGAATTATTACTCAGGACATTCTAGCCAAAAAATTTCTTTTTGATATTTGTAGTTTGGCCGTATGGGACGATCATATATTAGATGATTCTGAATACGCATTTCTACAGCAGTTAGCCAGCGTCCTAGATTTTACCAAGCAAGACCTTGACACCAGTATTCTTGAAATGACTGGCTTTTCGGAGAGCCATACTGCCAAGGTCACACTCTTTGAACATGCTCATCCAGTAAATCAGTTTTACAAACAATCGGTAGCCACTGTGAAATTATTGATATTAAGAAATAAGAATAGATTATTGAAAGAATTGAACGAGAGTGGTGAACTACTATTATTATTAAGTCAATCAACGTTAAGGGATCTTAGTGTTGAAGAAAAACAAAAGGTCAAGGACCAATTGCTAGACATCTGTAAAACCATACCGTCACTTACCATATTTTTATTGCCCGGTGGAACTGTACTCCTTCCTTTATTGGTCAAGTTTATTCCAAAACTTTTGCCTTCAGCTTTTAACGAGAATAGAATTGAGGAAAAGTAACCATTTAGCAGGTTCTAATTCACATTCTTCAAATATTAAGTACCTTTAACTATAACATATATCAAAATATAAAATGAGCTTCAGGATATCGACCTTTTTTATGTTTAATGGAAACGCCGAGGAAGCCATGACATTTTACATATCTCTTTTTAAGAATGCCGAAATGAAAAACATTGTACGATATGGAGATGACCAACCGGGTAAAGCAGGCACAGTTATGACGGCGACATTCACTTTAAATGAGCAATCTTTTATGTGTATTGACAGCGTGGTAGATCACGACTTTACTTTTACCCCTGCCATGTCGTTGTTTGTAAATTGTGAAACAGAAGAAGAAATTGACCATTTGTATTATCAACTTTCTGAAAAAGGAAAGGTTTTTATGAAGTTGAACAAGTACGGTTTTAGTGAAAAGTATGGCTGGCTTGAAGATCGTTTTGGTGTCTCTTGGCAGTTATTCTTAAACCCCGCTAAGACCTAAACTTATATGAAAATTCTATGTGTTGGGGATAGTATCACCGAAGGATATGGAATTAATCACTCGCAACGATGGAGTAATTTACTTTCAAAATCCTTGTCTATAGAAGTTGTGAATTGCGGTATTTCAGGAGATACTACAGGCGGGATGCTGGCGAGATTCTATTCTTTATTATTGCAACATCAACCTTCTCATGTTATAATTTTGGGAGGAACGAATGATTTATGGTTCGACCTTCCGGATGCTCAAATAATGAGTAATATTACTGCCATGAGTCGGCAGGCAAAATATCTTAATATCATTCCCATTATAGGTATTATTACTCCTTTTTATGCTGAAAAAGCAACTGAGAAAGGTGCATTTATATCCAATGAACACTATAAAGTTCGTATTGAGAGATTTCAGGAAAGCTTAAAAGGCTTTTTGAAGGACGACACACAGTTGATAATCGATTTTTCCGAAAATATGCCTTCTCAATTATTTATGGAAGACGGACTTCACCCCAATGAGAAGGGCCATAAAGTGCTTCAAGAATATGCCACCCTTGTGCTGAAAAAACTTCTTTGATAAGCGAGTTACTCCAACCAAAACTTAAAATCTTTCACCCGTTCTCGTGCAACGATTACATCTTGTTCTTTATAACTATTCAGTTTTAGCTGAAGTCTGGAATTTGTATAGGATATGATATCGACAATGGCATTGATATTTATGTAAAACTTTCGGCTTATTCTAAAAAATATCTTTGGGGACAACTCTTCTTCTAATTGCTCTAGGGTGGTATCCAGCAAATAGTTTCTTCCTGAAACGGTGTGCGCATAGGTAGCCTTATTTTCAGAATAAAAACATTCGATGTCATCCACAGATATCATCTTAATATGTTGCCCAATTTTGGTTGTGAATCGTTTTTTGTATTCTCTTTCAATTGGATTTCCAAGAAGTTTTTTAATATCATCAAAATTCAATTGAACATTTTTAGCCTCTGGCTTAAGTTCTCTGTATTTATCTACCGCGGTCTTGAGCTCATCTTCATCTATCGGTTTCAGTAAATAATCTACGCTGTTCAATTTAAATGCCTGCAGCGCATATTCGTCAAAGGCTGTTGTAAAAATAATGGCGCTTTTCACATCCACCTCATCAAAAATTTCAAAAGAAAGGCCATCGCTTAATTGAATGTCAAGAAAAATAAGGTCAGGATGTTCATTGTTTTGAAACCACTCTACAGCTTCTTCAACACTATAAAGCATTTCGTTAACCCCTACATCAAGTCGTTCCAACATGCGTTGTAATCTTCTGGCGGACGGTTTCTCGTCTTCTATTATAAGTACATTCATTTTGTAATGTATGATGAATCTAATGTTCTCGGTTTATACTCTTACTTTTCTTTATTCGACCTTTGTTCCCTCTTTCCAAATGGTTTCGACCGAATTTATATTTTCCATATTGAGAATAGGATTTTCTTCCAATAAGATCATATCTGCTTTAAATCCTGGCTTAATATATCCTACTTTTTCAAGTTTAAAGAAGTCGGCAGGATGTGAGGTAGCTGTTTTTAGTACATCAACGCCAGGAATGCCCGCTTTTGAGAGTAATACTAACTCTTTGTAAAGGTCGGTTCCATAATTGATATTTGCATTGGGAGGGTCCGTTCCGGCTAAGATTGGGACACCTGCATCATATAATCGTTTTACCTCACTGCTTATTTCTTCATCTGTTAAAAATGATCCCTCTGGCGCACTTGCTCTAATTGTTTTGAGTGCTAAATGACTGGTTAGTACCGTTGGAATTACAAAAAACTCTTTGGTTTGTGACAGTTCTTTTAACTGTTCTTCAGATATTTTTTTATCCCACCAGATATGCACTAATCCATTGGCATTGTTCATTAGCACTTGATGTGCATCTGCTACTTTTGAAATGTGAACCACTGCAATGGTACCATTATCGTGTGCTGCATCTATAACAGCTTTTACAATATCATGGGAAAGTGTTGGTTTCCAAGGTTCCTCTATAATTTTAATATAGTGAGCTCCTGCTTTTATGCGGCCTTCTACAAACCCCTTTGCATCTTCAACCGTTGATAAGGTGGGTACCGGGAATCCATATTGAGTTCCGTGTCCTCCTGGCGCCGTTGCAGCGTATCCAGCATAATAGTATCGGGCGTAACCAATAGAATCATTAAATCCTTTTAAAAAAGGCTGCATCATTTCAACACCGTGCATGTCGAGTAAGTTCAAAACTCCTGCTTGTGCTGCTTCTTCTAAATTAACTTTATTAAAAGAGTGTACATGACTGTTGGTCATTGCGGGTAGTAAAAACTTTCCCTTTCCATCAATAACAGTTACATCGCTTTTAATTGATTTACCCACCGCTTCAATGACACCATCCTTCACCAGAACAGATACATTTTCTTTTACATCTTCACCATTAAAGAGTGTTACATTTTGGATTATAAAATCCTGCGCTTGTAGTAGCGTTGCAGAAAAAACTATTAAAACTATATTGACTATTGTTTTCATGCTATTTCTTATTAATCCCATTTATCGGTTTCCTTGAATTCGCCTTCTTCTTTATCCATGTACTCTTGTATCTTTCTCTCTTCCCAATCTTTTAGAAATGAGAATTTATCCTGAAATACATAAATTCCGTGAAAGAAGAGTCCAATTCCCCAAAAGAAAGGTGTTGTAAGAAAAGACCAAGAGGGAATCTCAATATTTACAAAGCCGTTTTCAAAAACGTTGAAGCGCAATAAAATTAACATCGCATTCACGATAAGGTATGCAGTAAGGTGCGAATAGAATCCTTTTATTTCTTTTACTCTTTTTTTAGCGCGTTCGTATTTGTCGTTGTCTAAATTCTCCATAGTAATAGCTTTTAACTCCATCGTTGAACTTCGTTTTTTTCTTTCTCCAAATATTCTTTTATTTTTCGTTCTTCCCAGCCGTTGAAAAGCTTGTGGTTAAACACACATAGCCCATGAATCAATAGGCCAATACCCCACAGAATTGGTGTTAAAAGAACATTCCAATCAAACCACTCCCCAAATGCCGTATCTCCAGATTTTTCAACCAAAAAATTAAACAGTTTACCTTTAACAAGTAGCAATGCCACATTAAAAACAAGGTAAAAGGCAAGGTGGCTATAAAACCCCTTTATCGCTTTCACTTTCTTTTGGGCTCGTTCGTATTTTGTTTCGTTTGTTTTTTTCATAATATATAAGTGTTAGCTCCAACGATCTTTATTGTTGGTTTCATCGTCCTTTTCCATAAGTTCTTTAATCTTTTTTTCTTCCCATTCTTTGTCCATAAATGGTGCCCATCTAAAGGCTTTTGCAGCTTGGAAACATAATCCAATACCCCAGCCAAAGGCCGCCCATAAAAACCAGGCGTATCTAAATTCATTTGTATAATAGTTTAGCCCTGCTAAAAATGCTATGAATACTATATAGAACATGAGGCTGGTATAGAATTTTTTAATCTCTACGACTCGTTCTTTTGCTCTGAAATATTTATTTTCTTTATGTTCTGAATTATCTCTCATGATTGTTTTTTAATTTGATGTAAAAATACATCGTCACAAATTCTTTTAAAAAACTTTGGAACCCAACTGTTGAATTGATTCCCTGAACTGTCATTGCTTAGAACTTATCTTTATCCATGAACTCACGGATCTTTCGTTCTTCCCAATTCTTTCCTAAGAAAGGGTTGTACTTAAACACTTCCATGGCATGGCCTACGACTCCAAATCCCCAACCAAAAATTGGGAATATGGCCCATGGGAATCCTGTGCTTCGTACATTCAAATAAATAAATACAGGTACCATAATGAGATATATGGTGAAATGTATGTAAAACCCTTTTAGTTCTTCGACATGCTTCTTGGCACGATCGTATTTTTTTCCTGATATATAACTTTCTTGTGTTTTCATTGTTCCTGTTTGTTTAGTAAGTATAGGTATCGCTATACTAAATTCTTTTTCATTATTGTCTATCGTCACCGGTCTATCTGTAAGCAAATGATACCTTTGCCGTATATTTCTAAGCCCTACACCACTACTCTCCTTGAGCACCTGTTTGGGTTGCACATTGTTTTTTACAACCAAATTTCCATCCCGTTCATAAATGGTAATATATAGTTTCTTGGAAGGTGTTACCTGGTTGTGTTTCACTGCATTTTCTAATATCAATTGAAGAGAAAGTGGAACCACTTTTGCCTCGGGATTAGATACCGAATCGGGCATGGTAAACACAATACTATCTTCAAAACGCATTTTGATCAATGTCATGTATAATCCCGCAAATTTCAACTCCTCCTCTACCGTAACAAGGTCCTTGTTTTTCTGCTCTAACACATACCTATATACTTTGGACAAAGATGTGGTAAATCGGGTGGCGGCATTGGGGTTTTCCTCAATTAAACTTGTCAAGACATTAAGACTATTGAACAAAAAGTGAGGATCCAATTGATTCTTCAATGCATCAAACTTGGCCGATGCCGTTCCGGCAATTATCTTTTGTTCCTTTACCTTGGATTCTTGTTTAAACTTATAGTAATAAAATGCATAAAATATGCACGAAATAACAAGAGCCAGAATAAGTGAAGAATAATAATACATCGGGTTCTCTTCTGAAATATATGTATCAAGGTTCTTACCTTTCACTATTATTTCAGTAATAAAACGAAGTACAATGAGAGCTAATAAGGTCACAAGGATACTGCGCACTATGACTTTTAGGAAAACCCTTCCTTTAAAAAAATCTTTTTGATACTTTTTGATAAGGTCAATAAAAATATAGGCATTGGCCAAATAGAGAACTACTGCATACAGTTGATTATATCCAAACAGGATAAGAAGTTCTTTTCCACTAGAAAAGCGCGTTCCTCCTGCATATTGTATGATTCCCATCACAATAAAAATGATAAATCCTACAAAAAGGGCTCTTGGTAATTCTCGTTTTAGTCGCATCTTTATTCTTTACAGCCTGTTTTTAAAATTTGCTGGGCCCGTTCCATTCCATATTCTGGATAGAACTCCCCTACAGGTTTAAAGGTAGTAAAAAGTTCCAGCGCTCTTTGAACATCTTTGCAATACGGCTCGATAGATTGGCCAAAGAATTGGGCTGATCCCATATCCCATTCAGCTTTTCCCAATACCACTCTGGGGTTATCCGGAGCAATAACTGCTGCCTTTTGATATAGCTCTGCCACCTTCCCCGAATATTTCATTCCGTATTGCTGACCATCAAACGCAATCCAGGCAGTATACCATTGGGCTTCCAACACCATAATCTCTGGATTATCTTTAGAAATTGCCGTAGCATCATTGATAAAATCTCTGGCTTTATTCAATTGTGCGGTTAATATTGCTTTGTCTTTTTCCGTAAAACTATTGATTACGTTAATTTGTGCAACATAGTAGGCTGGAAGCCATTCGTTTTGTTCTACTTGAGCGATTCGTTCAAAAACATTTGCTGCATCCCAGGCTTTGTCATTACTCCAAAGGTCTAATGCCTTTTGCATTCCTTTTTGGTAATTGGTTTGTGCAATTCCCGCAAAGGAAGTCATGGCAATAAGAAGGATAAATACATTTTTCATTATTTCTGTTTTTAAAAATTATAAATAGTATTAGTTACATTTTTATCTCAAGGCTTATAACTTGCCCATTCTTGATTTCAAATTTGGCATCTTCCCACTTAGGAGGGCCAAAAAAGGCGGGTGCATTGTTCGAGGTTCCGTAATCTTCGGTAGGAAACATATTGGCAAACATGTTTAGCTTTCCATTACTGTCTTCGTCATGGTAACATGATACCGCGTATACACCATCTGGTATATCTTCAAAAGAAACACGCGCCTCCTTATACAAAATTTTTGATGATAGTGAAATAATTTCCTTATCGAGAAAATCACCAGCTGTATCATAAAGACCAACCATTACTTTTCCCTTGTCATTATCAAAATGCGTCATGGTAACATTAATTGTATTTTGCCCGTGCAAAATAGTAGCGCTTAAAAGGATCGTTAAATAAGTAAGTATTGCTTGCATAGCTCTAGTTTTTAATGTTTTCTAATATGATGTAAATGTCTATTGTATTTCCTTCGGAAGAAAAAAGGTCTTACCCAACTGTATTATTCTTAGGATGAAATGTATTTATGAAGTATGTCCTCGTTTTCTCCGTTATAAATTGTCCAATTGATTTTCGTTTCCGTCTTCGCTAATTGTCCAGAAAAACCCAATAAAAAAGAACTGATCTGCCGCTGGACGTAAGGCTCTCCGATCAAAGACGCCAGCACCATTTGGGGTGTTTGCGTATTGATAACCGTTCACGTTGTTAAACGCAAGCACATTGTTGATTGAGAAATAAAGAATTTGCTGTTGCGAAATGAGATAGGCCCAATTAATACTTAAGCTGTTGTAGTCTTTGGTTTTTTCTTGCAAGAATCCTGATACATTAGGATTGGTATAGGTACGGCCACTACCATATTGGTAGCTAAACCCTATTTGGCTTTTCCAATCGGGAATCCAATATTTCCCTACTACCGAAACATTATGCGTATTTACAAATGATGGTGTGGCCTCAATAGGAAAATTCAGATACTTTCGTTCGGTGTCTAATAACGAATAACTCACCCAATAATCTACATTCTTAATGCTTTCATTGTCTCTCCAGAAAAAATCGATTCCCTGAGAATATCCAGAGCCGCCATTTGTGAAATTACTATCAAAACTGGGGCGCTCTGTATCGTAATTAACTAGGTTATCATACTCCTTTCTATATGCCTCAGCCCTAAAGATTCTATTGTTTTTGTTGTATTGATAGTTTACAATAAAGTGCTTTGTGTTTTGTGCATTTAGCTCGGTGGCAAAATTTAATACAGCCCTATCTGGTTGCTGATAAAAATCTCCATAGGCCACAGATAGCTGACTGCTCTTTCCTGTCTTATAGGCCACCGAAATCCTTGGTGACACCGTAATTTCATCAAATATCTGACTATACTCTCCTCGAGCTCCTACCTTTATGGCAAACTTCTTTGAAAAGATAATATCCGCTTCTGAAAAAAGACCCGTTATATTATCGTTAAACCCATAAGACAGTTGAAAGGCGGGGTCTATAAATTCTTCGTTAAAATCGGTTAAAAATTGTTCAGCACCGAAACTCAGTTTAAATCGGCTACTAAATCGCTTACGTAATTTCAGCTTAAAATGTGCCGAATGCTCAACATCTTTAATATCACTATCAATGATTCCAATCTTGGAATTAGAATAGGTATAACTGGCTCCTCCAAATATTTTCCAACGCTCCCCTAACGAACCTTCATAACTAGCATTGGAATATAGATTTCTATTTTTCAAAGCAAACGCCACTCCTTCAGAGCTATTTATGTCTTCTTGGATTAAATCAAGATTAGTAGCATCAAAAGCGCCATATATTTTCAGTAGGCCCGTGTCAAATTTTTGTCTAAACACAGTTTCGCCGGAAAAACCTTCGAAAGGAGTTCGCCAGTCATTTCTATCTGGAAAAGCTTCAATATATGGAGCCAAATTAATATATGATGCATTCACGCTCAATGAGTTCTTTTCCCATTTTTGTGTGTTTCCAAGTGTAGCTCCTACACTCATAATGCCAATATCTGTTTTCTCCTGATCTGGTTCGTCTATGGTATTTAAAAGCAATACGGAGGACAAAGCTTGACCATATTCAGCCGAATAACCTCCCGTAGAAAAGGTAATTCCGTCAAATAAGAAAGGACTATATCGTCCTCTAGTTGGAATATTATTGGTGCTTGGAGTATAGGGCGAAAACACTCGAATTCCGTCAATAAATATTTGAGTCTCACCTGCTTCACCCCCACGTACAAACAAGCGACCGTCTTCTGCGACCGTTGTTGTTCCAGGAAGTGTCTGGAGTGCGCCAACAAAATCTCCAAGGGCGCTTGCTGTGGTCACAACATCCAAAGGTTTTAACACAGAAACTTTGCTATTATCACTTGCCTCAAATGTACCTGCTGAAATGACAACAGTTTCTAGCGAATTGACATCCTCTCGCAAAGGGATGGAGATATTCTTCATTTGAGTGACATCCGCAGCCATCATGAACGTTTCGAAAGAAACAAACGAGACTACCAATGTCTGTACACCGGTTTCTTCGGTATCAAAAGAAAAGTTCCCGTTGGCATCTGTAGACGCTCCATCGTAGGTTCCATCCAAATAAACATTCGCTCCAAGTATGGGAGTTCCGTTATTCTCAGTTACAATACCTGAAATGGTTTGCTGCCCTATTCCTAATAAAGGTAAAAGGAATAATAAAGTACAGATCGTTTTATAGTGTGTTTTCTTAAGGCTCATGATTGATTTGTTTTACGGTTCAAAAATGAAAATTCTTGACCGCCTACAATAAAAATTATAACCGAATTGTAGAATACGATACCCCAATTGTCAAAGTGCGCTATATTGTCTTCACTAATTTCAAAATTTGGTATCTTTATAAAAACATTCATAGAACAACTTATAACATAGAAAAACGAATAGAATGACCGATTCTGAAAAAGTGGATGCCTACATCACCAAGCATTCTAAATGGAGTGAACAACTAGCTCTTTTACGAAGTGTCTTTCACCAAACGGCTCTTACTGAAGAAATAAAATGGGGAGCGCCTTCTTATGGTTTGAACGGGAAGTTGATTGCAGGTCTCGGAGCCTTCAAGAATCACTTTGCCATCTGGTTTCATCAAGGAGTTTTCCTGAAAGATCCGCATCAAAAGTTATTAAATGCCCAAGACGGTAAGACTAAAGCTATGAGGCAATGGCGTTTTGAAGAGGGAACACCCATTGACACCGAAATTGTTCTGCAGTACCTGCAAGAGTCCATTGAAAACTCATTGGAAGGCAAAGAAATAAAACCAGAAAGAAAAAAAGAGGTTGTCATTCCTCCACACCTTGAAGAAGCTCTAGATAAAGATCCGGCTTTTGCTGAGGGTTTTAAAAACCTATCTCCTGGAAAACAAAGAGAATACGCCGGATATATTGATGAAGCCAAACGAGAGGCTACTAAGCAAAGTAGATTGGAAAAAATCCATCCTATGATATTAAGAGGCGAAGGACTTCATGATAAATATAAAAACTGTTAACACCTAAATGTCAAAAGTTAAAAAATATAGTTCTCAACGTATTTGGTTTTATGTTCGGCGAGCTATTTGGATACTTATCGCTTGGGTGCTCATATCAAACATCTTGTTTTTTTATGACTTTATAACACTAGCAAATAAAGGCATTTATAATTCTAGCTACGACCTACACTCGGCATTCATTGCAAATTTGATCGTGGCAGTTTCGGCTGGAGTTATTGGAGGTACTATCACCGTGAATTTAATGGAAATATGCGTACGAAAGTATGCCTTCTGGAAGGCGATTCTGATCATAATTTTTGTCTATACACTTGTCGCCATTTTTATTAGTGGTGCGGGCGCCTTATATAAAGCTAGCCAAGATCTCAATTTACCACTATTCGATCCCGAAGTGTTTGAAGAAATGTTCTTCTTCTTTGGGCAATGGATGTTTGTCAAAAATTTTGCGATATGGTTGTTCATTGTAATTTTCACGCTTATACTCATTATGGTAAATGATAAATACGGACCCGGTGTTTTTCCAGATTACCTTATGGGGCGCTATTTTATGCCGAAAAAAGAGCGACGTATCTTTATGTTCGCCGATATCCGAAATGCCACAGGAATTGCCGAAGTTCTTGGAGAAGAAAAATATTTTCTTTTTTTAAAAGATTTTTTCAAAGACATAGCCCCTGCCATCGTACAAACTCGAGGAGAAGTATACCAATACGTAGGTGATGAAATAGTAGTATCATGGAAAATGAAAGCTGGACTCAAAAATGGAAACGCTTTGCAATGTTTTTACATGATGAAAGAAAGTATTGAATATAAGAAAGAAAGGTATCTCAAAAAGTACGATACCATACCCGATTTTAAAGTTGGTTACCACTATGGCTCTGTAATGGTTGGAGAACTAGGGCATATAAAGCGGGAAATTGCTTTCTCTGGAGACGTCTTGAATACCGCAGCTAGGATTCAAGCCATGTGTAATACCTTAGGTGTTGATATATTAACATCTAAAGACTTCGCAGACATCTCATATAACGTCCCAGATGGGGTTGTGCGCGAGGACCTTGGGCCTCAACCTCTAAAAGGTAAGGCTGAAGAAATTTCCTTGGTCACATTTAGGAACGATAATTGATTCTCAACAGGTACTAGATAATACATTTAAACAAAGTTTATTGTTCTAAGTGCTATATCAATGTCCATTTATTTAATCAACAACTTTTAATTTTAACTATTATGAAAACAGATTTGTACACCAAAACCATTCTTACCATTATTGCCATTTGTCTAACCATTAATGTTGTGAAAGATGCTGAGCTAATTCCATCAGCCTATGCCGACGACGCAAATGACCCTCTTAAGTCAGTTCCTGTAAGCAACCTCGGAACGACCACTGAAGTTATTGATGTTCGAATTGTAGACATCAACACATATGACGAGTTGAATGTGAATGTAAAAAGCATTGATTCTTATGACGAAATGAAAGTAAATATTAAGAGTATTGACACCAGCGACGAATTGGATGTAAATATTGATGAAATAGGAGGCTACAATAATGGAGGACCTATTAGAGTGAAAATAGAATAAGATATAACCTTCGTCCTTTTAATCATTAAGGTGCCAATAGCTTTTGGAAACAAACGCTATTTTCAACTCCTTTATACTGTCCATAATTTGAGATAACCTTATATCCAGCTTTTTTGTATAGCGCAATGGCTTCTGGTTGTTTTTTTCCAGTTTCCAACACACATTTTTTATAGGACAACTCTGCTGCCCATCGCTCTAATTCGGAGAGTATTTTGGCCCCTATCCCTTGTCCGCGGCTTTGTGGTGAAACATACATACGTTTTACTTCAACACTGTCTTTGGAAAACTCCTTTACTGCTCCACACCCTAAGGGAGTCTTATCCATATAAGCGACTAGAGCATGTTCAATATGATCAATATTGTTAAACTGTGCGTAAAAAGCATGTTCGTCTCCATCCCGTTTAGCTAGATCTTCGTCAAGAAGTGCCACCATAGCCACAAAATCTGGGTGTTTCGAATTGGTTCTTTTAACTACTATCATATTCCTTGTAGCTGTAAAAATTTGTAGGGTCAAAATTAAAAAACGTTTTTAAATCTATTCCCCTATATGTGCTTCAATGTGTGTTTTACGGTTTTCATTTTTTATTCTGCTCACTTCCCTAAATAAACGCCACACCCCAAACTTCAAAATAGTTATTGACGCTAGCATCCCAGAAAGCATTGCACCGGCCACGCCAACAATAGTAATATCTTGTCCCACCAACCTAAGTCCTTTGATTTTTGTTTCTGGGCGCAATCCTGAGAGTGAAAAACGCTCCGGAGTATGTGCCAAACCATAAATTTCTCCATTTTTATAATTTGAAAAATGTCTGGTCGATAAGGGTGTAGAAACCTCAGTAACTACTACGTGGCCTTCAATCTGTGGGAACAATTGATACAAGCGTTGCAGCATGGATTCTTCAAAATTCTTTTTCAATTTCTCATAAGCCATTTCTCTATTCCTCCAAGGTTGTTTTTCATAGGCTGAAAACCAATCATAATTACCTACAGATAACGCCTGTATGGTAGCCATATTTGGATGTGTGTCCGCCCATTGAGGATCCTTTGCCGAAGGGAACGACACATATGAAAACTGACTGGCTGTATTTTCTACCGTAATTTGATCAATGACTTCATCAAAATTTTCAGTATTAAAAGACCACACATTGTGTTTAGGTAGACTCAACTCGGCGTCAGATTTGTCCAACCCAACATACAAGCACATATGTCCCGTTGACGGTTTTACATTTTGAAGAGTAAACTTGCTCTTTTTCAAAGCACTTTCTGATAGTAAATGATGAAAAGTGTTTTTGACGCCTACATTACTTATCACACTTTTACTGGCAATAAACTTATCTCCTATCTTGACTCCTTGCACACTATTTCCTTCCACCACAATCTCACCAACTTCGGCATTAATATACACCTCACCCCCATGATCACGTATCGTTTTGCTGGTTTTAAGAGAGATTTGATCTGAACCTCCTTTTGGGTAGTAGCCGCCTTCCATAAAATGTCCAACTACAATGGCATGAGCTCCAAAGCTACTATGCTTAGGTGAAAGACCATAATTACCACATTGCGCACACAATACAGCTATTAATCGTTTATTACTAGTGAGTTCATTAAGTACGTCTAAGGTTGTGCGACCAGAATATCGATCATATTGTTTCTTGATAATAGTACCCGCTAAAAAACTCAAAAAAGGCTTAAACGTTTTCTCGAAGAAAAAAGCATTCGCCCATTTATTAGATCGTTTTAAGAGCCTTAAATAGGCATCGATCGCCTGAGACTCCTCGGGAAAATATGTTATCAATTGGTTTCTGAAATTTTCTTTGCCCGCTACAAATTTATACTGCTGGTCACCTATATGTACTACGTCATAAATGTCACCCATGGACTCCCACTCCAAGGTATTTCCGGTAATAAAGTCAAAAAGCCCACGCAAAGGGTTACCTTTTGCCATATTCCCTACATAATGAACACCCACATCCCAACTGAATCCCTTTTTTCTTTTAAATCTATGTGTAAATCCTCCGGGAGTATAGTGGCGTTCAAAAACAACCACTTTTTTCCCTGCCTTTGCCAGCCAAGTTGCCGCGGTTAATCCGCCCATGCCTGAACCTATGATTATGTGATCAGTTCCTGAAAAATCGATATCGGGAGAGAATTTTTTGAATCGATTTTCTGACATAGATATACGTGTATGCAACCAAAGGTACTTCTAATAATAACAAATTAATAAGAAATCATGTCTCTGTGCAACACTATTTTGAAAGCAGTACATTTAATTCGCTGATTCGCGCTAAATGATGATCATCGTGTTCGGCTACAAAAAGAAATAAATCCATAGTTCTCATAGGTGTTTTCAGTCGTGGATGTAAGGCATGCTTGTACACTTGATCCTCGGTAATATTTACCAGACTGTCTAGCGTTATTTTCCGCTGCTGCAGAAATTTTTCCAACAGAACATCTATATCTTCTTCATTATGCGCGGCTAAATGGGTTTTCCTGTTTTCCAGATCTGCGGATCGCAAATATTCTTTATTATTCAAAATGTCTTCCAAACGTCCATGCCACAGCGGCTCTAAATCTAAGAGATGACCAACATTTTCTTGAATGGACCACGTATTATCAATGCGCCCCGTCAAATGTTCTTTTGGAATGTTATTTAGTTTATGGCATATTCGCACCGATGTCCCTTCCAGTCGCTCAACAATAGAAGGAAAAATATTTTGCTCGAAAGAGAACTCAAACGTTCTATCAAACCATTTTATTTGTTTCATTATGGTATTCTTATGCTTTCTTTGTTGCTATATACTCATCAATAAGTTCTTCCAAAATATCTAGCGGAACCGCTCCATTTTTCAAAACTACATTGTGAAAATCCCTCAGATCAAAATCATCTCCCATTTCTTGCTTCGCTTTTTCACGTAACTCTAGAATCTTAATCATTCCTATCTTATATGCACATGCTTGCCCTGGCATTACTATATATCGTTCAATTTCTGTAGTGACCTCAGTGGTGGGCATCCCGGTATTGGCTACCATATAGTCAATAGCTTCTTCGCGTGTCCATTTTTTGTAGTGGATTCCGGTATCTACAACCAACCGCACTGCTCTAAACATTTCGGCCTGAAGTCTTCCCAAATTGCCAAAAGGATCATTCTCATAGAAGCCTAACTCCCACGCCAATTGTTCAGAATATAATGCCCATCCTTCAGAATAGGCTGTAAAAAGTCCTATAGTTCTAAAAATAGGAACATTTTCTAATTCAGATTGAATAGCCACCTGAAAATGATGCCCTGGGACACCTTCGTGATACGCCAAGGTTTTCATACCAAACTTCACCACTTCATGAACATCTCTTAAATTGGCATAAAAGACTCCTCCCCTTGAACCATCCATCGCAGGGCCATTGTAGTAAGCACCCGCAGAGCCTTCTTCTTTAAATTCGGGAACCCTTTTCACTTCTAATTCGGCTTTTGGTCTAACGTCAAACGCTTCATCTAAATTGGCATTGATCTCAGCTAAAATTCGATCGTACTCTGCCAATACCATTTCCCGGCCTTTATCGGTATTAGGGAACAAAAAACGTTCTTCTTTGTTCAGTTCTTGGATAATCGCTCCTACTGTTTTTGTAGTATCTATGTAACCCTCAGCGTTCAAGATCTCAAGCATTTCTTTCTTAATGCGTGCCACTTCAGAAAGTCCAATTTGATGTACTTCTTCCGGCTCCAGATTGGTGGTTGTATTTTGTTTTAATTGATACTTATAAAAGGCATCCCCATTTGGAAACTTCCAAACACCGGCATCTGTATTGGCAATGCCATACAAGCTTTCAAAATGAGCAATAAGCCTTTGATAAGCTCCAAATACTGTTGTTTTTATTTCATCTTCTGTCTGTTGTTTATAGTCTGCTTTTTCTTCTTCGGAAAGATCTTCTATCTTTTCTATTTTTGTTTCTAAATTGACATATAAAATATTATCGCGAGCCGAAACTGTGGCATCGTTAGCTCCAATGAAACCTCGCATTTCATCCAACACACGCTGAATTACAAATTTGGGAGGATTGATTCCCTTTTCTCTGCGTATTTCAAGACCCTCCAACACTTGAGTAAATTTTTCGTCAAACTTTGACAATCTGGAAATATAGGCCTCTACATCGCTCTTATCTTCCAATCTATGTGCGCTTTCCATAAAACTGGGAAGATTGCTCTGTACTCCAAACATTTGATTTACAGGATAGTCATAATAAAAATAAGGTTCGGATTCCATTTGGGTTTTCAGAAACCATCCTAAAATTTTAGTGTTTAACTTATTGGCGTCAGATTGTTTCTCAAAATTATAACTCTCCAGCGTTTCATAATTATCCTTTAACTGATTAAACACTTCCCACTGCTTGGCATCAGAAGCATCCGTTAGATCATCTTTGGTCCAATTATATAAGATAGGAACACCCATTTGAGTTACCAGTTCTGGGTCTTCTAACGCAAAGGCAATGAATACTTTATTATAGAAATGATTGATATTGAAGGGACGAAACCAAACTAGGTTAATAGTCCATAAAATAACAAGTATGAGTAACACTAAGAGCGGTCTAAAGACCCAAAATTTCCAGGTTCGTTTTTTCTTTGCCATGATTGATGCAGTTATAAGATTTAAAAGTGATTTACGATGTACCCTGAGAACATAATCAACCTAAGGGCTGCATTGTCTCACACAGGCCAGTTTCCCATTAGCACTTCTCATAATCAAAGGCCGTGAATTCTTGATAAACAAACTTTAGTGATGGATAAAAAGTTCGTTATTAGATGGTTGAAGTTTAAAGATAGTAATTTTCCTGTATAACGCCCAGTGGTTAAGACAAGATTTCACTAGGAAGGCTTTCTGAAAAATGGTCTAATAATCAATCGAGCCGCTCTATCATAGTTAATATAATTGTAGGTCCAATTAAAAAAAGTAACCACTCTATTTCTAAAACCAACAAGAAACCATAGATGTACAAACATCCAGATAAACCAGGCGATGATACCCCAAAAATGTAGGTTTTTGATGTCGGCTACGGCCTTGTTTCTTCCAATAGTAGCCAAGGAACCCTTATCTATATATCGAAATGGTTTCATTTCTTTTCCCCGCCACATTCGTTTGAAGTTTTTTCCAAGGTTTTTCCCCTGTTGGATAGCGGGTTGGGCAACCATTGGGTGGCCTTTCGGATAGCGTTCATTTTGCATGAGAGCAATATCCCCCAGCGCAAAAATGGTATCAAATGCTGTAATCTTATTAAAATTATCTACCTCGTATCTATTGGCTCCTGCCACTAGCGATTCTCCATCAATTCCTTTAATGGGTGCCCCTGTTACACCAGCGGCCCATATAAAAGTGGCAGTCTCAAAGGTCATACCTGTATTTGTCTCTACTGCAACACCGTCATAATCTTTAACAAAAGTATTGGTCAAGATATCAACGCCTAGTTTTTCAAGCGCCTTATGCGCCATCTTAGAAGATTTAGGGCTCATGGAAACCAGTACACGGTCTGAACCTTCAATAAGGTGCACTTCCATTTCACTTTCATCAATATTTGGGTAATCGTTTTTTAGAATTCCCCGTCTAAACTCAGCCAGTGCTCCAGCGAGCTCTACTCCAGTGGGGCCGGCACCTGCAATAACAAAATTGAGGAGTTTCTTGCGTTCTTCAACACTCGAAGTAATATCTGCAGCTTCAATATTTTGTAAGACCAGACTTCGAATATTTAGTGCATGCGGTACCGTTTTCATAGGCATACTCCGCGTTTCTATATTTTTGTTTCCGAAAAAATTAGTGCGAGACCCAGTGGCTATGATCAAATAATCAAAAGACAAGATTCCAATGGAAGTTTCTATGGTCTTCTCTTTGGGGTTTATCTGAAGTACCTCCGCCAGTCTAAAATGAAAATTGGTATTATTTCTAAAGATCTTCCGAAGTGGGTAGGCAATAGAGTCTGGTTCTAAACCCGCGGTAGATACTTGATACAACAGCGGTTGAAACGTATGATAATTATGGCGGTCAAAAAGTACAATCTGAGCTTTTTCTTTGGCTATTTGTTTTATAAAAGAAATGCCTGCAAATCCACCCCCTATAATTACAATTCGAGGGTTTTGAGTGTTGGGAATATTCATATAATTCAGATGTCATACAAAAGTACGATTTGTTGCTCTAAGGTCTTATTTTTTAAGTATTTTTTTAGAGTTTTGTAACAATTAACCGAAGCTCGGTACTAATGTAGTAACCAACCAAAAGCCATTGACAAAAGAACTTGAACATAGTTTTGTAAGCCAACTGGAGGAGAATCAAAACATTGTGCACAAAATCTGCCGATTGTATACGCAGGATAGTGACTCACACAATGATTTGTTTCAAGAAATAACCATACAGCTATGGAGAGCTTACCCTAAGTTTAGGGGGGATTCTAAATTTAGTACTTGGATGTATCGCGTGGCATTGAACACGGCAATCACCTTGTACCGAAAATCCAAGCGTAAAGTACAAACACAAGACTTTGAAGGAGTGAGTTTTAAAATCACTTCTGAAGAATATGATGATACGGTTGAAGAACAGTTAAAAGTAATGTATAAAGCGGTAAAAGATCTTAACGATATTGATAAAGCGTTGGTTTTCCTTTATTTGGAAGACAAATCGTATAAGGAAATTGCCGAAACCTTAGGTATCACTGAGGTAAATTCACGCGTAAAGATGAATCGCATTAAAGAGAAATTAAGAAAAATATTAAATCCGTAACCCACTATGGATCAGCTAGATATATTAAAGCAGAAATGGCAAGAGCGGGAACAAGAGTTCCCCCAGCTGTCCTATAGTGACATTTATCAAATGTTGCTAAAAAAATCCTCTTCTATTGTTAAGTGGATTTTCATTATAAGTATTGCAGAGTTGTTATTTTGGACACTCCTCTCACTATCGGTACCAGAATCTTATTCAACCATTTATAGCGAATTAGGTGTTGAAACGATCATTTTTATTTTCAACATTATTAGTTATATTATTATCATTTCATTTATATACCTATTCTACAAAAATTACCGCTCCATTAGAGTCACGGATAACACCAAAAAGTTGATGAGTAATATCTTAAAGACAAGAAGGTCTGTACGGTATTTTGTTATGGCCAATGTGAGTCTTTTTGTAATCTCAACAACTATTATAAGTGTGATTTTTTACATGAATAGCAGTACGCTATATGAGGTCATGGACTTTGCAGCTTTAGGGGTTCCTGAAGACAATTTTGCCACTGCATTTATTATAGTTCAGATAATTGTGGGTGTGTTTTTCGTAGGTGTCTTAGCCTTATTTTACTGGCTTATTTATGGAATTCTTTTAAGACGTCTGAAGAGAAATTACAAAGAGCTGAAACTCATAGATCGTTAACCCTGAGTTTCTTTGTATTTCCATTGTCTTTGCTTATTTAATGCTTCCTCTTTTATCATTTCCTCCTTCGGAATTACTTTCAAAAAAGAAGGATGCTGCTCAATGGCTAATTCCAATTTAGTTACAATCTCCTCCACGGTATCATTGTCATAGTCTATATCTAGAGGTTCTTTAATCTCCATAGATTGTAAAATTCCACGTTTTTTAATACGAATTCCTTTCTTATCAAAAGAGCGTCTAAATCCGTCAATTACAATAGGGACAACAATAGGTCTATTGTGTTTAATTAGATGCGCAGTACCTCTTCTAATAGGTTTCCAAGGTTTTGTTGTTCCTTGAGGGAATGTAATTACCCATCCATCGTTCAACGCTCTAGTTATATTGCTAACGTCGCTCATTTTAACCTGTCGATTGACATTCTGTCCTTTATCACGCCAAGTACGCTCAATACTTATAGACCCCGCATACGCCAATATTTTTGGCAATAACCCAGACTGCATTGTTTCTTTGGCCGCCACAAAGTACAGGTTCAACTTAGGTTTCCATAAATACCCAATGTTCTTTATGCTATCCACTCTACCATTGAGGCTCGCATTGAACACATGAAACATGGCAACAACATCTGCAAAATAAGTTTGATGGTTGGATACAAAGAGAATATTGGTGTGCGGAAGGTTCTTGATAATCTCACTACCTTCAATCTTCAGCTCGTTAAAACCTTTGAAGCGCCGATGTGTTAGGGATCCCAGCACTATGATTAATATTCGCTTTAAAAAAAGTATATGGCCAAAAGGATTTCTCTTAAATAGCCCCATATTAGGTTTGTTTCTTAGTTTGTATTCTTCAATGGTCGTTTTCAATACCACCGAATTACAAAGATACTAAAATATAGGGGGCTAGCTAAGGTTATGTAGCATTCGCCGTACCTCGTTGAGCACCATGGCAGTAGCGCCCCAAACTATATGCTCCTTTAACAAAAAGGCTGGAACTTCAATATTCTTTGCATATGATGTGGATATTATTTTTGTAATTAATACAGATTCATCCATGAAATGCCCCAGCGGAATTTCTATTATTGATTCTACCTCCGCCTCCTCAGCCATGAATTTAGGGGTGGCACTCATAATTCCAACAAAAGGTTGTACAAAGAAATTACTAGGCGGAATATATAACTCTGTTAGTTCCCTTAGCACATTGATTTGACTAGATGGTATTCCAATTTCTTCTTCGGTTTCGCGCAATGCTGTCTCCATCAAAGAAGCATCTTCTGGTTCCAGCTTACCTCCAGGAAAACTTACTTGTGCCGAGTGAACTCCTTTATAGGTTTTCCGTAAAATAAGTACAAAACGGGTTTCTCCCTCATCCGAAGGATAAAACAACATCATCACTCCCGCTTTTCGAGCGGTGGACATTTCTTTTGCTTTACGTTTTAACTCCAATAAACGCTGAATAGGAGCCATTTTTAAATGGTACTCTTCCCCTGGAAGTTCCATTTTTATTACATTTACAATGCGTTTTTCAAATTCTTGAAATTTCATTTATGAAGTATGCCCGTTTATTTATTCTAGTACTAATAACCCTCGGTTATTTAGGATGTGAAGATACTAAAAAGACACCCCCTGAAAAAACAAACTCACAACTCCAAAAAAAACAGAACACCAAGACTGAAACTACCGCTACTCATAAAGAAATAGATACTGAGTCAAAAAAGTACCCCGTACTCACCAGTAAAAATGTGGTCTCTTTTTTAACCGAGTATGGTAGTCAAAATCCAGAGACCAAAGTGCGTATCTCAACGCAACATGGCGATATTGACATTGAACTTTATGAAGACACTCCGCTTCATAGGGCCAATTTTATTTACCTAGTTAAACAAGAATACTTTGACGGAACCTTTTTTCATCGGGCCGTTCCCAATTTTATTATTCAGGGCGGAAATAGTGACAATAGAAATATCCAGAAAAAAAGAAAAACCATTGGACATGATTATCTATTGCCTGCCGAGTTAACCTCTGGGAGAATGCACGTATACGGGACCGTTTCTGGAGCCAAGCAATACCGAGAAAATCCAGATAAGAGAACCGTTCCTTACGAGTTTTTTATATTTTTAGGAGAACCAAAAGATACGGGACACCTCAATGGCAATTACACCATATTTGCCAAGATTAGCAAGGGAATGGATGTTGTTGAAAAGATAGCTAACCTCCCAACTGATGATGGAGAATGGCCCCTAGAGAATGTTTATATTAAGGCAACTATTCTCGAGTAACTTCATCCTTCGAATAGATCGAAGGCAGCGAGAGTTTAAAATATACGGCCAACAATCTCACGGTAATCACAATTGACCCAGAGATAATAACGATTGCGTCGGACTGCAAAGGGGTTTCTTTAAGTAAAAAATAGGCTGTTCCTCCCAGAATACAAGCCGTTGCATAGATTTCTTTTCTAAATATTATTGGAATTTCATTGCAAAGAATATCTCTAATCACGCCTCCAAAGCATGCAGACATAGTCCCCAAAGCAATACAGATGAGAGGAGGAAAACCAGCTTCTATCCCCTTCTCTACCCCAACCACTGTATAAAGAGCAATCCCTATAGTATCAAACAAAAAAAGAGATTTTCGAACATACCCTAGTTTCTTTCTGAATAAAACAGCCACCACAACGGCACCGGCTATTACATACACAAAGGTGAGATCTCTCATCCAGGTAACGGGAGCATCAATAAGAACATCCCGTAGTGTTCCGCCACCAACCGCCGTCACAAAAGCAATAATGGCAATTCCGAAGGGATCCATCCGCTTTTTCAAGGCCGTAAGCACCCCTGAAATTGAAAAGGATATAGTACCTAAAATATCTATGATTAAAAAGAGGCTCACATTTGTTGGGTATAGTAATTATAATCTTTAAGAACAGTCTCTAAGAATATAATTGGGGTTTCTTCAAAAGAAATTTCCATCACTTTTGAAACACGCGCAGACAGTTTTAAAATGACATTGTGATTTCCATTATATTTTGCTCTCAAAAAGACGGTTTTAATAGTCTGCATCTCATTATCCTTAAAAACAGTGACCTGTGGATATGTTGGCACAAAAGACTCTGGGAGATTAATGAGTAGTGTTTGTGCAAAGCTTACCGTTTGTTTTTCAGAAATAACCGTAGTTGTAGCCGCCACATCACCAAGGCGCTGTCCCTTTCCGTTCAATAATATTACTATAAGGGCCAACCCACCACTGGTTCCTGTAATATCGATAATACGAATTAGCCAACGGATCAAGTAATTTGAAAATGCGGGCTTCGATCCATCAAGTTTCACCACCCGAAGGCTCATAGCTGCTTTTCCTGGACTTCTTCCGTTCCAAAACATTTCCCATAAAAGATGATATAAAAAAAGAGGTAGCCCGAGGGTCATGGCAAGTACAAATATGTAATCGTCACCCACTTCTGTCCAAGCAAGAAGAACAGAAACTAAGATCACATACGTAACCATAACTAAAAAATCGATGAAAAAAGCCAGGATCCGCTCTCCCACACCAGCGGCATTCTGGATTATGTTAACATTTTGGGCAGTTTCTATTTGAAAATTATCCATTAAATATGTTTCTTTGGTACAAAACAACTTCTACTCAATGCGCGAAGCTGCGTTTGCAAAGCAAAATAAGGATAAATGGCTAAGATTTGAAAGCGTTCTTCGGAATAATGTTCAGATACATCCTGATGAATTGAGCGCATTGTATATTGAAATCACGGATCACCTCAGCTACGCCCAAACCTTTTACCCCGGAAGCAACACACTAAAGTATCTAAACGGCCTTTCGGTGCTTGCTCACCAAAAAATTTATAAGACCAAGCGAGAATCTCGAAATAGACTGATTACTTTCTATACGCATGAATTTCCATTGTTCTTTGCGCAGTATCACAAACAACTGTTGGTGGCGTTTTTGACATTCGCTCTTTTTAGTATTGTTGGTGCATACTCAGCAGCAACAGATTCAAATTTTGTACGACTTATCTTGGGCGATGCATATGTAAACATGACCTTAGAAAATATCGAAAACGAAGACCCAATGGCTGTTTATAAGGATATGGGAGAACTAAATATGTTCTTAGGCATTACCGTAAACAATATCAGGGTAGCTTTGTTTGCCTTTGCCTATGGGATATTCTTAGGAATGGGTACTCTTTTCATTTTAATGCGTAATGCCATCATGCTGGGGTCATTTCAATATTTTTTCTTTGACCAAGGAATGCTATGGGAATCTGCCAGAACCATTTGGATTCACGGAACTATTGAGATTTCTGTGATTATTATTGCGGGATGCGCAGGTTTGGTCTTAGGAAGTAGTATATTATTTCCTGGTACGTATACGCGCCTCCAGTCTTTTGTGCGTGGGGCACTTGCTGGATTAAAAATTTTATGCAGTACCATTCCCTTCTTTATCATAGCAGGTTTTCTGGAAGGGTTTGTAACTAGGCATACTGAAATGCCGGACTGGTTGGCTATTCTAATTATTGGTGGTTCTCTGGCTCTAATATTATTCTATTACGTGCTATATCCTATAAAACTTAAAAAGAAACATGAAAGAGAAATTACAATTTAAGAAAGAACGAGAAATGGGCTCTGTGCTGACAGATCTTTTTAAGTTTCTTAGACTGGAAGGCAAACAACTGTTTGGATTGATTTTTAAAATTGCAGGACCGGCTTTATTGGTGCTAGTTTTAGCCTATGTTTTTTATATGCAGACCGTCTTTAGTGGTTTTGGAACCATTGGAGTGAGTTCACAACCAGAGGTTTTCACCATTTCTTTTTTTCTCGCTTTATTATTGATTGTTATTGCAGGAATGGTCTATTACGCACTCATGTATGGAACGATTATGTATTCTATAAAATCGTATATCAATAATGACGGTGTTATTAACAAGAAAGAAGTGACTACGGAGATTAAGAATGATTTTTGGAATCTTTTGGGGCTGAGTTTTTTAGTAACCATTATTCTTATAATTTCGGCTATATTATGCTTCTTTCCACTTTTTTATACGGGTGTAGTACTCTCTACTGTGTATGCTATTCACGTTTTTGAAAAGAAAAATATTACAGATTCTATAAGTTATAGTTTTGATCTTATTAAAGGGGAGTTTTGGATGACATTGTTAACCTATGTTGTACTCTTTTTATTGTATTATTTTCTTACTTCCATCATGCAAATTCCCCAATACATATATATATTTTCAAAAGACTTTATCTTCAGTGAAACCGTTTCCTCAGATCCTTCAGAAATGTTTGATTGGGTATATATAACCATCAATGCTATAGCGATTATTGGTCAATACTTATTGTATACCATTATCGTGCTTAGCACAGCCTTTATTTATTTCAATTTAAATGAAAAGAAAAATTTTACGGGAACTATGGAGACAATTGAGTCCATAGGGACTGATGAATAATCGTATGCGCACCGTCATTCTTTTATGGATATTATTTTTCTCAATGGGGAAAGGTTTTTCGCAAGACACCCTTGTGTCTTCTGAGGAACCTATAATTCAATTTGATGAAAATTCTGAAATGATTCCTATGGATCTTTCCGAAGAATCCATTGAAAAATATAAAGATGACAGAGAATTTGATTACACCGAAATAGAATCCAGTGAAAGTATCTGGGAGCGATTTACACGATGGTTAGGAGAAGTCTGGAGGCAATTTTGGAGCTGGCTGTTGGGAGATTATCAAGGCAATAGTTTTTTAAACGCTTTTGTTGAGATATTACCATACATTATTCTCACAGGAATTGCCATTTTCCTGATTTGGTTATTTATAAAATTGAACCCCGGTTCACGCCTATTGAAATCTAAAGATGGCCCAGAAGTATTCTTCACGGAAGATGAAGAAATCATTAAATCCAAAAATATTCATGACCTCATTCAAAAAGCCTTATCCAATAAAGATTATAGATTGGCAGTGCGATATTATTACTTACTTATTTTAAAGAAGTTAAGCGAATCTGAGCTCATCGAATATGAATTTGATAAAACCAACAGTGATTATATCAATGAAATAACTACACCAGGCATCAATGAGAATTTCAGAAAAGTAACTACGCTATATGACTATATATGGTATGGTAGTTTCGCGGTTACGGAAACCGATTATTCAAAAGCGCAATCGGCCTTCCATCATTTAGAACATCAAATCCCAAAGAACATTGACTAGACTTCAAAAAATATTGTTTTTTGGTTTCCTCCTAATGGTGGCAGCGCTAGTATATACAGAAGCCACCAAACCACTACCTATAAATTGGGCAGCCAGTTATAACAATCAAGACAAGATTCCGCTAGGGACTTATGTATTGTACGAGCTGATGGATGAAAAACTTGATGATAAGCTTGAGGAAATTAATATCCCACCCTATGAAAGACTTCAAGACTCTACCATACAAGGAACCTATCTCTTCATTAACGACAGGATTGGATTTGATACAGCCGAATTGGAAGAGCTTATGACATGGGTGAGTTCAGGGAATACCGTTTTTATCTCTGCCAATTATCTTGGACAGGATTTGTTGGATACCCTTAACCTAGAAATTACTACAGGATTTCGATACGATCGTTTTCAGTCTCAACCTATGGTAAATTTGGTCAACGAAAAACTTGCTTCTGAAAGACCATATCACATCGAGAAAGGTTTTCCGATACGCTATTTTGAAGAAATTGACACACTCTCCCATACAGTACTGGGAGTCTCACAAATATTTAATGACACACTTAAGATTACCAACCCCGATGTTAATTTCATTAAAGCTCCCATAGGAAATGGGTTTTTCTATGTACATACACAACCCGAAATATTTTCGAATTACTTTTTGCTAACAGATGACTACGCAACCCACACCAAAAATGTGTTGTCTTATATTAATGATGATTCTATTGTGTTTTGGGACAAGTATTATAAATCCGGAAAACGCATTAATGTTTCACCGCTATATATTCTTTTTAGTAGTAAATATCTGAAATGGGCTTATTACTTTGCCGTGATTGGTGCCGTACTATTTGTATTCTTTGAAGGAAAAAGAAAACAGCGTAGCATTCCTATTGTAAAACCCCAAGTGAACAGAACATATGAATATACCCGTGTTATTTCAGGAATGTATTTGGATAAAAAAGAGTATCATGAAATTGCCAAAAAACAAATTTCATTGTTTTTTGAGTATATAAGAATACGATTACGGGTTCCTACGGAAACTATTAACTCCTCGTTTTTAAACGCAGTTGCAGCGAGAAGCGAAAAAACCCTTGATGAAACAAAGAATCTAATTACTTTTATCGAGAAAGTACAAAATCAACATACCACAAGTAAGGAAGAGTTATTGAAACTCAACCGAGAAATTTCAGAATTTAAAAAGAACATAGATGGAAGATCCTGAATTACAAAATAACGAATCAGAACAAAACGAAGCGCAATCAAACGAAGTGCAAAATGAAGAATTGCAATTTAGCAACAGAATACCTCTAGAGGAACTGCGATCTTCAGTAAAAGCAATAAGAGATCAGCTTTCAAAAATAATTATTGGTCAAGAAGAGTTTATTGACCTTCTTATTGTGAGTCTTTTGGCCAATGGTCATGTGCTCATTGAAGGGGTTCCGGGTATTGCAAAGACCATAACCGCAAAGCTTTTTGCCAAAACGTTAAAAACTGATTTTAGCCGACTTCAGTTTACACCTGATCTCATGCCTAGTGACGTTCTAGGTACCTCGGTACTCAATATGCAGACGTCAGATTTTGAATTTAAGAAAGGGCCTATTTTCTCTAATGTTGTGCTCATAGATGAAATAAATAGAGCACCCGCAAAAACACAAGCGGCCTTATTTGAGGTGATGGAAGAGCGCCAAATAACTTTGGATGGTACAGAATACAAAATGGAATATCCTTTTATGGTTCTTGCTACTCAAAACCCGATAGAACAAGAAGGAACTTATGCGCTGCCAGAGGCACAGTTAGATCGCTTCTTATTTAAGATAAAGGTTGGCTATCCCAGCCTAGAAGAAGAAGTCACCATATTAAAGACACATCATGATCGTAAATTGGAAATCCCTGAAGATCAAATAGATGGAGTGATGACTCCTGAGGCACTACGAAAATTTAGAGCACAGGTTCAAAATATACTCATCGAGGATAAGATATTTAACTATATCGCTCAGGTTGTAGATAAAACGCGAAACCATCCACATTTATACTTGGGAGGATCTCCGAGGGCATCTTTGGCAATTATGAATGCTTCAAAAGCTTTCGCTGCTATCAATGGCCGTGATTTTGTAACCCCAGACGATATTAAGAAATCACTAACTCCTGTTCTTAGGCACCGTATTATATTGTCCCCGGAACGTGAAATGGAAGGAATGACTCCAGAAACCGTTATCGACATGATTGCTCAATCTATTGAAATACCAAGATAGGTGATCGCATTTATAAGATCCATATATCTCAGTCCGCGTTTCTTTTACGCGATATCTATTGTGTCAGTTCTCTTTCTTATATCATATTGGGTAAGACCGTTGTATGGCATTGCTTGGGTATTGGTACTGGGTATTATTGTTCTTTTATTATTTGAAATAAGCATGTTATACAGTTCAAAAGGATTGAACGGAAAGCGTGTTTTGCCTGAAAAATTTTCAAATAGCGACAGAAATGAGGTACTTATTCAACTTCAAAATAAACATCCATTTAAAACTACGGTAAATGTCATAGACGAGTTGCCTGTCCAATTTCAAAAAAGGGACTTTTTAAGGCAAATTACTATTTCGGGACGTGATAGGAGCACCTTACAATATGGTGTTCGGCCAGTAGAACGAGGCGAATATGTCTTCGGAAAGTTAAACTGTTATACAACCACCATCATTGGGGCTATTAGACGTAGATACGTCTTTGATAATGAGCAAATGGTTAAGGTATATCCTTCGTTCATTCAAATGAAAAAATTTGATTTTCTAGCTATTGATAATCGATTATCGCAAATAGGGCTCAAAAAAATTCGTCGCATTGGTCATACAATGGAATTTGAACAGATTAAGGAATATGTTCATGGAGATGATGTTCGGACAGTTAATTGGAAAGCTACGGCAAAACGAGCTCAGCTTATGGTAAATCAGTATCAAGATGAAAAAATGCAACCCATCTATTCAATAATTGATACCAGTAGAACAATGAAAATGCCCTTTAACGAATTAAAACTCGTTGACTATGCTATTAATAGTGCGCTTGCATTTTCTAATGTGGCCTTAAAAAAAGGGGATAAAGTTGGGTTGGTAGATTTTTCCAATAAAATTGGGAGCTTTTTACCCGCTGTCGCCAAAAAAACGTATTTAAATACGATACTAAACACCCTTTATAATATAGACACTAAGTTTAGGGATTCAGATTTTGGCTTACTTCAAGGGTTAGTCCGTCGCAAAATTACACATAGAAGCTTACTCTTATTGTATACAAACTTCGAACATATTTCTTCTTTACATAGGCAAATGCCCTATTTTAAAGCCATTGCTAAAAAGCACGTTTTGGTTGTTATCTTTTTTGAGAATACCGAATTAAAAACGTTGAGCGAGGCCGAGGCGCAAACCATCCCGGCTCTTTTTGATAAAACCATCGCGCAACAGTTTGAGTTTGATAAGAAGGTTATGGTTAGAGAATTACAACAGCGAGGCATTCAAACGGTATTAACCACGCCAGAAGACCTAACGATAAATACTATTAACAAATACCTGGAAATCAAAGCCAGAGGCTTGTTATAAGCATGTTACAATTTGACCCCTATATCGTCTAAATTAAAAAACACAGATGATCTCCTTTATTGAAAATTCAAAGAAGTATCGTTTTACCCGTATTGTATATTGGTTTCTGAAAATCACATTGGGACTTACTTTTATCGTATCAGGCATTAGAAAACTCCCTACTGTAAAATTTACAACCATTCCAATTAGTGACCCCATTGGATTATTTTTTGAAGGAATGTATGCTACTGGCTTCTATTGGAATTTTATCGGATACTATCAAATTGTAATTGGTTTAGCTTTAATGACAAAATGGTTTAAGGCACTTACACCTATGTTGATATTTCCAGTGACATTAAACATTTTTTTAGTTTCCTTATCTCTTCATATGCGGGGAACGCCCATAATTACCTCCTTGATGGTACTTGGAAACCTCTACCTTTTATTCTGGCATATAAAAAGTTACTCACACCTCCTAAAACCCTAATAAATTGGGACTTGCCGTGAATATGTCCGAAAAAACCTAAGGCTTATTTTCAATCTTTTAGGATATTCGGACAACAATTTTAACCAAAAATCGAAGAATACTTCGTTATTGCGTGCGATAATGGCAGAACTCTCTGCACCTATATTGTTTCTGTTAAAAATTAATATAAAACTATGATACCAATTTAGTCACGTAAGACTACAAGAAGTATTATCTTAGGTATTAAAGTGAACTTTATATAGTTGATGTCTAGCACAATATTTAATTTTTTACTCATAACGGGGGCCATTCACGGCTTTATTTTCAATATTGCAACGCTTCTTTCTTTAAAAAAGGTAGAGAAAACGATAGTTTTCTTGAATCTCGTGGTCTTTCTTTTGTCTTTAAACAACCTTCAAGCTTGGCTTATTGATAATGGGTTTTCGTCTTCGATGTATTATATCAAGCACCTTCTTGTGCCCTGGTATATGCTCATTTTACCCATGTTTTATGTGTTCCTTTTACATTATTTACGGATTTCAGAAAAGCTGTGGCCCTTTTTAGTTATTTCCTTAATACTATTTTCTGTCGAACTCATTTCGCGTTCTGGGGTAATAGCCTATAGCTATTATTGGGGAGATCCTTCAGATACTTCTCTTATTTCATCTTACAATAACATTGAAGAAATTGTCAACGCTGGTTATTCCATTTTCATCTTTATTAAGGCTTCCCTTGTTCTGTTTAAATATGAAAAGTTGTATGAGTATATTTTGCAGTTTGATGATATTCTTTGGATAAAGCGATTTATGTATTTGGGAGGATTTGTGATCTTCTTTTGGATTATTGCAATTCTTCTGAATAATTTCACGCAACTTATTAAGGCTCCTTACTCCTATTACCCCTTACGCCTCTGCAGCTCAATCTTATTATATTGGATTGGTTATCAAGGTTTTTTTAGATACGTAGTAGTAAACGATCGTATCTTATTGCGGCAAAGTTTGCATAAACTTGATGGCTCAAAACCTAAAGTCCCCGTCACAAAAGAAGACCTTGGTAAGACCAAATTAGATGAGTCTGGAAATAAACAAACACAACAATTCAATAGAATCAACGACTATGTAGAAAACAATGAACGGTTTTTAGATTCAATATTAAGTTTGGATACGCTGGCTCAGGAGTTGGATATGAGTTCCAGTCAACTATCCACATATATTAACAACTGCACGCCTTATAATTTTTCTGACTATATAAACAATTTCAGAGTGAACCAAGCGAAAAGGCTTTTGGGAAATTCTGAGTTTGATCAATATACAATTGTTGCCATTGGTCTTGAGTGTGGGTTTAATTCGAAATCTACCTTTTATTCTGCCTTTAAGAAGTTTACCAAACAAACTCCTACCGAATACAGACGGTTAACGTCTTCCTAAAATATATCCTAATTCCTTTGTTCTGGCGAATCTAGGACATTCAAAATAGGGCAGTTTCTACATTTAGTGCATTATTCACTAAATGCCCGTACAACTTATGGATCATCCTAAATATCAAGTTCACGTACAATCTGACTTTTTCTTTGCTTTGAAGAAAGAAGTTTTTGATTTACTGGGAAAAGAATACAAAACGAAGGCCAACAAACCACTTGCCGTAAAAGGTTTTTTATTGATATTATTTTTCTTGGGCGTTTTGGTATCAATGTGGTTTCATGTCTTCCATGGAGGGATGTATATTTTCCTATCCATTATTCTCGGAATCTCGTGTTTACCACTAATACTGAATGTAGGTCACGAATCTATTCATCGTAATTTCTCAACCCATTCATCTGTAAACAAGCTGGGAGAGCATGTTTTTTATTTGTTAGGGACAAGTCCGTATTTCTGGAAGTTAAGACACAATTCATCTCATCATGCCTTTGCCAACATAAAAGGATGGGATTTGGATATTGACCAATCAGAAATCATTAGGTTGTCTTCTCATCAAAAATTCAAAAGAATCCATAAATATCAGCATATATACATGCCGTTTGCCTTTTGTTTTTACACCATTAGTTGGTTTTTTATTCGGGATTTTAAAGATATTAGGAGAAGCCACTTTGGATCCAAGCATATCGAGCGGCATGCGCCGGGTGAAATTATCAAGCTAATAATTGCAAAAACATGGCACATAACTTCACTTCTGGTTATTCCTTATGTACTAAGTCAAGATATGGCTTTAGTTTTACTCGGATTTTTAAGCTTTCACCTATCGGCAAGTATTATAACCACTTTCGCATTAATAAGTACACATGTGGGAGAGCCTCAAGAAGTAATGGACATTTCCAACGATAAAGGAAAATTACCCTATTCATGGGCCGTTCATCAATTAAAAACTACTGCAGATTTTAGCACGAATAGCACGGTCATGTTGCACTTTTTTGGTGGTTTCAATCATCATGTGGCGCATCATTTATTCCCAAGAGTACCCCACATCTATTATCCAATAATTACACCAATTATTAAAAAACATGTATCCAAAAATGGACTTTGCTACCACAGTAACTCTAACCTATTCAAATGCACAATCTCCCATTTCAAAAGGCTCAAGGATTTATCTATGGAGGTATAAATACTGGTTTTATTACAATTGGTCATGAAAATATAACATTTCGGTATATCTAATTATGCCCCTTTCTTGATTATGAGCACTTTTGAAGTATCAAAAAAAATAAAACTTTAAAAACCATACTCATGAAAACACTTATTGTAACACTCACTTTAGTAATGACCACATTCATCCTTAGCGCACAAACTAGTGCAAATGATGCTTCAGAAGGCACCACAATCACCATAACAGTTCCCGTACAAAGTACACAAGGTACTGTAGTATTTGGCCTATATGACGAAGCCACGTTTATGAAAAACCCTTTAATGGGGTTAGATAGTAAAGTGGTTGATGGCAAAGCAACGGTAACCTTTACCAATGTGACACCTGGCACGTATGCCGTTATTCTCTTTCACGATAAAAACGACAACAAGCAAATGGATTTTGAACCATCTGGTATGCCATTAGAGATGTATGGAGTTTCTAACAACGTAATGAGTATGGGGCCACCACAATGGAACGATGCCAAATTTGACGTAGCTAGCGAACCTATAACATTAGACATAAGAATGTAAGAAGACGGTACGCTTTTAGACAGAGCCCAATATCATAGTTATGATATTGGGCTTTTCTATAAGAAAAAACTTAAAATTTGTGTTTTGTGATAAGTTTTATCGATATGAATATATACCTTTGTCCTAAATACAGAAATACATGACCATAACGCAACTTAAATATGTTCTTGCCGTTGCTGAGCACCAAAACTTTACCAAGGCGGCAAAAAAAACATTTGTCACGCAACCTACTTTAAGTATGCAAATACAAAAACTGGAAGAAGAGTTGGATATCCTTATTTTTGACCGCTCCAAAAAACCCATCGAGCTTACAGCCGTAGGTAGTAAAATTGTTAGTCAGGCCCATAATATTGTCAACGAAGCTGCCAGAATGCAAGACGTGGTAGATCAGGAAAAAGGATTTATAGGTGGAGAGTTTAAGTTAGCTATTATTCCAACGGTCATGCCAACATTACTTCCCATGTTTCTGAAAGTCTTTAGCAATCGTTATCCTAAAGTACATTTAAAAATAGAAGAGCATACCACAGATGAGATTATTGCTAAGATCAACGATGGGCATTTGGATGCGGCCATTGCAGCAACGCCCTTAGCTAATGAAAAGATCAAAGAGCGCGTTTTGTATTACGAGCCTTTTGTGGGTTACATTCCTGAAAATCATCGCCTTTTTTCTAAAGAAAAAATTGATCGTACAGATTTGGACATTGAAGACATATTGCTTTTAGAAGATGGACATTGCTTTAGGGATGGTGTCATTAACTTGTGTAAAATGTCTAAAAATACAGGCAGTGAGACATTTCAATTAGAAAGTGGAAGTTTTGAGACCTTGGTAAAGTTGTCCAATGAAGGACTTGGAATGACCTTGCTTCCTTATCTTCATACCTTGGACATTTCCAAAGAGCAAACGAAGTTTCTACGTTACTTTAATGAACCCAGCCCTGCACGGGAAGTCAGTTTAATTTACGGTAAAAGTGAATTAAAAATGCAAATTATAGAAGCACTCTACAGTGCTATTTCAGGTGTAGTTCGCGGAGCAATTGCTTTTCAGGATGTAAAAATCATAAGCCCATTGAAATAAGGACTCTTTGTCTAAAAATAAGATACCCCGACAAGCGGGGTATTTTTTATTGATTTAAATAAATTAGACATTGATTTAATTGGGGGTTCTGCTTAATAAGAGAGTTAATCCAAATCTTCAGTTCTTCAATCTCGTGGGGAAGCAACCTTCTCAGGGCTTTCTTTAACTCTTTACAGAACAAACTCACATCAAAACTCACTTTTGCAAGCACGGCTTTGGTGTAATCATACATTGCTCTAGCCATAGTTAAACTTAATTTAAAATTAGGTTAGGTAGTTATCGTCAATAAGCAGAATGTTTTTTTGATTAGACAGTTCTAAATATAACGAAAAAAACTAACAAAATTTTAAATTGTTGATAAGTAGCGGTGTTAAAGGTTGTTAAAACTTATTATCACCATCTAAAAGATCACCTAATCCTCCTAGGATACTTCCTTCTCCTTTATCCTTTCCGCCTCCTTTGGGAGCCGATGCCCATACACGTTTAGCCAACCTACTAAATGGTAGTGATTGTATATAAACAGTTCCTGGTCCAGTGAGAGAAGCAAAAAATAACCCTTCTCCTCCAAACAAGGTATTTTTAATACCTCCTACAAATTCTATATCGTAATTAACAGTATGATCAAAACCAATAATGCATCCCGTGTCCACCCTCAACTTTTCGCCAGGTCCCAACTCCTTAACTGCGGTAGTACCTCCTGCATGTACAAATGCTTTTCCATCTCCTTCTAGTTTCTGCATAATGAATCCTTCACCTCCAAACAATCCTCGGCCTAACTTTTTGGAAAACTCAATACCAATGGATACTCCCTTAGCCGCACATAGAAATGCATCTTTTTGACAAATGAATTTTCCGCCAAACTTTTGCAGATCTATCGCAATAATCTTTCCAGGATACGGAGAGGCAAAGCTCACTTTTCGTTTTCCTGGAAGTGTGCTGTAAAACAGTGTCATAAAAAGGCTCTCTCCTGTGAGCAAACGTTTTCCCGCTCCAAATATCTTTCCCATTACGCCAGTATCTTTTTTTGATCCATCCCCAAAAATGGTTTCCATCTTAATCCCATCGTCCATCATCATAAAACTACCAGATTCGGCTATAACTCCCTCATTGGGGTCCAATTCTATTTCCACATATTGCATTTCTTCACCATAAATGATGTAATCTATTTCGTGTGCTGTCATGTTATGTTATTTGTTTAATTAACTAATCTTCACATTATGAGTGAGAAAAGCTTTCCTTTTGTTACAAGAGCGTCCTTTGGAAATTCTTAATTCTTATTCTTAACTTTTAACGTCCATTCAAATTCAAATCTTGACACCACATCCCCTGCCCTATTAGTCCCTTCCGATTTTAACCAAATTGTTTGACCCTCTCCAGAAGAGACAGCCAGATCAATGGCCTCTCTAATACGAACACCATCTGTACAGCTAAATACAATTTTTCCAGTTGCCTTTTTTAAGAAGGTTCCCCTATTATTTAAAACTAGCATGGAAATAGGCATATTCATGTCTCTAATAGAACTCATGACCATGGCCCCGGTGCTTAACTCTGCAGCCATGCCTTGTACTGCCCAAAACATCGATCTAAATGGGTTTTGATTAATCCATCTATGCCTTACTTTAGTAGTGCAAGAGGAAGTGTCTATATGTTGTACCCGTACCCCACAAAAAAAAGCAGCAGGTAACTTAAATAACAAAAAAAGGTTGATTTTCCTTGGTTTCATAGGCTTTTCATGAGATTTACCACGAAGGTATCCAAATAAATTGACATACTCAAAATGTTAATTTTATGTTAAATATTAGTACTATGCGTAACATAATACCTTCTTTTGGACATATATTTGTATAAGAAAATAATAGACAATGGATACTACCCCATCAGAAAACGAAAAAAATATAGCTGCTTTAGTGCATCTATCAACATTCTCAAAGTTCTTCTTCCCGTTTGCCAATTTTTTTGCGCCATTATTGTTATGGACCTTTAATAAAGATAAAGAATTTGTAAACGAACACGGAAGACAAGCTGTAAACTTTCAGTTAAGTATTTTGTTATATACATTGATCATAGGTATTATATGCCTACCCTTCTTTGTATTTTTTGCTTCGGATTTTGTTTCCTTAGTTGATGCAATAGATCATAATGTTCATAGAGTTTCGGTATATGATGCCAACAACTTATCTGGATTTGTGATTTTGTTATCCATTGCAGCTATCTTAATGTTTGGTGTATTCGTTTTCGAACTTTACGCCGTGATAACTGCAACGGTACATGCTTCAAAAGGAAAGCTTTATAAGTATCCTTTAAGCATACCATTTTTAAAAACAACCATCAAAAATCAATCAGAAAATGAGCACGCTAATTAGTATTTTATTTGCCGTGGTTTTAAACACCTTGTCCGGCGGAGACGTTAAGCAGGAGACCCTAGAGGTTTCCAATATTGAGATCATTCAATGCGAAGACAGTATACAACAACAATCTCATTACATCATCTCGAAAGACGAACAGTTATTTAAAAAAAAGTAAAAAGAACCAAATGAAAATCGAAAACACAAAAGCACAAATGCGCAAAGGGGTTCTGGAGTTCTGTATCCTATCTATTTTAAAAGACGGTGAAGCCTATACTTCAGATATATTAGAAACCCTAAAAGACGCCAAAATGCTTGTGGTAGAAGGAACCATTTATCCGCTGTTAACCCGGCTTAAAAATTCGGGATTACTAGCCTACCGTTGGGAAGAATCCAGTAGCGGACCACCGCGCAAGTATTACGAACTTACCGAAACGGGTAAAATATTTTTAAACGAGTTAAACACTACCTGGAGCGATTTGCAAAAGGCTGTAAATAGAGTAACCAGCGAAAAAACTAAAAAATGAACAAGACAGTAAATATAAATTTAGCAGGCACATTTTTCCACATAGACGAAAATGCTTTTGGAAAACTATCGCGCTATCTTGAAGCTATCAAAAAATCGCTTACAGACCCACAGGGAAGTGATGAGATTATCCGGGATATTGAAGCCCGTATCGCTGAACTATTCTCTGAGAAACTTGAAAGCAGCACTCAGGTAGTAACAACTAAAGAGCTAGACGAGGTTATCACTGTTATGGGACAACCCGAAGATTATATGGTGGATGAGGAAATTTTTGAAGATGCCCCAACAAGGGCAAGAAGATCGTCTCAATCCAACTACAGACACTTATATAGAGATGTAGACAACAAATTTATTGCTGGTGTATCCGCTGGTTTGTCACATTACTTAGGAATAGACTCTATCTGGATCCGATTGATTTGGATATTGCTTACCGTATTTTCAAGTGGACTATTTATTGTAATCTATATCCTCTTTTGGATATTGGTTCCAGCCGCCGAAACTACTTCCGAAAAATTAAGAATGTCCGGAGAGCCCATCAATATTTCAAACATTGAGAAAAAGCTCAAAGAGGAATTGGACAATGCTGCCGATAAAGTAAAAAATGCCGACTATGATAAGTACGGAAAAAAAGTAAAGAAAGGGACTTCGGGTTTTTTCGATACTTTGGGTAGTATCATCCTCACCCTACTTAAAATATTTGTTAAGTTTTTAGGGATTCTACTCATTATCATCTCTTTGTCCACCTTGGTAGGACTTATAGTAGGGTTATTCACTTTAGGATCTGTAGGGTTCTGGGGCACTGGAGAAATCGTAGACTTTATTAGTCTAGTAGATACTACAAATGCACCAATGTGGTTAATATCAACGCTGGTATTATTTGCAGTAGGTATTCCCTTCTTTGTTCTCTTTATCGTTGGATTAAAACTCCTTATTGATAATTTGAAATCCATAGGTACTATAGCAAAAATAAGTTTATTTGCCGTTTGGATTGCATCTATCATTGGATTGGGAATCTTAGGAGTGAGGCAAGCTACGGAAACTGCCTTTGAAGGAGAATATATTGATGAACAAACACTATCAATAGTTCCTGGAGACACCTTAAATCTATCTATGAACAATGACGATCCATATGAATATAGTAGAAGACGTAGATATGGCTTACAAATCAAGTATACCGAAAGCGGCGAAAAGGTTATTTATTCGAACAATATTAGACTCATTGTTCGGTCCACTCGTGACGCCCAAGGAAAACTAGTTATTGAGAAAAGAGCCGAAGGCAAGTCCTTTCAGGATGCTAAGAACCGTGCTCAGGCTATAGATTATGACCACTCGTATAGCGATGGAGCCTTAGCATTGGATGGTTACTTTACCACAGATTTCGGAAATAAATATCGTGACCAGGAGATTCAGATAGTTTTATACCTCCCCGTAGGTTCTATACTATATGCAGATGGAAACACCTATTCTTATCACAGAAATGATAGTTGGTATCGTGATATTCTAGATAATGGCGATGAGAATGAGTACCTGAGAATTCTAGAAGATCGTACCGAATGTATGGATTGTCCAGGTGAATCCCGTGAAGATTGGGAAGACGAACTTGATCGTAAGTTGAACGATGATCTTGACACTACAGATTACTCTATCGAACGCGTAAAGTTAGATAGTACGGGTGTAGATATTAACGTCACCGATGCACAGGATACCATAAAAATTAAAATAGAAAACTAATATAAATCGAAATCATGAAATCTATAAAAATTGTTTTAGCTGTATTTGTTGCCACGCTGGTCACTGCCTGTGACTTTGACATCAACTTAGGGCAAGTAACTGGAAACGGTAATGTGGTAACAGAAGAACGACCTGTTACTGAAGACTTTGATCGCGTTAGAGGAAGTGCCGGTTTGGATGTATATCTTACCGAAGGTTCTGAAAATAAAATTGTAGTCGAAGCCGATGACAACCTAATGGATATTATCGAGACTGAAATACATAATGGCAAACTTCATGTAACCACCACCAAGAGTATTGGAAGATCCAAATCAAAGAAGGTGCATATAACGTACACAAAACTTTCCAGTATTGAAGCCTCAAGCGGGGCAGATGTCATTGGTAACTCTGTGGTGAAAAATGAAAGCCTTACGTTAGAAAGTAGCAGTGGTGCCGATCTTCAAGTTGAAGTAATAGCCAAAGAAGTGTTTGCCGATGCTAGTAGTGGCTCAGATCTAAGAGTTTCTGGAAGAGCAACACGCTTAAGAGCCGATGCCTCAAGTGGAAGTGATATTAAAGCAAAAGATCTTGAAGTGCTTACCTGTATTGCCGATGCCTCGAGTGGCGCAGACATAACAGTTAACGTAAAGGAAAGCCTAACCGTTGAAGCCTCTAGTGGTGGAGACGTAAAATATTATGGTGATCCTGCCGCCGTTTCGGCCAGGGATGGCTATTCGGGCAACGTTCGGAAAATGTAACATCTGTATACCAACCAACCTAACGCCATCCCAGGTGAACGCGGGGTGGCGTTTTTTTAATGCTCAATTTTTAGTGTAACATTCTACTTTTTTTCTCATCTATAGTAAAGTATCTCGAAGGAAGACACCCCAACTGTAACCCAAAAGATTTTACAAATGATGGAGATAACTAATAATCTATTAAATCCATTTTATGAAAAAATCTATTGTGCAGCTTTTATGCCTATCTGTAGCATTATTCTGCCTTACTCAAACTGTCTTAGGCCAAAGTCCAACTAATTCAGAATTATTCAATACGCTTAAGAAGAATGACAGTCTCTTATTTAATGTTGGTTTCAACCAATGTGATATGAAGCAGTTTGAAACACTTTTAAGCGAGGACTTAGAGTTCTATCACGATAAATCTGGTGTTGAAACATCCAAGGCTAATTTCATAAGTAATTTTAAAAATGGTATTTGTGGATCAAAGACATTTTCTTCACGAAGAGAATTAGTTTCTGGGAGTTTGAACGTCTATCCTATGTACAATAACAATGTGTTGTATGGGGCAATACAAACAGGAGAGCATCGGTTTTACGAACGTGTCAATGGACAAGCTGAAGTAGCTGGAAGCATTGCTAAATTTTCACATTTATGGATCAAAGAAGATGGGATATGGCGTATTAGTAGAGCACTTAGCTATAATCATGTGATGCCAGAAGAGGTAAATACAACTAATGAAATAGCTATTTCGGAAGGTCTTTTGAAACAATACAGTGGAAAATACCTAGGAGCAAACACCGGGACCGTCATTATTACCAAAATGAAAAACGCACTTGGCCTCAAAGCGGGGCCTATGGAACTTACCATATATCCTTCTTCTCAAACAGAATTTTTTGATAAAACGAAGCCACTTTCTTTTGAATTCATAAAAGATGACAAAGGAACCATTTCAAAAATGATCGTACGAGAAAATGGAAAGATCGTGGAAGAGGCGAAAAGAATTAACTAGCCTTCCCCCCTCTTCCAACAAAAAACCCGAAGCGTAAAACACTTCGGGTTTTTCAATTATAGCAATATCTTGTGGCTAAGCTGTCACAGCGCTTTCAACAGTCTGTAAATAGCGCTCAGCATCCAAAGCAGCCATACATCCTGTTCCAGCAGCAGTTACTGCTTGACGATATTCTTTGTCTTGTACATCACCACTGGCAAATACACCAGGTTTATTGGTCTTCGTACTTTTTCCTTGGGTAATCACATAGCCCGTTTCGTCCATATCTAATTGTCCTTTAAATATGTCAGTATTAGGTTTATGTCCAATGGCTATAAATAACCCTGTGATTTCAATATCTTCTTTCTCACCTGTGACGTTGTTTTTCATTCGTAATCCTTCTACAACCATACCTCCTAACACTTCGTCTACTTCAGTATTATAGCGTAAGTCAATATTTTTAGTCGCTGTAACACGATGTTGCATTGCCTTAGAGGCCTTCATATAGTCTTTACGCACTAGCATGGTTACCTTATTGCAAATATTTGCCAGATAGGTAGCTTCTTCTGCAGCGGTGTCTCCAGCACCAACAATAGCCACGTCCTGTCCTTTATAGAAAAATCCATCACATACTGCACAGGCAGACACTCCACCACCTCTAAGTCGCTGTTCGCTTTCAATACCCAAATATTTCGCCGTAGCTCCTGTGGAGATAATCACTGCTTCTGCTTCTATTTGTTTTGAATTATCCACAGTAATTTTATGGATCCCTCCTACTTCATCACTAAACTCAACAGCTGTAACCATTCCAATACGGACCTCAGTTCCAAAACGCTCTGCTTGTTTTTGAAGGTCTACCATCATACTTGGACCATCAACACCATCTGGATAACCTGGGAAGTTATCTACTTCGGTTGTGGTGGTTAATTGCCCTCCAGGTTCCATTCCCGTGTACATGATAGGTTTAAGGTCGGCTCGAGAGGCGTAAATTGCAGCAGTATATCCCGCAGGACCTGAGCCAATTATCAAACATTTTATTTTTTCTATACTTTCAGACATGATATGTTTTTCTTCAAAAATTAGTTGAATGTAAAAGTAGTAACTTTACTAAAAACCTTACAGAAAAGTTATTAAGAATCTTTATGTGATTATTGGCGGTTGTTATTTTTCCTTCTTGGAAAAAATCGTCCGGTGTCATTCTTATATGCTGCGTACTCTACATACCGCTTTACAAGTAATTTTTCTTCCAAATCTGATTTCAGATAAAAAACCAACACTAAAACTGCTGTTATACCAAATTTCATTGGCGAAACATCAAACAATGAATATGCAAACATCGCAAGTAATATTCCAGTGTAGATGGGATGTCTTATATATCTATATATTCCGTTAGAAATAAGTTCAGAATTTTTTTTGGGCGAAGGAAATACCGAAAGGCTGTCGCTAAGATTCAAAATTCCCAATAGAATAATTGTCAACCCTAAAACAATTATTACGACAGAAGCATATGCTAACCACTTCGGAATTACATAATCCACGAAGTCCCAATCAAAGAAAAATAGGGCAAAGAGTATAAACTGTATTGCAACAAAAAGGATGTCCTTTTTCAAAATTAGTGATTTGAGGGTTCAAAATAAACACCCAAAATTACTCTAAATTAAATTTTTACAAAAGCCATTATCGCGATATTGAGGTATTTCTTTCAAAAAAGTTATCTTTAATAGGCTCTTTATTTCATTTATGAACATTAGCTTCTTAATCCTCTCAAAACCCTCACTGCAAATAGAAAAGTGAATTGCTATACAATTCACTTTTTTGCTTGGTCGGGATGACAGGATTTGAACCTGCGACCCCACGGCCCCCAGCCGTGTGCGCTACCGGACTGCGCTACATCCCGAAAATGGATAGCAAAAATAAAAAAGTCCGGTGTTAATACCGGACTTTTTCCCAACTAAATTTCAAAACTTCATCTTCCAACTACACTCAAGGCACCCAAACCAATTCAAGTTCACTATTTTTTAAGAAAAGAGCCTTTCGATTTCCTGGTGCTTTTAACCACCCATTTTTTATCATGGCCCATTTTTGCATACTTCTTTTTTGCATTTCTATATTCAACCCAACTATAGATAACCAGCGCAGTTAGAATACATAATGATAGAATTTGAATAACAATTAACAGCTTCATATTTTCTCTCGGATCATCATGTTGCAATTCAACAAATGTCCTCTTTCTCTTATGACACTACCTTATAAGAAAAGTCACATTAAATTATGAAAAAATATAGAAGAAATTATAACTAACTCAACACCTCAACCCTCTTATTAGAAATCAATTTTATAGGATATACCATTTTCTGATCTCCATTGTCAACCACCATGCAAATATTGTCTATAGATACAATCGTTCCTTCAAATTCATCTACACGTACCCTTTGTCCAATTTCGAAGTTCTTTCTGGAGTAAAAACCAAGAAGTAGTCGTAAAACAATCTCTCTGGAACCTAAGCCAAGTGCTATAGCAAATGAGGCAAGAAATGCTCCAAAAATGATAGACAGATTGCTCGTAATAAGGTCTGTATTAACTCCAGCTTGATTCAAGGCCGTCACAGACACAATTACTACGATAACATAAAATACGATCAAACTAATAACCTTTGACCCATTCAAATCAAAAGATTTGAGCATCCCAGCGATCCCCTTTCTCAATAGAGAGGCAAAATAAATTCCGCATCCAAATATGATTACTGCACTAAATATTTTTGGCAGATATCCAATCATTTTTCCTACTTCTTCCGAAACCATTTCTAGTCCAAATAGATCAGATCCTATGATAACCAGAATAAGAATCAAAAACCATTTAATAAAACCTAAAATAATCTTGGTTGGTTTAATCTTGACAGCCGACCCAAAAAGGGCTCCATCCTCGCTAATTTTGGCGGCAAGTGAATCTATTTTAGTTAAGGCCAATGATTTCCTAGCAACAAACAATATTACCTTTAGGCAGAGCCACCCAAAAATTATGAACAAAATGGCTCCAACTACCGTGGGTAGCATTTTGTATAGTTCTTCCAAAATATCGGTAAGCGGTTTAAAGTCGATTATATCTTTCATTATTGAAAATTTAGTGATGGTTTTGGTTATTGTCTTTCTTCGTTATGTTTAAAATTTCATTCAAAGAACTCGGATATTTAATAGCAAAAAGGTCGGCCAGGTCAAAAGACAGCTTGATAAGAGCAACGTCATCCATTACCTTCTGTTTGATTACTTCAGGTAATTTCTCGTCATTAATAATTTTCTTAAAAGGGTTTTCCATATCTACAAACCTTTATAAATTTCTATCAGTCGGGATTTTGCCCGATTCAATCGCATCTTAACAGCGCTCTCCCCTATTTCTAGAGTTTCGGCTATTTCTTTGATAGACACTTCGTCTTGATACTTCATAAGAAGAATCATTTTGTCTTTTGGATCTATCTTCATAAGAGCCTTGGCCAATTTTTCAGCCTTTAATTCAAAGATATCTTCATCTCGAACCTCTATCTCTTCTTTTTGAAACTCGTTAATATTATCGGTCAAAACAATTTTCTCGTTTTTCTTTTTTCGAGTTCTCTGCACATAATTCACACAAAAATTATAGGTGAAAGAATACAACCATGTTGAAAACTTCGATTTTCCTTTAAATGTTCTTAGTTTGGCAAAGAGAAGTACAAAGATATCATGAGTAAGGTCCTGTGCTTCCGATTTAGACTTGGCAAAACTCAGGCATTTTTGATATACTCGTTCCGAATAACGATCGTATAGCACGGCGAATTGATCCGTATCGTTATTTTTTACGATTCGAGATACAAGTTCCTCATCCTCAATATGTTTATTGACTTCGGTATTCTTCAATTTTGTGAGAAGTTATGACTATCTTGAATTAAGACACAAAGGGAATGAAAAAGTCACATTTATCTGCCATTTCCTATAAAAATATATCCCACCCCTTTGTTTACCCGTTTTTTAGCTACGGAATTATACAAATAATAAAAGCCAGAGCGAGCTCTGACTTTCAGAATATTTAATAGATTAGGGTTTCATTTAACCTTTGAAACCAGCTTCTACATGCGCTCCATCGCAATAAGGCTTGTTCAATGAAGCTCCGCAACGACAAAAAGCTGTAGTTCTTTTCTTAGTTTCGGTATTGCCCGCTGTATCGGTCACCTGTAAAGTGCCAGAGACAAGCAAAGGCCCATTAGCCATAACCTCTACTTTAGTATCCGTGTTTTGAGATACTGTTTCATCATTGTTTTTCATAGAATAACTTAGTGCTCCTGAAGGACATTTGTCAATTTGTGCTTTCAACGCATCGGCCGACGCATTTTCCGGTTTTATCCATGGTTTTCCCTTTGGGTCATACACCTCTGGCAGTGTTTTAACACAAATGGCCGCGTGTATACACTTTTTAGGTTTCCATATTACCGTAATATCGGCATTGGCATATTCCTTTACAATCTCTCTTTCCATAATGTTGTTAATTTAGTAGTAAGTTACTCAAAATGATTGAAAATCAGAATGTTGCTATTACATTATTTGATTTCTTCAGTCCCGTCGGCATGCAACGCAAAACGGCCTTTGTCTCTATTATGTACCTGTTCTTGCTTGGGCCATGGCCATCCACCAAATTGCGTACGTCCATAATCGCGCATGGTTTGTTATATTTCTTCTTCTGTATTCATTACAAAAGGGCCATATTTTACCACAGGTTCATTAATTGGTTTCCCTTGAAGTAACAAGATATATCCATCACTGTCACTATTTTGTATGACAATGTTTTCAGTGGGTACCACTTCAATTGCATTATCTACATGAACCGTTTGTCCTTCAAAATCCAGCGAGCCTCCCTTATAAAAGTAGAGCGTTCTTTTTGCTTCTCCAGATGTGGCAGGCAGTGTCCAAGTGGCATTCGCTTCCATTTTAATTGTCCATACACTTACGTGGTTTTCTGGGGTTATCGCCCATGAATCTGGTGTTGGTTTTGGCGCAACATTAGCTCCAAGATTTCCGGCTATAATATCTATTTCAGTTGTAATACCACGGTCATCTACGTTTTTAATCTTCGGAATAGCATCTTCCCACAACATTTTAAAATGAGGTGCTACAAATTTACTTTCCGAAGGTAAATTAAGCCATACCTGAAATATCTCCAAGGGGTTGTTCTTGTCTTCATGAATCAAGGGAAACATTTCTGAATGTTGAATTCCTTTTCCTGCCGTCATCCATTGAACATCACCGGCACCAAATCGTCCAGCCGCCCCTAAGGAGTCTGTATGATCCACAACACCTTCCTTTACAATAGTTATAGTTTCAAAACCTCTATGCGGATGGTACGGAAAACCAGGGATGGTACTGCCATGATACATACGCCATCCATCCTTAATAGTAAAATCCTGTCCAATAACTCTTCCGTCCAATGATTCATTGGGGCCCATCTGTGCGTTTCCCTTTGGGTATTCATCCCTGTGATAAGCACAGAATAAAAAGGGATCTGATGTTGCCCATGGAAAACCCAAGGGTGCGACACTTAATACTTTATTCGTTTTCATTTTTAACTTCCTCTCTTATTACATTAATATTGATTATAAAATCCTAACATTTGTTTACAACAACTATTAGGGCAAAAAAATTATCTTCTTATCTTCTCCAGCGTTTTATACAATTGTACAGCTTCTTGTTTGCTGATGGTATCTTCAAAAAAATTACCCATCGCTTTTTTAGCCTCAAAATGTGCTTGATAAAAATGATCCATTCCTATTTTGGTAATGGTTATATCCATTTGTCTTCTATTGTTGGGGCAGGTTTCTCGTCTCACAAAGCCCTTCTTGACTAACCTATCTATCAACCTTGTCACATCGGGACTTGCCACAATAATATTCTCCTTAATCTCCCCTGCCGTAACCGCATTGGGATAATTACTCACCAAAATACTCAACACATTGAGTTGTACATGGGTTAAAGCAAAGGGCTTCAAAGCTTCCTTAATGCCAATCTCAATCCAATTTGCCGTCCGCAGCAAGTTAAAATAACTCATTGCGTGAGCGCTTTGAACGTCTTTTTCGAAGCTCTTTTTAATATTCATATATTGTTTATAACAACATTTGGTTACGACAAATATATATAATTAATTTTACCTGTACAAATGAGCTCATTATCGCTCAATCTAATATGAGCGTTCCTAGAATTGATACCCTAGTATGTTATAATAATTATATACTAACAGACAAGTGATAATGGCCATAACTACCAACCCAAAGTGTATTTTACCTGAAACATTCACCGATCTACTTTTGAAGAAACTAGGAATTCTAAACAGTCCTACGCTAAATATAACCAGTCCGATAAGCGGCAATGTAAAATAAATCCAAAATACGGAAGGAACACCAAATCGCAACGTGATTCCTTGCGTCGTGGCTCCTAACAAGATAAAAAACAACACCAGGAAAAAGCCAGCCGTACCAATAATTAACTTTGTATTTAAGATTTTTCTATCTGTCTGTGGTTTTCGCCTAAAATATTGAATAAGCCAAATCAGAAAAGCTGTTATTAGTACTATAAAAGAACTAATCATGGCGGCAAAATGCAATGAGGGCTTCTCATACCATTCTAATTGCCTATATGTTGCATAACCCGTTGAATAGTATCTTCCTTTTTCATCGGTAATAAAAGCGGTCAAAAGACTATCTGCATCTCTACTAAAAAGCAAATTGTCTCGCTCGGTATATTTTTTATCATTTATAAAAAGTGCGCCATTATTGGTTGTTACTTTATGAACATCTCCAAACAAATAGGTCATGCGATCAATAGAAGATTGGCCATCATTTGTATATTGATAGGTACCCGCAAGATCATTGAGGTTGGTCTGCGACCTAAATTGGTTAGGAAAAGGATCTGTTTGTTCCTCCCCTTCATTCAAGGTGTCAATTATATAATCTCTAATTTTCCATTTAAGAGTGTTGGCTTCGTTATTATTTGAGGCAAAGAAAACCGCAATGTCCTTGGTTGGTATAACCAGCAACAAACTCTCAATTCCCGTGTCGTCACCACTATGATAATTATAAGTGAGTCCGTTTTTCGATATAACGCGCCATATCCAACCCTGCTTCCTCTCCATCCTTTCGTGAGACAGAAAATGAGGGGTGAACATATCAGAAATGGTCGCCGGTTTTAATATTTTATTTCCGTTATACACACCCTTATTTAAATACATCTGCATGAACTTAGACATATCATTTGCAGTTGTTAGAAAGCCCCCAGCACCAATTTGACTAGTATATTTTATACCATAAGACCCATCTAAGTATAGGTTATCATTGTCATCTTCTTTCCATTTATAGCGTGTCATAATCTTATTGATCCTATCTTCTGTTATCTTAAAACTTGAATCCTCCATACTTAATGGATTCAACAGGTTTTCTTCCAGATATTCATTGAATGACATCCCGGATGCATTCTCAACGATATGCGCTAATAGCGCCATCCCGTGGTTGGAATAGTTGAAAAACCTACCTGGCTCCCAAACTACGGGGGGCAAATGTTTTCCTAAATATTCTTTCAAGGAAACAACACCTTCCAAACTTTCTGCATCATCGCCAATAGAAGAATCGTCAAAACCAGCCGTATGGGTTAAAATATGATGAAGCAATACATCTTGCTCAAATGGGTTTCTAATTTTTAGATTCCCTATCAGTTCTTTTACCGGCTGATCAAGGTTAATTTTGCCCTGTTCTATCAATTGAAAAGCCGCCGTGACAGTTATTAATTTTGAGACAGATGCCACAAAAACATTCGTTTCTGCCGGTTCAAATAATCTATTGTTTTCTACATTCGCTAGGCCGTATCCCTTTTCTAGCAGCATTGAATCTGAAGACACAATACTTATCACACCACCTTGTATGCCTTCCTCGCCTTCCATAGCTTCTTTAAAAAACACATCTATATCTTTTTCTAAATCGGGCCAATATGTGTCATTTGAAATTGTATCTAAGGTATTTATTTCTTGCCCATATAAAAAAGACATACTGCAAACTAATAATAGTAGTAACTGGGCACATCTCAACATTTAAAACATCGTTTTGGTTATTCAAAAGGTAAGACGATAGATTATGATTTTGGGTTACGAAAACACTTAGAATACGCTGGAAAATCTTATTTATTGGCTGCGTTTAGCATGGATGATACAGTGTAAACGTAACAATGTTACCCTTTTCAATGATAATGTGAAACTCGCTGTCACTAAATTCAGAAGGCCAAACACTTAATATCTTTGACCCGTATTTTCTATTCCGTTCTTTCCATATTTGAAACGAATTGGGAAAGGCCTTTTGTAGCTCGTCTAGGGTTGTAGACTTATCGAACGTAAGTTGTTTGGTTTTAATTTTTGGATTGGCTTTCGTGAAATCTATAGTGCCCACTTCTACAATTCCATCTACCATATGAAATTCGATTCCTTCCCAACGATATAATGTAACATCAATGTCATTCCATGCTTCAGACAATCCTCCACACTCATAATTGGGGCTCGTTATTGAAATAGGCGGACCAAAAGCTTCAATCAATTGTGTTTCGGTTGAGCGCACATCAATTCCGTTAACAGAAATATCTTTATATTCTACAATATCTGGATGTTGTGCCATTGTCAAAAATCCAACTAACAGGGTCACACACGTCAATCTAAACTTCCTTTGCATCAAAGTTCTTTTTACCGAATTAATATAACTATTCTAAACTTAAATCTTATCTGAGATCTTTCAAAAATCTTATTTATTTTCAACATTGTACTGTAACAGTTCGCTCTCGTTTGTATCTTTCAAGAAGATCAATCAATCAAACATATGGTATTTCGAAAAATAACAATCGTAGCACTCCTCTTTATTTCTCCCTTTATACTTTTGGGTCAAGCGGAAGCTTTATTTAATGGTGTTCATTTGGGTGAGCCCTTAGAAGCGGTCACTCAAAAAGTAAGTGATATCTCTAAAAACACAAACCTTATCTCTCAGGATGCTCCTAGTTTTCCGTTGGCAGAAATTAAAGAAGATCATCTGGTTTGCGCTACAGTAAAAACGACACAGGGGACTATTGAACGGGTGATATTTACATTTGCAGATGACAAACTCACATATATTCAGGCAAAGGGAAATGTTCTTAAGACATTTACCAGTCATCGAAAAGACACATCCAGAACCTATTTGGATTATGATGTTTACGTTGCAGATAGATTATTTCTGAACAAGAAAAAAGACATGGCATGGATACTAAATGAAGAAGCAATGCACGTAAACCTATTCACGTGGGAAAACCCATACCTAACGACAAATTCTAATTCAAAAAAGACATCTAGCGATACTAAAAACATACCTTCCTTTCTTACCATGGGGGCCTCCTATGATCAATTAAAATCACAACTTGAAACCCATAGTAACTTCACAAGCACTGAACAATTAGATGGTTCTGACCCCAATGCTCAGTTTCAGGTAAACTGCTTTGGTGTGTCCTATTTAGGGTTTCCTAGAAAAATAGAAGCTCGTTTTGGAAACAACAATCTTAATGCAGTTTGGATACTAACTGCAAAAGGCGAAGAAGACCGAATTAGAAAGGCGTTGGTCGCTCAATATGGTGATCCTATTTATGTAACTGATGATTGGGAAATTTTCAACAACTGGCAGGTTGGTTTACGAAAAGACAAACCAGAGATTCTGCTCCTAGAACAGCAAATAGGATTGGAGTATAAAAAGAGTTATTTTAAACAGTAAGCACGTTCAATTTTATTTGGCAAATTCTGCTCCGGAAATGAAATTAATTCAAATGGTTATCCATGCCACAAGAAACGCAACCATCAAACCGGCAACTAAAAGATACTTGAATTTAAATCCAGGTGACTCTTTAAAAAAGAGTGGAATCACGCAAATAACAAGACCCGTCACAAATAGGACCCTCGCAAATCTTCGATTTCTACTTTTATGAAATTGGGCGCTTTCAAATTGCATATATGAAACCCCATTTTTGTAAAGATTATAGACGTTTTCTCCCTTATAATCTATTGTGACTGTGTCCTTGGCATTGATATTTCTTTTAAAACGACCATGCTTTAGATATTTGTAGTCAATTCCATCAATTATATGCTCTCCATCTCTAGTGTCCAAATCAACCCAATACCTCCATCCACCACTAACACCACTACCGATATGTGCCTTTTTGAATTTGGGTGTACTCAGTAAAACAACATCTTTAGTACTCATGCTGTTTTTACTAAATTCAGGTGTCATAAAAAATGTAACAACCAAGAGCCCAAAAAAGATAATACTCCCAAGCTTGAATTCTTTTTTGACTTTCTTCCAAGGTTTTGCCATTTAGCAAAATTACTCTTTTATTGAAAATGAATAGTCAATCAAGTCTTTTAATGGCGGTTGAAACTTGTATATTTCTTATGAGGATTTATGTACTTCTTTGTATAATAGTAGGCGACTATTGTAACTATTTCATTAATAATAAATAGGAGGCCTATACCAATTATAGGATAGTCTAAAAACTTTTTTTCTACCATAAGGTATTCCAATCCTCCAAAAAATGGTCCCCATAATACATAGGGAAATAGTACTAAATAGAACGCATACCACAACCACTTGTATTTATTCTGAATGACTTTATAAGCTTTTATAAGAGGAGGAAGGCAAATCAACCATATGAGAATAATAACAATCCAGTAAACAACATCTGTATTACCAAACAACTTAGACGAGGCATAGAATTCATCATTCATTCTAAAAAATGGAGAAACCATTCGTTGAAAAGGTAGCTGCGCAAATATCATTGCGAAACCCAAATGTTTCTTGAATGCTGAATTGTTTTGTCTTAAAAAATACATTCCAACGTACATCATCCCAAAACTAAAAAGTGGTCCGATATACGTTGCTATATACGATTTAGCCTCATTGTCACATGTGGTTGAAAAAGAATTAAAGGTTTTGGTTCCCCAGTCTCCACAAACCAAATATCCAGCGAAGTGATGAACAAGTTCATGTAAGGATGCATAGAGCATTATAATACAGTAAAAAGCCAAACAATAGCGCCAGGTAATTTTCAGTTTAATCATAATCAGTTTATGTGATACAACAGACAAGACTCTATAGGTCGCCTTTCAATTAAGATAAAAGTTCGATGGCCAAGAGAATATTATGTTGGTTGATTTTGATTAAAGATGAACTAAATATCAATCTGTTACAGTTTCAGGTCAAAGTTGATATTACAATATCCAGCAAGTTATTAAAGTTTACATGCATTTACCCGAAGGGATACCGCTTTCAATATATCCCAGATAGTAGCATCAAATTTTTGTGGTGAAAACCGAAAAACTATTATCGATTTTTTCTGCTCTTGGCAGAAGTGATAATTTACAAGGACGTTTAGATGTATTATTTTTTTGGTATGAAAGGCATCGAAAAATTTCACCTTTCCTGCGTAATCAGAGCCACTGTTGAGTACATCTGCTTTCATGAATACCGCAGTTGTAGGTGGCAGCACCAACTCTTTATCCTTATTGATTAACTTCATTAAGCCATCAAAATAAAATTGCAAGTTGATCTCCAATTCTTCTGGGGATAGCGGGGTGGTATGATTGATATTCCATGCAAAAATATAAGACCAAAATTCTGGACTCTCTTGCTTTGCCCAGCCCGTCGGAAATTGCGCGTCTTCGTATCCTTCAAACTTAATTTCTGGTGCAAAATGTATCGGAAAAGGGATGATTTCCTTGAACCAAGTAGTATCTGCATCTATTACGCGCATCCGTTCTTCTTCTTGTGAAAATGATACGACCGAATAACAAATAAAAAGTAGCGTAAAAATGGTAGTTCTCATTGAGTTTTGTATTAATGTTTTATTCTTTTTCGTCTAAATAAGGATAACCAAATATTCCGTCTTTCCGAAACATAAAATTTTAGGACAAAACTACACCGAGCTATGACGCAAATTGTCAAAAAAGTGTAAAAGAAATGTCAAGCACCGTAAAAAGTCATGAAATTGACTGTTATTTGCAAAAATTATGAGCAAAAGAAAAGTTTATCTAATAGGAGTTTTTTCCGTTTTTGCTTTTTTGACATGGTTCTATTTGCAATCAATTAAGAGCGATGGAACATTTTCAGAAAAAGTAAAAATCTCTCTACGTGAGGTTGGTCATCAATTGTTGCTTTCCAATCAAGATTCAACATCGGTGATATTACCTGTCATTGAGCAGAGCCCATTAAAATATACACTTTCTTTTGAAAATCCTTTTTCTTTTGAACCAGGAAATCTAGTATCCAGTATTGCTGACAGCTTTAAAAAAGCAGATCTTCCTGAGCAGTATCTGGTTGAAACTATTCAATGTACTACTGAACAAGTAGCCTATAGTTACCAAATGAGTCCCGCTACTGAAGAAACCATTGTTCCCTGTTTCGGCCGTATTCTACCAAAGGAGTGCTACACCATAGAAGTTAGGTTTACTGATGTATCTGCTCCTTTCTTTGGAAAAAAAACTGCTTTATATCTCTTGTTTTTCGCTATTTCTATCTTCATTTTAATAGAATTTTTCAATTATAGAAGGAAACAATCCATAAAGTTAAAGCAGCGAAATGCACCATTCGCATCTCTTGGAAGTTTTCAGTTTTATCCAGAACAAAATAAATTGATAAAAGAAGCGGTAGAAATCAACCTTTCAAAAAAAGAGTGTGAGTTACTTGCCATTTTTGTTGCACATCCTAACCAAATTATAAAACGCGATGAACTCACTAAAAAGGTCTGGGAAGACAATGGTGTTATTGTTGGAAGAAGTTTAGACACCTACATTTCAAAACTTCGTAAGAAATTACAAGATGACGATACCATTAAATTAACAAACGTTCATGGTGTTGGCTATAAGTTGGAAGTGCGCTAATGATGAAAATGGATTTTTTTAAGCCATATCAACTTCAAGACCATACCTTAAAAGCCTGAAAGGCCTTGTCTTACAATTTTCATTTCGGTTTTTGAATTTACGCAAACCTAATTCAAATAAAAAAAGCTGAACAAAATGTTCAGCTTTTAATGGTCGGGGTGGCAGGATTCGAACCTGCGACCTCCTGCTCCCAAAGCAGGCGCGATGACCGGGCTACGCTACACCCCGTAAAATTCGGTCTGCAAATATATTCTTTTTATTCATTTTTCATCCCATTTTTAGTATCTTTTCAACGAAAAGATTTTCTAATGAAAAAACACCTCCTAACCCTCTTCGTTTTAAGCTTTTTTGCGAGTTGTGCGCAGCAAAAAAAAGACGATATTTCCTTAAATACAGAAAAAAGAACCTACAGTTTAGAAACTGTGGTTGATAACCTATCTAATCCTTGGGGAATGGTATGGCTTCCAGATGGAAGCATGCTCATTACCGAGAAAAGTGGAACACTAATCCATTTTAAGAACGGCACAAAAACCGAAATACAAAATGTACCTGAAATATATAATCGTGGACAAGGTGGATTACTGGACATTGCACTGCATCCCAAATACTCTGAGAATGGTTGGATTTACATCACCCATGCCAGCACCGAAGGTGGTGGAAACGGAGGAAATACCAAGCTCATTCGTGCCAGGCTAAAAGACAACGCACTTATTGACATAGAATCCTTGTATAAAGCGGGTCCTAATAGCACTCGCGGACAGCATTTTGGATCACGCATCGAATTTGATAATGAAGGATATCTCTACTTCTCTGTAGGCGATCGTGGCGATCGTGATACCAATCCACAAGACATTACCCGTGACTGCGGAAAAGTATATCGCCTTAACGATGATGGTAGCGTCCCAAGTGACAATCCTTTTGTCAATAAAGCAAATGCTAAAACAGCCATCTTTTCGTATGGACATCGCAACCCCCAAGGAATGGCAAAACACCCAACTACGGGCAAGATTTGGGTGCATGAGCATGGCCCGAAAGGCGGAGATGAGATTAATATAGTACAAAAGGGAGTCAATTTTGGCTGGCCTATAATCACCTATGGTCGTAATTACAGCGGTTCAGAGATAACCCCCGAAACTACGCGATCTGGCATGGAACAACCGGTTTATTATTGGGTGCCGTCTATTGCTCCCTCGGGTATGGATTTCGTAACCGGTAATAAATATCCAGACTGGAAAGGACATCTCTTGGTAGGTTCCTTAAAATTTAATTACGTTGAACTCGTTAGATTGGATGGAGACAAAGTGATAGGGCGAGAAAAAATTGCTGAAGATTCGGGTCGTGTTCGTAATGTAAGAATGGGTCCAGATGGTTATATTTACATCGCCTTAGAAGGTCAAAGTATTGTTAGAGTAGTCCCAAACTAATAGTGAAAAATCAATAGTAAATTTCAATTTCATGAAAAACATTCTTATCACCTTTTGTATGTCCCTTTGTCTGTTAGCATGCAATACACCTAAAAAAGAAAAAGAAGCAATTAAAATTGGGCAAACAAGTACCTCCAAACCTCAAACTAGCCTAGAAAAAAGCATGGAACGAGGTGGGCTGGTATTTACAGATTTTTGCATGCAATGTCACCTAGCTAATGGCAAGGGAGTTCCAGGCGCCTTTCCTCCTTTAGCAGCTTCAAATTGGCTTTCAGAAAAAAGAACAGAGAGTATTCATTCTGTAAAATATGGGCAACAAGGCGAAATAGAAGTGAACGGAGTAACATATAATGGGGTTATGGTTCCTATGGGATTGAGTGATGAAGAAGTGGCTGACGTCATGAATTACATTATGAATTCCTGGGGAAATATACAAGATAAAATGGTCACCGTTGAGGAAGTTGAGGCTGTTGACAAATAAACGTATCACATAAAGTCAGAAATGGCAAATCTCACTACCTTTGTTAAAACCTTTTTTCTATGCTTATAATCGGCATCGCCGGCGGTACCGGAAGTGGTAAAACAACGGTAGTTCAACAAATCATAAACGAACTACCCAAAGACGAGGTCTGTGTTATTTCGCAAGATTCTTATTACAAAGAAACTTCCCATCTTACCTATGAAGAACGGGTTCAAATTAATTTTGACCACCCACAAGCCATTGATTTCGATCTCTTGGTACAACACCTAAAAAAACTTAAAAAAGGAGATGCCATTGAACAGCCAGTCTATTCTTTTGTAGAGCATAATCGTACGGGAGATACCATTACCACCTTGCCAAAAAAAGTGGTGATTGTAGAAGGAATTTTGATTCTTACCCACCCAGATATTCGAGAGATGTTTGACATTAAGGTATACGTCCATGCTGATAGTGATGAACGCCTTATACGCCGCCTTAAAAGAGATATGGCAGAACGTGGGCGAGATCTGGAAGAAGTGTTGAGCAGATATCAAAATACGCTAAAACCTATGCATCAACAGTTCATAGAACCCACCAAAGAGTTTGCAGACATTATTGTACCTACCAACCGCTATAATACAGTGGCTGTTGACGTTATACGTACCATTATTCATCAAAAATTAGTATAAACGAGGGATGAAATTTTCAGAGATCAAGAAAGAAAAGTGGTTTATCATAGTAAGTAGTACTTATGTGCTTATTTTGATCTTTTTTGTGATCTGGATGTTATTTTTTGATACTAATTCCTTATTAATCCACCGAGAACTCAATCAAGATATCAAAGCGCTTGAAGAAAGCAAGGAGTTTTATAAAGAAGAAACCGAAAAGGATAAAATGTTTATTGAGAAAATGACAGATAGTAATGAAATGGAAAAATTTGCTCGTGAAAAATACTATTTGAAAAAAGAAAACGAAGACATCTACATTGTCGAACACGAAGACAGTCTTAAAAAAGTAAGGCCAAATGAGTGATTTTTTATTCAATGAGTTTGACCCCGTTTCTGGCAAAGAGTGGAAGCAGAAAATACAGTTTAACCTGAAAGGGGCCGATTATAATAACACGCTCGTTTGGACAAGCCCAGAAGGTATTCACGTAAAACCTGTGTACCATCGTGACGATTTCAACTCGGAGTTCTCTCCAATTCCTGGACACCCAACTTCATGGTTGGTTACTCAACAGGTTTTTATAGATGACGTATCTATTGCCAATAAATTAGCGCTTGATGCTCTGGAAAAAGGTGCCGAAGCCCTTTGGCTTTCCGCAGAAAAGGAATTCGACATTCCGCAATTGTTTGAGAACCTCTCTTTTGATAGCTGTGTTCTGTATTTCAATTTGACCTTTCTTTCAAAAGAATTTTTGAAACAACTAACAGGTTTTCTTCGGAAACACAACGCTAAATTTCAACTCAATATAGATATCATTGGAAACCTCGCTCGAAGTGGAAATTGGTTTCATAACCTGAAAACAGATCACGAAATTTTGAGCGCTTTGGTGGCTTCTCAACCCTCAAACATCTTAAGTGTTGATGTCTCACTGTATCAAAACGCAGGAGCCAATGTAGTACAACAATTAGCTTACGGATTGGCGCACGCCAACGAATATCTGAATCACTTTGACGGAAATAAAACGCTCAAAATCGTATTCTACGTAGCTCTTGGACAGCATTATTTCTTCGAAATAGCCAAGATTCGCGCCCTTCGAAAATTATATAGCGCCTTGGCTAATGAATATGGTATCTCCGTAAACTGTCACATTATTGCCCGGCCTACCCTACGTAATAAGACCTTATATGATTACAATGTGAATATGCTGCGAACCACTACAGAATATATGAGTGCTGCTATTGGTGGGGCAGACGCCATTTGTAATTTGCCATACGATCAGTCCTATCACAAAAGCAACGAGTTTGGCGAACGCATATCCCGTAATCAACTCCTTGTTTTAAAAGCTGAAAGTTATTTTGACAATGTTAGCAATGCGGCAGATGGCACTTATTATATTGAAAGCTTGACGCAAGAACTCGCCGAAAAAGGATTGAAATTATTTAAATCAATAGAAGCGGCAGGTGGTTTTCTGAAACAGCTAAAAGAAGGAGTGATTCAACGAAAAATCACAGAAAGCGCCGAAAAAGAACAACAGTTGTTTGAAACTGGTGAGTTGGTTTTGATTGGCACAAATAAATACACCAATCCCGAGGACCGAATGAAAAACGACCTCGAACTATACCCTTTTGTAAAGATCAAGCCAAGAAAAACATTACTAAAGCCGATTATTGAAAAAAGAATTTCAGAAAAATTAGAAAAAGAACGATTAGAACATGAATAAGTTAGTTACATTTTTAATAGCAGGAGTCCTTATAAGCGGACTGTACAGTTGTAAAACAAAACCTTCCATTGAATATAAATATCAGGATAAACCACAAATTATTGATTGTCCTGGCCTAGATAAAGACCTACTGCATGAGGCATTATATAGTTTTGAGGAAGATATAGCGAACCATTACAACTTTAAAAACTATCATCCAGGCACATTCTTATTTTATCAGCATGGACATATGAGTTTTATCTATTTTGGCTGTGTGGGAGAAGCCGATTTCAAAAAAATAGTATCCCCACATACCATAGAAATTTTTAAAGAACTTCAAAAAGAAACAAGCCTTTGGGATCTCGAAAATTCAGGAAGTAAACTCAATTACAAACACGAATTTGTAACATGCCTCCTCTCGAATTTTGAAAACCAAGGTATAAAAAGCTCCATAGAGGCGCTTATTGAAACAAACACGATGTCTCCAAAAATTATGGCGCATCCCCTACGCCGAAATATATCGGAAGCCAACACTAATAAATATTTTGCCATGTATGTGGCTTTGGATGCTTTCTATCAGCAACTATTTGATGTTGATCTTTTGCAAGACCTAGAAACAAACTAATGGGTAGAAAAAATCTTCAACATATTAGCTTTCAAGATTCAATCTCTCAAGTATTGAGATCGTCGGCCATGGATCAAACAATAAGAACTGCCGAGGACATTGATGTGAAAAAGTGCTATACAAAAGAAGATATAGATCATTTGCAACACTTAGATTTCGTGGCTGGAACGGCGCCTAACTTACGTGGACCTTATGCCACAATGTATGTGCAACGTCCTTGGACCATTCGTCAATATGCAGGTTTTTCAACGGCTAAAGATAGTAACGCTTTTTATAGAAGAAACCTAGCGGCCGGACAGAAAGGACTTTCCGTGGCTTTTGACCTAGCCACACACAGAGGGTATGATAGTGACCATCCAAGAGTGATTGGAGATGTTGGAAAAGCTGGAGTTGCCATTGATAGTGTGGAAGACATGAAGATACTCTTTGATCAGATTCCGCTGGACAAGATGAGCGTCTCTATGACCATGAATGGTGCCGTATTGCCTATTATGGCCTTTTACATTGTTGCTGCGCAAGAACAAGGTGTTGATATTAAATCATTAGCAGGCACTATACAAAATGATATTCTAAAAGAATTCATGGTACGGAATACATACATATATCCTCCCGCACCTTCAATGAAAATCATTAGTGATATTTTTGAGTTTACGGCCCAAAACATGCCGAAGTTTAATTCTATCTCCATATCTGGGTATCATATGCAAGAGGCAGGAGCTACCTGCGATATTGAGTTGGCCTATACATTGGCTGATGGGTTGGAATACATTAGAACAGGGTTAAAAGCTGGTATGGACATTGATTCTTTTGCTCCCAGACTCTCTTTTTTCTGGGCCATTGGCATGAATCATTTTATGGAAATTGCCAAAATGAGAGCTGCCCGTATGCTTTGGGCCAAATTGGTCAAACAATTCAATCCTAAAAACCCAAAATCTCTAGCCCTGAGAACACACTGCCAAACGAGCGGATGGAGCCTTACTGAACAAGATCCCTTTAACAATGTAGCTCGAACCTGTATTGAGGCAGCTGCGGCTGCTTTTGGAGGAACTCAATCACTACACACAAACGCATTGGATGAGGCCATTGCGCTTCCTACAGATTTTTCGGCGCGTATTGCGAGAAACACACAACTATATCTTCAAGAAGAAACGCAAATCACAAGAACTGTGGATCCTTGGGCAGGTAGTTATTATGTTGAAAACCTCACCAACGATATTGCAAATAAGGCCTGGCAATTAATCCAAGAAGTAGAAGAATTAGGAGGTATGACCAAGGCTATTGAAGCTGGCATTCCCAAACTCCGTATTGAAGAGGCTGCGGCTCGAAAACAAGCGCGTATCGATAGCGGACAAGATATTATTGTTGGTGTGAATAAATTCCGACTGAAAAAAGAAGATCCGTTGCAAATTTTGGATGTAGATAATCAAAAGGTTCGAAGTGAACAGCTAGAGCGATTGGAAACTATAAAAGCCGTACGGAATTCAGAAAAAGTCAAAGGTGCACTGGCTAAATTATCAGAAAGCGCCAAAACAGGTGCGGGAAATTTACTAGCTTTAGCCATTGAAGCCGCCAGAGAGCGTGCCACTCTGGGTGAAATATCAGATGCTTTGGAAAAAGAATTTGGCAGGTATAAGGCACAAATCAAATCGTTTAGCGGCGTGTATAGTAAAGAGATAAAAAAGGACCCTTCATTTGAAAAGGCACGAGAAATGGCCAATCAGTTTGCAGAACTGGAAGGCCGTCGTCCACGTATTATGATTGCAAAAATGGGGCAAGATGGACACGATAGAGGGGCGAAAGTAGTGGCTACAGGCTATGCAGATGTAGGCTTTGATGTTGATATTGGGCCTCTGTTTCAAACCCCCGAAGAGGCCGCAAAACAAGCAGTGGAAAACGACGTTCATGTACTAGGCGTTTCGTCGTTGGCTGCAGGTCATAAAACGCTTGTTCCACAAGTTATTGAAGAACTAAAGAACTACCATAGAGAAGACATCATGGTAATCGTTGGAGGTGTTATTCCTGCTCAAGATTACCAATTTTTATTTGATGCGGGTGCCGTAGCAGTGTATGGTCCAGGAACCAGAATAAGTGATGCCGCCATAGACATGCTTCAGATTTTAATCGATTCGGTTACCGATTAGTTCTTTAGACTACCAACCCTTCCCTATCCCGTATGAAAGACTATGTAATCAAGACCTCCCGCCTAGGCTTAAGACAATGGCTTCCTTCCGATAAAGTTTCTTTTGCCATAATGAATGCCGACATTAGGGTGATGGAAAAATTTCCGAAGGCCCTAACTCCTGCAGAATCGGATACCTTATATGAATTATTAAAAGTGCATTACGAAGAATATGGATTTACTTATTTCGCTGTAGACGAATTGGCAACAAATCGATTTATAGGATTTATAGGGATGAAACATCAAACATATGAGGCCGACTTTAACCCCTCCGTAGACATTGGTTGGAGGCTTATTCCTGCAGTATGGGGAAAAGGATATGCCACCGAAGGCGCGAAGGCATGTTTAGATGCTGCCCGCGATCAATTTGGAATTCAGGAAGTAATCTCTGTATGTACGCATAACAACCTCGTCTCAGAAAAAGTAATGAAGAAACTTGGAATGAAAAAGGAGTACAGTTTTAATCATCCGAGTATAGACCCTGACTCTACTTTGAATCCCTGTGTGCTATACACAATCGTCACGGAAATTTAGTGTGGTTCCCTAGCAAATAATGTATGAATACTACTTCAGCAAGATTAAAGCTGTTACTTATGTAGCTGTTCCCCCTACATATAAAGAGGCCGCCTTTTAAGGCAGCCTCTTTTATGGATTACTATTTAATCTTTAATTTTATCGTCTTTCATTTCAATCATGCTATTGAAGTCGCCCGCATTTACAACGGTCCATTGATCTAGTGGCTTAAAGTGTTTTTTGATTGCTCTATTCACATCCTCAACGGTTAAGGCTTTTACCTTCTCTTCCAGTTCTTTCTGAGTACTCAAGTTGCGATTAAAGTAAATATTATTATTGATTACAGATGCCAATTCATTGTCTTTCGCTCTAGATACAGACTGTGCTTGCACCCAACCATTGATTGCATTATCCAATTCTTCCTGTGTAATTCCATCTTTAATAAATCGGTTAATCTCCTCTTTAAATCCAACTTGAACTTTCCCAGCATTGTCGGGAGCATAAATCGCGTAAATAAACATCGATGAATTTCTATTAGCCGGATCATCATCCACTGAAATGCCGCCTCCAGCTCCATAACTCACTCCATCTTTTTGGCGTAATCGATCTGCAATTCTACTATTTAGAAAGCCACCTCCAAATATAGCACCGGCTACTTGCAGTGCAGCGTAATCTTCATCGCTCTGATTGGCTTCAAAATTGAATGTACCTGTGGTGAATGCATTTTTCTTATCGGGAGTTTTTAATTGTTCATTCGCCGGATTCGCTTTTGTAAATGGTGCTGGAAATTGCTCAAACTTGTGTTTTGCCTTGAAGTTGGCGAATTCTGTTTCAAAAAACGACTTGAGTTTTGTTTCATCTATATTTCCAATTGCAATCACCGAAGACTTATCACTAGTGCCGTAAAACTCTTTATGATAGTTTTTTAAATCCTCGACAGTTACAGCTTCTATAGCGGCTATTTGTTCCTCAACAGTCATGCTATAATTGGGATGTCCTTTTGGGAATTTCTGATTGATTTGAGCCAATCGTCTAGATGCCTGAAACGTGGGTTCACTAAGATTTGCTTCGATACTCGCTAATTGTTGGGTCTTCAATTTTTCCAATTCGGAAGCTTCAAATTTTGGGTTTTTGATGATCTCGGCCATTAACGCTAAGGTAGGCATCAAATTTTCCTGAGTACTATTCACATAGGCAAAAACGCGTCCCGCCCTTCCGTTAAAGAATATTGACGATTTTAATTCACTCAGCTTGTCTTCTATTTCTTGACGGGATTTACTAGTTGTTCCTTTATTAAGCATTTGAGCTACCAAGCTTGGTGTCATGCCTTTGTTCATTAACTGATCCAATGCTCCGTTTCTTAAGCCTATGTTTACGTAAACCGTTTCACCACGATTTGATTTTTGAATAAATCCATATTTAATACCAGTTCCGCTAATAGTTCCCTGATCGAGACGTTCTTGGATATTGTCATACGAAACATCAAAGGCTTCACCAGCATCCATCACCTCTTTTCCTTTGTAATCACTAACTAATGCTTCCAGCCCTTCCGTATGTGGAATGCCAACACGAACTGGATTTTTAGTAGGCGTGAAAGTTCCGACGGTTCTATTTGTAGGAATAAAATACCTTCCAAGGGCTTCATTTACGCTAGCCAAGGTCATACTTTCAACTCGATCACGATGTATAAATGCCAATCGCCAATCGCCCGCTCCAATAAACTCACTCATATACGTTCCTAGAAACGAAGAATTACGAAAAACCTGATCCATTTGTTTCAGTAGATTTGCTTTCGCTCTATTTAATTCTTCCGCAGTAATCGGATTATCCTTTAAACCATCAAATGTGTTCAACAGCGTATTTTCTGCTTCGGAAAGACTACTCTTTGAAGGAACATCTACATTTACATATATAAAGCTAGGTTCTTTTGTAAATGGAGAAAATGACCACACGGTGGATGCCTTTTTGGTATCTATTAATGCTTTGTACAAACGACCAGAAGGTTGATCTGTGAGTATATTCTCAATCAAAGCGAGTGCCGCGTAATCTTCATGAGATCCCGCGGGTGTATGGTATAAGGCCGCTAATACCTGCAGATCGCCCACTCGTTCTAATTTTACTTTACGCTCCCCATCTTGAGGAGGTTCTATAGTTGGCACATCACGAAGTGCTACACTTGGATTTTGAAGTTTTCCAAATTTTTTGATAACTAGTGCTTTTGTTTTTTCCGGATCAAATTTCCCCGTGACCATGAGCACAGCATTGTCAGGACGGTAATATTTTTTATAAAAAGCTTTTAAATTTTCGATAGGAACCCGTTCTATATCGGAACGATTACCAATAGTAGATTGCCCATAATTATGCCATAAGAAAGAAGCACTAATTACATTTTTCATAAGTACGCTGGTAGGTGAGTTTTCACCCGATTCAAATTCGTTTCGTACCACCGAAAACTCCGATTCCAAATCCTCTTTTGCGATATAGGAGTTTATCATTCGATCTGCTTCCAAATCCAACGCCCAATCCAGATTTTCATCGGTGGCATTAAACGTTTCGAAGTAGTTTGTTCGATCATACCAGGTAGTACCATTAGGTCTTGCACCATGAGAAGTTAGTTCCTTAGGGATGTCTTTATGGTTAGGCGTACCCTTAAAAACAAGATGTTCAAGAAGATGTGCCATTCCTTTTTCTCCATAACCTTCGTGACGACTTCCTACCAAATAGGTAATATTTACCGTGATAGTTTGTGAAGAATTATCTGGAAACAGTAGCACTTTTAAACCGTTGTCTAACTGATACTCGGTAATTCCTTCAACCGATGCTGTTTGTTTGAGTTGTGCCAAACCATTGGTCGTAACAGTAACTAGAAAAACAACTAAAAGTAATGGCGCAATTTTTTTGTAAAGCTTCATTTTTTTTAAATATTTATAATTGATTCTTAAAAATAAGACGAAAAGGTGATTCAAGCGAGACATTTTTCAAAAAATCATTGTATAAACTTTTCTATAGACACTTACTTATTGTCTATTTTTGTATACTAAATAACTTTTATGAATTACACTAAAAAAATGATGCGCGATGACGCACTTACCGGAAAAACGATCGTAGTTACTGGAGGTGGAAGTGGTTTGGGAAAAGCAATGACTTCCTATTTTTTAGAATTAGGTGCTAACGTAGTCATCACTTCCCGAAATATAGAAAAGCTCGAGGCGGTACAGAAAGAATTGGAAGCAGCTACTGGAGGTTCTGTACTTCCTGTGCAATGCGATGTGCGTCATTATGATCAAGTAGAGGCACTAGTCGTGGCGGCTATTGAACGTTTTGGAACTGTAGATGTGTTACTCAACAATGCCGCTGGTAATTTCATTTCTCCTACAGAACGGCTATCGGCCAATGCCTTTGATACCATTATTGATATTGTTCTCAAAGGAACAAAGAATTGTACGTTGGCCTTCGGGAAACATTGGATTGAAACAAAACAGACCAATACAAATGTGCTTAATATTGTAACTACCTATGCTTGGACTGGTTCTGCCTATGTGGTTCCTAGTGCTACCGCTAAGGCAGGTGTACTTGCCATGACAAGATCCCTTGCCGTTGAATGGGCCAAATATGGAATGAGGTTCAATGCTATTGCGCCAGGCCCCTTCCCTACTAAGGGAGCATGGGATCGCTTGCTACCAGGTGAACTCAAGGAGAAATTTGATTTGGCCAAGAAAGTACCTCTTAAACGTGTTGGTGATCATCAAGAACTTGCTAATTTGGCAGCTTATCTTGTTTCCGATTTTTCAGCCTATGTAAATGGGGAGGTTGTTACCCTAGATGGGGGAGAATGGTTAAAAGGCGCGGGACAATTTAATTTACTTGAAGATGTTCCTGAAGAGATGTGGGACATGCTTGAAATGATGATTCGCGCTAAGAAAAACAAGTAGCATCATTTCTGCGGTGTATATTTGATGCCATCAGGCTTTCCTCACACATCAGGTAGGTGGTCAAAATAATCTTGTTCACTTTCTGTTAACAAAAATCATTTTCTATCCGCATAATTAATCGTATTTTTAACTCTTAAAATTGTAGGAAAATTAATGGGTAAAATAATAGCGATTGCCAATCAAAAGGGAGGCGTGGGAAAGACCACTACTTCGGTAAATCTTGCGGCTTCATTGGGCGTCCTGGAAAAGAAAGTCTTATTAATTGATGCCGATCCTCAGGCAAATGCAACTTCAGGACTAGGTGTTGATGTAGAACAAGTAGAACGAGGAACCTATCAACTACTAGAGCACACGGCAAGTGCAAAAGACGTTATTATTTCGTCAAATTCTCCCAATCTTGATATGATACCTTCTCATATTGATCTGGTAGCCATTGAAATTGAACTAGTAGATAAAGAACGAAGAGAATATATGATGAAAGAAGCCATTCGCAAACTTAAAAGCGATTATGACTTTATTATCATTGACTGTGCGCCTTCTCTTGGGCTTCTTACACTTAATGCGCTAACGGCTGCAGATGCGGTTGTTATCCCTATTCAGTGTGAATATTTTGCATTGGAAGGGCTTGGGAAGTTATTAAATACAATTAAAAGTGTTCAAAAAATACATAACCCAGACTTAGATATAGAAGGCTTGTTACTTACCATGTATGACTCCAGGTTGCGTTTATCAAATCAAGTAGTCGAGGAAGTTCAAAAGCATTTTGACGCCATGGTTTTTAAAACAATCATTCAAAGAAACGTTCGTTTAAGTGAAGCACCTAGTTATGGCGAGAGTATTATTAGCTATGACGCAGGTAGTAAAGGTGCTAATAATTACTTAAGTTTGGCACATGAATTAATTGAAAAAAATACGGTTAGCTAAATGGCAAAAGCAACAAAAAAGCAAGCACTGGGAAGAGGACTTTCGGCACTATTGAAAGATCCCGCCAATGATATACGATCCGCCAGTGACAAGAATGCCGACAAGGTGGTAGGTAATATTGTTGAATTGGAGCTTGGTGCTATTGAAGTAAATCCTTTTCAGCCGCGAACTAGTTTTAATGAAGAATCTCTACGAGAACTTGCGTCTTCAATAAAAGAGCTAGGGGTCATTCAGCCCATTACGGTCAGAAAATTAGAATTCAATAAATATCAACTCGTAAGTGGAGAACGACGTTACCGTGCCTCCAAGTTGATTGGACTAGATACAATCCCTTCATATATACGTATTGCTAATGATCAGGAGTCTCTTGAAATGGCATTGGTTGAGAATATTCAACGTCAAGACTTGGACCCTATAGAAATTGCGCTTTCTTACCAACGGCTTATCGAAGAGATACAGGTGACTCAGGAGGAGCTTAGTGATCGTGTGGGTAAAAACAGATCTACCGTGGCCAATTACGTTAGGTTATTAAAGCTAGATCCTATCATACAAACAGGAATGAGGGATGGGTTCATTTCCATGGGACATGGACGTGCTTTAATAAATGTGGATGATCTTGGCAATCAATTGGAAATTTACGAAAAGATTTTGGCAAACAACCTCTCGGTTCGGGAAACCGAGGCCCTCGTAAGATTGGGTAAAACTTCGGGAGACAGGCCAGCACCAAAGAAAGAAGCAACTCCTGTCTTTGCGAAAGCGGCTTCCAAAGATCTGTCTGGTTTTTTAGATAGCAACGTGGCCGTTAAAGTGTCAAAATCAGGAAAAGGACAGTTGGTCGTTCCGTTCAAGAACAAAACCGACTTAGAACGTATAATGAAGCTCATAAGAAGTGGCAAATAGGTTTTTATATATTGTTTTTGCGCTGTGTATCGTTCCAATATGGGGGCAAACTACCGATTCACTCATCGTTTCAAAAAATGAAACGGTTATTGTTGTTACTGATTCTATTAACAACGAACCTATCGACCCTTTGTCTCCCTCCAGAGCTGCTTTTTATTCGGCGGTAGTTCCAGGTCTTGGGCAAGTGTATAACAAAAAATACTGGAAGGTTCCTATTATTTATGCAGGGATGGCCGCTGGTGTTTATTTCTATATTCAGAACGACAACGATTATGATCGTTTTA
>Ga0316205_10000550_pt1 | contig 67195 bp, 26 predicted proteins | sample 3monthpyrite_MG_FD_204941 | JGI IMG/M metagenome (GOLD analysis project Ga0316205, IMG submission 204941) | Microbial mat bacterial communities from mineral coupon in-situ incubated in ocean water Damariscotta River, Maine, United States -... | ecosystem: Environmental > Aquatic > Marine >...
TATCGTTACCAGCACCACCCGTGAGGGTGTTGGCACTGCTATCACCGGCGATGGTATCAGCACCTGCAGTACCCACAATGTTTTCAACATTTTTAACCGTGTCGTTACTGCCACCACCAACGGTTACTGTGGCATTTGTTGCGCCATTCAGTGTAACGCTGATCGAAGTCCCTTCTGACGAATAATCCAAGGTATCCGTGTCTGCACCGCCGTCGATAGTATCTGAACCTGTGTTGGCAACAAAGGTATCATCACCTGCGTCACCACTGAGTATGTCATTACCACCTGCACCATCAATCGTGTCGTTTCCAGCGGCGCCGACAAACGTATTGGCATTGCTATCACCCGTAAGGGTATCTGCACCGGCGGTTCCTGTGATGTTTTCAATATTTTTGATCGTATCGTTATCACTGCCAGCAACCGTTACTGTAGTATCCGTTGAGCCGTTTAACGTTACGCTGATGGAGGAACCTTCATTGGTATAATCCAGTGTATCGCTGTTCGCACCACCATCAATGGTGTCAGTGCCGGCACTAGCAACAAAACTATCATCGCCGGAACCACCATCAAATACATTGACATTATTGTCACCAGTAATACTATCCGCGCCACTCGTAGCAATCACATTTTCAATGTTTTTGATTACGTCATTGCTACTACCACCAACAACGACTGCTGCATTGGTCGAACCATTTAATACAACACTGATAGAACTACCTTCGGACGAATAATCAACCGTATCTATATTAGAACCACCGTCCATCGTATCGATTCCAGAGCTAGCAACAAACGTATCATTACCCGCCATACCCGTAAACACATTGGAATTTCCATCACCGGTAAAACTATCAGCGCCAGCGGTACCAATAACATTCTCAATATTTCTGACCGTATCGTTGCCGCTTCCCCCGCCAACCGTAGCAGTTGAATCAGCACTACCATTGAGAACAATACTTACCGAAGTTCCTTCATTGGTATAATCTAAGGTATCTGTACCGGCACCACCATCAATGGTATCTGCACCAGCTGAAGCAACGATTGAATCATTACCGGCTTCACCATCAATGGTATCAACACCTGATCCACTATTGATGGTATCGCTACCCGCGCCACCACTAATTACATTTGCACTTATATCACCAGTAATCGTATCGTCATTACTCGATCCAATAACGTTTTCAATATTGGTTAACGTGTCGTTCGAACCATCGCCGTCATCCGTAGCCGTATTGCTTGATAGATCTAACACTATTCCTGAACTGGCAGCAGAGTAATCTACGGTATCGGTGTCTGCACCACCATCAAGTGTATCAACACCACCATCTCCTGAAAGCGTGTCATTGCCTGCACCACCAGTCAAAACATTCGCATTGCTATCGCCAGCAATTGTATCGGCGTTGCCGGTACCCGTAACATTTTCAACATTACGAATTGTATGATTATCACCACCCGCAATAACCACTGTCGCATTGGTTCCACCATTCAGGGTAACGCTAAAACTGACACCAGCAAGACTGGAATAATCAACTAAGTCGCTCCCGGCCCCACCATCAAACGTATCTGCACCAGAAGTGGCGACCAGTGTGTCATCACCACCTGACCCATCAAGTAAATTATTGTTAGTATCGCCAGTTAAATTATCGTTAAACCCAGAACCGGTCACATTTTCTATATTAAGTAAACTGTCAGTACTTCCATCACCATCATCAGCGACCGTACTCGTTGATAGATCAACCACAACGGCAGCAGCAGCCAAACTGTAATCGGCAGTATCAATCCCATCACCACCATCCAAAGTATCTATACCGCCACGGCCTGCCAAACTGTCGTTAGCTGATCCTCCATTTAAAACATTGACATTTGAATCACCGATAATCGTGTCATTGCCACTAGTACCAATCACATTTTCAATATTTGTTAGCGTGTCATTCACATCGCCACTAACAGTTACTGTGGCGCTACCACCACCGGCTAAGGTAACGGAAATTGCTGTAGCACTACCGTGCACGGAATAATCAACTGTATCTATATCAGCGCCACCATCCATGGCGTCTGTTCCATCGCCCGCACTAAACATATCTTGCCCTGATCCGCCGGTTAACGTATCGTTGCCCGCACCACCATCAAGGGTGTCATCTCCTGCACCACCACTGAGAATATCGTTTCCAGCAACGCCACTGAGGGTATTATCATTACTATCACCGGTAATTGTATCGCTTCCCGTACTGCCAATAATATTTTCAATATTGACCAGTGTGTCATCGGTGCCGCCAGTTACCGTTGCGGTTACAATCGAACTTGTATTAAGTGTCACGCTCACGCCCGTAACACCTGCTAAACTTGAGTAATCAATGCTGTCGATATCATCACCACCATCAATAACATCAGCGCCATCACTTGCGGTAATGGTATCGTCGCCACCACCACCGGTTAGCATATCAGCACCGGCCTTTCCATCTAAAACATCATCACCAGCGGAACCATCAAGTGAGTTATCTAGGGCATCACCAATGATGTTATCGTCTCCAGCACTGCCGATGATATTTTCGAAATTTTTAATTGTATCGTTACCGTCAGAATCCACAGTAACTGTTGCATCGGTGGAGCTATTAAGCGTAACACTAATAAAATTCACGCCAGAAAACCCAGAATAATCTAAGGTATCAGATCCGTCGCCACCATCGAGCGTATCAGCAGATTGACTTGCCGTAAAAATATCGTCGCCGTCTAGACCAGAGACAATATCACTGGCGGTAGAAGTGATAATAGTATCGTCCTGATCACTTGTGAAATATTCTTCAAAACCAGAAACAATATCAGTCCAGGAGCCCGAACCGGTGACAACATTCGCCGTCAAATTTAGACTGACGCTATCTGTCGCCAATGAATCATAACGTAAAGTATCGGTGCCCGCACCACCACTTAAGATATCTACACCAATAGAACCGCTGATAACATCATCACCTGTACCACCGGTTATTTCATTTGCATTATCATCACCGGTAATGGCATCATCACCTGTAGAACCAATCACATTTTCAATATTGACGATCGTATCATCATCTGCGCCACCACCGTCTACGGTAACCGCAGCGACTGTTGAATCATTTAACACAACACTTATTGATGTGGCGCCAGATGCTGAGTAATCGATAGTATCGACGCCAGAACCCCCGTCGATGGTATCACTACCCGCACTGGCTCTAAAGGTATCAGTACCGGCAAAACCTATGAGAATATTGTCAACATTGTTGCCGCCAATATCATCGGCACCGGTTGATCCAGAAACATTTTCAATATTACGAATCGTATCCGTACCTATACTGGTTATGGTAACCGTGGTATCACCTGCATCGTTCAAATTTACTGTGATGGCATTGGAATCATCTTCGTAACTGATGGTATCTACATCTGCGCCTCCGTCAACATCATTTGTTCCGCCGGACACTTCAAACAGATCATCTCCAGCATCACCTTTTATTGTATTGCTGTTACTACCATCCACTAAAACAATAGTAATGGTATCATCACCTGCACCACCTTCAGCCTCTAAACCAACAGAATGCAAAAAGATTGTGTCATCCCCGTCGCCGCCCTCTACTTTACCACCATATTGATTTATTGTGTCGTCACCTGCGACACCTTGGAACAAAGTGAGACTGCTATCTAGAGTAAAATTGTCATCACCGGCAGAACCAATAAAAGTTTCCACACTACCAACACTATCGCCTTCGGTACCTGTCACACTGACACTGTATAAACCACCAACTTGTATTCGCGTGTCCACCAATAAACCGTAACTCGTGCTTGAATAATCAATTGTATCCGTACCACCTTCACCACGAACTTCATCATCTCCACCAACAGCAATGAAACTATCATCACCATCACCACCCCAGAGAAAATTATCTTCACTATCGCCAGTAATAGTATCATCACCACTGGTACCGTAAACCGTTTCGATATTCCTGACGATATCATTTACATCACCCGTAACGATGACAGTACCGTTTGCAGCACCATTCAAAGTTATATCAATCGCAGTAACTCCGACCTGGCTAGAATAATCAACAATATCAACATCAGCACCACCATCAAAAACATCACTACCGGCACTGCCTAATATTGTGTCGTCCCCCGCGCCACCATAAATGGTGTCATCATCATCGCCACCATCGAGATTATCATCGTCATCTTCGCCATAGAGAGTGTCATCACCTGTACCGCCAATGATGGTGTCATTCCCATCACCACCTCGTAAAATATTATCTTGCGAATCACCAGTAATTGAATCACCCGCTAAAGAACCCGTAAAATGAATAAATTCTTTCGCTGTGTCAGTGTCAGCGGCATTCATGGTGACAGAAAAATAACCACCCGTAAGATCACTCATGTCTACGGTGAGACCTGTTAAAGAATAGTTATACGATAAAAGATCATCTCCTGTACCACCTTCTAAAATATCATTCGCCAATCCACCGCTAATCGTATCGTCTCCCGCACCACCGATTAAAGTGTTAATCGCATCATCACCATCGATGGTATCATCACCACCAGTGCCAATGATATTTTCGACATTAACGATACTGTCATTGTCACCGCCACTAATCGTTACGGTTGAAGCTGTTGCTGTATTAAGCGCCACACTAATATCTGAAATACCAGCTTCTGTGGAATAATCCATTGTATCTGAATCATCCCCTCCATCGATTGTGTCAGCACCTGCGCCGGCGATAAAGGTATCATCACCCGCTTCGCCTTCTAAGACATTAATATTTCCGTCACCGGTAATGTCATCATCGAAAGCTGAACCTTGGATATTTTCTATAGAAATAAGGGAATCCGTCGCGCCGTCACCATCATCGGTAGCGGAGCCAACCGTCAGTGACAAAGTGACGCCTGCTGCAGCATTTAAATAGGACGCGGTATCTGTCCCTGTACCGCCATCTAATGTATCAATTCCGCCGCTACCCTCTAACGTATCGTCCCCGGCTAAAGCGGTAAATACGTTCGCATTTGAATCTCCACTTAATGTATCATTACCCGTTGTGGCAATGATATTTTCAACATTGAGAGCACGATCATTTGTAGCCCCGGTCACATTGATCGTAACTGTACTGCTACCATTTAAATCGACACTTATTGCTGTTACACCGGCCTGCGCAGAATAATCAATGGTGTCGATATCATCGCCACCACTAAACGTATTCTGACCTGCACTACCTAAGAAAAGATCATCACCAGCTTCGCCATAAACTGTGTCAGTTCCGCTACCGCCTGATAGAGTGTCATCACCAGCTTCACCATATACGAGATCATTTCCCCCGCCACCGTCTAAAGTATCATCACCATCTCCACCCCAAAAGTAATTGATACTACTGTCACCGGTAATAGTGTCATCACCGTCTGTGGCAATAATAAACTCAATTGAAGTTACCGTATCATTGTCTTCACCATCCACCGTGACTGTCGCTGTTCCACCCAAAGTGACACTAATAAAATTCGCACTGGCTTGGGCTGAATAATCCACGGTATCGTAATCAGTGCCCCCATTAATACTATCTGCGCCGTCCCCAGCGTAAAATGTATCTCGATTAGAACCACCTGAAAGAATATCATCACCGTCACCACCGGTTATGTAATCTGTACTAGACCCGCCATCTATCGTGTCATCGCCATCTCCACCCGTTAAAGTATCGACACCACTACCGCCATTTAATATATCATTGCCGTCACCACCATCTAAGGCGTCATTGCCGTCCTCACCATCCAGTTGGTTATCTTGTGCATCGCCGGTGATCGTGTCGTTTCCGTCACTACCGACGATATTGGTAAAATTGGAAACCGTATCATTTTCAGATCCGCCAACTGTTACTGTAAACGCACTACTAACCAACACTGACATGTCAACGACAATACCGGAACTAAATTCATTATAAGAAACCGTATCGGTTCCTGTGCCACCATCGAGAATGTCATCACCCGCACCACCTGAGATGTAATCATCACCCCCATCACCATTAATTGTATCTACACCATCAGCACCATCAATCGTATCGTTACCATCACCACCATCAATTTGGTTTATCGCAAGATCTCCGGTGATGGTGTCATTACCAGCAGTGCCTATCACATTTTCTATATTGCGTATAATATCGTTGTCTGCACCATCAATCGTAACGGTTGAATTTCCGGTCGTATTTAAAACAACACTAATAAAATTAACACCAACTTCTGAGGAATAATCCGCTGTATCTGATCCATCTTGACCATCAAGAACGTCAGCGCCGCCAGCACCAACTAAAACATCGTCACCGTCATCGCCTTCAAGCAAATTTATAAGATCATCACCAGTAATAAAATCGTCTCCGCTAGAACCAATAACATTCTCAATTTCACGAACCGTATCATCTGTTCCACCATCTACCGTCACGGTTGCATCGGTTCCCTCATTCAAAGTGACCGATATAAAGTTAATACCGCCCTGAGATGAGTAATCGATAGTATCGCTTCCAGTGCCACCCACAAGTGTATCCGCACCAGCACTACTACCAAAGGTATCGTCACCTGCTAGGCCGGATAAAACATTGTCAACGCTGTCGCCATTAATGGTGTCGTCACCGGCAGTACCGATAATATTTTCAACCGCAATAACAACATCATCAACCCCGCCGTCAATTATAACTGACGCGCTTCCCGACCCATTTAAGGTGACGGAAATATCATTGATTGCCGCTTGAGTGGAATAATCTAAGGTGTCAACATCAGCTCCACCGTCATAGGTGTTTGCGCCGGCGCTCCCTGAAAAAGTATCATCACCCGCACCGCCATTCAATACATCGGTACCGGCACCACCATTAAGTGTGTCGTCACCTGTAGAGCCGGAAAGGGTGTTGTCTTGTGTGTCTCCAGTAATAATGTCATCACCAGAAGTACCAATAATATTCTCAAAATTACTGATACTATCATCGTCACCACCATCAACCGTAACTGTCGCAGCAGTACTGTCGTTGAGGACAACGCTAATAAAATTAATGCCAGCTAAGGCAGAATAATCTAATGTGTCTGCATCCGCGCCACCATCAAATACATCGTTACCTGCACTCGCAGCAAAACTATCATCACCATTTAAACCAAACACCGTGTCAGCACTGGTCGAGCCAATGAGCGCATCAGCCTGATTACTCATGTAATAACTTTCAAACCCAGAGTAACTATCTGTACTCGAATCAATCGCGTAAAATGCGGTGTCTGAACTTAAGTCAAGTGAGATGCCACCAAAACTAATATCATCAAAACGTAACTGATCATCATCAGCGCCACCCACTAAGGTATCACTTCCTGTTCCACCATAAATAACATCATCACCTGCGCCACCATTAAGCACATTAGCGAACGAATCCCCTGCAAGCGTATCAGCGTTTAAGGTTCCAATAACGTTTTCAATATTACGTAGGGTATCATTGTCGCCACCGTTAACAGTTACGGTAACATCATTGCTGGTATTTAAAGTCACATCGATAAATTCAGCACCCGATAGACTGGAGTAGTCCGCCGTATCAGTTCCATCGCCACCATCGAATATGTCTGAACCCGCACTGACTTTTAAGGTATCATCGTCATCTTCGCCTTCAAGCAGATTAGCTTGTGCATCACCGGTAATATTATCTGCATTTGCAGAACCCACAACATTCTCGATGCTGACTAGAACATCGTTTGCACCATCCCCATCATCCGCGGCGGTATTAGAAGAAAGGTCAACGGTAACACCCGCCGCAGCAAGCGAATAGTCTGCGGTATCCGTACCGCCACCACCGGTTAACGTATCAACACCAGCACGACCGATAAGCGTATCATCACCTAAACCGCCATCAAGAGTGTTAACACTGTTATCACCAATCAATGTGTCATTAAAATCAGAACCTGTCACATTCTCAATGGTATTTAACGTATCTGTTGAACCGTCACCATCATTGGTGGTTGTATTGCCAAAAAGATTTACACTGATTGCGGCCGCAGCATTTGAATAATCTGCGGTGTCGGTTCCAGCACCACCAGTTAATGTATCGTTACCACCGCTACCAGCAAGAGTATCATCACCAGCGCTTCCATCTAAGCTATTTGCACCACCGTCGCCAGTGATGCTGTCATCATTACTCGAGCCGGTAATATTTTCGATACTAACAAATGTATCACTGGCACCATCGCCATCATCTGTTGCCGAGTTTGCTGCAATATCCACTGTTACGGCAGCTGCAGCTAAAGAATAATCAGCTGTGTCCGTTCCTGCGCCACCATCTAAAGTATCGCTACCACCTCTACCTAAAAGCGTATCATCACCACTTTCACCTGAAAGTACATTCGCACTTGCATCACCTGTTAAACTATCATCATTGGCGGAGCCGCTCAGATTTTCGATAGAAACCAACACATCATTGCTTCCATCGCCATCATTACTTGCGACATTTGTAGTGAGATTTACCGTAACCCCTGAACCAGCTAATGCGTAATCTGCGGTATCTGAATCGGCACCACCATCTAAAGTATCCACACCACCGCGACCCGACAGAACGTCATCACCTGAGCCACCTGTTAGCTCATTTGCATCGGAATTTCCAACCAGGGTATCGTTATTACTGGAGCCTAGAACGTGTTCGATGTTGTCAATGGTATCCGTACCACCATCTCCATCATCGCTGACGGTGTTACTACTGAGATTCAAAGTAACTGCTGCCGCGGCAGAAGAAAAATCGGCAATATCATCGGTGCCAGCGCCGCCATCAAGCGCATCATCACCACCGAGACCAATTAATGTATCGTCACCAGCACCACCGGTAATGGCATTATCACCACTACTGCCACTCAAGGTATCGTCAAAACTTGAACCGGTGACGTTTTCTATACTGATAAAGATATCATTGCTGCCATCGCCATCATCTGAAGCTATAGCAGCAGCCAAATCAACATCAACAGCCGCCGCAGCCAACGTATAATCTGCGGTATCAGAACCGGTATTACCATCCAAGGTATCTACTCCACCACGGCCTGATAAAGTATCGTTACCTGCACCACCATCGAGATTATTTACGCCGGCGTCACCTATAATTGCATCTGCGTTACTGGAGCCAATTACATTTTCTATGGTAGCTAATGTGTCACTTGAACCATCGCCATCATTGGTTGTGCTGTTACTACTGAGGTTGATTGCTACGCCTGAGGCTGCGGAAGAATAATCAACTACGTCTGTTCCATTACCGCCGGTTAATGTATCAGCACCTCCCCGACCGCTTAAACTATCGTTACCATCTCCGCCGGCAATATCATTTGCACTATTATCACCTACAAGAGTATCGGCATTTATAGAACCAATAATGTTTTCAACGGTTGCAATGGTATCAACACCACCATCACCATCGTCACTGGCACTACTGGTGAACAAATTAACATTTACCGCGGCAGCAGCAGCGCTATAATCCACAACATCGGTTCCGCTACCGCCGATTAAATTGTCGTTCCCTGCACCACCGATTAACGTATCTGATCCATCGTGGCCATCGAGTTTATTATCACCCGTATCACCAGTTAACGTATCATTTCCTGTTGAACCGGTGACATTTTCAATACTGCTTAAGGTATCACTACTGCCATCACCGTCATTCGTAGTTGCAGTTGAAGAAAGATCAACAACTACCGCACCGGCTGCTTGAGTATAATCTGCGGTATCGGTTCCCGTTCCACCAATGAGATTATCCACACCGCCACGACCTCGCAATATATCGTCGCCGGTAGACCCATCAAGTGCATTAGCCAGACTATCGCCCGTGAGTGTGTCATCACCGCTAGTGCCAATCACATTTTCGACATTACTCACAGTATCATTATCTAGGCCATTGACAATAACTGTAACGTTTGTTCCACCGTTAAGTGTGACAGAAATGTAGTTAGCTGATGCAAATGCAGAATAATCTAGAGTATCAGTATTTGCACCGCCATCAATGGTATCGGTACCCGTACTAGCGATGAATGTATCGTTACCGGCTAATCCTGACAGGATATTTGCAGCAGTATCTCCCGTTATAGAATCCGCACTGGCTGAACCCGTAACATTTTCGATACTGACATAATTATCGGTAGAGCCATCGCCATCATCACTGGCAGTATTAGACGCGAGATTGACAACAACGCCAGCCGCGGCATTCGTGTAATCTGCAGTATCACTCCCAGCACCACCATCTAAAGTATCAACTCCTCCGCGGCCCGCCAAGTCATCATCACCCGCCATGCCTTCTAAACTATTGGCATTTACATCGCCTGCGATAGTGTCTGCAGCACTGGAACCGATAACATTTTCAATACTACTTAACGTATCACTAGATCCATCACCATCATCACTTGTGCTATTGGTACCTAGATTAACTGAGACCCCGCCAGCCGCTAAAGAATAATCTACCGTATCAGCGCCGTTGCCACCGGCGAGGGTATCCGCGCCACCGCGACCTTGCAAATTGTCATCACCATCACCCCCGGTTAATACATTGATACTTGCATCGCCAATTAACGTATCAGCATTGGCCGAACCAATCACATTTTCAATAGTGGCTAAGGTGTCTGTTCCGCCGTCACCATCATCAGCAGTACTGCTAGCAGATAAGTCCGTGCTTACGCTGGCTGCGGCTGCACTATAATCAACCGTATCTGTTCCGCCGCCACCTATTAGGCTATCATCACCTGCGCCTCCAGATAAGGTGTCCGCTCCACTAAAACCATCAATGACATTGTCATTACTGTCACCCGTTAATATATCGTCGCCCGTAGAACCCGTGACATTTTCAATACCACTTAACGTGTCGGTACTACCATCACCATCGTTTGTCGTACTACTCGTTGATAAATCAACAACAACAAACGCGCTTGCCAAAGTGTAATCGGCTGTATCTGTTCCAGCACCACCTGTTAACGTATCAGCACCACCACGACCTCGTAAAATATCATCACCAGCTGAGCCATCAAGCACATTGGCAATAGCATCGCCAGCCAAAGTATCATCGCCGCTACTGCCAATAATATTTTCGACATTTTGTAACGTATGATTATCTAAAACATTAATATTGACCGTAGTAATGGTTGCACCGTTAAGCGCAGCATTAATATAATTTGATGAAGCAAAACTTGAATAATCAACGGTATCGATATTCGCACCGCCGTCAATGACATCCGCACCGGTACTGGCAACAAAATTATCATTACCCGCCAAACCATCTAGGACATTAGCGTTTGAATCGCCAGTAATGCTGTCAGCACTTGTAGATCCGGTAATATTTTCAATATCAATAAACGTGTCAACACTACCATCACCATCATCACTCGCGCTATTGGTAGACAAGTCTATAACGACAGCAGAAGCAGCGTTTACATAACTCGCGGTATCCGAACCTGTTCCACCATCAAGGGTGTCATTGCCAGCTTCACCTTTAAAAACATCATCGCCACCCAGGCCTGCTAGAACATTTGCATTACTATCGCCGCTGATGGAATCGGCACCCGCTGTACCAGTGACGTTTTCAATATTGGTAATCGTATCGTCATCACCGCCATCAACCGTAACCGTTGCATTGCCGGCACCAGCCAAAGTCACAGAGATAAAATTCGCACCCGCGAGTCCGGAATAATCAACCGTGTCCGTATCCGCACCACCGTCCATAATGTCCGAAGCGGCACTGGCATTAAACGTATCATTTCCTGCATCACCGGTTAAAGCATTCACATTTACATCGCCGGTAATCGTATCAGCACCAGCTGTACCAATGACGTTTTCAATATTTCGCACAGTATCGTTGTCGCCGCCATTGATGCTTACGGTGGCATCGGTAGAGTCATTGAGTATAAGAGTAATAAAATTAGTTGAACCTAAACTAGAAAAATCAATAGTATCAGTGTCTGCGCCGCCGTCTATTGTGTCGCCGTCACTGCTCACATAAAAAACGTCATCACCTGCTAAGCCTCTGAGTAGATTCACACTGGCATTGCCGGTGATACTATCAACGTAGGCGGATCCTGTGACATTTTCAATATCTGTCAATATGTCAGTAGCACCATCGCCATCATCAGATGTCGCATTGCTGGAAAGATCCAGTACGATACCCGCTGCGGCACTGGCATAACTTGCAGTATCAGTGTTCGCACCACCTGCCAAGGTATCAATTCCCCCTCGACCGCTTAAGGTATCGTCGCCGTCACCACCAGTTAAAACATTGTCCTTTGTATCACCCACAAGTGTGTCGTCGCCGGCAGTACCAATGACGTTTTCAATATTAACAATACTGTCATTGTCTCCGCCATCCACAGTAACCGTGGCCGACACTGCTGCGTTAAGTGTGACAGAAACAAAATTAGCACCTATACCAGAGTAATCAACCGTGTCACTGTCACTACCACCATCTAAAGTATCAGCTCCGGCACTGGCAATAATTAAGTCATTACCTGCCAGCCCTTGAATTTCATTAACGGCAGCATCACCTGTTAAAGAGTCAACAAACGCTGAGCCAGTTAAATTTTCAATCGCGACTAATATATCGTTGCTGCCGTCACCATCATCAGACACAACGTTCCCACTAAGGTCTGCATTTATACCTGCCGCTGCTATAGAGTAGTCCGCGACATCTGTACCAGCACCGCCATCAAGGGTATCAACACCACCACGGCCAATCAGAGTATCATTCGCGCCTAATCCAGAGAGTACATTCGCATTACTATCACCCGTTAAGGTATCCGCGCCTGGAGTGGCTGTGATATTTTCAATATTGCGAATCGTATCATTACTGCTACCATCAACGGTGACGGTAACATAGCTTGAACTCGCCAACGTCACGTTAACAAAATTAACACCGGCTAAAGCAGAATAATCCAGAGTATCTGTATCTGCACCACCATCAATCGTATCCACTGCAGCACTGGCATAAAAAGTATCATCACCAGCTAATCCACTTAGCTCATTTGCACCTGTATCACCGGTGATGGTGTCGGCACCTGCTGTGCCAATAACATTTTCAATGTTTTTTACCGTATCATTGTCTTGACCATTAACACTGACAGTGGCATCCGTTGATGTATTTAATACAATCGAAATATAATTGGTGGAACCTAGACTAGAATAATCCAGGGTATCAATATCAGATCCGCCATCGATCGTATCAGCGCCACCACTAAACAAAAACGAATCATCGCCAGCTAGACCGGTAAGTACATTTACAGCAGCGCTGCCGGTAATGGAATCCGCCGAAGTTGAACCGATAATATTTTCAATATCTGTGAGCGTATCAGACGCACCATCACCATCATTACTGGCACTATTGGCAGTCAAATCTAAAATGATACCTGATGCAGCACCAGAATAATCTGCGGTATCCGTTCCTAAACCACCAGCTAAGGTATCAATACCACTATTACCAATTAGCGTGTCGTTACCACCGCCACCCGTTAACACATTGGCATTCGAGTCACCGGTTAAACTATCTGCGCCTGTTGTACCGGTAACATTTTCAATATTTTGAATACTATCGTCATCACCGCCATCCACAGTGACGTTTACCGCAACGGAACCATTCAAAGTAACACTAACAAAATTCGCCCCTGATCCAGAATAGTCCACGGTATCCTTACCGACGCCACCGTCAAGAACATCATTTGCGCCACTAGCAATAAATGTATCATTACCTGATAGCCCATCAATCTGATTGACACTCGCATCACCCTGCAGTGAATCAGCATAAGCCGAGCCTTGTAAATTTTCAATATTACTTAAGACATCTGCACCACCGTCACCGTCATCGGATGCTGCATTAGCATTTAGATTGACAGTAACACCTGCTGCTGCCGTAGAATAATCGGCGGTATCAGTTCCCGTACCACCATCCAATGTATCGTTACCACCTCCACCACCAATTAAGTCATCGCCGGCTTCACCGCTTAAAACATTATTCTGGCTATCGCCATAAATGCTATCATCACCCGCAGTACCAATGAGGTTTTCAATATTTATAATACTGTCATTATCAGCGGAATTAATATTTACTGTCGCGGCCGTGCTGGCGTTTAGTATGACTGAGAGATAGTTAGCAGAACCCAAACTAGAATAATCCATTGTATCAACATCATCACCGCCATCGATAATGTCATTGCCGGTACTAACCGAAAATGTATCATTACCAGCCAGGCCCTGTAATTGATTAATCTTACTATCACCAGTAATCGTATCATCACCTGCGGTACCAACAACGTTTTCAATATTAACAATTGTATCGTTACTATCACCATCAACAACGACTGTTGCATTAGTTGACGCGGCCAAGCTGACGTTAATAAAATTTGCCCCAGCCATAGAGGAATAATCTATAGTGTCATCACCGTCACCACCATCCATCAAATCTGCAGCAGAACTGCCATTGAAGGTATCATTGCCTTCCATGCCAGACAATGTATTTGCATTTCCATCACCAGTAATTGTGTCTGAGCCAGCACTGCCAATCACATTCTCGACATTACGAATCGTATCGTTATCACCCCCATTCACATTCACTGTGGCATCGGTGGCACCATTAAGTACGACGGTAATATAATTCAACGCGATCAATGAAGAGTAATCAACAGTATCGGAATCTGCACCGCCATCGATAGTATCTGTGCCATCGCTTACGATAAAAGAATCTTCGCCGGCAAGACCACTCAGTAAGTTAACTGCCGCATCACCAGTAATGGAATCAGCTGAAGCAGAACCGGTTATATTTTCAATACCTGATAAACTATCGGAAGCACCGTCCCCATCGTTAGATGTGCTGTTACTTAATAGGTTAATCACTATACCGGCAGCGGCAGAAGAATAATCAACAGTATCTGTACCGACACCACCGTCTAAAGAATCAATACCTGCTCCACCTGCAAGTGTATCGTCACCCGCACCACCCGTTAATGTATTTACACTGGTATCACCCGAAATTGTGTCATCACCGGCGGTACCAATAACGTTTTCGATATTACTAATACTGTCGTCGTCACCACCATCAACAGTGACTGTGGCTGCACCACCATTATTTAGCGTAACACTGATAAAGTTTGCTGTGATCGACGAGTAATCAACGGTATCACTATCACTACTGCCATCTAAAGTGTCATTACCTGCGGTGGCAATAAATAAATCATCACCCGCAAGTCCAGTAATTTCATTATCGCCACTACTGCCTTGTAGACTATCGTCGAATCCTGAACCTTCTAAGTTTTCAATACTGACCAGGACATCGTTACTACCATCACCATCATCGGCAACAGCGTTTGAAGCTAGGTTCGCATTAATACCCGCGGCTGCCGCAGAATAACTCGCGGTGTCCGAACCTGCGCCACCATCCAGGGTATCCACACCTGCGCGACCACTAAGTACGTCATCACCGGCTTGTCCTGACAAAATGTTAACCTGGTTGTCACCAACAATGGTATCGTCACCAGCAGTACCATTTACGTTTTCAATATTTTTAACCGTATCACTATCACTACCATTAACGGTAACTGTAGCGTCAGTCGAACCATTCAGAGTAAGATTTATAAAATTGGCTGCAGCTAAGGAAGAATAATCGGCAGTATCTAAATCAGCGCCACCATCAAAACTGTCGGTGCCGGCACTCACAAAAAAAGTATCCTCACCGGCTTTGCCGCTTAAGACATTGTCATTAAAATCTCCGGTTAATTGATCATCACCAGAGCTACCAATAATATTTTCAACATTTTGAATGCTATCGTCATCACCGTTTGTCACGGTAACTGTAATCGCAGTTGAATCATTTAAAACAACGTTGATAGACTTACCCGCAGATATAGCTGAATAATCAACTGTGTCTGAATCCGTACCGCCATCAATACTGTCAGTACCATCACTAGCCACAAATGTATCATCACCAGCATCACCCTGTAAGGTATCGCTACCATCACCGCCATCGAGGGTATCGTCTCCGGTTAACCCAATAATGATATTGTCATTGCTATCACCGACAATTGTATCGGCACCCACTGTTGCGGTAATGTTTTCAATATTACGAATACTATCGTCATCACCACCATCTACAGTCACTGTGACAAAGGTATTTGTATTCAGAGTGACATCAATAAAATTGGCACCCAGTGCCGAATAATCGAGGGTATCTATACCCGCATCACCGTCAAGAATATCTGAATCTGCGCTGGCACTGAAACTGTCATCGCCATCCAATGCATTAACATTATCTGCATTAGCGGAACCGACAATAATGTCATCTTGATTCGTTAGAAAATAAAGTTCAAATTCACTAAAGTTATCTGTGCTACCATCGTTCGCGTAACTGGCTGTGCCAGTGCTTATATTTAGGTTTACACCAGTAACGGCTAATTCACTAAAATGTAATTGGTCTGTACCATCACCACCAATAAGCGTATCACTACCCGTACCACCAGCGATAATGTCATCGCCTAAATCGCCGTCAATCACATTATTATTGTCGTCGCCGGTAATCGTATCATCACCTACGCTACCGGTAATATTTTCGATATTTCTGACGATGCCATTATCACCGCCATCAACAACGATTGTTGCGTCAGAACTATTATTTAGTACAACGGTAATAAAATTGATGCCACTTAAGCCAGAGTAATCCAGGCTATCGATGTCGTCGCCACCGTCGAATGTATCTGCCCCTCCACTTAGGATAAAAGTATCGTTTCCTGAACCACCCGTGAGTAAGTTACTCGCACTTGAACCCGTAATCGTATCGTTAAAATCAGAACCCGTGACATTCTCAATGCCACTCAAAATATCGTTATCACCAAAACCATCATTTGCAGTGACGTTAGTCCCTAAATCGATTGTAATCGCAGCGATGGAAAGTGAGTAATCTGCTGTATCAATACCAGCACCACCAATTAGCGTATCTACGCCACCTTTACCAATTAAGCTATCATCGCCTGCACCACCATCAAGCGTATTATTTCCCGCACCACCAATCAGTGTGTCATCGTTTGCAGAACCTGTGACGTTTTCTATACTGGAAAAACTATCAACACCGCCATCACCATCGTCAGTGGCTGAGTTAATGCCAAGGTTGACTGTGACACCTGCTGCTGCTTGCGCATAGTCAGCTGTGTCGTCCCCTGTCCCGCCAGTTAGCGTGTCATCTCCACCTCGACCACTGAGACTATCATCACCATCGCCGCCTTCAAGCACATTGTCACTGGCGTCACCAACAATGACATCGTCAAAATCAGAGCCTGTAATATCTTCAATGGCGATTAATGTATCCGTACCACCGTCACCATCGTCACTGGTAACATTAACACTGAGGTCAACTGTCACACCTGCTACAGCAGCGGAATAATCTGCAGTGTCTACGCCGTCCCCACCATCGAGAATATCATCACCGCCACGGCCTAACAAAGAGTCGTTTCCTGCAAGCCCACTTAAGGAATTTGCGGTACTCCCCCCGGTAATATTGTCGGCGTTCGCTGAACCGATAATGTTTTCAATACTGACTAAAAAATCTGCCGAACCATCACCATCGTTACTGGTATTTGAGGTATTTAAATCGACAATAATACCACTTGCTGCTTGTGTATAATCTGCCGTGTCTGAGCCCGTACCACCGTCTAACGTATCTATACCACCTTGACCGCGAAGAACATCGTCGCCATCCGCACCACTAATAGCATTGTTAGCATTGTCGCCAATCAACGCATCATCGAAATCCGAGCCACTGATATTTTCAATACTTGTTAAGGTATCTACACCCCCATTGCCATCGTCTGAGGCTAGCCCTGTATTTAGATCTACTGCCACACCTGATACCGCAGCACTGTAATCTACGGTGTCTGTTCCTGTACCACCAATTAAACTATCATCACCACCAAAGCCAGATAACAAATCATCACCAGCACCACCGGTGATAGTATTGTCACTGTTATTTCCCGAAATTGTATCATCGCTTATCGAGCCAGTGACATTTTCAATACTACTAAACGTATCGACACCACCATCGCCATCGTTTGTGGTTTGACCCAAAAACATATCAACAATAATTGCACCTGCTGCTACGCTGTAGTCTGCCGTATCTAACCCAGCACCACCAACAAGATTATCGTCGCCACCTCGTCCCGATAAGGCATCATCACCATCACCGCCAGTTAGCACGTTGTCGTTAGTATCACCCGTTAAACTATCGTCACCGCTGGAGCCAACTAAGTTTTCAATATTTTTAATACTATCATTATCACCACCTGCAACAGTGACAGTCACTGCATTGGAATTATCAAGTGTTGCAGTAACTGAAGTGACACCCGCTATGGCAGAATAATCCATAGTGTCAAGACCATCGCCACCGTCAAAAATGTCTAAGCCGCCACTGGCAAAAAAAGTGTCATCACCATCAAGGCCTGATACATTATCAATTAGTGCCGAGCCACTTATGGTGTCTTGTTGATCGGTGGTAAAATAGAATTCAAATTCACTAAAACTGTCGGTGCTGCCATCACTGGCATAAGATGCTGTAGCTGTTGCCAAATCTAGGGTAATGCCACCCCCCGTCAGGTCATCAAAATATAAATTATCAGAGCCCGCACCACCGATCAAAACATCGGAGCCACCGCCACCACGAATAGTGTCATTGCTACTGCCACCATCAATTTGGTTGACAGAGTTGTCACCCGAAAGTACATCGGCAAAATTTGAACCTGTGACATTTTCAATACTAACAAAAGTATCAAAATTACCATCTCCATCATTGCTGGCGATATTCGTCAGCATACTCACTGTTACCCCTGCGGCAGTATTCGCATAACTTGCCGTGTCGTTTCCGGCACCACCATCAAGCTCATCAATTCCTGCATCACCAAAAAGCGTATCGTTATCACTACCGCCCAACAGATTATCGTTGCCATCGCCACCACGTAAAATATCATCGCCATCTAAACCCGAAAGTTCATTAGCTAAATTATCTCCTGTGATATTATCATTGCCGCTGGTACCGATAACATTTTCGATATTACTAATCGAATCATTATCACTTCCTGTGATAGTTACCGTTGCGGTATTTGCCCCATCTAGCGTAACCGAGATGGCACTTGCAGTGGTAAATGCGGAATAATCAATTGTGTCTGTGTCTGCGCCACCATCAAAGATATCAGCACCTAAGCTACCACTAAAACTATCATCACCACCTTGGCCATAAATAGTATCCACGGAGCTCGAACCGATAGCTTGATCATCTTGATTGGTTAGATAATAAGTTTCAAAATCCGAAAATGTATCCGTACTGCTGTCACCCGCGAATGCCGCAGTGCCGGCACTAATGTCGAGAATAATACCTGCGCCACCTAACTCGTCAAAGTACAATAAGTCATTACCCAAACCGCCAGTTAAAGTATCACTGCCTAAACCACCACGAATAATATCATCGCCGTCAAGACCACTAATGGTATTGTTTTCCCCATCACCGGTGACGCTATCGTTACCACTTGTTGCAATGATATTTTCAATTTCAACAATGGAATCATCGTCGGCACCTCCAACGGTTACCGTAGTCGCAACACTTTGATTTAAAATTACCGCGATAGAAGTAATACCTGCCTGAGATGAATAATCTAATGTATCGGATCCAAAACTGCCATCAATTGTGTCAGCACCGCCACTGGCGGTTATGATATCGTTACCCCCTAACGCATAAATTGTTTCTGCGCTAGCAGAACCAACGATGGTATCGTTTTGATTGGTGACAAAATAAAATTCGAAATCAGTAACCGTGTCTACACTACTATCACCAAGGTAAAATGCCGTCCCCGCTGCGATATCCAGGTTAACACCCGCCGCACCCAGGTCATCAAAGCGAACTTGATCGTTAACACCATCACCCCCATCCAGTACATCACTACCTGCACCGCCGGAAATTAAATCATCACCATCCAAACCGTGTAAAACGTTCGCCGCATTATCACCGACGATAAAATCGTTGCCCGCAGCACCAGTAATGTTTTCTACACTTTGTAAAGTATCGAAACCACCTTCGCCATCACTGGTGGCAATTTTATTGGCCAAATTGACATTGATGCTACCAGCAGCTGCACTGTAATCAACAGTATCAATTCCACTACCACCATCTATCGCATCATCACCATCACCACCACGAAGTAGATCACTACCATCACCACCACGCAAAATATCATTGCCTGCAAGACCTTCGATGGTGTCATCACCTTTGTCTCCATCTAGTACATTGCTAACAGCATCTCCAATTAATGTATCTGCTTCAATTGAACCTGTGATATTTTCAAAATTTACAATATCATCATTGTCACCACCACTGACTGTAACTGTCGCACTATTGGAGGTATCTAAAGTAACGCTAATCCCAACGATACCTGTGAGGGTAGAATAATCTATGGTATCCGTACCAGCGTTTCCATCTAAAGTATCTGTGCCCGAACTTGCTTGAAAAACATCATCGCCACTAAGGGAGTCAATAACATCATTCGATGTCCCGGTAATAATTGTATCGTCTTGATTGGTCGTGAAATAAGATTCAAAACCGGTGAAAGTATCTGTACTGGAATCAACTGCGTAGCTTGCAGTATTAGTGGAAAGATCGAGTTCAACCCCTAAGGAAGTGAGTTCATCAAAACGTAATTCATCAGCCCCCTGACCACCATCCAGGTTGTCGGAACCTGCACCGCCCTGAATGACATCATCACCATCCATACCTTTTAATGTATTATCTGATGAATTACCTGAAATCGTGTCATCACCAACAGTAGCAGTAATATTTTCTACATTGATCACCGTGTCACTGTCGCCACCATTTACAGTAACTGTAGACACAGTATTATCGTTTAACTCGACATCAATTGAAGTAGTAGATGTTAAACCCAAATAGTTCACAGTATCTGAACCTGATCCACCATCGATTATATCGTTACCTTGACTGGCAATAATTAAATCATCACCATCAGCACCACTGAGTACATTTGCGTTCGCATCGCCGGTAATATTATCCGAAAAAGTAGAACCAGTGATATTTTCGATACTCTGAAAACTATCACTCCCGCCATCACCATCTTCGCTGGCACTACTGCTCGATAAATCAACTGTTATCGCATTAGCCGCTAAGGAATAATCCGCTGTATCACTGCCGGCATCGCCAATTAATGTATCGACACCACCACGCCCCGCCAAAATATCGTCACCTATTCCACCCGTTAATACATTATCGCTGTCATTTCCGGTTAAAATATCATCGTTACTAGAGCCTGATAGGTTTTCAATGCTGCTTAAGGTATCCGTGTTGCCAAAACCATCATCGGCAACAACTCCGGTAGATAAATCTATTTGCACGTTACCCGTTGATGAGGTGTAATCGGCGAAATCGACACCTTCTCCACCGATGAGTGTGTCGGTTCCATCGCCTCCTTCAAGAATATCGTTGCCATCTCCACCATCTAATATGTTAGAAAGTGAATCACCTCGCAAGATATCATTGCCAGTGGTACCAATGACATTTTCTATATTTTTAACAGTGTCGTCATCACCCCCATCAACGGTCACAATTGCGCTCGATGACGTGTTCAAGGTAACGCTAATAAAATTAACACCCGCCAGACCTGAGTAGTCGACGCTGTCGTTGCTTAAGCCACCATCATATGAGTCATTACCTGAACTCGCGAGTATTGTATCTGAGCCTTCACCGCCATCGAGTGCATCGTTGCCGGTACCCCCATCAAGAATATCATCGCCGCCAAAACCAAAAATGTCATCATTACCGCCGCTGCCCTGCAAAATTTGGCCGTTTGAATCACCCGAGATTCGATCATCAAATGCTGAACCGGTAATATTTTCAATATTACGTATTAAATCCGTTTCACTTCCAATCGTTGCGCTGGTGTATCCGTCTGCATCCTTTTGATCACTAAAACTAATCTCAATACCGATTGATGCACCTGAAAAATCCACCACATCAACACCGTCACCACCGTCTAAACGATCATTACCACCTGCACCTGTTAAAGTATCAGCACCATCTCCACCACTGAGAAAATTGTCTTCATCGGATCCCTTTAAAACATCATCAAAGGAGGTCCCAATAATATTTTCAATTGAAATCAGCGTATCAACATTATCAACAGCAACGGTAATCGTCGGCGTAGCAATCGACATATCTGCAACAATACTATTGCCTGTATTAGAGTAATCGGCAGTGTCTTCGCCTAAACCACCGATTAGCGTATCGTTACCGCCATTACCCGATAAAATATCGTTACCATTACTCCCACTGAGCACATTGTCCTGATCATTTCCGATAAGCGTATCATCACCGTCACCTGTAGTAATATTTTCTATTTCTTGCAGTTGATCTTGCTCGAAGTTTGCGCCACTTTCATCAACGGTAACTGTACTAAAACCGTTGATAGTAACACTAATATCTGCTAAAACATCTTCGCTAACATTACTGTAATCTGCTGTATCAATTCCATCTCCACCGATCAGTATATCTTCGCCTTTGTCACCTGCTATGATATCGTCACCGTCACCACCATCGAGTCGGTCATCACCTCGACCACCATGTACCCTATCATCACCTGCGCCAGCATTTACAGTGTCTGTATTGATGCCACCAAATATTTCATCATCACCAGAACCCGCTAAAATCCGGTTATCATTGGGCGTATTAGCCAGAACCCAAACTAAATCACCACTACTATTAACAAAGTTTAAATCATCTGCGCCAAACACATCTTTTACTACTACTAACTGTGAGCCTGTAGTGGTTAATGTCGTTTCAGCAGGTACCTCACCTGCTGCAGTCGCTTCATCTGTTACTTCAAACTCTGCCTCTAGTGTCAGATCAAAACTAAACTCCATATTGCTTGGTACCGGATATTGAATAATGATGCGAATACTGCCGTCATCTTCATTAAAATCTGGGTCAACAATTTTAAATCCCTCAGCGGTTGACTCAGCACCTAAAATTTCAAATCCGCTAGGCAGGTTAGCAAAGAGCAATTCTTTTACGAAAAAACCGGGTCGAAATTCTGGATTAATCTCGATAACTCTGGACATGGTTTCTTCACCATAATAATCCGGATTATCACCGTAAATAACAAGGTTTTCATTTGAAGTCGAAACATTGATCAATGCCGTAGAAAACTGTTTATCATTACTAGGATCAAAAAATGATGCTTCTGAACCCCCACCACCGCGAATCACACGTGTATCAATACTGTTAATGTTTTCAATACCATCAATGAAGGCAGGTTGTAGCAATTTTAAATTAAACAACGCCACATCATCAGGTGCCGGCGGGGTTTCGATGGCATCATTTGGAGTGCTCCCCGCTGATGACACCGAGTCCGTTGTATTTTGCTCAGGAAATCCTTCCTCAATCTCTACGGCAAATTGGGGTCTACCATTATCCTGCCTACCCTGATCGATCTCTTTTGATGAGGTAGACGTTTGAGCTTGATTTAATACCGCCATCATTTCCAAAGCCAACGCTTCCGATATGGGTGGTGACTCTGGCTTCGCGTCTTTATCTTTCGCGTTTTCTTCTAGGTCTTCTTCGCTCTGTTTTTCTTCTGCAACGATACTGGAAATTGCAACAAAATCTTGTATGGTCAGGTTTCCGATTTCGCCTATTTTACTGAGAATAAACTGTGAATCTGCTGCTACACCATTAAAATGAAGTAAAGGCGCTAGGTCATCCTCGAATAAAAGCAAAACCATGCCTTCAAAAACGATTTTAGCACCAGTATTATTATCTGAAATAATGAGATCAGAGCCCAGGATATTGATTGAAACATCTTCAATATCTACCCCATCTAAAAACAATTTTTCATTGGGTGCTACTTGAACACTGAGAGATTCTCCAGTGACAGGAAATTTAATATCAACACCTGATTCTTGCTCTTCCATTAGCTACAACACCACATCTTTATCTCAAAATCGGCTCAATCTATAATTCATCGTTATTTTGAACACTAATATGGTTAACCATTTAACCTTTCGTATATACAGTGCAACCACCAACTAATGCAATTCTTCCGCCATTCTAAAAATACTGCTAACTCTTCAGAAAAATATTAAATAAAATTAAGGATTTAGTGCGATTTTGCCGCCATATCATTCAGGCACCGCAATTGCATCTTGCCTATATTGGACGATCGAAAAACTTTGTCTCTTGTAACTAACGCGACGAAGTCGAAATTAATCTAATAAAAATTAAATATTGTTTTTTCAAATAACATTATTCGTAACAAGCTAAGGAAAAGATTTAACGTCGTGGAACAAATCGATTCAAAAAATTTACCAATTCCTGTAGAAAAGCCGACTGATGATGCGACAATTGAAGTCGAGACGATTTATTTTTTTTGGAAATCACGGGTATCAATTTTTAGATTTTTTACGCCAGGAATGATTGCCGTGTTAGCTGTCGTAGGGACGATTGTCGGACTCAATTTTGATAGTTTGTATGTAAATTTTCAAACCAATGTCCCTTTAAACGGACTCATTATTTTTATTATCATCCATACATTAGCCAGCGCCGTATGGAACAATCTTAAACTATGGTTGGCAGCACATTACTTGATGGATGTTGATAATGTTCTCGCAAAAGATGAACCTACTTCAGAAGACGTCGCCGTATTACAAAAGGGATTAGACGGTAGAGGCCACTTATTTAGCATTAATAATATGAGTCAGGCACTGGACAATATTACTAAATTCGGAATTTTAAAATTTTCGGATACAGACTGTCGATTGATAAAATCTAAAGTCGGTTTTCGAGTACGTATGGCACGTGGCAACGTGGGCTTCAAATCTGGCATACTTGTTATGCTAGGACTTTTAGGCACCTTTTGGGGATTGTTAGCCACCATCGATGCGGTAGGGCAAGCCATGGGAAGCATGTCTTCCATCAGTGATGATGATGAGGGCATGGCAAAATTTATGACATCCTTGGCAGCACCACTACAAGGTATGGGTTTGGCATTCAGTTCTTCATTATTTGGTTTATCAGGATCTCTGCTAATCGGTTACTTTAACCATTTATGTGGTTCATCACAAAACTCCTTTATGGAAAATGTGAGTCTTTGGGTCGATACAAACATCCCAAGTCCAGAACACTCTTTTGCTAAAAAACCGAAAGATGGAGAAACTGCTAAAGAAAATAATGATTTTAAAAAACCAGACGGAGAAATTAACGCTTGGCTAGCGGGGTTTGCTGCCCAAGCCATTAAGACAGACCGTAAACTCGGTGCTTTATTGCTTCATCTATCAGAGCAATCAAAAAACTCCGAAGAGCTTGCGATAAATAGCAAAGCATTTCACGAAGAATTAAAAAGTGCTCGAACTGTTTTAGATAATATTAATTCTGGTATTTCCACTATGTCAGAAAAGAATAATGATTATTGGAATAATTTCTCTGTCCACTATCGAAACAATCAAGAAAAATTTCAATCCCAATTCAAGATTGTAAGTGAGACATTGGAAAAAACCCTGTCAGCCACTAACTGTTCTGAAAACAACACTTATCAAATCGATAAAAATCAGAAAATTGCATTGGCAACATTAAGTGATATTCGCCAAAGTCTCGCAACAACAGCTGAACAGAATCAAACTCTAAATGAAACCCTGGAAAATAATCTTCTAAATAAACTGGATACCATGGAGGGTTATTTAAGTATCGCTCTAAAATCCATTAGCACAATTGAAGAAAGTAGTGTTTCAATGGATCAAAACACACAAAACATTCACAATGAGCAAAAAAAATTAGTCACATTAATTGAACAAAACCAAGTAACAGAAAGAAAGCTAACAGATAATTTCTCATCAAAATGGAAGACCATGCAAGCAGGCTTGAATATGGCATTAAGTGTTCTTGAGAAATCCGAAACACATAATAATTTGCTCATTAACGCCATACAAAATATATACACTGAGCAAAGTAATACCGTTAACTTACTCAAGCAGAATAATTCAAAACTAGACAACGCTTTCCAAAAAAATGAAACCAGTGAAAATAAGGAAAATACAATATTGGAAGAGCTGTCTTCTAAATGGGAAGATATGATTAACAATGTGAACAGCACATTAAGTGTTCTTAACAAATCTGAAGCTCAAACTAAATTATTAATGCATACAATTCAAAACATACATACTGAACAACGTAATACTGTTAATCTTCTAAAAGAGAATAATAATCATCTATCTGTCTTATATGAACAGAACAACGGTGACATTGATGAGACAGAGTCTAACGAAAAACTTGAATGGGAAATCATTCATGAAAGTATCAACACTGCCCTAGGCCTACTTGGAAAAACAGAAAATCACACAAGTGTATTAGCAGATACAATTCATAATATGCATGTCGAGCAAAAAAATACAATTGAATTACTAACACATAACAATGTTAACCTGGAGACTTTGTGCGAGCAAAATAGCAATGTAGAAATAAATACTAACCAGGTAGCCAATGCCATTGAGCACATGCATATTGAACAAGAAAAAACAATTGAATTGCTCGAAAAAAATAATTCAAGCCTAGCAACATTATGTGAGAAAAGCCAAAGTATCGAACATACGCTCACTGAAGACTTTGCATCAAAATGGCAAAAAATACAGAACAGTTTTGGTGACACACTACATGTACTCGGAAAATCAGAAGGCCATACGAAAATACTGGCTGAAACGATAAATAACATGCACGTAGCTCAAAATACTACAATTGAATTATTAGAACAAAGTAACATGAGTTTACAACTTATCTACGATATAAAAGACAATGCAGGAAACAATAATGAGAAGTTGGTTAATGCCATACAGAATATGCATGTAGAACAAACCAATACGGTTAAATTACTGGAAAGAAATAATGCAAGTCTTGAAGCTTTACGAGAACAGAACCAGAATACTCACAATTCTACTAGCGATGCACTATCACTTCATTGGAAGAATATACAAGATATTATTCATTCTGCTCGAACAACACTTGATAAAACCGAAACACATACGCGAACGCTGGCGAACACCTTGCAAACGATGCATACAGAGCAGAAGAACACAGTTAAATTACTTGAAAAAAATAACATAAGTTTGGAAATTTTGTGCGAATACAATGAACTTACCGAAGATGACGATGTAGTTAACGCACAAACCGAAGAAAGTACTCAACTATGGAAGAGCATGGAAGACAATGTCAATACTGTCCTTGCCTCATTGACTCAAACAGAAGCAAACACCACTGTACTCGCCAAAACCCTTAAACATATGCGAATTGAACAAATCAATACAGCAAAATTATTTGAGCAAAACTGCGACATTGAAAGAGAACATTGGGAAGGCCTCTCTTCACAATGGAAAAAGTTACACAGCAGTGTTGATGCCGCACTCAGTACATTCGAAAATACTAAATCGAATACCGACTCCCTAACAATCACAAGCAAGGATATTCATACAGAACAAAAAAACACTGTTGAATTACTCGAACAAAGTGCGCTTAATCAGCAACTATTGTATCAACAAAATAAGACAATCGAGAAGAACTATACGGAAGACTTTGCTTCAAAATGGAACAAATTTCAAGATAATGTTATTACTGCTGTCAACTCACTTGAAAACACAGAAGCAAACACAAACTTTCTAGCTGATACGACCAGGAATATCCACTCCTACCAAAAAGCGCTAGAAGTAATGCTGCGAAGAATTACGGAGGCCTTGGTTAATTCGAGCCCTAAAAAACCAACTGGATCCATAGAAAATCTTGCAGTTAAACAACAACATGCGGAAGTAAAGTCCATAAAGCATGAGTGATGGCCGCAGAGAAGGCGACGATATGGACTCACTGGCATGGCCAGGGTTTGTGGATATATTATCCGCCGTTATCATAATGTTTGTGTTTTTCGTAATGGTAACAGCGACGGCGCTATTTTTTCATACCAAACAATTTAAAAGTAAAATAGCAAAAGAATCAGAAGAAAAAATTGAATTGATTGAAATGCAAAAAGAAAAGGAAAGTCAAACTAAACTTAAGATTGTTATTGATCGTCAACAGCAAGCTATCGCCGAATTAAAAAATAAAATTCTGCAAAAAGACGAAGCAACGATTGAAATCGACAATCTCAAAAAAGAACTAAAAAAATTAAAAACTCATGTTGCATCAAATTTAGAGAAAGAAAAAACTAGCGAGATTCAAGCAAAGCAAATTGCCGCTCAACTTTCTGAATCTAAAGACCAAGATTTTAGTATTTCAGAAGAAGAAATGAAGATAACAATATTTTTTGGTTCTGACGCAATATCGGTTACTGATGAAACAAAAGATGCCGTCATGGATTTTATAAATAATTTACCTAAAGATATTGATCTAAGCACTCTTGAGGTAGCAATTACATCTGGTAAATCACCAGATGCACTGACTGAAACTATGACCCGTAGTATCACAATCGCCCGTATGCTTAATGCTAGGAATTTATTCATTGATACAAAAATTTCTTGGAAATTAATTTCTGTAAAAATCAAAGAACCCGAAGAAATAGAAGGACGTTACGATTGGGTTAATTTGGAATTTATCAAAAATGACTAATTCTTTTTTGAAAAGTTCATCTATATATAACAGAAATCCTTTTAATATAACAATATTGATATTATTACTATTCACCCCTTTTTCATCTGTATCTTCCGATGACCATAAGCCAAATGCTAGCATAACCAAAGATGCTTTAGAAACTGGGAATGAAATCTCTGATATTCTTGCAGCAAACCCTAAAGAAAAAGCTCCTATTTTCAATGGTAAAGTATCTCCACTAGAACAGGAAGTGATTCTAAATATACCTGAGCCAATTCAAATTGAAAGTAAATCTGTGCCTCTAGCGCAAGGAATAACGACTAACGTATTGAGTACAACACCACCTGTTATTATACCTGAAACATCAACGCAATTAGTTGCACCCGAGATTCCAGATGCAATTTCAACTAGTATAAAAGCTCAGCCAATAGTAGTAGAAAAAACACCCAACACACCGAAAGAAATAAAAACTGAAATTGTGCCCGAATCAATTATTCCTATACCGGTGGAACTAGAAGCAAAGCCAAACATTGAAAAAACAACTGATCTAGAAAGTACACCGATATCACCTACACAAGAATTATCAATCAATATACCTGATTTAATTCGATCCGATAACGTTCCATCCCAAATAGTCAAGATAGTTCCATTTAGTATACAAGATGCAATTTTAAGTGCAGTACAAAATAACCCTGACATAGATATGGCCAGAGAAAGAGAAAAACGAGCAGGATATTCTGTGCAAGAAGCTGAAGCCAAATTTTACCCTACCCTTGAATTTAAAACTCAGGCTGGATGGCGTTACATTAACCCATATCCAGGTAATGAAAGTGGCGAGGGTGATCATTCTACTGAAGCAAGTGCCACCCTATTATTAAAACAACTCGTATTTGATGGTTTCACATCAATTTCCGAAGTGAAACGAAACAAACAAATTGAGAAAACAACTAAAATTGAAAATGAAATACTGATTGAAGAGATTACTTCAGAAACAATTAGCCACTATTTCAAAATTTTACAATTTCAAGAAACAACGAGAGAAGCTACTCTTTTTATAAATGCCATGGAAATAATCATGGAAAAACTTACTGTGATGCAAGAAATAGGCGCTGCGAGCATGATTGAGCTCGATTTTTCTAAAGCACGCTTGGCATCAGCAAAATCAGCAAATATAAATGCAAGATCCTCCTTAAAAGATGCCATTAGTAATCTTGAATTTTTGGTAGGTCCTCTTGAAAATTTTAGCACTGAACAACCCTATGATCTAGAAAAACTTGACCTCAAACCATTAGCGTATTACTTTGAATCCTCGAAAACCAATAACAGCCAAATTCGTCTTAATTTATCCATGCAATCGTCTGCTCGTTTTAAAATTGATTCAGCGAAAGGAAATTTTTACCCAACAGTTAATGTTGTTATTGAAGGAAAAAGTGGTTATAACGAATTTGGTGGACAAGGAACAAAATCTGACTCATCAGTATTACTACAAGCTAATTACTTGATATATGACGCAGGTAAACGACAAGCTGGACTGAATAAGGCAAATAGCAAATATAGAGAACAAGAAATATTATCTCGTCAATACAGAAGAGAACTGAACAAAGGCATTAAATTGGATTACAATCAAGTTAGTTCAATTAAACAGACACTTGTCTCGATTAATGATGAAATCGACGCAAATATAAAATTACAGACATTAAATCGCGAAAACCTAGCACTTGGCGAAATAAAAATTATTGAGTTAATCGAAGTAGAAGAGCGTCTTTTTAATTCTAGAGCAACTAAACACCAAAAAGTCTCCGATTTTTATATCAATTATTATAATCTCATGACTAAATCTGGATTATTAAAAGATGCAATATTATCAGATAGAAATGAGCATTAATTAGTCCAGTGCAATAGACTTTATTAATTGAAATTGTGGTGAAAGTTTAGAAGTTTTCGAGGAAGTCGCACACACTCTCAAAAAATATTTCTGTGTGGAAACTCAAGCTTGATCTTACACAATCACCAAATGAACTCAATCTAATCTGACAATATAGCCTAGAGATGAATTAAAATAACACCCTGGAACCGCCGTTGATAATAAGAGCTTAAATGAGAAAAAAGCCGACTAAACTATCATACAGGTTTTTTAGGTGAATGGCCGTTTTTGAACCTGCTCCGGCCGTTATTATGCTCAAAAAAATCCCACTTGCATTCTTATCCTTGCGCCTAAAAGCACTTAGTTTATGCGGTTTTCTTACCAGCCGCGCGCACTAACTCGATGACAGCCCGAACCAGAACAATCTTTATTATCATTTAGTGTTCCTCTATGTTCACCTGGGTCATAGTCTGACGCATGACAGGCAGCGCAAGCGGGCTCGTATTGTGATGAGGGATAGTTTATCGTTTCATTGTTGCTACGATGACAAGATTTACAAGTGACGCTGGAATTATGGTTACCGGGGTAATTATTTGATGAGTGAACATAACTTACCCGAGACCAGCCATTGACCTCATGACAAGTTTCACAGTCTTGTGTGGTACCAAAGTGCTCACTGGACTTTCCTTTTGCTGTTGTTCCATCATGGCAAGCGCTGCAGTTACCCGTAATATTCCGATGATCAAAAGTGGCGCCAAGAAAGGTAGCGGTTGTATGGCAAACGCTACAATCCGCGCTTGTTTCCAAATGGTTTGCTGATTTACCTATAGCTGACGTATTATCATGACAGGAAGCGCAATTGTCTATTATTCCGCTGTGATCAAAAGTGACGTCAGCGAAAGTTGTGGGATTGTGGCAAACTCCGCAATCTTGTCCTGTTTGTGGGTGGTTTGCTGTTTTACCTGTCGCAATGACGCTATCATGACACGAGCGGCAATTGTCGATAATGCCGGTATGATCAAACGCGGCGGGAAAAAATCCCGTTGTAGTATGGCAGGATATGCAATCTAAAGCAGTAGGAACATGATTGCTGCCTTTTCCGATTGTGGTTGTGCCATTATGACAAAGTTCGCAATTGTCCTGGATACCTTGATGATCAAAACGCGCATTTGCCCAAGCAGTCGTGTTATGACAAAGTGAGCAATCTTCAGTGGTACTAATGTGCCTTGATGATTTACCCGACGCATCTGTCCCGTTATGGCAGCTACCACAGTTATCCACTATTCCCTTATGACTAAAAATATCTGGCGTGAATGTACCCGTGGTATGGCATAGGCTACAATCATCTACAGTGGGGATGTGAGCTGAAATTTTGCCTATCGCACTAGTACCATCATGACAAGATGCGCAATTATCTACTACCCCTGTGTGATCAAATACTGCGGTGGCAAAGCTCTGGGTATTATGACATACGCCACAGTCTTCATTAGTTGCAATATGTGAATCTAACTTACCGACTGCAACTGTGCCGTTGTGACAAGAAACACAATTGCTATTTATTCCTTCGTGGGAAAAAATGGCAGGAACAAAGTTTGTAGTCGTGTGGCAAATATAACAATCTTGCTCTACTGGAATGTGCGACGTGGCGTCTATTTTACCAATGGCCAACGTTCCATTGTGGCAACCTTCGCAGCCTTTGGTAAAACCTGAATGATCAAATGTAGCGTCCCTAAAACTAGTGGTATTATGACATACGATGCAATCATCTACGGTCGGTATATGGTCGCGTGTTTTCCCGCTACTTGTTGTTCCATCATGGCAAGAATTACAATTATTGCTAATACCTGTGTGATCAAATGATCCACCCGTAAAAGTGTCTGTACTATGACAAACGTTGCAGTCTTCTGAAGTCCCAATATGATGAATAGATTTACCGGTTGTTAATATACCATCGTGGCAAGTACTACAATTATTTACAATTCCGGTATGATCAAAAACACCCGTGGCAAAATTTCCTGGCGTATGACAAACACCGCAGTCCTGAGTAACCGGAATGTGATTTAGTGTTAGACCTCTGGCAGTTGTATTGTCATGGCAAGTTGCACAGGGATCGACAATATTGCTGTGATCAAACACACCCTCTGCGAACGATCGAACATTATGACAAGAGTTACATTCTTCATTAGTTTGGATATGATTTTCTGTTTTACCAGTTGTTGTGACGTTGTTGTGACACGAACTACAAGGTTCTGCTACTGCACTGTGATCAAATATTACATCTTTGAAATTAGCAGTAATGTGGCAATAATTACAATCTTCAGGTGTTTCAATATGATCTAGGTGCTTATCTGTTGCTACTACGCCGTTATGACAGGCAATACACTTATCAGAAATATCTGTGTGGTCAAAGTTACCGTCAGCTTCTAGTTCGAGAAAGTGGGTTGTGTTATGGCAATCATCACATTCTTCTGTTGTTTCTGCGTGATAGATAGATTGCCCAATAGCATTTGTGCCGTTGTGACAACTACTACAGTCTCCAAAAACCTCTGCATGATCAGCATATGGAATATTGGCAAACACTTCAATACTATGACAAGCTTCGCAAACATTGCTGGTAGCGATATGCGTAGCCGGTTTACTAAAAATTAACCCGTCATTGTGGCATCGCACACAATTAGAAGACAAGCCCATATGGTGCGGTCCAAACGCTTTGTCCACACCTACGAACACGAGATCACGCTGACTACTTATGTCTCCAGTACGAACGATTAATTGCACAAGGTAAATTCCAGCAACATCAGCTGTAAAAGAAGGCTGTGCAGTATTTGGGTTTAGTATCTCTGCTTTACTGTTTTCGGGGAAATTGGCAATAGACCAGATGTAAGTTAAGGATTCTTTACCCGTAGACTTTGATTTTGTGCCGTCAAGAGTGACTAAAGTACCCACAGAAACTTCTTGAATTGCTCCAGCCGCAGCAGTGACTATGACGCCAGGCTCGATTTTAATCGTACCATTGGAAGTGTCGATTGGTCCGGACTCATCATCATTTTGGGTAACACCATCATTCAAATTACTCGACGAAGGGGATGATAATATTCCATCGCCGCATCCAGACAGAAGCAATAAAGTGCCGAGAAGAATAATTGTAATTAGACTAGATCCAAATTTCATTTAAACATACCTATAAGTAATCGCTTTTGGGTCACAATAGAATTTTTTTGCTTATATATTACAGTTAATGGGTTAATAACTTCTTAAAATCGCATGATGTACCCGGCATTGAAGTAGTTTCTCTGGAAATCACTGTTATTTGAATTAGCGGTATACAAATACCAACTTCGCCCTAACTCTGCAGTTATTTCCGTTTTTTTGCCAAAATAATATTTCAAATTAATAGCAGGATAGATTATCTTTTGTTTCTCTCCCGAATCTGAATCACGAAAGCTGACTCTAAGCTTTGTACTGAGCTGCAGTTTTCTTACAGGACGTATTCGATTGGTCGCTTGTAGCACCAGTCTGTCATACCGATTTGAATTGATAAGTCGTACATTAAGAATGTTAATTTCATTTAGACGTGTATATCGTTGAGCTACAAGACGAAAATTTAGAGTAACTGTCTTTTCACTGTTGCTTTGGAGGTCACCCGCCGAATTCACATAATTGAGCAGATATTCCGCCAGTATCACTTCACTATTTATAGATAATTGTTTATTGAAACTATGTTGAATACCTGTCCGATAGCTTACAGACCCACCTGTTAAATCAAGGGTTAGTTGTTCAATTTGCTCATCAGTATATAAATTACGTAATTCATCCATATCTTCTAGATCAGTTATTAATAAGAGAGCCGTTCCTGTTTCTAGAAAAGGATTCCGACGGCTGTCATAGTGTAAATAAAGTTTGTTCTTTTTATATTGGTACTCTGTTTGCACTTGAAGCAGATTATGAGTCTTATAATTCAGATCAATATCGGCTGCTACAAAAAGTTTGACTATCTTATCCTGCCATCGAAAGGAAGAACCTATTGCTTTGCGATTTGTATAGCCCTGATTTTGGCGTTTTATGAGGTATGACTCCACTTCTAACTTATCATTTGGCGAAACAAAACTTAAATTCGCAGCATAAAAGCTTTCTTTCGTGTTTATTGAGTCTCGTACTAAGTAATTTACGGGTGATCCATAAGCCAAATTACCTGATATTCCGTAGAACAGGTTAGATCCACCACTTACGCCATCAAAGCGATTACTAACACCAAAATCATGTCCTTTTTGTCTGCCTAATTTCAATTTTCTTCCCAGATTAGCACTTTTATAAGACAGGAAGGCATCTTTAATGTCTATAGGGCCGTTTTCGTTACTATGAAAGTTATTTGCATAACGTGCGGATAAATTAGCGCGAAATTCCTGATCAACATCACGCTTTCTCCAGTCACTATTGAGATAGGAATATAATAATGTCTGATCGGTTTTGTAATGGTCTTTATTGAAGTTATTGTTACTCATAAAAAGGTATTGCATGACTGAGGTCTTATGTCGAGTAACGATGCGAGGCCGACGGTTTTTAACATTATATACACGAGGAACTTTAGCAACCAATTTACTTTCAATTAAATGTGCAAGTCGTTGTTTAACTCTATCAGTCGATTCACCTTTTTTATATTTTTTGATATATTGTTCATAGGTTGATTTCGCCTGAGCTATGCGTTTATCTTGTTCATAGGAAACGCCTAGCATTTCGAGAGAATCCCTTCGAATGTGGCCTTCACTATTCTCCACTAAATACATAAATGATCGTGCCGCTTTTTTATATTCTGATTTTTGGAAAAATTGACTAGCTATTTTGTATTTTTCTTTACTAGTTTGTTGTTTGGAAATTGATTTGTTCTTGTCGGCAATAGCAAGCGATGGCACCACTATAATTATTAAAGTCAATAAAGCGGCCTTTAGTAGAGATTGTATACAATAAATACTCGCTTGTTTTCTCTTCGACATCATTGGCCTCCAGAGAAATTACGCAAGTGACTTTTTAGTATGCTGAGTGGGTTTTCTGATGCAGGCGAGTTTTGTTGTGCAGGTAGCCACGCAGTGGTTAGGTGGCAGGAATTGCATTCCTCTGGCGCTTCAATATGTCCAAGTTTTTGTTTGTGACAGGCACTGCATGGTTCTGTAATAGTGCTATGATCAAATTCAGCAGGTAACCATGTCTGTGTAGTATGACAATAAACACAATCCGCACTAGTCGAAACGTGATCGATTGCTTTTCCTTTGGCAATTTCACCATTGTGGCAATCAATACAATTATCAACAATATCATCGTGATTAAAACCAGTAGGATCCCAATTAACTACTGTATGACACTCATTACATGATTCATTGGTCTCTATATGTTGCTGATGTTTACCAATAACTGGCTGGTTGTTGTGACAACTTTCACAAGCACCAATAACATCTGCATGATCAAACTGAATAATAGACCAGCTTTGGACAGAGTGACAAACCTCGCAGAATTGTGAAGTTTGGATATGGGATGTAGGTTGACCGGTTGATAGCCTGCCATTATGACAGTCGAAGCAGTCACCCTCGATCACTGAGTGGTCAAGATAGGCGATATTCCACGCAATGGTTGCATGACAAAAGTCGCACTCTTCCATTGTTGGCACATGATGTTGAGGTTTGCCACCTTTGCTTAGCGAATTATGGCAATTACTACAAGATTCAATAAAATTACTATGTTCAACTATGTGGGTTTCCCAGCCATATTCATTATGACAGTCGTCGCAATCACCTATTGTCTGAAAATGCTTGGTTGTTTTCCCTTGGGCGATGTTATTATTATGACAATCACGACAACCAACAGGTGTGCCTCTAAATAGACCTCGAATATGACAATCAGCACACTCTACTTGAAAATGACTTCCATTAAGTGGAAATCCTGTAATGAAGTGATCGTACTCTTTTTGTTCCGCGTTAATGCTTTGAACCACCGATAAAAAGAGTACAATGAGAAGCAAACGTAACATTATCTATTCTTCCTTTATTCCGATTACGTTTACTTTCGAAAAAGACTCAGGGTTATGGCATCGACTACAGGTACGACTAAATCGTCCTTCATGAATATCGTCGATCAAATGGCATGAGATACAATTACTGGAAATTTTAATTTTGTTTTTTACTGGTTCTTTGTGACAGGCAATACATTCTAGCTTTTCGTGTTTTCCAGTTAATTTAAAATCAGTTTGTTTGTCGTGGTCAAAACGCCAGGCTTTCCAGTCTTTAGCAAAGTGACAATTTTGGCATTTATTCCCTAACGTTTGCTTATGATGGTCATCGCTTCTGTGGCAATTAATGCATTTGTGTTTGGTAGACTTAAAATCATTATTTATGTGGCAATCTTCGCAACTTAAAGCAAGATGACTTCCGAGTAATGGAAACCTTGTGACATGATGATTAAATTGAATCTTGTTTAGCCAGTCTTTTTCATTATGGCAACTCCCGCAATTTTCACCCTGATTACCATGATGAACGTCATGTTGGATGTGGCAACTGTAGCACTTACTGGATAGCTCTTGCTCGTACAGTTCTCCTGTATGACAAGAACCGCAGACAGTAGTTTTATGCTTTCCTTTTAACTGAAAATCTGTTTTATCATGATCAAATATAGTGTCTTTCCAGCGTTTTTCGGTATGGCAGTCCTGACATTTTTTACCGTAAAGGCCTTTGTGCCGATCATCCATATGATGACAATTGATGCACTTTGATTTGGTTTTTTTAATATATGGATTACTATCATGACAGCTTATGCAGTTGGTTGACTTGTGGCTATCTTTTAGTTTGAATTTTGTATCTTTGTCATGATCAAATTTAGATTGAGTAAAGCTGATATCATTGTGGCATTTTTCGCATTTTTCACCAAAGCGTTTTTCGTGTTTATCATGATGTTGGTGGCAGGCGATGCATTTTTTAGGCGTGCTTATGTAGTTTTCATTTGGGTGACAATCATTACATTGTAATAATTGATGCTTACCAGTTAATTTGAACTTTGTTATTGAGTGATCAAATGCAAATTCAAGCCAATTCGATTCTCGATGACAACTTCCGCACTTTTTACCAAGTTTCCCATCATGTGGATCAATTTTTTTATGACAATCAAAGCATGAACTAGGTGCTTTTCGAAACACTTCGCCTTTCTTATGGCAAGCGATACAGTCTAAACTAATGTGTTTTCCATTTAATCTATAGTCCGTGTATTGGTGATCAAAGGTATTGTGATCAAAAAATGCAATATCAACCTCTGTACCCAGATGATCAGAGTGACAATCTTTGCACTCCTTTTTAGTGAGTCCCGGATAGCGTCCATGGAATCCTGTGTTGTCTTGAATATCCTGTTTTACAGCTTTATGATCATGGCAGTCCAAGCATAATTGATTTTGTTTATCTTTCTGAAAGAAACGATGGCAGTTGTTACAATCATCAACGAGTTCTTGGTGTGGTTTTGCGAGCTCACCGGGCATAAGTGACTTTTCAAAGGAGGAAAAAATTGATGCACTAGTGGTGGTTGGAAGAAGTAAGAATATCCATATGCTTATCTGTATTATCCATAACATAATTGTAGACATTGTTTTTCATCAATACATATGAACTGCAATTACATGAACAACACCACTAGTAAATAACAGATATAACAAGGGAATATGAATTGCCCTCCAATGGCGAACATATTTAATGAATTTGTCATGTTGTGTATTATCTACGGCGTTTCTAACGCCAACCACAAAATATCTACCTATAACACCACTGGCAAAAACTAACATAGTTGCTATCAATGCAGTTGCACCATTGTATGAGCCGACTTGAAAGGTGGTATGAAAAAGAATGACGAACGGACCAACTATGCCAAATATAGTATGCGCAATAAACCAGTAACGCATTAATACAGGGTTACGTTTTAGTTTCCGCTTTACAAATGCGTAGAGCAAAGCGAACAGCATTAAAACGCCACCGAAAATTCCTAACCAGTACCCTAATCCTTCTTCAGAGACATAATATCGATCATCCCAAAGTGAACCACCGATCAACCATATAGAGAAAGCGAGAGCAAACATCCCCAGGGTAAACAAAATATTGTTCAAACCCTGTTTATGCTTCCCATTGATTTTGGCCTTTTCTTGAAAGGGATTCATAGCAGCAATCAAGTTACTATTATTTCTCAAGGCTGGATTATCTTTGTTAATCATTGCACCCATCTAAATGTATTAATATTAGTCATATATATCGGCTAAAAACCTAACTTCTCAAATAGATAGAGAAGATTGATCAAAGTCGAAAAAAAATTGTACTTATTCTAAAATATGGCTAATTTTCAGAATTCGGAGATAGTTATGCACAAAATTGGAGCATTTTTTGTATTAATTACTAAAATATTTTTCAAAATCAAGAATGACATTTGAAGTGTTTGGTACTTTAGAGTAGTTTTAATATTGATTCTTGTTGTCTTGCTTTCGCAATACTTTTAACGCTTTCACCTTGTTTATTCTCTAAATAGGGATCAGCGCCCCTTGATAGTAAATCCAAGGCTAATTCGATATAGCCAGATTTAATAGCAATGAGTAGAGGGGTATCACGCAATATGTTCTCAGAATCAATTGACAAGCCTTTTTTTATTAGATAATCAAACATGTGACGGCGATTGTTTATTGCTGCTATATGAAGTGGCGTATTGTCATTATTATCTGAAATATTTAGAGGAATTCCATTTTCCACCAATTGAATTAGGATTGGCAATGATCCCTCTTCGATTGCACCAAATATCAAATGAGAATAATTGTTAGGTCCAATGTGATGCTGCATTCCAATACGATATAGATGCTTTAGTAATTTAATGTTTTGCGTCTCTATAGCAGATAAATAAACATCCGAGATGTCACCCATATGTATGAAAATTGAAGGTTTAGACTCAATAATTTTATCAACCATTTCTGACATACGTGATTTAATCGCATATTGCATAACCGAAATATTATTACCATCTCTAAGTAACAAATCGGCCCCAACGTAAATTAGTTTTTCCGCTGCAAGTTGATTGTTGTATTTGAGAGCAAGCATGAGCGGAGTTCTACCCAATTTATCTTTATCGTTAACTAAATTTGGATGCTTGGGATATAGTGTAGATATACAATCAACAGCCCCTTGTTTTGCTGCGAAATGGAGCGCTGTAAAGTCACGATTATCTTTTAACAGTGGATCAGCACCGCGTTGCGTTAGATGGCCTACAAGTTGGCAGTTAGTTTTTTGTGCAGCAAGCATTAAGGCTGTTTGCTTATTTTCAGTTGTCATATCAATGTTTATGCCACTGTCTAATATTGAATTAACCTTTGATTTATTGTCTTGCCAAGCAGCATAGTGCAACTCACCCCATCCTTTGAAAATGTCAGAAGAGCTAACTTTTTTGCCTTTAATTTTGTAAGTGCTAGCCGTTTTTTCGCTTAGAGTATCTGCGCCCTTTGCTCGTAACCATGAAGTTATCCTTTTATTTTTATTAGCCTTGGCAATTGTTAATGCTGAGTTTCCATCATTTGAAATTTGATTAATCTCTTCTTGCCCAGTGGCATAAATAATTTTAGCTATATCCAGCCAATTATGCGCAACTGAATACATTAAGAGGGTATAACCATTATCCATTGGGGATACATAGTTTTGAATGTTTTGCGATAAGAGATAATCTACAATTTGTCGGTTTCCTGTTTTAATACCGGTTGAAACCGCATTTAACCCTTGCTTATCCGTTAGTGAAGGGATTGCACCAGAATTCATTAATAGTTTCACACAAGTTAAGCAATTACTTTTTACCGCGATTATTAAGGCCGTTTCACCGTACATATTTTTTTCATTTACTGAGTGCGATACCTCAATTAATCTTGGCAATATTGCTAAATTATTTTTAGCTACAGCACGCATTAAAGGCGTCCACCCTTGAGCATCTTTTTTGTATACATTGATTTTCTTTTTTAGTAATAATTGAAGCACCTTAATTTTATTTTTCGCTATAGCGAAATGAAAAACATTCCCCCCATTTTTTAATGCTAAATCAGTATCTACATTATTGTCGAGTAATAAACTGGTAATATCATCACTGTTTAGTGTGATAGCATATTGCAAAACACTATAATTTGATTTATCACGAACGTCAGTATCAACCTCACTTTTCAAAAGCAACTCAACTATTTCTAGATTATTTGCATTAACTGCATAAACAAGTGGTGAGCGTTGATGAAAATCACCAAGGTTAATGTTCGCACCTTGCTCGATCAACTGACGAGTGCTAGCAAGCTTTTTATGGGCTATAGCTTCAATTAATGGTGTCTTGCCATCTTTATCTTGAGCATTTATCTCCAATTTATACGAAAAAAGCAGTGAAAGTAGTTTTTTCGAATCATTTTTTGCTGCAAAATGCAGAGCAGTTTGTTGTAAATTATTCTTTCTTCTTATATCTGTGTGGTTAGCTAATAATAACTTGGCAATATCATAATTGTTCTGTTCACACGCAATCATAAGTGCGGTATTACCGATATCATCCAGAGGTCTGTTTATATCTCTAATCATAGGCAATATTTGTATTAGACTGTTTGTTTGTCCATCAAAACTTGCCAGTTTCAATGCGGTATAAGGATCTATATCGCTTAAGTCGACCCTAGTGTCATAGCGACTCACTTTTGCGGTGTTAGATAACTTTTTTAATGCATTTAATTTCTTAACAGCCTTTATAGTTTTTTGATCTGCAGCGCGCTTATACCACGTTAATGCGGTATTTAGATCTCTATCAACCCCCCAACCATTTTCATAAAGAACACCAAGTTTAAATTGCGCTTCAGCATGGCCTTGGGTAGCAGCCTTTTTATACCACTCCAAGGCTAATTGTTCATTTTTTTGAACACCTTTACCACTTCGATACAAACGTGCTAGGTTAAATTGTGCAGGTGCATAACCCTGTTTCGCACTCTTTTTGTAATAACTTGCTGCTTTTTTGAGATCACGTTGTGTACCATGTCCCTTGCGATACATTTCAGCTAAATAAAATTGTCCAATTTTATTGCCCGAAATTGCTTCCTGATGCAATAAGCCTAACGCAAGTGAATAATCAGATAGTTCATAGGCTTTTAAAGCGAGTTTATAGCTATTCCCATTTCCCGCCAATATAAGGTTCGGTATTAAACCAAGAACAATGGCTAATAAAATGCAAGCGCGTATTACAATTTTCATCGCCCTGCCTTACATTCACATCTAAAATTGAGTTTAGGATGTTCCATGTTTGACATCTACATCGATTCCAATTTTTCTAAGAAAAGGCGTGGACAAAATGCCCCCTGCATTAACGATAACACCTTCATTTTTTATTTCGATCGTTTTTCCTTCTTGCTCAATTACCACACTATCCGCTTTTATTTCTTTCACTTGAGAATTTAAAACGACATTAAGCTGGTCATTAGCTTGAAGATTCTCCACTTTAAAGCGATTTTTTTCGGCTGCCCGATTAAAAGAATCCTTTCGGTAAGAAAGCGTGACATTGGTTCCCGGTTCTTCGGCTATGGTAATTGCACTTTCTAAAGCACTATTGCCTCCACCTACAACTAATACATGTCTATTCGCGTATTCTGCTGAATCAATAAGATTATAAATCACTTTCGATTGCTCTTCGCCTGGAACATTCAGCTTACGCGGCGTACCACGTCTACCCAGGCACAACATGACTGACTTGGTATGAAATTCACCTTTAGATGTTTTCACCAAAAAAGTGCCATCATCAAGTTTTTCTACTCCTTCCATGCGTTCATAGTAATTGATTTTAATCTTTGTTTTTGTCTCAACATCCCGCCAAAAATTTAAAAGAAACTCTTTGCTCGTGTCGGATATTTTGACTTTACCAATTATGGGTAAATCCACGGGTTGCGTCATAACAAGTTTGCCGCGAGGAAAGTGAAATACCGCACCACCTAAAGAGTCTTGCTCAATCGTATGATACTTCAATCCAGCCTTATGCGCTCCCAAGGTTGCTGAAAATCCAGAAGGACCTGCACCTACAATTACAACGTCGAAAGGTGCTGACTGAACTTGAGATATGTGTTTTTTTACTGAATCTAGTGCTTGTCTTCCCTGGGTGATGGCATTTCGAATCAAACCCATGCCTCCGAGTTCACCTGCGATAAAAATACCTTCCACATTACATTCAAAATTTTCTTTTAATACAGGAATTTCTATACCCGTTTTTTTGGTACCAAACACTAATTGTATTGCATCAGCTGGACAGGATTTTTTACATGCGCCATGTCCAATACATTGTGTTGGATTTATGAGGTTTGCCCGGCCATCAATAAGACCCAATATTTTTTTCTCAGGACATGCTGCGATACAACTGCCACAACCAATACACTTATCGTGATCTATAACGGGATGTAGAGAAGGTGGCTCTGTTAATCCAGCTTTTTTATTTGCAGAGTAAAATTCGGAATTGTCTGCATTATGTTTTGTCTGACTTTTCATAAAGTGACGAATAAACAAAATGGTAGGAATACCGTAAATAGCAATTTCTATGATGTTATTACCAATAGCATCAACAATGGGCTTTAATATTTCATTTGTATCAAACATCTATCATACCAACTGAGTGGAATATTCAAATAAATTCGGCCGCTTTTAACGTACCGTACCGACTAAATATATCGTCCGAAAAACAAAAATATTATTCCCAATATATAAGTAATGGGAGAGATTAAAAGGATGATTAATAAGATCAGGCCTGTGAATTTAAGCATTTAGGTTCGTTGTTAAAGGAGTGCTGTATTATTAGAGTTGCTCCAAATGCTACATAGAACAGAAAGCGCATAATGAAGTAACAATCATTAACGTCAAGGCGTATCCAGTTGTTATCACTTTATATGTATTAGCCAATATTAACTATTGATTTGACTTGTTACATTTTATGCGAGGGTTACCATTCTAATAACTAAATTGCCAGTTACAGGAGTAAATTTAAAAAACTAAATCACACCATTATTGGTATTCTGAGACCAAGACTTTAAAGCTATACAGAGATAGAATTGAAAATTGAATGCTTTTTATAGGGCTCTTAGCAAACAAAATGAGTTCTATCATGCAACATTCTCAAACACAAAACATTTCTGAAAACTCATCTACTCCAAGGCGTGTCGGTTGGAATAAAGGTAAATTGCTTGGTCAAAAGCCACCACTTAAACCCAAAGAAATATGGGCCATTCGGCCTCATCTTGAACTTGACCATGATGTGCGTAATTTGGCATTGTTTAATCTTGCCATAGACAGCAAATTGCGTTGCTGTGATTTGGTAAAATTAAGAGTCAACGATATTGCTCATGGTAATTAGATTATAGCGCGTACAACGATCCTGCAACAAAAGACAAAGCATCCAGTGCAATTTGAAATTTCGGAACAAACACGAAAAACGCTTTCTGCCTGGATTGAAAAAGCCAATCTCAGATATGACGATTGGCTTTTTCCGAGTCGCTTTAAAAATTCACTGCATATCTCTACGAGAGAATAAGCAAGGATTTTAAAAGACTGGGTAAAAAGCATTGGCCTCGACCCTGATACCTACGGTACCCAGTCCATACGTAGAACGAAGGCAACCATCATCTATAAAAAACCAAGAACATTCAAGCGATTCAACTATTGCTTGGACATTCAAACATAGAATGTACGGTACGATACCTTGGTATTGAAGTGGATGATGCCTTAGAGCTGTCTGAACGCATAAAAATCTAAAGCGCTATTACGCAAAAAAATTTGTTTACGCTATCTATTTAAAGGTTTTTCTTTTTCAAATAAATTTAAACAGCTGTAGTTGGAGTACTGCAGTCGTATTATTAACAATCCTCGAAGGTCTGCAACTCGTGCAAAGTGATAATTTCTGAAAATTTATAATATCAGCAATTGACCAAATTTGAGACTATAACATTTGTCAGGTCAGGTTTGATCTACTACAATTTATGTAATTCAGTTTGACCATTTAATTTGAAATTCGATTTCCTCTTCAGCTCCTTCTCGCTCATGTTCTATGTTGTATTCTGCACGAACAGGAACATATATACGCTCGCCTGCTATTTGGATTTCAAATTTTTCGCCAGATTCTAGTGCATCAGCTAAACGTCTTAACTTTGATATGAATTCTTCCGTCTTATATCCTTTTTCTATATCTCTATCTTCTTTCATTGATTCATCGCCCTTAATTTTTTCGAAAAATCACAGTATCTCTCATTAATAAATATCTTCAGCTTTCATAACCTCAAGCGAAAGCATCATTTCAATGAATATAAACTGCGATTTTATCACATTAAATCGATGCTTTCGACGATCTGCCTTGATGTATCTTAGAAACTTATATTAGTAACTACTTAAAATCTAACCACAATAATGTCTCATATTGGCCTACTGGAATTGTAGGAGCTGCATTACAATATCCGCTTCCTGCGAGTCTTATAGGTGAGTTTGATACTTTGCTAGCAATAATAACTTGCATAAATGCATCATGATACAGGCTCTCTTTTGGAATAAAAAACCACTTACTCGAATTACATGACGGGTTTGTAATACAATTTGTTGGCTCGCCATTACTTAAGGTACAGTTAGAAACAAATGTACCGCCATTGCTTGAAGATACTTGAATATAAGTTATTGGCGATGTAGGTGAAATCCCTCCTGCAGATACAGAACTACTGATAAAAATCATTACAATTATTAAAAATACTGCATTCCATTTATACATAATCAAACTCCTTTTTTATCTAACACGATATTTCAAGTTAAATCACTAACTACAACATTGTATAGCGTTGGTGATTCACTCCTTAATTCTATCAGAAATAAATCATACCGTGCCTAGTACCTTATTACTCTTAGTATTGCGATCGATCATTAAGGAGTCATATTAGCGTGGCCGAACTAATTAGTATTGAAATAATCCAAAGAGATGGATTGAATTTTGGTATTTAGATATTTGAAATTCACAAAATATCTTTAGAAATATTAGACATTTATAAACTGTCTTATTCAATAACTGTAAAAATAATACTTATAAATATTTCAATTACTCTATAAATAAATGAGATACCCTATATTAATATTTTTTTGTTACTTCACACAACTAAAAATTCATCACATGCACAAAATATTTCTTCCCAATTGATTTATTAACATAAAATGCTCTTTTATTGGTTACATTCATTATCTTAAAATGTCTGTAAGGAGTGATACCGGCTGTACCTATTCGAAAGTTAACTTAAAATTATGACTTTAGGTTCTCATCTCAAACGAAAGAACAATAAGGTACAACAGCTGATTTTTATAAGAACAACCAGTTATATTTGAGACTAAATGCCATTAAACACATAACGATGTGGTGAGCCAATTAGAACTAGTCCGTTTAATTGGTTTACATCACGGGTAGGAATAATATATGTAATTTCCCCATCAAGCACTTTGCCAGCAACCCATCGAGCGTAGGTGTGAGAAAATCGTGAATAATCTACTCCACGTTGTAAACGCGGAAATCCCCAGGTAAGTCTTGCTAACCAACTAGCAATGTAAGCAGACCCTTCGGCCATTTGAGGGGAAAGATTTCTTTGGTGCCTTTGGTAGTCCTGCAATGCGTGTGTAGCTTCATGCACAATAGTTCCCAATTCTTCATTCGATAACGGTCTTTTCAATCGCAAGTTGCCAGAAGAGTCTTGCTCTACCGTATTGTTTGAAACGCTCCAAGTATGAACTTGACCAGGATCACTGTCCACACCATAACTGGCATTGCCATTCCTTGAAATTTCAAATCGAATATGCCCATCTTCGACAAGTTTGGCTACATCTTGATAACCAGTTTGATACACACGAGATGGCCCGTATTGAAAATTAATGCTTCTCATTCTACGATCTCTCAAGGTTTGAATCACCGCATTTTTATACAGTTGAACCATGTTGACTCTCAATTTGAAATTATTCTTCCTCATAATTATAGCTAGTAGGTTTGGAGTGGGTGTGTGTGCTACTTCACTTTAGGCAAATAATTAAATTTGGAATCTGATTTCGCATTCATTAATATCAGGCATAATCTTTTGACAACACGAATTAATGATCAAAAGGCTTATTCAATATCAAATGACACGGAGAAGATGTCAGAAAATCCATATATTTATCGTGTAAAACTAGAAAACCAGGTATTTAAGTTTACTGGTGTACATTTAATGCATTATTTGGTTTACCCTTTGTTGCAAGCTTGCAGAGTACAATGGAATTTGAATCAATTACAACACACCTAATATCTGATGATAAAGCCAGCTCCATAAGTAGCTGGCTTTATTGCAATACTATCGATGTATTATATAAGAAACAATTCCTATAAATATTTATCTATATTTTTTTGAATATTTACCGCTTGTTTTCTTTATTTTATGTTTATGACTAGAAGACTTTCTATTTTTCTTTTCTAACTTCACATGCTTATGATGTTTGTTTTTGTAGGTGCAGTAATTTTGGGATGCATGATACCCGTGACTATAATGATGTCCTTTGTGGTCACCTTTGTTGTCTTCATGTGATGTATCATTCTCAACTTCATCGTTGTCATGTTCATCTTTCTTACAATGGTTTTTATGATGTTTTCCCTGTTTATGCGTTTCCTTGTCATCATAGCCATGACTATATTTATCTCTCTCCTCATTATGATGGCTATTAAGCATTCCATGATGCTGGCGCTTGTGTTTGCGTCTTTTTTTACAATCTTTGTCAGGCTCATCGACAACAACTGGTGTGATTGATACAAGAGTTAATGTTGAGTTTATTCTGCCATACGGGCTATTACCATTTGGGGCTGCCCAAGCATCAGTACAACCAATATGGTTCCAGGTGTAGTTTCGTCTGTTGCTACCCAATCTTCAACTGGAATGTTATATGGTGATACAATGAATACTGCGGAGTCTGCAACCAGTGAACCTAGATTGGATATACTCAAGCCATAGTTAAATGTTGTACCTTCTTCAGTTGGTGGTGCCAATTTAGTTGCAGAAACCAGATCTGTAAAAAAGTAATTGGCAGTTTCACTATCTGGTTCATGATAAAGTCCTCTTTAGTTAAATGGAGAGTATGGATCAAATATGTATTTAACCATGACAATAACTCTACCAAACGCTTCGTAATGTTTTGGTAAGCGGAATGTAAATGTTTTGTAAAGCACGTACATATTGTTTGCAACATTGGCTAATATAATCGTTACAAATGGTATTTCTTCTAAATATCTGGAATTGCTAAGTATTAGTAATAAAAAGAAAGAAGCTCTCTTGTATTGTCACACACGCTCAACGGCTAGTTGAGAGAAATATCGCGATATTAAAGTATTTTAAATTTCAAAATAGTCGTTTTATGTAAATTTGCTCTATATTAGAAGGCAATATCGAGATAAATAGATCCTCACATAGTATAGAGATAAAGGATTAAATTGGTGGACTATAATGAACAAACTCATGTATGGCATTGTTTTACTTTTAACAGTTGTTGCTTGTGATGAACAAGAGTCTCAGTGGGTGTTAGATAACAGTGATCTAAAAAATAGATCAAATAGTGTCATCATTTATGGGACCTGGGTATCACCGTGTGAACAAGTTAATACTGGGTATGTGCAAGCTCAATTGAGCTTTGATAATGGACTTATTCTACAGAAAATTCAGTTTCACCCTGATGCAAACTGTATAGTTGCAGAGAAGCAAGCGACACTAATAGCCGGTGGTTATACCATTGGCAAAGAAGTGCTGACTCCCTCCGGTATAACGGCGCGTGAAATTGATATTACAATTGTCGAAGATGAAAACGAAGTAAATTATCTAAATCTATTCTATTTACAGAGCGATGTGTTATACATGGGAATTATCCAAAGTGATCAAACTCGGCCACCCGATATCGACTTAAATTACCTATATTATCGAAAATTCAGTGGATTTATCACTCTTTCCCCTGGCATCGATCTCGAATATAAAACTTTTTACTCTCCACAAAAAGCTGGGTAAGCGACCATAGAGTGTAAATGTTTTGTAAAGCTTATTTATCCTGAACATAAAATAGTCTATTATAAGCATTACAAAGAATTGTTGTTTTATAACTCCAATGTTTGTATAGCTAGTTAATTCAAAAATAAATATGTATAGAAATATAACTAACGCAGGCTCTCAACAATTAAGGAAATGCATTTCATGAATCGCGTTTTGCTGGTTGATGACGATGTAGAATTGTGCCAGTTATTGGAAGAATACTTAGTGTCTGAAGACTTTGCTGTTGACATGGTGCATGATGGGGAAGCAGCCTTAGTCAAATTACAACAGTGCGATTTTGATGTCGTTGTACTGGATGTCATGATGCCTAAACTAAATGGCTTTGACACATTACGCCAGTTGCGCGAGTTTTTACAGATTCCTGTATTAATGTTAACAGCCAAAGGCGATGACGTGGACAGTGTCCTTGGTTTAGAACTTGGAGCGGACGATTATTTATCAAAACCCTGTAATCCTAGGGTGCTGCTTGCTCGAATTAGAGCAATATTGAGGCGACTGGAATTTCAAGATAATACCCATGAGAAAAACAGATCAATAGAAATAGACGACATTGAAATAGATACAGCTTCACACAGTGTTAACTTGAATGGTCAAACAATTAAAGTTACAGGTACTGAATATATTTTACTAACAACCCTGCGAGAGAAAGCGGGAACCGTCATTTTAAAAGACGATTTGAGCCATGCCGCATTGGGGCGAAAAGTTTCACAATTTGATCGTAGTCTTGATATGCACATCAGCAATTTGCGCAAAAAATTGGGCTTAGGCGCCAATAATAAGGAGAGAATTCAAACCATTCGCGGCGTTGGCTATTTATACACCTCACCTACCAAGATTAACTAAATGTTAAGTTTATATTGGAAAATATTTCTCTCTTTCTGGATAACGTTATTGATAATCGGTTTTGTCATCGCCTGGACAACGTTTTCCATGAGTCAAGATTCTGAGACAAATCCACGCTCTAAAATTTTCCCTAATATTAAAGAATTTCATCAAGAATTTAATGCTTTGGCTGATAAGTTACGTAGCGAAGGTTTAGACTTCTATAAGCAAAGAAATGTAGGGGGAAAAGATTCTAAAATGGCATATTTTATAATAAATGAATCTGAACAGGATATCCATGGAAAACCATTACCTCCTCCAATTCAAGATTTATTAAAGTACACAAAGCTTGGTATTTTTTTTGATATTGTTGATATACCCAGTGACTTTTTTAGGTCGAAGCACTTTCGATTGGAGATCATTACACTTCCATCAGGTGAAACGGTTAAATTTGCGGGTGGAATTAAACGACAAAAGGGATTTTATCGGTTATTGACACCTTCACGTATTATCGTGGCTTTATTGGTAAGTGCCTTGGTTTGTATTTTGTGGGCCCGTTATCTTTCGCGACCAATTCTTGAGCTGCGCTTGGCTGTCCACAAGTTATCACAAGGGGATCTCAATGTCAGAGTTTCTCACAATATTGGCCGCCGAGGTGATGAAATCACAGCACTTGCAAACGATTTTGATAATATGGCCGAGCAACTACAAAAATTAATAAACTCACAACATCAGTTGCTAAGGGATATATCTCATGAACTGAGATCCCCTTTAGCGAGGCAACAAATCGCCCTGGAATTATTGCGAAAAAAAGTGGGGAAGGATACTGAAACAGAGATCGATCGCATAGAAAAAGAAGCTATACTATTAAGTGAATTAATTGCGCAATTACTTACCCTAAGTCGCCTGGAGACGGATGATGTTATCATCGAAAAATCCTCATTTGACCTTTTTGAATTACTTAAAGACATCGTACAAGATGCAGAATTTGAAGCGCATGCACATGACTGTCATGTGACATTGTCGAGTGGTAAAGCCATGAAGATAATGGCAAATCCAGACATGTTACGCAGTGCCATTGAAAACATTATCCGCAATGCTATCCGATATACCCATAAAGATACCACAGTTGATGTACAGCTCGTGTCGCAAACCCATGGAAGGGCGATGATTAAAATTACTGACAAAGGAAAAGGCGTTCCGGAAGAAAGTTTAAGTGATATTTTTAAGCCATTTACCCGAGTCGATGACGCCCGTAGCCGAAATAACGGCGGTTATGGCATTGGCTTATCCATCACCCAGCGAATTATCCAAGCTCATCAAGGCGAAGTTATTGCCCGCAATACTCCCGAAGCAGGTTTGCAGATTGAAATATTCATCCCCGGGCTTGTTAAACCATAACTACGTTTCTACTCTCCACGTTTATCCTAAAATCTGCCGTGTAGCAGTGAGTTGCCAAATAGGTGTAACAAATAAATTGGAAAATTATTTTTTTCCAATACTTGCCGTATCTGAAAGCGATCAACTGCGGAATTTAGCTTCAATATTTACAAAATCTTTACACATACTTGACACAATTATTACGTCTAAGTCTTTTGTGTTTTTGTATAATTTAATTTGTAATTTATTAATCAATATAAAAATTCAAAACTAAAAAAAATTAAATGGGGAACACAATATGAAACGATTACATTTACTCAGTATCGTGGCTTTGTTACTTGCAGGTTGCGCGAGTGAAACCACTCCAAATACTACAACAAACACAGAGATTAGCAATGATGATCCATTAAGTTCTTCAGCAGGAACAGGCACCTCAACGCTGACATGCCCAGTATCCACTTGTTATTATACCGGTTATGATGCTAATAACGTAACAGACTTTAGTATTCTTATTCCAAGTTTTCGAAATGCAACTGTTAACAATGAAACAGATCAAGCTATTGCAGTTTTAACGACAGAAGTGGTAACTTTACAAGAAAATACAATTGAAGAATTAATTCAGGAAACAAAAGATGCAAATCCAAACTTTACTGCTGACAGGGAGCAGAGACTAAGGCAAATACTTGGTGGTAACCATCAGGCCCGTAAAATTGTTCCAACCGGAGCAGGTATTACTTATTTTGAAATGACAAGACCAGGGCCGCCAACATCTGCTTTCGGCGATGATACTGAAAAAGTCGGTATTATTGTCAATCAATATACTGCCGATCAAATTTCTGCCGGACTAACACGATATAACTCTGGACAGGGTGATACATTGACGGGTTGTATTAATTGTCATGCCTCTGGAGCCTCTGGTGCTCCACCCCATGAACTGGGAAGCATCATGGAGTTAACGGACGAAGAGGCTCTCCAATGGATAGAGACCGGAAACGTAAAAGGCAGAATAGCATCAATTCCGCATACATGGACATTTAACGACGCTGTGGAAAGAGAAGGTATAGTGCCTTACTTGAGATCACTTCAAACTAAAAATTTGGAAGAATTTACGACACTCATGTTTGAAGAGGTCATGACTAATGGGTTAAATGGCGCTCCTCCACCATAACAGAAAAATTTTACTGCCCAGCCCCTAATTAAACGTTGTGCTTGATTAGGGTGGTTAATCGAGATGGTGCCGCCCACCATCTCGATTTTTTTTAAAAGTTACAGAGTAAATAATTATTGGCCAACACAAATTGAGGGACACCCATTATCTCTGGCAACTTGATCTGCAATAACGCCCTAGCCTCACCCATTTTTGTTTGATACCGATGAAATATTTATGTGACAGGTCGTTCTCTAGCCAATTCCCAATCCTTGAAAGTACTAAATTTCAAAACTGCTCCAGAAACAGTGTTTTGTCCAGAAATAGGGCTTCTGAAAGATCATTCGAATCTTTGTTATAACTCTAGTTATAGACTTACTCGGTTTGCATATACAAAGTCGTCAATCAAAATGATTCTCACACGGATTGATTATTGCTCATTAAACAATGAGAATAATTCTTCAGGAATACGTGTGAGCGATATTTTCTATCCTAGATTATTACGTCGCGTTCAAGCAGTTCTCATCGATTCGCTTGTCATGCCGTTGGCCATTATGCTCAGTGTTATATCTATGAGCTCTCTCCATATTGATCAAGCATGGGTAAAATCCTTATTTTTTGTGGTCCCGATATTAATTTTGGAACCTGGTATGGTGGCATTTACGGGTGGCACCGTAGGACATCATCTATTAGGCATAAAGGTCAGATGTAAAAAAGTAGATCAACCGATAAATTTCTTTGTCGCAATATTTCGATTTAGTTTGAAATTTTTATTTGGCTGGTTATCACTGGTTATGGTTTTAACCACTAAAAAACACCAAGCCATCCATGATTTTTTGATCGGCGCTTTAGTTGTTCATAAATCCAGCCAAGGATTGCCTCTACATGAATCACTCGTTGAACGCGTAATTGAAGAATATGGTTATCAATACCCAGCTAAATATCTTAGGCTGCTTTCGATTTTGTTTTACTCAATACTTGCGACAGTCTTATTTTTCTTATTGCTCGTTGCTTTACAAAACTTTGCCTGTACGGATACACAATTCTGTCGATTGTTTATCATGATCAGTGCATCTTTAATCAATTTTGGTTGGCTCTTTAGTTTAGGGTTGATTGCTGTATTCGGCTGGAAAGCTCGGTTGTATGGTTGCCGGAGACAACGCATTCGCGATGAAGAAACCTCCACTATGCAATAAATGCGATTAACACGCAAGACGCTGATTTATTCTCTTTCGGCTTGATTTGTGTTCTTTAAGAATTGCAAGTAACTGCAAAATACCATTAGCTGGTTTGCTATCCGAAGAAAAAACAGCATTATGGAATAATTGACATACCGATAATTTTGATGCATAAAAGATGGAAAAATACAGAAAGATTACTGGTTACCCCCAGCCGATTGAACTTGTCAATACCTGAAAATTAAAAATAATAAAATTTTGTGCTTGCGCTCCATTTCAGATTAATGTAACCAATTATCAAGGCCTTACGTCATGTTCGTTTTTCGCTCACTCTGATTTAACTTATTGTTTTACAAAATGAAAGACTTGCTTCAAGTGATTAGTCCACAGACTTATCCACAAGTTTTGTGGATAAGACGATGGACTTGGTATTTGAATTTAATTCTAAAAATATAACAAGGAATAGACCAGAATAGCGTTTGGTAAAACCGCTGTGCTCCTTATTTATATTGACAACACAATTAAAGTAAAAAATATTTTATATCGTTTTAATCAAATCCTCTTTTACAATCATTGAGGAAATTCAACTCAACTATTTTTGCATCAGGCACGGAGAACTTCTCTTCTTTCAAAGCGTTTTTGATCATCAAAGGATAGAATTTTTCAACTTAATCAAACCTACCAAGTTTAAGCGCTGTAGAGAATTATGAACTAACCGCTCCATCCAAACTTATTTTTCCGTTTTTCTTGGCGTTTAAAATTAATAAGTCAGATTTATTATTTTTAAAGAAATGCTTTTCTAGACCAAAAACTGTTCTCATCATGTTTTGGCTGATACATCATAGATACATGTTTTACACTTGTTGGATTGACATGCTGACAATTTTGTTTATTAAAAACTGGGTAAACACAGAAGGTTTGTCGGCTTACCCCCAGGCCAATGAACATGTCAATACCCGAAAATTAAAAATTATAAAATTTTGTGCTTGCGCTCTATTTCAGATTAATGTACCCAATAATCAATACCTTACACCATGTTCGTTTTTCGCTCACTCTGATTTAACTCATTGTTTTACAAAATGAAAGACTTGCTTCAAGTCATTAGTCCACAGACTTATCCACAGGTTTTGTGGATAAACCAATAGAATTCGTAGACAGACTTATTTTCACCGTATTGAACTAATACCTGAGAATCACTTTATAAAAAATCGAATTTCGGCTTGAAGAGGTGACTACTAATTACACTCTACAAATTGTGATTATTGCTTATTTGAAACAAACAAGTGGTAGTTAAAATTTAAGACATGCAAATTTCAAAAAGGATCCAGATTTAAATTACCACTTGTAATATAATTTGAGTCATAGATGGTTGCTTATCGTCCGTAAGTTTGACTTGATAAGCACAATGAAAAAGTAGTTTCAAAAAATAATAAAAATATTGTTGGGGGCAACCTACATGTTCAATCGCATTATCCAATCTTTTGCATTCTTTCTAATCCTCATAACGTTAATTTCTTGTGGTGGTGGCGATAAAGAAACTGAAAAAATTATCAACAATATTTGCGAAGGCATTACGCTTAACCAATACGCCGGCAATTGGAAAGGTAATTATAATGGTAGTGGTGTTAATGAACATGTAAACAACACGCTAAGCGGATCTTGGACTGTTATTGCTACAGAATCTGGTTCAGTTTCTGGTTCTACCTCGGGAACCATAACAAATCCTGATGCAGATCAAGCAGAAAACTTTGAGTATGCGATAACGGGCAATGTCACTGAACAAGGTGAAATGCGTTTAACGGCAAAAAGTGACTCCGGTGAAGAAGTTATTGAATGGATAGTATTTATTAATTGTTCTGATATGTCACTAACGGGTACATGGGAAAATAAACTTGTGCCCTACTCTGGCAATGTTGATGGCCAGAAATATACAAACTTAAAACCGATAGCAAATGCGGGAGATGACAATACTGCAACTATTGGAAGTATTGTTGCGCTTGATGGCAGTGCCAGTCAAGACCCAGAAAACGAAGTGGTTAGCTATTTGTGGGTACTAGAGACTAAACCTGAAGGTAGCGTTGCTGCATTATCCGATTCAACAATCACTAATCCCGTTTTTACCGCTGATCTAGCGGGTGTATATACAATAAACTTACTCGTCAATGACGGTAACTTGGATAGCGTAGCAAAAACAGTAACGATAACCGTTAGTGCTGAAGATGCTAGCCCTGGTGTATTAGATAATTCCCCACCTATTGCTAAAGCTAATGTGATTTCAAATGAAGCATTGATAGCTGGTAACGTTATTCAACTTGATGGCAGTGATAGTCAAGACCCAGAAGATCAAACGATCAGTTATTTATGGTCTTTAATTGCTAAACCTGATAGTAGTTCTGCAACACTTTCCGATCCGATCATTGTTAATCCTGTCTTTACGGCTGATGTTGAAGGTACTTATACAATTAATTTAATTGTTAATGATGGGGCATTAGATAGTATTACGGAAACTATCACTGTTACAGTCGCAGCGCGTACACCTGTTATAACAAATAATTCAGCCCCTATTGCCAATGCAGGTGAAGACGAGACAATTCAAACCCAGGTGGTTTACGAATTAGATGGAAGTAACAGCAGTGATGCTGACAATAATCCACTTAGCTTTCAATGGATGTTAGTGAGCAAACCCACTGCAAGCAACGTTGTTATTTTAAATTCAACGTCGGTAAACCCAACATTTACGCCAGATGTTGATGGTACGTATGTTCTGTCGTTGATTGTTAGTGATGATACGTTTTCTAGCGCTCAATCAACTATTACATTGATTGCACAATCTCCCAACGAGCCACCGATCGCTGTAGCGGGAACAAATCAGGAAGTTGATACATTAACACTGGTTACATTGGATGGCGGCGCTAGCTCTGATTTAGAGGGTGCTGATCTCTCATTCACATGGGTACTTAGTAGTAAACCGACAGGTAGTAACGTTAGTTTGAATAACGCTATGAGTGTTAACCCGAGTTTTACACCAGATTTGATAGGAACTTATAAAATAGAATTGACGGTCAATGATGGCGTTTTCGATAGTGAAATAAGTGAAGTACTTGTTATTGCTGTTGAGACAAATATCGCGCCGATTGCGGACCCTGGATCAGACAAAAAGATTGAATTAGGTCAGCTTATTCAATTAGACGGCAGTGCTAGCAGTGATGCAAATGACGACAACTTAACGTATAGCTGGAGTTTGTTAACGGCTCCGCCACAAAGTGTGGCTTTTCTAGTCGACGATTCATCACAACGTCCTACACTTACACCGGATCTTGTGGGTGAATATGTTTTAACTTTAGTGGTAAATGATGGAACCGTTGATAGCGAAGCTGTCAATTTGATAATCACTGTATTGAGTGCAGTTGATAAAATTGTTATTGCTAGTGGCATAGCAAATTTAGACCTAAGTACAAATAAAGTTAGTCTCGGTGTCACTTATACAATTGATCCAAGTGAATTTCCATTAGGTAGTTTAGGCAGTTTTGATGTAACCATTAAAAATAATCAACTCACCATATCAGATGCACTTGGTAATTCGACAACATTTGAGCGCCGAAGCGGAAAAATCGATCAGGCAATTGGAATATGGCAACAACCTGATAATTTTAGCGGCTTCGCATTCCAATTGGATTTTCGGGAAGACAATTCATTTCTCGCTTCTGTCGTGGCTGTTGAACATATAAAACTTAATTTTATTGAAAATTTTACTATAGCGGGAAATCCATTAGTCAATTCAATTACCGTTAACCAATCAGGTAATTTTGTATTGGATAATAATCCAGATTCATCCTTTAGTGAATTTGATGATACGTTCCAACAGTTAAATGAAGTACTTCCTGGTGATGGTATCTGTTGCACTCAACAACAAATAAAGTATGATGATGCCGGCAATTTGTTTGTTTTGACTGCCGGCAAGCTCGTTAAATATAATACCGATTTAACCATTGTAGCCAGCGTAACAGTAGCAGCCGGAAATGCATTTTTCGATATCGATTCTGCTGGTAACATTTTTGCGGTTGACCAAGATGAAAATGCCGAAAATACCATTTATAAATTTGATAATGATCTAATTTATATTAGTGAAAAAAATATTGGGAATACAGCTGGCTTTAATGACGGTGGTTACAGTTATAGTGTAGATTATATCGCTGTTGACCGTAACAATAATGTTGCTATATCACTGGATGTTAAAGATGATTTAAGTTCAGGTGGAAAAGAAGAAGGACTCGACACTGTCCTAGTTTTTAATAACAATCTCGCTGATCTTGCCATTGTTGGCAATAAAGAGCAGCTTTTAAATGGGCCCACCGGTATAACATTCGATACTGATAACAATATGTATATAGCCAGTCGTTGGCACGCTAACATTGTTATATTAGATAATTCCTATATACCGATTGGGTTCACTAATCCTGATGATTTAGAAGGTAATGCAGAAGGTCAATTAAATCAACCAACAGATATTTTGATACATAATAATAAACTTTATGTTGTTGATTCATTTAACTTGCGCATTGCAGTTTTTGCAACAGTCGCTAATTCCAGTCTTTATACAAGACCTTTGCCTCCTCCATTGATAAATATTAACAAGCAAGCAACGGGTATTTATAGTTATACAGAAGTTACGCCCACTAAAGGGATGATTGAAGCATCTTTTTCCAATTCGGATTTTCTTACAGGGTGTGGACCTCAAGTGGCCACTGAAACAATTGCGGTGAATTTTAATAGTGATGATCTAATCGTATTAGATATTCTGGGTATTCTTTGGCATCGAGTTGAAGGGACACCCGGAGAAATTATTGGCACTTGGAAAGCTAGCGCCGACCATATCGTAGATCTAACACTAACACTTGGCTCAGACAATAGTATAAGTGTTACGGGTGACCTAAGTTGTAGTTTTGTAATTTAATTAGTGGAAATGTATCTATATCTTAAGACGATGATTCTGCCCGATTTCATCACTTAATGCGTTAAAGACCTCGGCTTGATTTGCGTATTTTTGCCAATCATTTACCACGGAAATAATCTCATCGATAATGTTATTTGATTCTTTTTTAAAATTGCCGATGAGTGTTCCAACTGTTAACAAATCTTCACGGGTAAAATTGTCACGTTTGGCATTTAATGACATTTGATGGGCATTAACCCAAGGTGAGTCTTTTTTATAACTATATGCTAAATCAAAAGCTGGTGATAAACGCCAATCACTATTTGCAGATGCTAATAGAAAGCCGAAATTTTTTGCATGATCATCATGATTGCGTGCAATAACATTAAAAACCATTCGTCGATAAATTTCTATCGCGTCTTTTCTTGGTAGCTTTAGTTGTCTTGCGATTGACAATAATTGCTCATAACTGTATGTGCCCGGCTTTTTATAATCCGCGTGATCCATCGCACACAATGATACATAATGCAATTTCTTATTCCCGTCACGATCGAATCGCTTTGTCATAAAGTGCGCCCTATCCCCATCGATTAGTAATTCTGAGGGTGACATATTGATGCCTGCATCAATCGCCATTAAATAATATGCGTATTCCATACGACCAAAGCCTTTGGGATCACCAAAGACTTCACTTTTCATTTTATGTTCTTCCACACCATCAAATTTTAATAAATAATGCTCAAATCCATGAGGCGCATTGACTTGACCTGAACGAAGTTGTGTTCTATCTGCATTTACGGCGATTAATGCTTTTGCGCGCGCACCCCCAGCCGAAGTGCCAACTTGGAATAGGGCTGACATCTCGTGATTATTTTCATGGTTAAGCTGCCATTCTGCTGATAAATCTGCTCGCTCATCGAAAATCCGTTGCGCCATTTCGATTAAAGAGCTTAATTCAATTTTTTCATGCCCATGCTGTTTTCCTGCAATAGCCGGTTCAAATTCAAGCGCACCCATACCGCGATTAGCGGTGTAAAGTAATCGTTCTAACGCTGTAAAAGATTCAACATCGCGACCATTACGCGTTAACCATGCATTAATAACCGCATTACCAAAATCATCAGGTAATGTGTCAGCGAAAATAGCAGGTAAACCGCGATAGGTTTCAGGGCTTAAACTGGGAAATTGAAATTTTGTAGATGATAATGGCATCCGTAAAGGCGCAATCTCCAAACCTTTGTTTATCCATTCAGGGGAGTATTCAAACGTACTCAGCTTTGAAACAGGGTCATATGCCAATGCACCAACTAAGTCACCCCATAAATAAATAGCCGCTAGATTTTGCATTACCAGTCCAGGTCTTTATTTTGTTCTTTGTTATTTAACACTTGTTTACTGATGTGGTCACCTGAGGCTCGCTGTCGTTGTTTACCTTTCAGTTTTAACTGTTCCATAGGGCTGAATGTTGTTTCCGGTACAAATTGCTCAATCAGGTCTAATTTGCCTAATACTCTAAGTACTGCAATGATATTTTCAAACTTACCTCCGCCACCGACTAAATTACGATAACTAACGCGCGATAAGCCGATCTCATCAGCAACTTGCTGTTGAGTTAGATTTTGTTCAAGACGTAATTGCTCAATTCGTCGACCAATTTCTGCGCTAATTGATTGATTTGACATAGATTCTACAATCATAATGATAAGAAAAGCCTCGCTTAATTACGTTTAATCGATTTAATGATAAATAATCCTTTCTTTATAACCCAAAGCCAAGATGAAAACTACTATAATGACAAATTTATTATACTTTAATATATATAATATCGACTATTGATAAATTTTCTTTACAATATAGCGTAAATATAGCACCAAAAGTGATTGGATAGTGAAACTGAGTGAATTGGTTTCTAGTACAAACATATGACATATCAACATAAATACTATGAGTATTTGGTTGGTTTTTTGTACTTAAGCTGAAATACCTACATTTCGAGTTAGTGTGAGATCCAAAAAAAATACAACTTTGTTGGTATATAACAAAAGATTCTATCCAATAAGCCGTTACTGGGTAGTAGGAAGCAAAAAGATTTGAACCATTTATAAAATGATAGCTATGAGATAGTTGCAAGGTAAATATACCTTTCATGTAGGGAAATGAAGATATTTTGGATAATCAAAAGTTTTTAATTAGCGAAGAGCCTGAAATCTTAGAGAGATTTCGTGATGAATTTGAATCAATTATAAGTAAAGCAGAAACATTAGGCTTAAAATTGGAAACGCATCCCGATGATGTTGCTGCTATAGACCAATTAATCAGTTTGCTCAAAGAACTTTATTCAAATGCTGTGAATTCCAATATTGCTCCACTTATTGAACCACTCACCATACTAGAGGATTTTCTACGAAGATTTAAAGACAGTTACCAAACTGAGTTTACTTACCCACTAACATTACTTTTAGATCGATTTATTTTAGTTGCTCAAGAAGTCGCAGAACAATATGCCATAAGTTACTCACTAATCAATGATATCCAACGTTCTATTCAGCCTTTAGCTCGTGCAAAAACCAAAGAGAATGTTTCTGATGCAATACGCCAAGTAGTCAACAGCCTGCTGGGAGGTTACACGGAAATTGTAACATCCAATGACGATATAGAGTTATTTGATGAAATTGAGCTTTTTGATGATATTGAACATTTTGACAATGAAGCTGAGGCAACCTCTATTCCTGTCGAGTCAGATGAAAGCGCCATTATTAATCAAACTGAACATGACACCCCCGAAAGCTCTGAAAGCAAACAGATAGATGCCATGAAAATAGAGATGGATATTCTGGTTCAATCTTCAATTTTTAGAAAACTTTCAGAGATGATTGATACTCGCCATAAACTATGGGTAGGTCGTTCTTATTTTTTGATGTCAATGGCAATAAAGATGAATGCAGAAGCTCGCAATGTTGTTGATCCACAACAATTGGCAAATGCCATATATCTTCATGATTTTCCCATGGTCAAATTGGATGATGCCTTACTATATAACAAAGATTTGAGTGATGCAGATTTTAAAAATATTCAAAAACACCCTGAAATTGCATATGAAACAGCCTTATTGATGGGTGATTATAACGACTGTGCACTCATGGTTTATCAACATCATGAAAGACCCGATGGAAAAGGTTATCCGAATCAATTAACTTTGGATGAAATTTGCCATGGCGCCAAAATTATTTCAATTTGTGATGCTTATTATTCTATGACAAATTTAAAAACATATCGCACCAATTCTCGTACACCTATGCGTGCTGTAGCTGAGATAAATGCCTGTGCGGGTACTCAATTTGATCCTTTATGGGTAAAAGTATTTAATCGGATAGTTAAGCGATATAAATTTATTGAAAACGTATTGTAATTTCGGAAGCGAATTCAAATACTTTCCTCTTTAATTTTTTCATTCATTATTAATCCCAGTTACGATCACTTACCCGATGACACCCAGACTCAGCACAATCTTTGTTATCTGACAATGTCCCGTCATGCTCACCAGGATCATAATCTCGTTCATGGCAAGCTGCACAAAATGGCGCAAAACTTGGAGAAGAATAGCTTATTGTTTGACTGTTATTTCGATGACATGATGTACAGGATACATTGCCGTTGTGATCTCCAGGATAATCTGATGACGTATGATTAAAGTCTATGGGTGACCATCCCGTTGTTCGGTGACAAATATCACAATCCTGAGAAGTACTAAAGTGTGAGCTTGATTTTCCTGTTGCTGTATTGCCATCATGACACGATTCACAGCGTCCAGTTATATTCTGATGATCCCAAGTTCCACCAACAAAAGTAGCTGTTGTATGACAGTTAGAGCAATCAAGAGTCGTTGGTAGATGATCCGATGGCATACCGAGTGCTGTTGAATTGTCATGACAAGATGCACAATTTCCCACTATGCCTGTATGATCAAATGTAGCACCCACAAATGTACGAGTTGTATGACAGACACCACAGTCTCCCGAAGTTTGTAGGTGATCAATAGTCTTACCCTGTGCAAAGACACCATTGTGACAACTTCCACAGTTGTCAACGATACCTATGTGCTCAAAGGACGCTGGAAGGAAGCCAGCGGTAGTATGGCATTCGATACAATCTCCGTTGGTTGGAACATGACTATTTTTCTTTCCAAGTGCGGTAACGCCATCGTGGCATGAAGCACAATTATTAGTAATTCCTTGGTGATCAAATTTGGCCCCGGCAAAGCTGGAAGTATTGTGACAAAGGGAGCAATCTTCGGTTGTTGGCGTATGGTTTTCTGACATACCAGTGGCAGAAATGCCGTTATGACATATGACACAGTTATCAACAATACCGTCATGAACAAACGCAGCGGTCACAAAAGTGCCGGGTACATGACAAACGCTACAATCATCTATAGTAGGAATATGATTAGCATCTTTTCCCGTAGCTAGAATACCATCATGGCAAAAAATACAATTGTCAACAATATTGGTATGATCGAAAACAGCATCAGTAAAACTGTTTATGTTATGACAGGTACTACAGTCTTCTGTAATCACAATATGATTTTGAGAAATGCCTATGGCAGAGATCCCATCGTGGCATGAAACACAGTTATTTAAAATACCCTCGTGACTAAATACGGAAGGTACAAACGCAGTAGTAGTATGGCATATATAACAATCTTGAATTGTTGGAAGATGGGCCGCGGGGTCTTTCCCTATCACTAGGACAGCATTATGACAGCCTTCACAACCTCGAGTAATACCTTGATGATTAAATATAGATGGCGAAAACCAGGTTGTGACATGACAGACATTACATTCATCAATCGTCGGAATATGATTAACAACTTTCCCAGTAGCGATGACACCATCATGGCAGATTGAACAATTATCAATATTTCCTGTGTGACCAAATACTGCGCCAACAAAGGTGTCCGTTGTATGACAGATAACACAATCTTGAGTGGTCGGTATATGATTAACAGAAAAACCTAAGCTAATGATTCCATCGTGACAACTTGCACAGTTATTGTTTACACCTGCATGATCATACACGCCTGTAGTAAAAGTACCTACAGTATGACAAACACTACAATCTTCTACAGTCGGAAAATGATTTGGTGTTAAACCTCGAGCAGTAACATTGTCATGGCAGGAAGCACAATTATCAACGATATTTTGATGATCAAATATGTCATTAATAAAACTTTGCGTATTATGGCATGAGCTGCAATCTGAAGTTGTTACAGGGTGTGTTGAATGTTTGCCTATCGCAGTGACATTGTCGTGACAGGTAGAACATGGCCCTGAAATTACACTATGATCAAAAGTGACATCAATAAAATTGACAGTGATATGACATAGGCTACAATCACCATCTGTGACAACATGACTATCAATTTTACCTGTTGCAACAATACCATTATGACAAGAATTACAATTACTTGTTATCCCGGTATGATCATAACTACCATCAACTGATAAATCTAGAAAACTATTTGTATCATGGCAGGCTGCACATTCAACACTAGTCTGAACGTGAGTAACAGACTTGCCTATAGCCTGAGTGCCATTATGGCAACTGCTACAAATACCGAAAACTTCGTTATGATCACTATACGTTATTGAAGTAAAATTTTCGGTAGAATGACAAGCAGCACAATTATTTGTTGTTGGTATATGAAGCGCAATCTTTGTGATTAAGATGCCTTCTGTATGACACTGGACACAGTTCGATGATAAACCACCATGTAATGGACCGGAACTTTTATCTACTGAAATTAACAACAAATCCCTTTCACTACTGACACCTTCACTGCTCACGATAAGTTGAACAACATAGACGCCTCCTACATCAGCGGTAAAGTTCGCTTCTTCACTTGTTGCGTTTTCAATTTGGGCTGCGCTATTTTCTGGTAGATTTGCAAAAGACCATGAATAAGTTAATACATCACCACCTGTAGTTCGTGAACGTGATCCATCAAAAGTAACTACATCACCGACATTTACTTCTTGAATAGGCCCTGTTTCAGCAAATATATCTGGTTGAACTGCGGGTGCTTGTTCAACTAAAAAAGTGGCAGTGGTGTGGCAACTTGCGCAATCTGTCGTTGTCACAATATGATTTTCATGTTTTCCGATAGCAGTCACACTATTATGACAAGTTGCACAATTGTCTACTATGCCGGTATGATCAAAAGTTGCACCAATAAAACTTCGCATGGTATGACAAACGCCACAATCTTCCACTGTAGAGACATGAGCCAGCGTTTTTCCCTGCGCAAAAACACCGTTATGACAGGCGATACAATTGTCAACAATACCTGCATGATCAAATGTTGCAGGTGTAAATCCAGCGCTAGTATGACATTCTCCACAATCTCTAATTGTGGAAATATGATTATCAATTTTTCCCAATGCAATAATACCATCGTGGCAGACAGCGCAATTATTTGTTATGCCTTGATGGTCATATTGGGCACCCGAGAATGATACAGTATTGTGACACGTTGAACAGTCATCGGTAGTTACTATGTGATTAACAGATAAACCTATAGCGGAAGTACCGTTGTGGCATGAGCTGCAGTTATCGGTAATATTATTATGGTTAAAAAAAGCCGTTTTAAATGATCCTGGTAAATGACAGACACTACAGTCTTCAGTCGTAGGGATATGATTAACCTGTTTACCAACAGCAGTAGCATTATCATGACAAGATGCACAATTATCAATGATGTCGGTGTGATCAAATATACCATTACTAAAGCTGCTTGTAGAATGACAGATTCCACAATCAGCAGTTGTTTCGACATGGTTTTCAGATAATCCCATTGCCGCGATACCGTTATGACAAGATATACATTTATCAGATATACCATTGTGACTAAATATTGAAGGCGAAAACACGGTTGTAGTATGACAAAAATGACAGTCTTGAGTTGTGGGTAAATGGGAAGCTACAGCGTTTTTACCCGTGGATATAATTCCGTCATGACAACCTTCACAACCTCGTGTAATACCTTCATGAGAAAATATAGATGGGGCAAACCAAGTTGTAACATGACATGTACTACATTGCCCTATCGTCGGAATATGATTTTCTTTTTTTCCTGTCGAAATCGTTCCATTATGACAGGTTGAGCAAGTGTATATTACATCGATATGATCAAATACGACACCTGTAAACGTAGAGGTTGTATGACAGACTATGCAATCTTGGAAAGTTGGAATATGGGTATCTGAGGTTCCTGAGCTAATTACGCCATTATGGCAATTTCTGCAGTTATTGGTAACACCCGCATGGTCATAAATACCTGTGGTAAAAGTCCCTATCGTATGGCAAGTGCTACAATCGTTTGTTGTTGGCATATGGTTAAGTGAAAACCCACGTGCAGTAACGCTATCATGACAAGATTGACAATTTGATTCTATGCCTTGATGATCAAAAATATCATTAATAAAACTTTTCGTATTATGACATGAACCACAATCTTTAGTGGTTTCAGGATGAGTTAATGATTTACCTTGCGCCGTAACATTATCGTGACACGTAGAACAAAAACCTGCGACCGTACTATGATCAAATATAACATTAGTAAAGTTTTCAGTAACATGACATGAGCTACAATCAGATACTGTTAGAATATGATTAGAAGTTTTACCAGTTGCGACAATACCATTATGACAGGTAGTACATTCACGGCTAATACTTGAATGATCGTAACCGCCATCTACATTTAGCGTGAGGAAGCTATTTGTATTATGACAGATACTGCATTCTTCTGATGTATTTGTGTGAAAGATAGATTTTCCAATAGCATCGTCGCCGTTGTGGCAGTCACTGCAAACGCCAATAACCTCTAAATGATCAACGTAAGCAAATGTTGAAAACGTATCTGTCGAATGACAGGCAGCACAAACGTTGCTCGTTGCCATATGAGTAACAGACTTACCAATAACGACACCCTCTGTATGACATTGCTCACAATTTGAAGATAAACTGTCATGGTGTGGACCAATATTTTTATCAACAGAAATTGAAATTATGTCACGAATACTTGTAACGCCTTCACTGCTTGCAATGAGCTGAGCAATATAGACACCAGGCACATCAGCGATAAAGCTTGCAATCTCTAGATTCGGATTTGTAATCTGCGCCATACTATTGCTAGGTAAATTGGCAAATGTCCATAAATAGCTTATCTCAGCATTACCAGTCGTTTTTGAATTTGAACCATCTAACACAACCGTGTCATTTATTGAAACTTCTTGAATTGAGCCTGCTTCCGCAGTAACTACAATATTTTCATTCGAAACTTCAGAGTCATCATTGTTTGGTATTGTAACGTCTTCGTTATTTGAGTTTTCATTCGTAGATTCATCGGATTCATTATCATTTGAAGTATCGTCTTCACCGGTTTGGGAAAACTCGACAGGCTGGGTTGAGTCATTGGATACAGAAGTTTCAGGCTCGGTGCTGCAAGCAATATTTAAGAATAATATTAAGGTGAAAAATGCTGATTTCAAATACAGATTATTTGCCATTAAAAACAAAGTCCTTTATCAAAATAAGATACTGACAACTAACTAACAAATTACACGAGAGCATAATTAATTTGGGATGAATTCACTTAGCTTGAATGGAATATTACTGATATTCAATTCATTGATTTGTGACGCAGTTTTTTATAAATCTACTTGAAATAATTTATAAGAACGATTATGAATTAAGTCACTAGGGACGGTTATCGGACAATTTTTATACAATTCAACCCCAAAAATGTAAAAACACTCACATTTTTACAAAATTAATGAGCATTAAATCATATCACAGTTATCTAATTGATTTTATTGAAAATTACTAAACTTTAAAAAATTTAAAATTCACGTTAAAGCGACATCATTTGCTTTAAAATAAAAAAGAATTTATTTAGCTGTGAGGAAATGTGTGAGTTTGTTTAATAATAATTAAGATCATAATTAGACCAATTATAAGACGCGGATTCAACTCTGAAGTGCAACCTGTTGATTTAATTTTGATTGTGTAAAATCAAAGTGTTTACTAAACATTTCGTTGGGTGTTTTAAAATCTAATGTTTTGCGTGGTCGATTATTCAATTT
>Ga0316205_10000552_pt1 | contig 67127 bp, 63 predicted proteins | sample 3monthpyrite_MG_FD_204941 | JGI IMG/M metagenome (GOLD analysis project Ga0316205, IMG submission 204941) | Microbial mat bacterial communities from mineral coupon in-situ incubated in ocean water Damariscotta River, Maine, United States -... | ecosystem: Environmental > Aquatic > Marine >...
TGCCAGCGGCCATACCGACACCAAATCGGCCGACGAGATCATCGCCTATGTGAAGGCCGAGGGGCTGGAGCCTGTCTGGCTGCTCGAAAGCCATGTCCATGCCGACCACCTTTCGGCCGCGCCCTATATCCAGCGCGAAGTTGGTGGCAAAATCGGCATCGGAGACCAGATTTCGGTGGTGCAAAACGTATTTGGCAAAGTGTTTAACGAGGGCACCGAATTCCAGCGCGACGGTTCGCAGTTTGACCAGTTGTTCAAAGAAGGGGATAGCTTCAATATCGGCGGCCTCTCCGCCCGTGTGCTGCACACCCCCGGCCATACCCCCGCCTGCCTGACCTATGTGATAGAAGACGCCGCCTTTGTCGGCGACACAATGTTCATGCCAGATTTTGGCACCGCGCGCTGTGATTTTCCCGGCGGCTCGGCCGAAACGCTTTATGCCTCTATCCAGAAAATTCTGGCGCTGCCCGACGAAACCCGGATATTTGTCGGCCATGATTATAAAGCCCCCGGCCGCGATGAATTCGCGTGGGAAACCACGGTAGCCGAACAAAAAGCCGCCAATATCCATGTAGCAGCGGGAAAAGACAAAGATACTTTCATCAAAATGCGCACCGAGCGCGATGCCCAGCTTAGCGTTCCCAAGTTGATTGTGCCCGCCATCCAAGTTAACATGCGCGCCGGTCAAATGCCCGAACCAGAGTCAAACGGGCAAGTTTATCTGAAAGTTCCCGTCAATGTTCTTTAATCTCTTCCAAAAGCAGCAGGCCCAGAAAATCGGCACGCTGAACGCCACCGAGCTGGACCCGAACTACACCGTCACCGGGCAGATCACGGTAGCCGATGTGGCGAGCATAAAAGCGGCGGGGTTTGACACCATCATGTGCAATCGCCCCGACGGAGAAGCAGCAGGCCAACCCGCCGCCGACCAGATAAAACGCGCCGCCAAAAAAGCCGGATTGAAGTTTTTTTATGTGCCGATGGGCGGCGCGCCGGCCCCCAACACCTTGTCGGATTTCAAATCGGTGGTGAGTGGAGAAAATGGCAAGGTCTTTGCCTATTGCCGCACCGGAAACCGCTGCACGATCCTCTGGAAAATGGCAAAAAAATAAACAATTAAAAAAGGGGCGGAAACGCTCCTTTTTCAGCTCGGGACCAAGGGCATGAAGCGGTTTTTCCCCATTTTCGAGTGGGCACGCGGCTATTCGCGTGACACATTGAGCCAAGACCTCGTGGCGGCGGTGATTGTCACCATCATGCTGATTCCGCAATCGCTCGCCTATGCGCTGCTGGCGGGGCTGCCTGCCGAGGTCGGGCTTTATGCCTCGATCGCGCCATTGGTTATTTATGCGGTTTTTGGCACCAGCCGGGCGCTGGCCGTGGGGCCGGTGGCCGTGGCCTCGTTGATGACAGCCGCCGCAGTGGGCGACCTTGCCACCCAAGGCACGCCCGAATACCTCGGCGCGGCCATCGCTCTTGCTTTTCTTTCCGGGCTGATGCTGATGGTGATGGGTTTTTTGCGGCTCGGGTTTTTGGCAAATTTTCTGTCGCATCCGGTTATTTCGGGTTTCATTACCGCCTCGGGCATTATCATTGCCGCTTCGCAGCTCAAGCATATTTTCGGGGTAAACGCCGGTGGCCTCAACCTTTACGAAGTGGTGCTTTCGCTTGCGCAAAATATTGGCCAGATCAACCTTCCCACCGTTGCCATAGGCTTTTTTGCCACCGGCTTTTTGTTTTGGGCGCGTAAAGGGCTGAAGCCGTGGCTGCGCAAGCGCGGTATAGCCCCCAAGCTCGCCGATATTCTGGCCAAAACCGGCCCGGTGGCGGCGGTGGCGCTCACCACGCTGGCCACATGGGGCCTTGGGCTTGAAAGCCAAGGGGTGAATGTGGTCGGGCAAGTGCCGCCGGGCCTGCCGGTGCCCACCCTGCCACCGCTTGATCTCCAGCTCTGGGTCAAAATCGCCACACCGGCGCTGCTGATCTCTATCATCGGCTATGTCGAAACCATTTCGGTGGCTTCCACCCTTGCCGCCAAGCGCCGCCAGCGCATCGACCCCGATCAGGAACTGATCGCGCTGGGTGCCGCCAATATCGGTGCCGGGGTTTCGGGCGGCTTTCCGGTAACCGGCGGTTTCTCCCGCTCGGTTGTTAATTTTGATGCGGGCGCACAAACCCCGGCCGCGGGGGCCTATACCGCCGTTGGTATTGCGCTGGCCACGGTTTTTCTGACACCGCTGCTTTTCTTCCTGCCCAAGGCAACGCTGGCAGCCACCATTATTGTGGCAGTGCTCAGCCTTGTTGATCTTGGCGCGCTCCGGCGCACATGGCGCTATTCCAAGGCCGATTTCATGGCGATGCTGGCCACCATATTGCTCACGCTCGGCTTCGGGGTGGAAATCGGCATTATCGCCGGGGTCAGCCTGTCGATATTCCTGCACCTTTACCGCACCTCGAAACCGCATTACGCCATTGTCGGCCAAGTGCCGGGCACCGAGCATTTTCGTAACATAAACCGCCATGAGGTCACGCTGTCGCCAACGATTTTTTCGATCAGGATCGACGAGAGCCTCTATTTCCCCAATGCCCGCTTTTTGGAAGATACCATCAACAATGCGGTGGCCGGCAACCCCGAAATCAAGCACGTCATTCTGGTCTGCCCCGCGATCAACTTTATTGATTCTTCGGCGCTGGAAAGCCTTGAGGCGATAAACCTTCGGCTAAAAGATGCGGGGGTCAAGCTGCATATGTCCGAGGTAAAGGGGCCGGTAATGGACAGGTTGAAGCGCTCCGATCTGCTGAAGGATCTCACCGGCGAAGTGTTTTTAACCCAGTTTGACGCCGTAAGCCGGCTGGATAAGGATTGCGCCAACCGCACCTATCACCAACACCGCGGCTAAATTATATTCACCCTTATGGTTGACAATTAACGCCCCGCCGTTATATTCACCCTTATGGATGAATGTAACCTTTCCCTGATTCTCAAAGCCAGCAGCGACGCCACCCGCCGCTCGATTTTGACAACACTGATCCAGCAAGGCCCCACCCGGGTGACCGAGCTGGCCGGGCGCTTTGATATCAGCCTCAATTCGGTTTCCAAGCACATAAAGGTGCTGGAATCCGCCGGGCTGGTAAGGCGCAAAACCCATGGCCGCGTGCACCTGATAGAGGCCGATTTGGCCCCGCTCACCGCCGCCGAAAACTGGTTTTCGAAGCTCAAATCTATCTGGGCGCTACAGCTTGACGCCCTCAACGACATTTTAACCAAGGAGAATACAATGCCCGATCTATCCCTCACCGTTTCGCGTTTTATCAACGCCCCTGTCGAGGCGGTTTTCAATGCCTGGCTGGACCCCGAAATGATGGCCCGTTTCATGACCCCGGGCGAAGGTATGAGCGTTGAAGACGCCAAGGCCGACCCGGTGGTGGGCGGCGCATTTTCTTTGCTTATGGTGGCAAAAGAGGGCAAGCTTCCGCATGGCGGCGAATATAAAACCATCGAACCGTTTTCGACCATCGCTTTCAGCTGGATCTCGCCCTTCTCGGTTGATGGCTCTTTGGTGACGCTCAATTTCACCGGCAAAAATGGCGGCACGGATGTGGTGCTCACCCATGTGAAATTTGCCGACCAGGAAACCAGAGACAACCACCAAGGTGGCTGGACGGTAATTTTGGAAAGCCTCGACAGGGCTTTTTTGCAACAATAACAAGGGGAGTGAGTAAAAAATGGAAGATTTTGGAATGGTAAACTGGCTGGCCGTAATAGCCGGCACGGTGGCCGCCTTTTTGGTTGGCTGGCTTTGGTATAGCCCGATACTTTTTGGCAAAAAATGGGCCGAAGGCTCGGGCGTGGCACTGGGCAGTGCCGAGCAAATGCCGGTTATGGCAATGCTATCGCAACTGGCGGGGCTGTTTTTGCTGGCGCTGGTGGTCGGGATCACTGCCACCACCGACGCGCTGGTTACGGCCATCGTCGCTATTCTGGCCACAGCCACGCTCACCTTTTCGATGGGCGCATTCGTGAAAAAATCTTGCTATGCCCTGCTCACCGATTTCGGCTATATCCTCATTGCCGGTGTGGTGATGATCGCCGCGCAGGGGCTGCTTTAACCCCAGTTCGGATTGCGCTTTTCAAAAAAAGCGGAAATCCCCTCCTTGGCGGCGGGGGTTTCCCATGTATCGGCCAAAGCCTCGATGGTGCGGTCTATCACCGCGTCATCTATCACCGGCCCCAAAGAGCGCGCCAGCGCCTTGGCGGCAGCCACCGCATTTGGGGCCGCGCTCAGATATGGCTTGATCTCGGCTTCCACCGCCAGATCCAGATGCTCGGGGATAACCGATTTTGCCAGCAGCCCCAGTGCCTTGCCTTCCGCAGCCTCGAATATCCGGCCAGACATAAACACCCGGCGCGCCATGGCTTCGCCCATACGGGCAATCACATAAGGTGAAATGGTGGCCGGGATCAGCCCGAGGCGGGTTTCGGTCAGCCCAAGTTTTACCCCTTCCGCCGCAACCGCCACATCACACACCGCAATCAGCCCGACGCCGCCGCCAAAAGCATTGCCCTGCACCCGACCGATCAGCGGCTTTGGCAGCGTGTTAAAGGCGTTCAGCATATCGGCCAGCTTGCGGGCCTCGGCCATGCGTTCAGGGCGGCTGGCGGTCATTTGCGCTTTCATCCATGCCAGATCACCCCCGGCGCAAAAGCTGGGGCCGGTGCCGGTAAGCACCACGGCGCGCACGCTGTCATCAGCGCCAAGCCGGGCGGCAGCAGCACTCAGTTCCGCTATCATGCCGGCGGACATGGCATTGTGCTTTTCAGGCCGCGCAAGGGCCAGCACCGCCACGCCGCGCGCGTCTTGTTCAATGTGAATGCTTGCCATTATTTCCCCCTCAGGCTTTGCGCAAATGCGGCGGCTTTAACGAGTTTTTCCATCTCCAGCCCGGTTTCGAAGCCTCGCGCGGCCAGCCATGCCGCTACTTTGAGCGTATCAACATTGCCTTTGGCACCGGGCGCATAGGGGCAGCCGCCCAGCCCGCCGATAGCGGCATCAAACACCCGCAAACCCAGCGCCATGCTGGCCTCGATATTGTCTATCGCGCGCCCGCCGGTATCATGAAAATGCCCGGCCAGTTGCAAGGCGGGCACCTCGGCAAGCACCGCTTCCAACATGGCGCGCACCCGCTCGGGGGTGCCGCTGCCAATGGTATCGCCCAGCGAAATTTCGTAGCAGCCCATGGCCAGCAGGGCCGCCGCCACCCGTGCCACATCCTGCGGGTTGGTCGGGCCATCATAGGGGCAGTCTATCACACAGGAAACATAGCCGCGCACCGGCACCCCGTCAGCCTTGGCTGCCGCCACCAAGGGCACAAAGCGGGCAAGGCTTTCTTCGATGCTGCAATTGATATTGGCCTGGCTAAAGCCTTCAGAGGCCGAGCCAAATATCGCCACCTCGCTGGCCTTCGCCGCCCGCGCGCCTTCATAGCCGCGTAAATTTGGGGTAAGGGCTGCATAGGAAACCCCGGCTTTGCGCGCAATGCCGGCCAGCACCTCGGCCGCATCCGCCATTTGCGGAATCCATTTGGGGGAAACAAAACTGGTCACCTCGATATGGCTAAACCCGCAATCGGAAAGCATATTGACCAGCGCGATCTTGTCATCGGTTGCAATCTGGCCGGGCTCGTTTTGCAGGCCATCGCGTGGCCCCATTTCAAATATTCTTACAAAATCAGTCATTTATGGGCTCATAATAATCTTGTGCATAAAGCAAGGCTTCCCCCGGCTGCGGCAAGGATTTCTGAAAGGCTTCCCGCTCCGAAATACGTTGATAATAGGCGCTAACCACCTCATATCCCTCAAGTTTTGTAAAATGCTTTGCCATATAAAGCGCCTGCCCCACCGCAATATCAGCCGCCGAGAAATCGCCCAGCAAATATTCCTGCCCGTCAAGGCGGCCCGCCAGCGCGGCATAGGTTTTGCCAAGGCGCAGCGCCTCTATCTTGCACACCACGCTTGAGCGGATTTCGGGCGGGTAAAGCGCCACATGTTGCTGGGTGAGCGCGGCAGAATGCTGGCTGATGGTCTCGGCAAAATTGAGCCAGTTCAGCCAGTCAATGCCGCGGCCAGCAAGTCCCGATTCAGGGTGGCGCTCCGCCAGATATTGCAGTGCGCCGAGGCTCTCGAAAATCACCCCGCCGTCAATTTCCAGTGCCGGCACCCTTCCGGCGGGGTGCAGCGCCAAATAGTCGGGGTTGCGCAATGCCCGCCCAAACGGGTGCACCACCAGCTCAAAATCCAGCCCGAGCTCGTGAAGCATCCACAATACCCGCATCGAGCGGCTTTCAGCGCAATGGTGTAGCCTGATCATGCTTCCTCCATGCGCAGCAATACCACGCCGTTTTCTACCTGCGCGCCAACATGGGTAAGCAGCTCTGCCACCACCCCGTCAAATGGTGCGCGCAGGCTATGTTCCATTTTCATCGCTTCCATCACCACCAGAGTCGCCCCGGCTTCTACCCGCTCGCCAGCCTTGGCAAGCACCGCGCTCACCAGCCCCGGCATGGGAGAAACCAGCGCCCCTGCCCCCGCCTCGGTGCCCGCCACACGGTTCAGAGGGTCATCAATCATGGCGGTGAGGGAGACCCCATGCATCGAGGCCTTGACCACGCCTTTCACCCGCTGCACCCGCGCCTTGGCAAGGCTGCCATCAATTTCCACCCGCCAGTGCGTGCCATGCCGCGCCAGCAGGGTGATCTCCTGATCATCCACCGAAAACCTGCCGCCGCCCAGCACAGTGACCCAATGCGCCACACCATCAAGCACCACATTTTGCCGGAGCGGCTGCCAAAGAGCAAAGCCCGCGCCCCAGTCCCGCGCGCCAATCGCGGCCAGGGCGCGCAAAGCATCCGGCACCGAAGGCGGCGCGGTCAGCGCATCCAGATCGCGCCCGATCAGGCCTGTATCCACCTCGCCCTGCGCAAAACCCCGATGCTTTGTCAGCGCCGCCAAAAAATCAATATTGGTGGTGCACCCAATAATATCGGTGCTGTGCAAAGCGCCGGTCAGCGCCGCCAATGCCGCAGGGCGGTTATCGCCATGCACGGTGAGCTTGGCGATCATCGGGTCGTAATAGGGCGAAATCTCGTCACCGGCGCGCACCCCGCTGTCTATCCGCACATCTTTCGGAAAGTCGAGCACCTCAAGGCGGCCAATGGCGGGGAGGAAGCCGGCAGGCACATCTTCCGCATAAATCCGCGCCTCAAAAGCATGGCCGCTGATCTTAAGCTCGGATTGCGCGGCTGGCAGTGGCGCGCCTGACGCCACTTTCAACTGCCATTCAACAAGGTCAATGCCGGTTATGGCCTCGGTAACCGGATGCTCGACCTGTAGCCGCGTGTTCATCTCCATAAACCAAAAGCCGTCAGCCCGCAGGCCATTGCCGGCGTCAACAATAAACTCCACGGTGCCCGCGCCGCTATAACCGATCGCTTTTGCCGCCTTTACCGCCGCCGCGCCCATCGCAGCGCGCATTTCGGCGGTCATCCCCGGTGCCGGGGCTTCCTCGATCACCTTCTGGTGGCGGCGTTGCAGCGAGCAATCGCGCTCAAACAGGTGCACGGCATTGCCGTGATTATCCCCGAAAACCTGAATTTCAATATGGCGCGGGCTGAGAATATACTTTTCGATCAGCACCATAGGGTTGCCAAAGCTGGCGCTGCCCTCACGGCGCGCCGCGTGTAAAGCCTCGGTAAAATCAGCGGGGCGGTCAACGCGGCGCATCCCTTTGCCGCCGCCACCCGCTACCGCCTTGATCAGCACCGGATAGCCGATTTCATCCGCCCTTGCAGCCAAAAATCCGTCATCCTGCTCCGCACCATGATAGCCCGGCACCACCGGCACCCCCGCCTCGACCATCAGCGCCTTGGCGGCATCTTTCAGCCCCATCGCCCTAATGGCGCTGCTTGACGGCCCGATAAATACCAGCCCTGCCGCCTCAACAGCTTCCACAAAATCAGGGTTTTCTGACAGAAACCCGTAGCCGGGGTGCACAGCTTGCGCCCCCGTGGCCAGCGCCGCTGCCACAATCTTTTCGCCGAGCAAATAGCTCTCATTCACCGGTGCCGGCCCCAAGCGTACCGCCTCATCCGCCCACGCCACATGCCGCGCGCCCTTGTCGGCATCCGAATACACCGCCACCGTGGCCACACCCATTTTATGGGCGGTCTCAATAATCCGGCAAGCAATTTCGCCCCGGTTGGCGATCAGAATTTTGCTAAACATCACGCTTGCCCCTTATAGCAATGGTTACAAAGCCGTCGTCGCCCACCAAATATGGAACAGGGCTTTCCCGCCACAATGCCAGCGGCCTTCGCCAGCCATTGATTTGAGAAAACCTCGCCGAAGCTTTCGGCATACCAGTCAATTGCCGTGTCATCCCATTGGGCCATAGCTACATCCTGAACACGCCAAAGCGCGTTTCTTCTATTTCGGCATTCAGCGCCGCATTCAGTGAAAGCGCGATCACCTCGCGGGTTTTGCGGGGGTCGATTATGCCGTCATCCCAGAGCCGCGCCGTGGCATAAAGCGGGTGGCTTTGCGCCTCAAACATCGCCAAAGTGGGTGCCTTGAACGCAGCCTCCTCCTCGGCGCTCCAGCTGCCGCCCGCGCGCTCAATCCCATCCCGCTTTACCGTGGCCAGCACGCCCGCCGCCTGCTCGCCGCCCATCACCGAAATCCGGCTATTGGGCCATGTCCACAAAAACCGCGGGCTATAGGCGCGGCCAGACATGCCGTAATTCCCCGCGCCAAACGAGCCGCCAACCAGTATCGTCACCTTGGGCACCGAGGCACAGGCCACCGCTGTCACCAGCTTGGCCCCGTGCCGCGCGATCCCTTCGCTTTCATACTTTTGCCCAACCATAAAGCCGGTGATATTTTGCAAAAACACCAGCGGTATTTTGCGTTGGCAGCATAGCTCGACAAAATGCGCCCCCTTTACCGCACTTTCACTAAACAAAACCCCGTTATTGGCAATAATCCCCACCGGAATCCCCTCGATATGGGCAAAGCCACATACCAAGGTCGTGCCAAACCGCGCCTTGAATTCATCAAAATCAGAGCCATCGATCACCCGCGCAATCACTTCGCGAATGTCATAGGGCACCTTTGGGTCTGCCGGTATAACGCCCAGCATTTCATCAGTGTCATAGGCTGGTGGCACCGGCAGTTGCCGCGTGATGCCGGCCCCCTTGGGTCGGTTGAGCGCGGCAACACTTTGGCGCGCAAGGGCAAGCGCGTGGGCATCATCTTCGGCCAAATAATCCGCCACGCCGGAAAGGCGTGTATGCACATCGCCGCCGCCCAAATCCTCGGCGCTTACCACTTCACCGGTGGCGGCCTTCACCAAAGGCGGCCCCGCCAAAAAGATCGTGCCTTGCTCCTTCACAATGATCGACACATCGCTCATTGCCGGCACATAGGCCCCGCCAGCGGTGCAGCTTCCCATCACCACCGCGATCTGGGCAATCCCCTTGGCGCTCATGCGGGCCTGATTGTAAAATATCCGGCCAAAATGGTCCCGGTCGGGGAATACCTCGTCCTGATTGGGCAGGTTGGCCCCGCCACTATCGACCAGATAGATACAGGGAAGTGCGTTTTCCTCGGCTATTTCCTGTGCGCGCAGGTGTTTTTTCACGGTCATCGGATAATAGGTGCCGCCCTTCACGGTGGCATCATTACACAGCACCATCACTTCGCACCCGTGCACCAAGCCAATGCCCGCAATCAGGCTGGCAGCAGGGGCAGCACCATCATAAAGCCCGTGCGCCGCCAGCGCGCCGATCTCCAAAAAGGGCGAGCCGGGGTCCAGAAGTCCGGCCACACGGTCCCGCGGCAGCATTTTCCCGCGCGACACATGGCGCGCCCGCGCCCCTTCCGAGCCACCAAGCGCGGCTTGGTTTGCCAAATCGGCCACGCCCTCAAGCGCCAGTTGCAACGCGGCCTGATTGGCGGCAAATTCTGCGGCGCTTGCCGAAACCAGCGATTTAATTACCGTCATCTAAATAACCTCCATTCGGCTGCTGGACTGGCAAAGCCCTTTTGGCGGCGGTCGGTCTCGCTTTGCATCGAGCTTCGCTTCCAAACCATGAGCGCAAAATTACAGCCGCAGGCTTCACCCCGACACCTTCATCAATTCCCGCCCGATCAGCATCCGCCTGATCTCGCTGGTGCCCGCGCCAATTTCCATCAGCTTGGCATCGCGCATAATCCGCGCCAACGGGCTGTCATTCATATAGCCCGCGCCACCCATGGCCTGCACACCCTGCACCGCCATTTCCATGGCTTTTTCGGAGGCATAGAGCACACAACCCGCTGCATCCTGCCGGGTTACCTGCCCCCGGTCACAGGCGGCGGCAACCGCATATACATAAGCGCGCGCCGAATTCATCGCGGCATAGATATCAGCGATTTTGCCTTGCATCAGTTGGAAGTTCCCAATCGGCTCGCCGAATTGTTTGCGCTCGTGCATATAGGGCATAATGTGGTCGAGCACCGCGTGCATTTGCCCAACAGGAATGCCGCTCAGCACCACGCGCTCGTAATCAAGGCCGGACATCAGCACATTAACGCCCCTGCCCTCCTCGCCCAGCACATTTTCAAACGGCACTTCGACATCTTCAAAAATCAGCTCGGCGGTGTTGGAGCCGCGCATCCCGAGTTTGTCAAAATGCGGGCTGGTCGAAAACCCTGTCATGGCTTTTTCGATAATGAAGGCGGTCATCCCGCGCGGGCCCGCTTCCGGGTCGGTTTTGGCGTAAACCACCAATGTGTCGGCGTCGGGGCCGTTGGTGATCCAGTATTTGGTGCCGTTCAGCACATAGCGGTCATTCTTTTTCTCGGCCCGCAGCTTCATGCTCACCACATCCGAGCCAGCCCCCGCCTCGCTCATGGCCAGCGCGCCCACATGCTCGCCCGAAATAAGCCCCGGCAGATATTTTTGCCGTTGGGCATCAGAGCCGTTGAGCTTGATCTGGTTGACGCACAGGTTGGAATGCGCCCCGTAGGAAAGCGCCACACTGGCCGAGGCCCGCGCAATCTCCTCTACCGCAACGGTATGGGCAAGATAGCCCATGCCCGCGCCGCCATATTCCTCCGGCACGGTAATGCCAAGCAGGCCCAGCTCGCCCATTTCGCGCCATAACTCGGGCGGGAAGGTATTGCTTTTGTCGATCTCGGCTGCCATCGGGGCCACGCGCTCTTGCGCCCAGCGGTGCACCATATCGCGCAGCGCTTCTATATCCTCGCCAAGGGCAAAATTCATCGATGCGGTAAACATGTTTCCTCCTGCGTTTTTTCTAACTGAACATATGTTCAGTTTTTTGGCAAGAGGTTTATATCAGCCCCGCATGCGGCGGGGCCATTCTGCCCCGTTTTGGCGCTGGTAATATGGGGGCCCCAGCATCGCGCTTTGGTGGTTGGGGATCTCACAAAGCGCAACCACAATCGCCGATGCTAGGTTTTTTTGCCTGCGGCCCCGCCGGTATCGGGCAGGCCGGCCAAGCCATCCAGAATCGGGCAGTCGGGCCGGTCATTGCCCTGGCATTTGCTCACCATTTGAGACAGGGTCTTTTGCATTTCTTTCAGGTTGGCTATTTTTTCATCCATTTGCACCAAATGCGCTTTGGCCATGGCTTTTACATCGGCACTGGCCCGCTCCCGGTCATCATAAAGTGAAAGCAGGGCCCGGCATTCATCAATAGAAAACCCGAGGCTGCGGGCGCGCTGCACAAATGCCAGTTTATGCAGATCCTTGCCCGAAAATTCGCGGTAACCATTGCCTTTGCGTGCCGGGGCCACCAGCCCGATATCCTCATAGTAGCGGATGGTTTTTGCCGGCAGCCCGCTATGCTGGGCGGCGTCGCCTATATTCATCTTATACCCCCGGTGTCCAGCGTTTGAGCAATAGCGAATTGCTGACCACAAATACCGAGCTCAGCGCCATGGCAGCCCCGGCCAATGCCGGGTTCAGGAACCCGAATGCCGCAATCGGAATACCGATCACATTATAGGCAAAGGCCCAAAACAGGTTTTGCCGAATCCGTTGCGCGGTTTTGCCGGAAACATCCAGCGCCGCCGCCACCAGCCGCGGGTCGCCCCGCATCAGCACAAATCCGGCGGTTTCTATGGCCACATCGGCGCCGCCGCCCATGGCAATGCCAAGCGTGGCTTCGGCCAGCGCCGGGGCATCGTTTATCCCGTCACCCACCATCGCCACATGCTTGCCCGCGGCTTCAAGCGCCGCAACTTCGCGGGCTTTATCTTCGGGGCGCATATCGGCGATCACGGCGTCAATGCCCAGTTCGCCGGCCACTTTTTCGGCGGTTTCCTGGTTGTCACCGGTCATCAAAATGGCGGCCACGCCACGGTCATGCAGCGCCTTTACCGCCGCTTTGGCTTCATCGCGAATAGGGTCCGAAAAGGCGACCAGCCCCACCGGTTTGCCGGCGCGGGAAAGCCACACCACCGTGCGGCCACCGGCGCGCATTTCCAGTGCCTGCTGTTCCATCTCGGGGCTTGCATCGGGCAGGGCAAAGCGCCCGCGGCCCATGCGCAAGGTCTCGCCATCCAGCTCCACCTCGATCCCTTCGCCCGCCGTCGCCTTACCGCCGCTGGCGGCTTGCGGGCTGATGCCGCGCGCCTTGGCCTCGGCCATAATGGCTTTGCCCAGCGGGTGCTCGGACCCGGCCTGAACCGCCGCTGCCAGCGCCATAAACGCGTTTTCGTCACCGTCGATTGCGCTGATTTCATCAACACTTGGCTTGCCTGCTGTCAGGGTGCCGGTTTTATCAAAAACCACGGTGTCAATCTGCTTGGCCCGCTCCAATGTGGCAATATCGCGGATCAGCACCCCGGCTCTGGCCCCCGCCCCGGTGCCTGCCACCAAGGCGGTAGGCGTAGCCAGCCCAAGCGCACATGGGCAGGCAATAACCAGCACCGAAATCGCAGCGACAAGCGCCGTTTCGGTGCTGGCCCCGACAAGAAACCAAATGCCAAGGGTAGAAAAGGCAATCACAACAATCACCGGCACGAATATCGCCGAAATCCGGTCCACCAGTTTTTGGATAGGCGCTTTGCCCACCTGGGCAGATTCAACCATCGCCGCCACTTTGGAAAGCGTGGTATCCGAGCCGACACGGCTGGTTTTTATCTGAAGCACCCCGCCGCCATTAATGGCACCGGCGATCACCTCGTCACCGACACGGCGAAATACCGGCATCGACTCGCCGGTGATCAGGGCTTCGTCGAGCTCGCTTTCACCGTCAACGATAATACCGTCAACCGGCACCCGCCCGCCGGGGCGCAGCAGGGCGATATCGCCGAGGTTCACCTTGGCAATCGGGGTGTTGACCTCTTCGCCGTCTTTTAAAATAACCGCGCTTGTGGGCCTTAGCCCCAGCAATTTGCGCAGCGCCGAACTGGCCGAGCGTTTGGCGCGGGTTTCCATATACTTCCCGGCAAAAACCAGTGTAATCACCACCGTGGATGCCTCGAAATAGAGGATCCCCGCGGCTTCGCTGCCCAGCACTATCACCAGCCAGACACTATAAAAATAGGCTGCGGTTGTGCCCATCGCTACCAGCAGATCCATATTGCCCGCCCGGGCCTTCAGCGCATGCCACGCACCGATATAATAGCGCGACCCAACCACAAACTGCACCGGCGTTGCCAAAACCAGCTCGAGCCATGGCGCAAGATGGAAGCCAAGATCAAAGGTGGTCGACACCATTTGCGCCACCAGCGGCAGGGTCAGCAAAGCCGAAATAATCAGGGTCCAGCGCTCGCGCCTCAACTTTTTGTCGTCATCGGTGCTTTCTGAATCCGATTTGATTTCGGCACCATAGCCGGCCTCCTGCACCACTTTGGCCAGATCAGCCGCGCTGGTGATCGCAGGGTTGAATATAACCGTGGCGGTGTCGATGGCGAGGTTGACATTGGCCTCCTCCACCCCGTCAGCCGCCCGCAGCGCGGTTTCAACCCGCCCCGAGCAGCTAGAGCAGGTCATGCCGCTGATTTGAAATGTAGCCTGCGCCGGGGCACCCTCCGGGGTGTCCATGGCGGCACCATAGCCTGCCTCCTGCACAACTTTCACAATATCTTCGGGCGTTATGCTGGCAGGGTCATATCGGATGACCGCGTTTTCCAGCGCCAGATTGACCGCCGCCATATCAACACCCGCCACAGCATTCAGCGCTGTCTCCACACGGCCGGCGCAGCTCGAGCAGGTCATGCCTTCGATGTTCATTTTCACTTCGGCATTCGCAGAGGCGGCAGCGGCGGCGGGTGCCGGTTCGGCAGGCGCGCTTGCTTCGGCGGTGGCGGGCGGGGTCAACGCGTAATCCAGCCCGACCACAACCGCGCCCAGCGCCGCCTCGTTGGTCAGTGACGGGTCAAACGCAACTTCGGCTATATTATCCTCGTGGCTGACATCCGCGCTGATTACACCGTCAACCGCTTCCAGCCCTTCGCGCACCGATTTGGAGCAATGTGCGCAGGTCATGCCGAATACCGGCAAGGTAATGCTTTCCGCCTTCGGCGCTTCAACTTTGTAGCCAAGGCCCAAAACCACTTCTTTCATGGCGGCCATATCGGTTTTTTTCGGGTCATAGGAAACCGCCGCCGAGGCTGACTCATGGCTTACATCCGCAGACACCACCCCGTCGATCTCTTCCAGATGCGTCTTCACTTTTTTTGCACATCCGCCACAGGTCATTCCGATCACCGGAAAATCCGCTACGCCAATATTGCCAAAATCATCCATGTTTTGTGCTCCACATATTCACAGAATGCCTGATATAGGTTCCAGTTTTGGGAAGGTCAAGCAAATTGTGGAAAAACCTTCCAAAATCCCGCCTAATTCGCCATATTGGCCAAAATTGCAGGGAGCCGGAATGCAAAACCCCGATTATGCCACACTGCTAGATGCCGAAATCCATGAATATCTGGCCTATCATGCCGGTTTTCAGCCCGAAGATCCGACGATCGAGAATATGCGTAGCGGGTATCTGGCCTTTTGTGCGGCCATCGAGCCGGACCTGCCCGATATCAGGTTTACCGATGCCCCGGTTGGCGGTGTGCCAACGCGGCGCTATAGCGGCAGCGCCCCTTCGGCACTGGTTGTCTATTTCCATGGCGGCGGTTTTGCGCTCGGCAATCTGGATAGCCACCACGGCATTTGTATGGAAATCTGCCATAAAACCGGGCTTGATGTGCTTGCGGTTGATTATCGCTTGGCACCCGAGCACCCCTATCCGGCGCATTTGGAAGATGCGCTGGCCGTGGTTGATGCGCTCGATGAAAAAATTATCCTTGCCGGTGACAGCGCCGGCGGCACTTTGGCCGCCGCCGCCACCCTGATGCGGCGCGAAAAGGTGCATGGCCATATGTTGATCTATCCATGGCTTGATACCCCCGGCGAGCACCAGAGCTTTCACACCCATGGCAAAGCCCCCGTTCTCACGGCGCAGGGGTTGCACGCGTTTGAAACCCTAAGGCTTGGCGGCCAGCCCCGCCCCGCAAGCGCCGGTTACTTCCCGCTGATGGGGGATGATTTTAACGCCTTGCCGCCCAGCTATATTTCTGTCGCCGAGTGTGACCCGCTGCAAGACGAGGGCGTGCTCTATAATACCTTGCAGATCTTTTCGGGCGGCGAATCAGTGCTGATGGAGGAGGAAGGCCTGATGCACGGGCACCTTCACGCCCGCCACCACAGCGCCCGGGCCGCCGAAGCATTTGGCCATATCTGCGAGGGGCTGCAAAATTTGGCCTCTTGGAACGCGCCCAAACCCTCGTTATAAGAGCCGCAAACGGAGGCCACCATGCGCAGAGCAACCCACCAACGCAAAACCGCTGAAACCGATATTACCGTCGAGCTCAACCTCGACGGCACCGGTATCTATGACAACCAGACCGGTATCGGCTTTTTTGACCATATGCTCGACCAGCTTTCGCGCCACGCGCTGATAGATATGAAGGTGCGCGCCAAAGGTGATTTGCACATTGACGACCACCACACCGTGGAGGATGTGGGCATTGCGCTTGGCAAGGCGCTGGCGCAGGCCGTGGGTGACAAGCGCGGCATCAACCGCTATGGCGAGTGCCACCTGCCGATGGATGACACCCTCGTGCGCGCCGCGCTTGATCTTTCGGGGCGGCCATTCCTTGTCTGGAATGTCGAGATGACAGCGCCGAAAATCGGCACATTTGACACCGAGCTGGTGCGCGAGTTTTTCACCGCCTTCGCAATGAATGGCGGCATTACGCTTAATGTGGCCAAGCTTGACGGTATCAACAGCCACCACATTGCCGAAGCCGCCTTCAAGGCCGTGGCCCGCGCCTTGCGGCAAGCGCTCGATACCGACCCGCGCAAGGCCGATGCCATCCCCTCGACCAAGGGAACGCTGAGCGAATGACCTGTGTCATCGTTGATTATAATTCCGGCAACCTGCGCTCGGCGGAAAAGAGCTTTGCGCGGATGGCGGCCAAAACCGGTGATACGGTGCTGGTCTCGTCTGATCCTGATATAGTGGCCAAGGCCGACCGTATTGTGCTGCCCGGCGTAGGCGCCTTCAAGGATTGCCGCGATGGTCTGGGCGGCTATTCCGGCTTGTTCGAGGCGATTGAACAGCGAGTAATAGGTGAAGGCGCGCCCTTTCTGGGCATTTGCGTGGGGATGCAGCTTATGGCCAGCCTTGGCCGCGAACACGGGCACACGGTTGAAGGTTTTGGCTGGATCCCGGGCGAGGTGGTCAAATTTCAGCCCGACGACCCAAGCCTCAAAATCCCGCATATGGGCTGGAACGAACTGGTGATCGACCAGCCGCACCCGGTGCTGGAAGGCCTGAACCACCGTGACCACGCCTATTTTGTGCATTCCTACCACCTTGTGCCACAGGAGCACAGCCAAGTGCTGGCCCACGCCAATTATGGCGGCCAAATCACGGCCGTGGTCGGGCGGGATAACATGATCGGCACCCAGTTTCACCCGGAAAAAAGCCAAACAACCGGCCTGCGCCTGATCGGCAATTTTTTGGCATGGCGGCCTTAGGGCCTAATCCAGAAATTTCCATGTATCCGCGCCGTCAAAATGGCGCACGGGTATATCGGCAATATCCGCAGGGTCCGCCAGCCGCACATTCACCGCAAAGCGCGGCCCTTCGCGGCCCGACCAGTGCGTGATGCAGTGGCAGACCTTGCAGCTATGGAAAATAAGGTTCTTATCACCCCAGCTATAGGTGTTGGTGGTGCCCTCGGGCGCGTTGAGCACCACGCCCTTGCTGGGTGGGGCATGCACCCAAAGCGTGGCGTAGCGGCGGCAGATCGAGCAATTGCATTCTACCACGCGCGGCGCGGCTTCCGGCACCTCAAAGATGATCGCGCCGCAATGGCAGCTTCCCCTGATCACGCTATGGCACCCGTGTCCAGGTGGAAGACCGGCAGAAAATGCCTGCCACACAGCCCTGCACCACCAAGGTATCACCGCTCAGGCTCAGGTTGGCACGGTAGGTTTTATCACTGTCAGGGGCCCATACATTGCCACGGTTCCAGCGGTCTTCGCCATTGGCCCGCATCCCCCAGATGATCGGCTTGCCGTTATTATCTTGTGAGGCACCGCCAAAGCCCTGCAAAATTGTGCCACAAATCTGTTCGGCATTGCTGGCGCAGGGTGAAATTTCCACCTGCAAATATTTGCCATCTTCATTTGGCGCGGTTTGCCACAGGCCCGGCAAGTTGCCGGCCTGAACCGCAAGGGGCAGTGCCACCAGCACCGCAGCGAACAATTTTTCCATATCTTTCTCCCGTTGATCCTTAAAACCTTACCGATAAGCCGATTCCCGTCAACGGTGACGTAATGGCAGCTTGCACGTTGGCTGAATTGCGCTAAAACGCGGGGGGTGAACTTTTGGAGGCCAAAATGATCCTGTATCCCGCGATTGATTTGAAAGACGGCAACTGTGTGCGCCTTGTAAAGGGCGAGATGGATCAGGCCACGGTATTTAGTGATGACCCGGCCGCGCAGGCTTTGGCCTTTCAAAATGCCGGCTGCGAATGGCTGCATTTGGTTGATCTCAACGGTGCCTTTGCCGGTGAGCCGGTGAATGCCGCGCCGGTGGAGGCTATTTTGAAGGCTTGCAGCATTCCGGCCCAGCTTGGCGGCGGAATTCGCGATATTGCCACCATTGAGCGTTGGCTTTCGCACGGGTTGGAGCGGGTGATTTTGGGCACGGTGGCCCTGCGCAACCCCGCCTTGGTAAAAGAAGCCGCGAAGCTGTTTCCCGGCCATGTGGCTGTGGGCATTGATGCGCGGGCTGGCATGGTGGCGGTGGAAGGCTGGGCCGAAACCTCGGACGTAACCGCGCTGGCCCTCGCGCGCCAGTTTGAAGACGCAGGCGTTTCAGCGATCATCTATACCGATATCGACCGTGATGGCGCGATGCAGGGGCCGAATGTGGCGGCCACCGCGGCGCTGGCCAATGCGGTCAGTATACCTGTCATCGCCTCGGGCGGGGTCAGCTCGATGGATGACTTGCGCGCGCTCAAAGCTTGCGGCGCACCGCTGAATGGGGCAATTACGGGGCGTGCGCTATATGATGGGGCGATTGATGTGGCTGAGGCGGCGAGACTGTTGAAGGGGTAAAGGGGCTGCCGCCCCCGAGTGGCGTTACCACTCTCCCCCGCGGATATTTTAACAAAGTAGAGGGGCTGGCTGCCCTGCCATAAAACATTTGGAATAGTAGAAGTTGAGACTGATGAATGCTTAAAACCCGAATTATCCCCTGCCTTGATGTCAAGGATGGCCGCGTGGTTAAAGGCGTCAACTTTGTGGACCTGATTGACGCGGGTGACCCTGTGGAGAGCGCCAAGGCCTATGATGCCGCGGGGGCGGACGAGCTTTGTTTCTTGGACATCGCCGCCACGGTGGAAAACCGTGGCACCATGTATGATGTGGCGCGGCGCACGGCCGAGCAGTGCTTTATGCCGCTCACGATTGGCGGCGGGGTGCGCGGGCCCGACGATGTGCGCAAGTTGTTGCTGGCGGGGGCGGATAAGGTGTCATTCAACTCGGCGGCAGTGGCCGACCCAGAGGTAATTGCTGCCAGTGCCAATAAGTTTGGCAACCAGTGCATTGTAGTGGCGATTGATGCCAAAACCGTTTCGCCGGGCAAATGGGAGATTTTCACCCATGGCGGGCGCGAAAGCACCGGCATTGACGCGGTGGAATTTGCCAGACTGATGGAACAGAAAGGCGCTGGAGAAATCCTGCTCACCAGTATGGACCGTGACGGCACCAAGGCGGGATTTAACCTGCCGCTCACCCGCACCATTGCTGACGCCGTGCATATTCCGGTGATCGCCTCGGGGGGTGTGGGCAATTTGCAACACCTTGTTGAAGGTGTGACGCTTGGCCACGCTTCTGCGGTGCTTGCCGCTTCCATTTTCCATTTTGGCACGTATACCATTGGCGAAGCAAAAAAATATATGCAGGAGGCCGGTGTGCCGGTGCGACTTTAATGGCAAATGTATTAACCCGTCTGGCAAAAACCATCGAAAAGCGCAAAGGCGAGGATGAAAAGAAATCCTACGCCGCCAAATTGTTTGCCCGTGGACCGAGTAAATGCGCCGAAAAATTTGGCGAGGAAGCGGTGGAGGCGATTATTGCCGCCGCCAAGGGCGACAAGAAAAACCTCACCGAAGAAGCCGCCGATGTGCTTTTTCACCTGCTGGTCATGCTTTCCTCACGCGATGTAAGATGGAAAGACGTGTTGGCAGAGCTTGAGCGGCGCGAAGGGGTTTCCGGCATTGTCGAAAAAGAATCGCGCGGTAAAAGCTAGCGCACAAAAAAAGCCCCGCCGAATGGCAGGGCCTATTTTTAAAGGTGCCAAGGTTCAAGCAGCCGCAGCCTGTGCCTGACGTTCGCTTTCTTCGCGCGAAAGCGCCACCGAGGTGCGCACACCACGGCCAACAAATTCCATCATGCCCTTGACGCAGCGCTCGTTCGGGTCGATCCCGGCGCACATCAGCACCTCGCGGCCATCGCGGGAGCGGGCCCAGCGGGCGATCACTTCGGGGCCATTGCCATATTTTTTGTCATCTGCAATAGCGTCATCCAGCGCTGCCAGCACCACGGCGGCAAACAGCTTTTGGGCGCGGGCGCCCTGATCATTAGCATAAGCAGTTGAATCAACGTAATCAAACATACGCTGCTCCTATTCTCTATTTCGTTTTGCGTGCAGTGCAATATGACGATTTTTGCTCACATAAGAAGTGCAAAAAACACATACCTATTGCGCGGTTTGTGCATAGCTAAGGGATCCCGGCGGCCAAATCAAGGGCTAATTTGGCCTGTTTGGGTGTTTTTTCCATCTATTACGTTGTTTTCTATACATTATTATTTTTACCATCTGGTCCACGCAAAAAACACCCGGGCACCATCGAGGCCTTGCCATCGGCGGAAATCAGCCCTTGACCTTTCCGGATAAACCCGAAAACCTGCGCGGCTGGAAGGTATTTTGATGAATCCGCGCCCCTCACTCAAACAAAAAGCGGCGATTCTGCCACATAAACCCGACAATCTGCGGGCAATATGGTGGATTTTGCTCTCGGTTGCCGGTGCCAGCGCCATGACAGTGGCGGTGCGCGATGTGTCGGCCGATCTCGACTCCCGGGCTATTCTGTTTTTTCGCAGCATTCTGGCTACGGGGCTGCTTTTGCTCGGCATTGGGTTTTATGCCCGGTTTCGCCGGCAAATGCGGTTTTCAAAGCCCTTCGGGCATTTGATCCGCGGCACGCTGATCGGCAGCTCAACCTATTTCGGTTTTTACGCGATTGCGCATTTGCCGATGGCAACGGTCACGGTGCTGTTTTTTCTGGCACCCATCTGGGCTACCCTTCTGGCCATTTTGATCCATAAAGAGCGCGTCGGTATCCGGCGTGTTTTGGCTATCGCGCTTGGCTTTTCGGGGGCGCTGGTCATATTGCGGCCGGGCTTTGCCAGCTTTGAGCCCGCCATGCTCTCTGCCCTTGCCAGTTCGGTTTTGTTTGCGCTGGCGCTGACCATGTCACGCGGGCTGGCGCGGGATGACGGGGTTGCGTCGGTCTATTTTTCCTCGGTGGTGATCACCGCCATAATTTCGCTGCCCTTTGCCTGGCCGGTAATGGCCCTGCCCGAAAATCCCCGCGGCTATGCAGCGCTTGCTATCGTCGTGGCTGGCGGTATGGCGCGAGGCTATGCGGATATTGAAGCCTATCGCCACGGAGAGGCAGGTATTTTAGCTCCGATCACCTATTTACGGCTTATTCTGGTTGGTGGCGCTGCCTATTTTCTTTATCAGGAAGTGCCGGATTACTATACGATAATTGGCGGCATCATTGTTACTTCGGCCACGCTCTACATTGCCATTCGGGAATCCCGCCTCAAGCGGCGCTAAAAGGCTTTGCGGGCGTTGAGCGCAGCGGTAATAGTACCGTCATCAAGGTAGTTCAGCTCGCCGCCTATCGGCACACCCTGCGCCAGCGAGGTCAGGCTGGTGCCACTGCCCGCCAGTTGGTCGGCGATATAATGTGCGGTGGTCTGGCCATCCATGGTGGCATTGAGCGCCAAAATAACCTCGCTGATATCGCCATCAATCACCTGTTCAACCAAAAGCGGAATGCGCAGGCTTTCAGGGGTGATACCATCAAGCGCCGAAAGCACCCCGCCGAGCACAAAATAGCGGCCCATGAAGCTGGCCCCGCGCTCCATCGCCCAGAGGTCGGCCACCGTTTCCAGCACACATAGCTGCGATTGGTCGCGCTTGGGGTTGCGGCAGATATCGCAAAACTGGTGGGTGGTCACATTGCCGCAAATCGCGCATTCGCGCACTCTGGCCTCCACTTCCGCCATAGCAGCGGCCAGCGGAGACATCAGGAGTGTTTTTTTGCGGATAAGCGCGAGCACAGCGCGGCGGGCCGACACCGGGCCAAGCCCGGGCAGCTTGGCCATCAGTTCTATCAGTTTTTCAACCTCGCCGCCGCCCGACATTTAAAATGGCAGCTTCAAATCGGCTGGCAGGCCCATGCCTTCGGTCAGTTTTGTCATTTCGTCCTGAGCCGTTTCGGCGGCCTTGGCCTGCGCATCCTTGATAGCGGCAAGAATCAGATCTTCGACCACCTCGCGGTCATCGGGGTTAAAAAGCGAAGGGTCAATATGCAGGCCCTTGAGCTCTCCTTTGGCATTGGCCTCGGCGGTGACCATGCCCGCCCCGGCCTCGCCGGTTACGGTTATATCGGCCATGCGCGCCTGCACATCGGCCATTTCGGCCTGCATTTTTTGCGCCTGCTTCATCATTTTTGCCATATCGCCGATCTGGCCCAGCCCTTTAAACATCGCGTTTCCTTTAATCTTCTTCTTCGGGTATGGCTTGTTCATACATGCCAACCGCCTCATTCATCAAGGCCAATACCCGGTCGAGATCATCTGTCATGACAGCGCGCTCGGTGTCGGTAATGGTAGCACCGCTGGCTGCGTTTTCAAATACCGCTTTCGGCCCTTGCCACGCTGCAGCAACTTCCTCGAGTTTGGCACGGATTTCGGGGTTGGGTGCTGCCAGCACCATGCCGGGCATTCCGTCGATCAGGGCTTGCAGGGTCAGGGTAAAAAGATTGGTGGTCTGTGCGAGATTTTCCTGATTGGCAGCGGGAGCGATCCCGGCATCGATCAGGCAAAATTCCTTGCCGGCTTTCTGGCTGAACATGCGTTGCCGGCCCGCCAGATCAATGGTCAGTGACAAAATAAGCGGCATATCCGGCAGCGATTGCCCATAGACATTGGCGGTTTTATTGACGGCGCGGTTCATATTGTCAAGCAGGCGCAGGCCGGTTTCGTCAATCCGCGCCAAGGCCGGCAGGCTAACCAGCCCGCTGGAAATGGACCCCTTGATAAGCGGCGCAAACGCGGCCCAGTCAGCGCCGGCCACATCAAGCGCGCGCCGCAATCCGGTGTTATGCTCCGCATCAAGCGCCAAAGATTCGTCACCGAAGCGCAAAGCATCATGCGAAAAGGTGAACAGGTCAAAGTCGTCCTGCAATACGGCTTGCTGGTTTTCGGCATCCAGCCCGACCGAAATAAGACAGGCCGCTTTGCTCATGCGCTGGGAAAGTGTGCGCTGGCGCCCGGCCATGTTTATGCGCCGCGCCGCTTCAAGTGCGGCAATTTCGTCGGCCTGCGCCGGGCTAATCAGGGTAATTTCAGATACAAGCAAAGCAGCCAAAGACAATACTTTAACGAAGTTCTTCTTCATCTAATTCTCCAAAAATATCACTTTGGCTATCAAGCCTGATCTTCAAACGGATCAACAGGTTCCCAGTCATCGTCCATATCATCCGAATCGATCGGAACGATACCCTCATTCCCGAAATCGGCGACTTGATCTGTGACAATGTTACGGATTTCAGCGCCGGAAAAGGCCTCAAACACCGCAGAAACCAGCGGATGTGCCATGGCCTGCGCCTGCAAGCCCGCCTGATGCGCGGTGTCGCGCTCCTCGATGGTGCTTTCACCGCCTTCGGAAACCAGACTGATTCCCCAGCGCGCCCCTGTCCAGTTTTGCAAACGGGCCGCCAGCCGCGCGGGAAACCCGGCAGACATATCGGCGGTCGGCACAAACTCCAGCCGCCCGGGGGCATAGCTTACCAACCGCACGTATTTTTCGACCTCGACCAAAAGCTGAAGGTCGCGGCGGGATTTGATCAGCGCCAGCACATCCGTGAAGCTGGCATATTGTGCCAGCGATGGCGCGGCGCTGGAGGTGGTGCCTGCGGAAGGGGTGCTTTTGCCGCGCGCCGACGCGGCAGCGCCTGCCGCAGGGGTGGCATCCTTGAGGCGCTTTACGAGGTCTTCCGGGGCAGGGAGATCTGCAATATGGGTCAGACGGATGATCGCCATTTCGGCGGCCATCATCGCGCGCGGAGCAATGGCCACTTCTTCCAGAGATTTGAGCAGCATTTGCCACATGCGGGTCAGGGCGCGCATCGGCAGATCTGCCATAATGCGGCCACGGTTGCGCTCATCGGGCGAAATGGTCGGATCATCTGCCGCTTCGGGCGATATTTTCACCACGCTGATCCAGTGGGTAACCTCGGCAAGATCCCGCAACACTGCCATCGGGTCGGCCCCCTGGGCATATTGGGAGGAAAGCTCGGCCAGCGCCCCGGCGGTGTCACCCGTCATGATATGGTCAAACAGATCAAGCACGCGGCCACGGTCGGCCAGCCCGAGCATGGCCCGCACCTGCTCGGCTGTGGTTTCACCGGCACTATGGGCAATGGCCTGATCGAGCAGCGACAGGGCATCGCGGGCCGAGCCCTCGGAGGCGCGAATAATCAGCGCCAAGGCATCATCCGCTATTTTTGCCTGTTCCGAACCGGCAATGCCGCGCAAAAACCCCGCCATCACCTCCGGCTCTATCCGGCGCAGATCAAAGCGCTGGCAGCGGGAAAGCACCGTCACCGGCACTTTACGGATTTCGGTGGTCGCGAAAATGAATTTCACATGCTCCGGCGGCTCTTCCAGCGTTTTGAGCAGGGCATTGAACGCGTTGGTCGAAAGCATGTGCACTTCGTCGATGATATAGACTTTGTAGCGGGCCGAGGCGGCACGATAGCGCACCGAGTCGATGATCTCGCGAATATCGCCCACACCTGTCCGGCTGGCGGCATCCATTTCCAGCACATCTACATGCCGGCCCTCGGCAATGGCCACGCAGGCCTCGCACTGGCCGCAAGGTTCGATGGTCGGGCCGCCATTGCCATCCGGGCCCGTGCAGTTCAGCCCTTTGGCGATAATGCGCGCGGTGGTGGTTTTGCCGGTGCCGCGAATGCCTGTCATAATGAAGGCATGCGCAATGCGCTCGGCTTCAAAAGCATTTTTCAGGGTGCGGACCATGGCCTCCTGACCATAAAGATCCTTGAAGGTTTCGGGGCGGTATTTGCGAGCCAGAACCTGATAGGAGCGGCCGGAATTGGGGGCGTCATTCATGGCAGCGATCATAGGCAAACAGGCGGGAAAAAGCGAGCGGTTTTCGGCGCTGGATTTGCGCGGCTTTATCGCCTAGCCTTGCGGCATTGACCCGGAGCCAGCCATGCCAGACCATAAATTCCCGCCCTATCAAGCGATACCGCTGCCACCGCAGCCTTTGCGCAGTGATGCCGAAATACTCGCAAATTCCGCTGATTATCTGGCCAAAATGTCGGGCCGCCACACAGTGCGGGGGTTTAGCCCGCGCCGGGTGCCGCAAGCGGTTATCGAGCAGTGCATTGCCACCTGATTTCTGATTTCGGCGCTGCATTTGGCCGGGCTAAGCAGCCTGACCCACACCCCAAACCCGATGAAATTCCTCAACAAGCTGCTTGGCCGACCGGTATCTGAAAAACCGGTGATGATCCTTGTGGTCGGGCATCCGGCCGGGGATGCCAGCTTTCCGGCGGCGGCGGCCGTGAAAAAGCCGCTGGCCGAGATATTGTCTGTGCGCTAGCGACGGGGGCGCAAGGGTGGTTGAACCTGACGCGCGCACAAGGTAAGCCCTGTGCAGCAAAGAAAGAAACCAGATGGCACCGCGCAAACACAAAAAACCCGATTGGATTGTTGAAAAGGAGCGCGCCAAACGTGGTGACGCCGCCGAAACGATATGGCTGTTTGGCCTGCACGCGGTGCGTGATGCCCTGCAAAACCCCAAGCGCGAAAAACTGCGCCTGATGGTCACCAAAAACGCGGCTGACCGGCTCGGCGAGGCGATTGCGCAATCAGGCATCGAGCCCGAGGTGGTGGACCCGCGCCATTTCAACCCGCCGCTCGAGGCGCAATCGGTGCATCAAGGGGCGGTGCTCGAGGTGCGGCCGCTGGAATGGGGCTCGGTTTCGGAACTGTGCGCGCCCAAGGATGAAGCGCCGCTGCTGGTGCTGCTCGATCGGGTGTCGGACCCGCATAATGTCGGGGCGATATTGCGCTCGGCCGAAGTATTCGGGGCGCGGGCGGTGATTGCCCCGCACCGGCATTCAGCGCCCGAAACCGGCGCCCTGGCCAAAACCGCCTCGGGCGCGCTGGAGCGCCAACCCTATATGCGGGTGCCGAATTTGGCCAAATCAATGAACGCCCTGCGGGAAATGGGCTATTTCATCATCGGGCTGGATGGCGAGGCCGATATGACCCTGACACAAGCGGTGGCCGACCTGCCGAATGTGCCGCTGGCACTGGCGCTGGGTTCAGAAGGGCCGGGGCTGCGGGAATTAACCAAAAAAACCTGTCATCGCATTGCCAAAATCCCGTTTGCCGGTGATTTCGGCTCGCTCAATGTTTCCAACGCCGCTGCGGTGTCGCTTTTTGCGGCCAGTAGCTGGAAGCAGGCATTTTAGGCTCACATTTGCTCACAAGCCTGTAAAGCGGCTGGATCGGTTTGGAGAAAGCCGGTAAGCTCAGGGCAAAAGGAGCCAGATATGATCACCCGCCGCACCGCACTTGCCACAATGGCAGCCAGCTTGGCCAGCCCGGCTTTCGCCACCGAACCCAGCATTTACAAGGGCGGCAATAATGTGGCGGTCAATGGCTATGACGTGGTTGGCTATTTCACCGAGTCGCGCCATGTGCAGGGCAACGCCGATTTTGCGATAGAGTGGATGGGGGCGATTTGGCAGTTTGCCAGCGCCGGCAACCGCGACCTGTTTGCCAGCAGCCCCGAAGCCTATGCGCCGCAATATGGCGGCCACTGCGCTTATGCCGCCGCAAAAGGCGCGCTGGCAAGCACGGTTCCCGAAGCCTGGACGATTGTGGAAGGTAGATTATTCCTGAATTATAGCCTCGGGGTGCGTGACCTGTGGCGACAGGATATTGCCGGCAATATCATAAAGGCCGATGCCAACTGGCCAGCGCTGAGCCATTAAGCCCGGCTCAAAACAAAAAGGGTTGCCGCCGAAATAGCCTCGCACCTCCCGGCGGCAACCGGTTTTTTAAGCCGTGGCGGCTGCCAGCGCCTGATCAAGATCACTGATCAGGTCTTCCGCATTTTCGATTCCGATCGAGAGCCGCACCACATTGGCCCCGGCCCCGGCCGCTTCCTGCTGCTCGGGGGTGAGCTGGCGGTGGGTGGTGGAAGCGGAATGGATGATCAGGCTGCGGGTATCGCCCAAGTTGGCCACATGGCTGAATATCTCGACATTATCGACCAGCTTCACGCAGGCCTCATAGCCGCCCTTCACCGCAAAGGTAAACAGCGCCCCCGCTCCTTTTGGATAGATCGCCGCCTTGCGCGCCGCATAGGGCGAAGAAGCCAGCCCGGCATAGGTGACAAAATCCACCCGCGGGTCAGCCTCCAGCCAAGCCGCCACCTTTTCGGCGTTTTCAACATGGCGCTCCATGCGCAGGCTCAGGGTTTCTATGCCAAGCAAGGTATAATGCGCAGCCTGCGGGTTCAGGGTCATGCCAAGGTCACGCAAGCCAATGGCAATACCGTGGAAGGTGAAGGCAAGGTTGCCGAAGGTCTCGTGGAATTTCAGGCCATGGTAAGCTGGCTCAGGCTCGGAAAGTGACGGGAACTTGTCAGATGCCGACCAGTCAAAATTACCGCTATCCACGACCACACCGCCGGTAACGGTGCCGTTGCCGGTCAGATATTTGGTCATCGAATGCACCACCAGCGTGGCACCCATTTCAATTGGTCGGCACAAAAACGGCGTGGCGAGGGTGTTATCGACAATCAGCGGAATGCCATTGGCATCGGCTACAGCAGCCACGGCCGGAATATCGGTCAAATATCCGCCGGGGTTGGAAATGCTCTCGCAAAAAACCGCCTTGGTGTTGGCATCGATCGCGGCATTGATCGCATCGGTATCGTCAAAATCAACAAATGTGGCCGACCAGCCAAAGCGCCTGATGGTTTGGCCGAACTGGGTGATAGAGCCGCCATAAAGCCGGGTGGAAACCACCACATTATCACCGGGCCGCATCAGCGGAAACAGCGCCATAATTTGGGCGGCATGGCCCGACGAACAACACACCGCGCCAACGCCGCCTTCAAGCGTTGCCACCCGCTCTTGCAGGGCGGCCACGGTCGGGTTGGTCAGCCGCGAATAAATATAGCCCACCTCTTGCAGGTTAAACAGGGCTGCCGCATGGTCGGCATCCCGAAACACATAGGCGGTAGTTTGGTAAATAGGCACCTGTCGGGCCCCGGTTGCCGGGTCTGGCCGTGCACCGGCATGGATCTGCAATGTGTCAAAGCCATAGGTCGGGTTGGTCATCTGGTTCTCCGTTTTTTGCAAGGTTCGGGCTGACAGTAGGTTGCCCGAATTCTATTCACAAGGGGTTTGTGCCGATGAAAATATCCACGCTAATTTTATGTTATTGATTCTGCGCAGCCACAGCTAGAGCTTCGCGGAAATCACACCGGTATTGAAACCAGCCTTGCGCAGATCGCCAAACAGGCGCTGATGCTCGATTTTGGGGCATCTGTTCATCACCACATTCAGGCCTGCATTTTCGGCCAGCCTGGCCGCTTCTTCGTTGACAACCCCGATCTGCATCCAGATCGTGCGCAGCCCTCTGGGCAATAAATGCTCGATCGCGGCCTCGACCACCGGCAATACCTGATCGGAGCGGCGAAAAATATCAACCATGTCAACCATGGTATCGGGCGGCACAGCAGCCAGCGAGCGCAAGATCGGCTCGCCAAAAAGTAGCTCGCCTTCGTAAACCGGATTAACCGGTAGCACCCTCATTTTTTTCAGGTTAAGATAGCGGGCCACAAAATAAGACGGGCGAATGGGGTTGGTAGACACCCCGACCGCGGCTATGGTTTTGGTGGTGGTCAGAATATCGCGCAGGAATTTGTCAGAATAGGTCATGGTGCCAATCTACCCGCCCTGCCACTGCTGCGCCATAAAAAAACGCCCGACAAGCTGCCGGGCGTATAGTTGGAACGAGGGACAGTAATCAGAAGCAGAGTGTTCCATTTCTTGCTTCAATATTAATTTAGGCGAGAAATTTTAAAAAATAACCCTGCTCAAGTTATTGTGAGCGGAAACCGGCCAAAAATGGCCTAGCGCACCCAGATTTCAACACGGCGGTTGGTGTCTCTACCGTCTTCGGTTTCGTTGCACCCGATCGGAGAGAGCTTGCCATAGCCGACCGGGGTAAACTGGACATTGCCAATATTGGCAGTGCCAACCGTTTCCAGCAATGTGTCGCGCACAGACTCGGCGCGCGCCTGACTCAGGCGCTGGTTTTCGTTGATCGCGCCGATATTATCGGCAAAACCGATGATGAGCAGCCTTTTGCCATCAAATGCCCCCTGCCGCAGCATTTCGGCCAAGCGGATAATATCGCGCTCGGCCCGGTTATCTGGCGCGACCGACCCGCTTTTGAAGCGGAAGGTCAGTGACATGCGCTCGGCATCCTGAATACTGGCGACCAGTTCCTGCAGCAGTTCCAGCGATGGCCGGTCACGTTCGGCGATCAGGGCGTGCGCCAATCGCCGCCCCTGATCATTCAGCGAAGCCGTGGTCACTGCCTGATTGGCAAAGCCGGCCCGCACCACCACCTCCTGCGCTGCGTCGGAGGTGATAAAATCCAGAAGTCCGGCCACTTTTTCAGGCAGTTTCCTGCCGTTAACATAGGCAAACAACCGGCGGGACATCGGGTATTCCTCGGTTTTGATCGAAAAATCGGTCGGGGTGGTGATCTGGCCGCAGATCGAGCGCAAGGCCACGGTATTGGCATTCGGGTCGTTGGCAACGCTGATAATACCAATGCCGTTGCGGTCGTTCATCACCGCGTCGGCGATGGCGTCGCTGTCTTCCAGAATGAAGGCGATGTTGGAAAGCGAACGGCGGGTCGGGGCCATGACCAGCGTATCAAACACCTGCGTTGACCCGGCGCTGCCATTCTGCCGGTAAATGCTGATCGGCAAATCCAGGCCGCCCACCTCGCGCCAGTTAAGGATATTGCCGGCAAAAATATCGGATATCTGGTCAAGGCTCAGCGATTGCACCGGATTGGCCGGATTGAGCGCTACCGCCAACCCGTCAAGGCCCAGTATCCGCTCCTGCGCCGCACTTGTCAGATCACCCTTGCCGGCGCGTAAAAAGCGGTTGCGCTCGCTCTCGGTCACCCTGCGGGAAGAAAGCCCGATAAAGGCGTCGCCGTTTTCGAGCGCGGTAAAGGCATCGGCCGAGCTGCCAAGGTCAAGGGTGATGGCGGCATATATTTCACCGGCAGAATCAAGTATGCTGTATATCACCCGCGAATCCGAGATAATTTCGGTTTCAAGATCGGCACCAAGGCTGAAGGCATAGGCTTCGATCAGCAACGGCATCATCTGGGTGCCCATCGTTTTGGAACCGGCGATTGTAAATTCCTGAATATCTATCAGCAGGTCGGGGCATGCCGCCCCTTCGCAGGTTACCGCATCAACCCCCAGCAAAAGCGTGCCGACCGAAGATTCCAGCTGGTAGTTCTGGCCGTCAAATCCGGCAAGGGTGCCGCTCATGGTAAAACTCTCGTCGATCGAGCGCAGCGTTATTTCCTGGGCCTGCATGGCCGTGGCAGCAAGCCAGATGCCGGCAACGGTGGTGGCGACAATGGATTTCAACTCAAGCATCATTCATCCCATCTGATATTTTGGCCCGAAAAGGCGCGGCGCTACAGTGCCGCAAGCTACTTTACCCAGATCTCAACACGGTTATTGCTGGCGCGCCCAAAAGCGGTTTCGTTGCAGCCCACCGGAAGCAGGCGGCCATAGCCGATCGGGGAAATACGCACATTACCAAGGTTGGCGCGCCCGGTGGCGGTGATCAGGGCGTCACGCACATTCTCGGCCAGATCCTGCGTGGCGCTCAGTTGCGCATTTACCCCGTCGGCATTATCGGAAAACCCGAAAACCAGCAATTGCCGGCTGGTAAACGCGCCATCGCGGATCATCACGGCAAGGCGGCCGATATCGGCCACTGCCCGCGCGTCGAGCTGGCCGCTTTCATCATAGCGGAGCGTGAAGGAAAGGCGCTCGGCGTCAAGCAACACCGCGGTGAGGTCTTGCAACTGTAAAAGCTCGGTGCGCCCGCCCGAGGCCACAATCGCCTGCGCCATACGGCGGCCTTGCTGGTCAAGCGTGGCACGGCTGGCATTTTGCCCGATAAAACCGGCATTGCTGATCACCGGTTGCGCGCTCGGCGCTGTCGCAAATTCGATAAACGCGCGGGCGATATCGGGCACCGCCCCTTGAGCGGTATAAAGATACATGCGGCGGCTCAGCATATATTCTTCGGCCTTGATCGAAAACACCGACGGCTCGAAAAGCTGCCCGCAAACCGAGCGGATCGCCACCGCTTTTGCATTGCGCTCCTGTGCATAGCTGCTAATGCCAATGGCGTTTACATCGGCGGCCACCGCATCCGACACCTGCGCATCGGATTCCAGAATTTCGGCACCGGGTGCGAACCGGCGCGCGCCGGGGGCCATCGCCAATTGTTCTACCGCAAGGCTCGAATCCGCTGTCTCCGGCCCTCTGAAAAGCACAATCGGTGCATCGGCGCCGCCAACCTGCTGCCAGTTGCTAAAACTGCCGTCAAATATCCGGGCGATCTGGTCGAGGCTGAGAATGGATACCGGATTGTCGCGGTTTACCGCCACGATCACCCCGTCAAGCGCCAGAATACGCGCCTGCTGGGGGTTGTCGAGGCGGCCCTTGCCCGAAGCCTCAAAGGCGGCAATTTCACTTTGGCTGGCGGGGCGCGACGCCATGCCGACCACGGCCGAGCCCTCCAGAAGCCGGGCCAAACCGTCAGCGGAATCACTGGCAACCACGCTGATCGCGGCATAAAGCGCGCCATCGCCTTCCAGCACATTATATATTTTGCTGCCGTCAGCTTCGACGCTCACATCAATATCGCCGCCACGCTCCAGCGCAAAAACCTCGATCAGGGTGGGCAGCAAATTATCGGCAATGGCCTTTGAGCCGGCGATGGTAAAGCTGGTGAGATCAGCAACTAAATTCGGGCAACCCGGCCCTTGGCACTCAACCTGCGCCGCATCAACGGAAATTTCACCCACCAGTAATTTGAGCCGATAGCGCTCGCCGTCAAAATCCAGCAATTCGCCGGTTAACGACACGGTGCCGTCTAGCGAATTCAGGGTGATTTCCTGGGCTGAAGCAGGGGCAAAAACCGAGGCAAAAACCAGTGACAAAAACGTCACGCCTGCTGTCATCGCCAATCGTAGCTTGCGCATAAACATATATATCCTCCAGCGGCGGCACTTCAAATTCGACAGATACTAGAGAACTCATAATGGTGATCATTTGCTACCCCGTGGCAAGGGGTTTCGTCAACTTACTTTAGCGTGATTCCAGCATTTTAGCGCCATATCTTAATCTGATGGCACCCAATAGGGCGCGTAACGGGTAAAAAGCCGGAAACCGTGCGCTCGAACCCGCCCATCTTTGCCGCAGATAAAAACCACCGCTTGAAACCGTGCACACCTGCCCTGTATGAAGGGATTAGTTCAAAAAATACGTCGAGGAACATGACACGATCTCTCCCCTCCTTAGCGCTTGAAATGTCTCCGGACGGGATTGCGCTGCACCAGTTGGCCTTTGATGGCCACTGGCACGAGTTGGCGCGCGTGGCCCTTACCGATGCGGCCCTGAGAGAGCGGCTTTCCAATATGCGCAGCATTGCGCTCAAGCTGGAGGGGCGGGGCTTCAAGGTCAGAATATGGTTGCCCGAAGATCAAGTTATCCTCGAAAATCTGCCTCTTGGGGGCGGTGACGACAAGGCCCGCCGCTTGGCTGCCCGCGCCGAAATCGCCCGTTTATCGGGCGGAAAACCATCTGATTACACCGTGCAGATCGGCGAACCCGATGCAAGCGGGGCCTATGCGCTGGCCGCCGTTCGCATAAAAACCCTGCAGGAAGCCAGCGCCTTTGCCAAAAGCCACGGTTTCAAAGGGCGCAGCTACGGCACCGGCGCTGCGGTGGCAGGGTTCGCCACCCCGCCGGTTTTTGAAATCCCCACAGACAAGGTTAAAGCCGCGGCGCTGGGCGTGGTTGCAGCCGGGGCGGCGGCACTGGTGCTTGGCGGCGGCCTTGTATTTTATACGGTTGATCCGTTCAACTTATGGGAAACCCCGCCAAAAGCCGCCGATTTCGCGCCGTTCCAGCAGCCCAATCCGGCTATTGAACGCGCCATAGCATCGCCGGCTTTCAAAGGGTTGAACCCCGCGCCGGATTTTCCGGTTTTTTCCGGCATTTCGGTTGATCCCGCCCGGTTTCCGCTTCCTTACCTGCCGCCGCGCCAACTGGTGGCAGAGGCGCTTGAAACGGTGCTTGCACCGGTTGCACCGGTTGAAAGCAGCCCGCCTGATCTGCCGGTATCGCCGCCTTTGGTTGCGGTTAACTGGCCGGCGCCGCTCACACCGCTTTCGGCTGCCTCCGGCCCCGATGCCACGCCCGCGATCGGGCTTTACAATATCACCGATCAAGTGGCTGATCTCGCAACGCCGGAAATTGAAACCCTGCCGCCCGCATTTGCCACCTTGCCGTTGCGGTTTAGCCCGCCAGCCCGCCCGCTTACCGTAGCAAATACCCCGTTTTATCTGGAGCCGCTGCCGGCCATGGCCACGCGGCTTTCACCAGACGCACTGGCCGAATTTGCCAGCCGTTCGGGCCTGACGGTTACGCAGCTTTCGCGCATGGCCAGCCCGATTTTGCTGATCGAATCCAAGGTGCTGGACATAACCGCAGGCTTGCCGCCGATACTGCCGCGCCTGCGTTCGGGGCAGGCTATACCGCCACAGGTGGCCGCCCCGGTGCCCGCGCCTGCCTCGCAGCAGGCCGGCCCCGCGCCGCTTTTTGCGCTGCTTGAAGGCCGCCCCGAAATTGTGCCGGCACTGCGCCCCGCGCCAGCCGCCACACTGCCCCCCGAGGCACCCGAAGCCAGCACAGATGCGCCGGTTGCACCGGCCCTCATTGATGCCCGTCAGCCAGATGCGGGCGCGGCAACCGACACCGGCACCGACACTTCGGATGCCGCGCTTGCCACCGCGGTAAATGCCGCCATTCAGCAAACCACGGGCGCGGCGCCTTTTCCGGCGGTAGCGCCGGAAATTTTCGCGCTTATTTCGGGCCAGCCAAGCCTGTTGCCAAGGCTGCGCTCCGGCGATGAAGTGCCCGCCCTTGATCTGCCCGCCGAAATTGCGCCGGAAGTTTCGCCCGCCATCGCCGAGGCCAACGCCCTGCGCCCGCGCCGCCGCCCGCAAGCCATAATCGAGTTGCCGCCGGAGCTGGATGAGCCCACGATTTCGGGTGCGGCCCCCGCCATTGCCACCCGCCCCGCGCGCCGCAGCGATGCTTTTGCCGCCAATGCCGCCCGCATTATCGAGCTCAACACAAGCCGCCCGCGTGTTTCAGCCCCGGTTGTGCCTGCCGACCCGCAAACGGTCAGCCTGCCCAGTTCGGCCTCGGTTGCCCGCGCCGCCACCATCGAAAACGCCATCAATCTGGGGAAAACCAACCTGATCGGTGTGTACGGCGCGGCCGATAACCGCACCGCCCTTATCATGCTTTCTGGCAGGCGGATGGTGCGGGTAAAGATGGGCGAAAGCTTTTCGGGCTGGACAGTGGTGGCGCTCACCGAAACCACGGTGCGTATCCGCAAGCGCAACCGCGAGGAAATATTGCGGATGCCCGCCGAGTAAGGGCTTGAGCCGCTGCCGCCCGCACCCTATCGGCCGCGCATGGTCAGGCCGTGCTTTGGCTTTAGCGATCGGCCGAATTGCCTCTGTTATTTACCGCCGCCAAAAGCGAGGCGATCCAGACAACACCGGAGGCAAAAACAGTATACGCCCCGATATACCACAGATTGGCGGCTGTCGCCTCGAAATCGGCGGAATCAATAAAAACTCTGGCGGCATAAAGCGTGACCACAACAGCAACCAGAAAGATGCCGCCCGCCAATACACCAAGCGCGCGGCCAAGGCGGGGTTTGTGCCAACCGGCCCAAAACATTGCCGCCGCCAGCCCCGCGCCGATCAGGCTGCCGTAGAGCGTTGCACTTTGCCGCCAAAACGGGTGGGTCAGCACGGTTTTATCCAGCAAACCTGAATAATGCAGCGCCGCCACTATCGCCAGAGCCCCCAGAATATAAGCGATAAATTTCATCTGCCTGTCTTTCCGCCTGTGAATATGGCTTGGTGTAGCAGGTGGTGCCTGCCCTTAAAACTCACGTTCACGCGATAGCAGGCTGCCGCAAGCGGCGGTTTTAACCGGCACCATCATCGCAGGCAGGCCCAGCCACCTGGGTTGCCGCAAGCATGGCCAACCCTGCAAAGCCCGGGCCGCGTGCGGTTTGGCCTATAACAGCATCAGCGCCGCCAGCCCGAGGAAGGCAAAAAACCCGACGATATCGGTGACGGTGGTTACAAAGGCACCCGAGGCCAGCGCCGGGTCGGCGCCGAGCTTATCCAGCGTGATCGGCACCAGTATTCCGGCCATACCGGCCACCAGCAAGTTGGCGATCATCGCCAGCCCCAGCACCACACCCAACATCGGATCTCCAAACCACACCACCCCGACCAGCCCGATTATCACCGCGAAAACAAAGCCGTTTACCAGCCCCACCAGCGTTTCACGCACCACAATCCGCATGGCATTGGCGGGGGTAAGGTCATGGGTGGCAATGGCGCGCACTGCCACTGTCAGGGTTTGGGTGGCGGCATTGCCGCCCATCGAGGCCACAATCGGCAACAGCACCGCCAGCGCCACAATCGCTTCGATCACATCGGTAAACTGCGCAATCACCACCGAGGCCAGAATGGAGGTGGCAAGGTTTACCGCCAGCCACGGAAACCGCGCTTTGGTAATGCGCCACACTTTATCCGTCAGATCCTCGTCACCAAGGCCCGCGAGGCGGTTCATATCCTCCTCGACCTCGTCTTCGAGCACATCCATGGCGTCATCAATGGTGATCACCCCAACAAGGCGGCCGTCACGGTCTACCACCGGGGCGCTGACCATATGATACTGGTTAAAAGCATAGGCCACTTCTTCAATATCCTGATCCACCGAAAAGGTGCGGAAATTAGCCGTCATCAGCTCTGTCAGCTTCACATCCCGCGCCGCGCCCATAATCAGGCCGAGGCGGACATCACCCACCGGGTGCATCATCGGGTCAACCACGATCACGTCATAAAAAACCTCGGGCAGGTCATCCGCTTCGCGCATATAATCAATGATCTGGCCAACATTCCAATGCTGGGGCGCCACAACCGTTTCGCGCTGCATCAGGCGGCCGGCGGTATCCTCGTCATAGGAAAGCGCCCTCTCAACCGCGATCCGGTCAACATCGTCGAGTTTTTCGAGCAGTTTTTCCTGTTGTGGTTCGTCCAGATCCTCAACCAGATAAACCACATCATCGGTATCAAGCTCGCGCACCGCTTCGGCCAGAAATTCATCCGGCAGGTCGCGCATCACCTCGTCGCGCACGCCTTCTTCAAGCTCTGAAAGCACTTCAGCGTCCAGTTCTTCGCCCCAAAGGCGGAGCATGGCCTCCCGCTCGGAAGGGCTGATCTGCTCCAGAATATCGGCAATATCGGCAGAGTGCAGCGGCTCCAGCAAAGCAATAAGCTGCTGTTGTGACCCCTGCTCGACTGATTCCAGCACCGCCTCGACCAGTGATACATTTAATCCGTAATCTTCTTCCGGTGGGAATTCCTGGGTTGGTTCTGTCATGCTATGCCCCTTCTTTGCCTGCAATCTAGCGCAAGCCGATTGCATTTGCATCGGCTATTTGAAACAAAGAAGAAAATAGCGGGGCGAAACATGGCAAAACTTATTCTGGGGCAAACCCTTTGCTTTTCCGGCAATCCGTGGCACATGCCGCCAGCCGAGGCCGTGCAGCATATCGCCCGAGGGGCGGTGCTGGTGGAGGGTGGCAAAATCAGTGCCGTGGGCGCGGCCGAAGGCCTGAAAGCCGCCAACCCCGGTGCTAAAATCACCGATCATGGCGATAGCCTGATCATGGCCGGATTTGTGGATAGCCATGCGCATTTTTCGCAAACCGCGATCATTGCCAGCTGGGGCAAGCGGCTGATCGACTGGCTCAACACCTATACCTTCCCCGAGGAAACCCGCTTTCAGGACCCGGCCTATGCCGCGCAGGTGGCCGAAACCTATCTCGACCTCAACCTTGGCAACGGCATTACCACCGCTTGCGCCTATTGCACCATCCACCCCGAAAGCGTGAACGCCTATTTTGAAGCCAGCCAAAAACGCGGGCTGCGGATGCTGGGCGGCAAGGTAATGATGGACCGTAACGCGCCAAAGGGCCTGCGCGACACCGCCCAATCCGGTTATGATGACAGCAAGGCCCTGTTGCAAAAATGGCAGGGCACTGATCGGCTTTCCTATGTCATCACCCCGCGTTTTGCCCCGACCTCGACCCCCGCGCAGCTTGAGGCCACCGGCGCGCTTTGGGCCGAACACCCCGATTGCCTGATGCAAACCCACCTTTCCGAGCAGCATGAGGAAATCGCCTGGGTGAAAGAGCTTTTTCCCGAGCAGCAGGATTACCTCGCCGTTTACGAACATTTTGGCCTGCTTGGCCCCGGTGCTGTTATGGGCCATTCGATTTACCTGAGTGACCGCGAGTGGGATGCCATCCGCGATGCGGGGGCCAGCATTGCCCATTGCCCAACCTCGAACGCGTTTATCGGCTCGGGCCTGTTTCATGCCAGCCGCAGTTTTGCCGCCGGTATCCGCACCGGGCTGGCCACCGATGTTGGCGGCGGCTCCAGCTTTTCCATGCTGCGCACCATGGCCAGCGCCTATGAAATCGGGCAATTGCGCGGCGATGCCATTCACCCCGCGCAACTGCTTTATATGGCCAGCCAAGCCAGCGCCGATGCCCTGCATATCGGTGGCAAGGTCGGCAACCTTGTCGCGGGCCGCGAGGCGGATATGGTGGTGCTCGATCTGGCCTCGACCCCGGTGATCGCCCAGCGCACCGCCCGCGCCGAAACCTTGTGGGAAACCGTGTTCCCCACCATCATGCTCGGCGATGACCGCGCGATCGAGGCGGTTTATATTGCCGGAAAACCCGCGGTTATGGCTTCTTGAAATAGCCCTGCCCGATCATGTATTCAAACATATCCTCAAGGGTTTCCTGCAATGGTCGATAGCTCAGCCCAAGGTCGCGCTTGCTCTTGCCATTGTCGGCCTTGAAGGCGATATTCACATTTCCGGCAATAAAAGCCCGCTCCAGCCCCACCATCGGGGCCACCAGCCACACCAGCCATTTTGGTAGCGCGCGTTTGGGCAGCGGGTAATCAGCGCCGTATTTCGGGGCCAACAACATCATCGCCGATAAAATATCGGTGCTATGGCCGCAGGTGATATGACGGCCCGATGCTTCGGGCGTGTAGGCCGCCGCAATATGCGCCTCTGCCACATCACGCACATCAACCATGCCCATCGCGATACGCGGTGCGCCCGATTTGAAATCACCACCCCCAACACGCTGCATGATGGCAAAGCTCTCGGAGGTGGGCTTGCCACCTATGGCCGGGCCCATCACCAAACAGGGGTTGATGGTCACCAGATCCCACGCCGACTGGCTTTTTGCAATCCGCCAGGCTTCCTGCTCGGCCACGGTTTTTGAATAGGAATAGGGCTGGTAAGCAAGGCTGGCCGTGCGGTTCCAGACCGCCTCTGTCAGCACCCCGCCCGGCGCTTTGGCGCAATCAGCGGCATCTGTATAAATGGCGGCGCAAGAGCTGGTAACAACCACGCGCTTGACGCTTGGCTCATTGGTGGCCTGCACCAACACATTGCGGGTGCCCAAAAGCGCGGGGTCTATCAATTGTTTTTGCGCATCGGTAAAATCGCTGGTGAAGGGAGAGGCGGTATGAAACACGGTGCCAACCCCCTGCATGGCCGGGCCAAAAGCGCCCTCCTCCAGCAAATCGGCCTTGAAAAACCTGAGTTCACCGGGGCTGTTTTTCGCAATCTCGTTGAGAAAGCGCAGTTTCGCTGTGTCTTGCGGGTCACGCACGGTGGCGTGCACTGTTACCCCCGCTTCAAGCAGATATTTCACAATCCACCCGGCCACATAGCCGGTGGCACCTGTTACAAGCGCCGGCGTTGCCTTATCAATCTCAACCATTTTTTTTCCTTCCAATCCTGTTTTGCCTTCGAAGCTGTTTGGTCAAAATCGCTATCACCACAGCGGATGGCGCGGCTATCTAACCCTATATTTTGTGGTCTACCCGAATAAACTTGCAATATATTGCGTTTTGGGCAAACTAACCCTGTGCGCCAAAAGAGCGCTTTTCTATAAATCCAGCGAGGAAATAATGTCAGATGCAACCCAAGGCGCGTATGCCGACCCTAACCTAACCCCGCCGTTACATAAGGCCGTGCCGCTTGGTCTGCAACATGTGTTGGCCATGTTTGCCTCAAATGTTACCCCGTCAATTATCATCGCCGGGGCGGCGGGCTTTGCCTTTGGCGGCGCGGATATGACCTATCTGGTGCAAATGGCCATGCTGTTTGCCGGGATCGCCACCCTGTTTCAAACCATCGGTTTTGGCCCGGTCGGGGCAAGATTGCCCATCATGCAAGGCACCAGCTTTGCCTTTGTTACGGTGATGATCATCGTTGTAAACACGTATGGCATGGATGCCCTGATGGGGGCGATCATTGTTGCGGGTTTTTTCCACTTCGCTTTGGGGCTGATCATCGGCCGCATCCGGTTTTTGTTTCCGCCCATTGTTATCGGCCTTGTTATCCTCACCATCGGGCTCAACCTGATAGCGGTCGGCATTAAATACGCCGCAGGCGGTGCGGCTGATTTCCAGATGGCGGCAGAGAGCTTTGGCTCGCTGGCCCATTGGGGCCCGGCCTTGGTGGTAATTTTTGTGGCGCTTGGCTTCAAGTTCTGGACAAAGGGCACCCTTTCCGCCTCGGCCATTCTTTTCGGCCTGATCGCCGGTTATCTGGTGGCCATGGCAACCGGGCTGGTTACGATTGGCGGTATTTCCGGCAATATAGCCAAGGCCGATGCCTTGGCCATGCCCAAGTTTATGCCCTACGGTATCAGCTTTCAGATAGGGGCCATTGTTCCGGTGGCGCTGATTGCCATTGTTTCGGCGATTGAAACCGTGGGCGACACCAACGCCACCACCAAAGGCGGCGCAGGCCGTGAAGCCACCGACCGGGAGATCGCGGGCGCAACCTTTGCCGACGGCCTCGGCTCCGGCGTGGCGGCCCTGTTTGGCGGCCTGCCAAACACCTCCTTTAGCCAAAATGCCGGTATCGTGGCCATGACCGGCGTCATGAGCCGCCATGTTGTCACCATTTCCGCGTTGTTTCTGATCGCCAGCGGGCTATCGCCGAAAGTGGCCGTTGTGTTTTCATCGATGCCGCTGCCGGTGCTTGGCGGCGGGGTGATCGTGATGTTTGGCATGGTGGCAGCTGCCGGCCTCAATATGCTGGCCGATGTCACCATGAACCGGCGAAACATGATCATCATGGCGGTGTCGCTTTCGGTGGGTCTCGGGCTTTCACAGGTGCCAACCGCAGTGCAATACCTGCCCAGTATCCTCAACACGCTGGCGGTATCCGGCCTGCTGCCGGTGGCCCTGATCGCCATCGTGCTCAATCTGGTATTGCCACAGGAAGAATAAGCCAAAACGCGGCGGCCGCCCGGTCGCCGCGCCGTTTTACGCCGGTTTACGCCCCGGCCAGCCCTGCTGCCAAACGCCGCGCACGCTCGGCCACCAGCGGCATATCCAGCCTTGTTATCTGCCCTTCGCGCACCACCGCGCGGCCTTCCACGTAAAGCTCCCGCACCCGCTGCGGGCCACATAGCACCAGCGCCGCCACCGGATCCCACGCGCCGGCATTGGCAAAGGTGCGCATATCCCACAGCGCAAAATCGGCGCGTTTGCCCGGCTCCAGCGTGCCGCAATCGGGCCGCCCGAGCACCGCCGCGCCGCCGCGGGTGGCCAGCTCCAGCGCCTCACGCGCGCTAAAGGCATCGGCCCCGTTTTGCACCCGTTGCAGCAGCATCGCCTGCCGTGCTTCCGAAATGAGATCCCCGGCGTCATTGCTGGCCGAACCATCAACCCCCAGCGCCACCTTCACCCCGGCATCACGCATCGCCCGCACCGGCGCAACGCCCGAGCCAAGCCGGCAATTGGAGCACGGGCAATGGGCCACGCCGGTGCCGGTAGCGGCAAACAGGCTAATTTCCGATGCGTCCAGCTTCACACAATGGGCGTGCCACACATCGTCGCCCACCCAGCCGAGCTCCCGCGCATATTCGCCGGGGCGGCAGCCGAACTTCTCCAGGCTATAGGCAATGTCCTCATCATTTTCGGCCAAATGGGTGTGCAGCATCACGCCCTTATCCCGCGCCAAAACCGCGCTGTCGCGCATCAGCTCGCGGCTCACCGAAAATGGCGAACAAGGCGCCAGCCCGATCCGCAGCATGGCACCGGCGCGCGGGTCATGCCAGCGGTCGATCAACCGGATAGAATCTTCCAGAATATCGGCCTCGCGCTCCACAAGGCTATCGGGCGGCAGCCCGCCATCGCTCTGGCCTATGCTCATCGAGCCACGGGTGGGGTGAAAGCGCATGCCCACGCCCGCTGCCGCCTCGATCGTATCCTCCAGCTGCACCCCGTTGGGGTAAAGGTATAGGTGGTCGGATGACATGGTGCAGCCCGAAAGTGCCAGCTCGGCCAGCCCGATCTGGGCTGAAACCTTCATGTGTTCCGGGGTCATCCGCGCCCATATCGGATAAAGGGTTTGCAGCCAGCCAAACAGCAGCGCATCCTGCCCGCCGGGCACCACGCGGGTCAGGCTTTGGTAAAGATGGTGGTGGGTGTTGATCAGGCCGGGGGTAACCACACAGCCGGTGGCGTCTATCACCTCGTCGGCGGGCAATGCGGGGCCGATACTGGTGATCACCCCGTCTTTTACCAGCATGCAGCCTCCGGCCAGCTCGCGGCGGCTGTCATCCATCGTTACCAGCACTGCGGCGTTTTTAACCAGCAAAGTGCCCATTAGCGGGTGCTGCCTGCAATTGATCCGGCTTTCATCACTTTCCCCTTGTTTTTTGCCAGCCTAAACCGGCATCATCCAAAGCAAAAGCAATTTCTGGAGAGAGCCATGATCCATAACAAACGCGCCTTTATGCGCCGTTTTGGCGGCGTATACGAACACAGTGACTGGGTGGCCGAAAAGGTATTTGATGCAGGCCCGCCCGAGCCCGAAGCGCTGCCCGATGCCATGCGGCAAATAGTAGAGGATGCGGGGCGCAGCGCCCAGCTCGCCCTGCTCCGCGCCCACCCTGATCTGGCCGGAAAGCTCGCCACATCCGGGGCGCTTACCACCGAAAGCACCTCAGAGCAGGCCAGCGCCGGGCTGGACCAGTGCACCGAGGCAGAATTCGCCGAATTCACCGCGCTCAATACCCGCTATAAATCAAGTTTCGGCTTTCCCTACATCCTAGCGGTGCGCGGGCGAAACCGGCACGAGATTTTGGAAAACTTCCGCGAAAGGGTCACCCACACGCCGGAAACCGAGTTTCGCGAAGCGCTTGACCAGGTTCACCAAATCGCTGCCCTGCGGCTGGAAGACTTGCTGGAAATTTAAGCCAAAAGGCCATAGCATCATCGCCCGCACCACCGGGGCGGCGCGACTACTTGGTGCCAAACATGCGGTCGCCCGCATCACCCAGCCCGGGCAATATATAGCCGATATCGCTGAGCTGCCTATCCAGCGCCGCAGAAATTATCGGCACATCCGGGTGGGCTTCTTTCATCCGCGCCACGCCTTCGGGCGCAGCCAGCAGACACATGAAGCGAATATTTTTCGCCCCGGCTTTTTTCAGCAGGTCAATGGCGGCAACAGAGCTGTTGCCGGTGGCCAGCATCGGGTCCACCGCGATCACCACGCGCTCCTCCAGCCCTTTGGGCACCTTGAAATAATACTGCACCGGTTTCAGGGTTGCCTCATCTCGATAAAGCCCGACAAAACCCACCCGCGCCGAGGGGATCAGCTCCAGCACCCCGTCAAGCAGGCCGTTGCCCGCCCGCAATATCGAGATCAGCGCCAGCTTTTTGCCTTTCAAAACAGGGGCTTCCATCACTTCCAGCGGGGTTTCCACCTGTGTCATGGTCATCGGCAGGTCGCGGGTAACCTCATAAGCCAGCAAGTGGCTGATTTCGCGCAACAGCTTGCGAAACCCCGCCGTCGAGCAGGACCTGTCACGCATTTTGGTGAGTTTGTGCTGCACCAGCGGGTGATCAACAAGGGTAAAATGCTGCATATCAGGCTCCGTTAAATCTGGCCAAAAGCGTGGCGCGGGTGGCCTCATCGCAAAAGGCGGCTTGCATGGCTGTCCGGTTTATGGCGTCAAAATCTTCCCGAGTCCAGCCGAGTGTCTCGCTCAGGCCCCGGTATTCGGCGCTCATGTCGGTGTGAAAATAGGGCGGGTCATCGGTGGAAACCGTGATCGCCACACCGGCATCGCGCAGGGCGGCAATCGGGTGGGCCTTGAGGTCGGCAAATATCCCGAGCGAAATATTCGAGCCCGGGCATACCTCCAGCACCACGCCTTCACCGGCAAGGCGCGCCATCAGCGCCGCATCTTCAATGGCCCGCACCCCGTGGCCGATACGGCTCACCTTCAGCGCATCCAAGGTTTCGCGCACACTAAACGCGCCCTCCACTTCACCGGCATGGCTGGTTAGCCCCATGCCCGCCTCGCGCGCCATATCAAAGGCATAGGCAAAATCGGCCGCTTTATGCAGGCTTTCATCGCCGCCCATGCCAAAGCCTGTAAGCAGCCCGCCCGCGGTTTCGGCGCTGATTTTGGCGGTAATGCGCGCCTGCTCGGGGCCGAAATGGCGCACACAGGTTGAGATAAACCGGGTTTCGACGGGGCTGGCCAAGGCCGCCTCTGTCATCGCCTCCAGATACTCTTTCCATGCGATCAGATCACCGCCGCCGCAAAAATCAGGTGCCAGAAACATTTCGGAATAAATAACCCCGTGGCGGGCTTGCGCCGCCAGCACCGCACTCACCAAACGGCCAAAATCCTCGGGCGTTTTAAGCACTTCGCAGGCGCGCTCGTAGGTGCGCAGAAACTCGACAAAATTCTGCCAGACATAGGCGCCGTTTTCATCAAAAACGCCCTCCATATTCACCCCTTTTTCACCCGCCAATTGCCGGATAAATTCGGGCGGGGCCGCGCCTTCGAGATGGAGGTGCAGCTCCGTTTTGGGGATCTCCGAAAAATTCATAAAAAGCTCTTTCCGTGTTTGCCTGCGGCCAGCCCCAGATGGGCGGCTATTGTTTCACCAACGGCCGTAAAACCAACCTGCCCGAGGCTGCCCGCACGCCCGGTGCCCGCCACCAGCACCGCCACCCGCTCGCGGGTGTGCTCGGTGCCGTGCCATGTGGGGTCATTGCCATGATCGGCGGAAATCATCAAGAGGTCACCTTCGCGCAAGCCGGCCAAAATTTCGGGCAAGCGGGCGTCAAAGGCCTCGAGGTGGCGCGCATAGCCCGCCACATCCCGCCGGTGGCCGTAAAGACTGTCAAATTCCACATAATTGGCAAACACAAGATCGCCATCATTGGCGCTGTTCATCAGGGCTACGGTATGGTCAACCAGCGCCATATCATCCTTGCCCTTGAAAACCTCGGAAATGCCGCGATGCGCGAATATATCGCCGATTTTGCCCACCGCCAGCGTGCGGCCGCCGGCGGCAACTACACGGTCACAAATGGTGGGTTCAGGCGGGGCAATGGCATAATCATGCCGGTTGGGCGTGCGCTTGAAGCTCGCGGCATCCGCGCCCAGAAACGGCCGTGCAATCACCCTGCCCACCATCATCGGGTGGAATATTTCGGCGGCGATCTGGCAGATTTCCAGCAACCGCTCCAGCCCGAAGCTCTCCTCATGCGCGGCGATTTGAAACACGCTATCAGCCGATGTATAGCAAATCGGCTTGCCGCTCTGCATATGCGCTTCGCCAAGCTCTCTGATGATGGTGGTGCCGGAGGCGTGGCAATCTCCCAAAATGCCGGGCAGCTTGGCGCGCGCGATAAATTCGGCCAGCTTATCCGGCGGGAAACTCGGCCTGGTGTCGGGAAAATAGTGCCAGTCAAACGGCACCGGCACCCCCGCCAACTCCCAATGGCCGGTGGGGGTATCTTTGCCCTTTGAAACCTCGTTGGCCACAGCGAATAGCCCCCTGCCGCCTGAAAGCCCGGCGGGCAGCGTGCCGCTGGCCGCAAGCGCGGCACCGCCAAAGCCAAGGGCATCGAGGTTGGGCAAATGCAGTGGCCCGCTGCGGCCCTCATTGGCCCGCCCCGCCGCGCATTCGGCCGCTATATGGCCAAGCGTATTGGCCCCCTCATCGCCATATTTGGCAGCATCGAGCGCGCCGCCAATGCCGACAGAATCCATGATCAGCAAAAATGCCCGTGCCATCTATGCAATCCTTTCGATGATCAACGGTGCTTCCTCCGGCACCCTGTCCGAAATTTTGTAAGCCGCGATCAGCCGCCGCTTCGCTTCCGCCAGCGTGGCTTCATCACGTGCGTGCACGCGGGCTATCGGCTGCTCGGCGTCCACATGCTGGCCGATACCCGCCAGCCAATCCAGCCCTACGCTATGGTCAATCGGGTCGCTCGACCTAGTGCGCCCGCCGCCAAGCGCCACCACAGCCATGCCCACCGCGCGGGTATCAATCGCGTTGATAAAACCCGCATCGGGCGCATAGATCTCCTCTACCAACGCGGCTTTGGCAAGGTAGCTTTCGGGTTTATCAACAAAATCAACCGGCCCGCCAAGGGCGGCCACCATCCGGCCAAAGCGCTCGGCGGCTTTGCCGGATTGAAAGGCGTCCAGCATCATTTCCGCGCCCGCTTCCACGCTCGCCGCCAGCTTGGCACTGGCCAAAAGCTCGGCCCCGAGCGCCATCGTCACATCCCACAAGCGGCTATCAATCTCGCGGCCGGTTAAAAAATCCACCGCGTTTTGCATTTCAAGCGCATTGCCAGCGGCGCGCGCCAAAGGCTCGTTCATATCGGTGATCAGGGCGCTGGTGCGGCACCCGGCATCATTGGCCACCCGCACCAGGCTTTCCGCCAGTTCGCGGGCTTTGGGCACGCTATCCATAAACGCGCCCGAGCCGCATTTTACATCGAGCACCAGCCCTTCCAGCCCCGCCGCCAGTTTTTTCGAGAGAATAGACGCGGTGATCAGGTCAACCGATTCAACGGTCGCCGTCACATCCCGAATGCCGTAAAGGCGCTTGTCAGCGGGTGCCACCTCACCGGTTTGGCCGATAATCGCGCAGCCAATCTCGGCGGTAACCCGGCGCAAGGTGTCAATATCCGGCTGGGTGTTATAGCCCGGAATGGAGTCAAACTTATCAAGCGTGCCGCCGGTATGGCCAAGGCCGCGCCCCGAAATCATCGGCACATAAGCCCCGCACACGGCCAGCGCCGGGGCCAGCATCAGCGATACATTATCGCCCACGCCACCGGTTGAATGCTTGTCGAGCACCGGGCCCGGCAGATCCCAGCTCAGCACATCGCCGCTGTCACGCATCGCCTCGGTTAGCGCCACCCGCTCCGGCAGGGTCATTTTTTGAAAGTAAACCGCCATGGCAAAGGCCGCCGCCTGCTCGCCCGAAACCGACCCATCAGGAAGGCCGCCAATAAAAAAATTGATCTCCTCGCGGCCAAGCGCGCGCCCGTCGCGCTTGGCGGCAATAATCTCTTGCGCCAGCATCAGCTGTTTTCCGCCATATGCGCGGGCGTGAAGGAGCCGGGGAGCAACGCGCCCAGCGTGGTGCGGCCGACTTCCGCTTCGGTATTGGCCAGAATGACCACGGTTTCGGCGGTGCCGAACTCGGCGATTTTCTGGCGGCAACCGCCGCACGGGGTCACCGGCAATACGCTATCGGCCATTACAAGTATTTCAAGCACAGCATCAGCGCCGGCTGCCACCATCGCGGCAATTGCCCCGGCCTCGGCGCATGTGCCTTCGGGGTAGGCGACATTCTCGACATTGCACCCGGAAAAAATATCCCCCGATCTGGTGCGCAGGGCCGCGCCTACCTTGAAGTTTGAATAGGGGGCATGGGCATTTTCGCGCACCCGCCGCGCTTCATTAAACAAAGACATGGATTCACCTGTATTTCTAAAATATTTGATCATACAGTCAATTTCGCCACCGGCGCAACCCTGCGCGCGGCACACCGGTGCAGGGTGATAGCGGGCAAAGCCTAGCCGGGGTTTTTGCCCCAGTTTTCGCGCTTGCGATAAAGCGTCGAGGGTGACACATCAAGCATCCGCGCCGCTTCCGGCACCGAGCCATTGCATTCAGAAATTGTGGCCTCCACAAAGCGGCGCTCAAACTGGGCCAGCGTTTGCCCGACAAACCGCCCCATGATATCTGCTTCGGCAGCCGGGGCCTCCAGCGCGATTTCCGGTTGGTTCGGGGCTTGTTCATCGGAGGTTTTCAGGTCGTCCGGCAGCATTTCGGGTAGCACATTCGCCCCGTCATGCAACACCACGATGTTTCGCAAAACATTGAGCAGTTGCCGCACATTGCCGGGCCAGGCATAGCCGCTGAATATCCGCCTTACCTCGGGTGAAATACGCTCAAAGGCGCGGCCCTCTTCATCGGCATAGCGGCGCAAAATGGTGTCGGCGATAAGCGAAATATCTTCGCCGCGCTCCCGCAGTGCCGGCATATGGATCGGCACCACATGCAGCCGGTAATAGAGATCTTCGCGAAAGCGCCCGGCGCGCACTTCTTCCAGCGGGTCTCTGTTGGTGGCGCAGAGTATGCGCGCATCGACCGATTTGGCGGCCACCGCCCCGACCGGCTGAATTTTGGAGGTTTCGAGAAAACGTAGCAATTTGGTTTGCAGGTTGAGGTCCATCTCGCAGATTTCGTCCAGAAACAGGGTGCCGCCACAGGCTGCCTCCGCCGCGCCGATTTTAGTGGCGATTGCGCCGGTAAAAGAGCCGCGCAAATGGCCAAATACCTCGGATTCCAGCAGGTCTGACGGGATGGCCCCGCAATTGAGCGGCACAAATGGCCCGTTGGCGCGGGTTGAGTTGGCATGAATGGCCTTGGCCGCCACTTCCTTGCCGGTGCCGCTTTCACCGGTGATAAACACCGTGGCCGAACTGCGGCCAATATTGGTGATCATCTGGTAAACCTTCTGCATTTGCGCAGAGTTTCCGATGAATCCGTAATATGCCGCGTGGTTTTCAGCGGGCATAGGCGCGGGTTTTGGATGCCCCTCGCCAATCACTTTTTGCGCATTGCTCACCGCGCTCAGCAACCGCTTTTCGTCAAATGGTTTAACGAGGAAATCAAATGCGCCTTTGCGCATGGCTTCAATAGCGCGGTTGATAGAGCCGTTGGCGGTAATAACAATCACCTTGGAGCCGGCTTTCAACAGGTCACCCATCAGTTCCAGCCCGTCGCCGTCCGGCAGGGTCAGATCAAGCAACACAAGGCCAAAGCGCCGCCGGTTCATCGCTTCACGCGCCGCCAGAATCGACGCGGAAGACTCCACCTCGAATCCGGCTTTTTCCAGCACCGACCGATAAACCATCGCCAATGACGATGTGTCTTCAACAAGCAGCAAGGGCATATTCATGTTAACGTCTTATCAACTCTCGAGTTCACCATCAACAAAGCGCAGCACCTGGGAAATGCCTGATTTGCAGCGCTCTGAATCAGGGAGTATACGCGCCCAGTCTTCGGTTTTCGCTGTGGCATTTAGCTGCTCCGCAATGTGTTGCAGGTTCACCGCCCCTATTGCCCCGGCGACCGAGATCAGAATATGGGTATTGGCGCGAATGAGCGCTACATCTCTTTCAGAGGCGCCTTTTGCCACCCCCTCCAGCACATTGCCAAGGTCACTTCGCACCTTGCCGAGCAGTTCGAGCATGGAATCATGGCCGATAATCTCTTTCAGTCCGTCATAAATATCCATCTGGATATCGGCATCGGGGTTGAGCTCGGGGGGGGCGGCCGCTTCCACCTCTCTCTCACCGGTGAAAATCAAAATCGCGTTGCCAAATGCGGCCAGATCGGTCAGCGGTTTGGCAATAATCCCCTCGGCACCGGCTTTGGTAATGCGCTCGCGGTGTTCGGGCAGCACATAGGCGGTGAGGGCCAGCAGGGTCATATCGGCTTTTTCGTCCGGGCGGGCCCGAATTTCGCGCATTACCTCAAGCCCCGATTTTCGCGGCATTTCAATATCGATCAACCCGAGATTATACGTGCCCTTTTCCAAAAGCGCGAGCGCCTCCACCCCGTCGGCAGCGGTATCAACCTGTGCACGCATGCGTTTTAGCATCTGGGTCGCCACCAACTGGTTGGTCGGGTTATCTTCGGCCAGCAATATTTTCAGATGCGAAAGATCAGGCAGGCCGGCTTTGGGCTTTTTTGCCACCACGGGTGTGGCGGCCGAGACCAGCAGATCTTCGGGAAAAACCACCGACACCCGCGCCCCGCCCGAGGGCCGGTTTTCTGCGGTGATACTGCCACCGGCCCGCTCTACCAGACTGCGCCCGATATACAGCCCATAGCCCGACCCCTGAGTGTTGCTGGTTTTTGGCCGACCATGCAGGCTAAACAGCGTGGCTCTGGCTTCATCGCTAAAACCGGGCCCGTCATCCACCACCTCAATCAGCAAGGCACCGCTATTTACCCGTGCAAGCCGCACCTCCAGCGCGCCACTGGTGGTAAATTTGAGCGCATTTCCGATGATATTGTTGAAAATGCGCAAAAAATCAATTTGTGGCAGCCGCAAAGCGCCCGGCATGATGCCCTTCGTCTCCAAAGCGAAGCGCAGGCCTTTTTGGGCGGTTTCAACCTTCCACATCGCTTGCAGATGTGCGAGCGCAGGGGCCAGTTCGGTGAGCTGAACCTGCTCGGGTGCCGAAACGGTCTCGCCAAGCAGATCATTAATATATAGCGCCGCGGTTTTTATTTGTATCAGGTGGGCGGCGTTTTCGCCTTCCAGCCCGGCCAGTTCCAGCATCTGGCTGGCACCGAGCACCCGGCTGAGCGCTGAGCGGATATCATGGGACAACAATGCCGACACGGTATCGTCGGGCATTGGCTCGTCGCTTGGTTTGGGTTTAGCTTGGGTCAAATTCTCGCCTCTACGAATCGGCAATTTGTGCCGTCGTCATCTTTAGGTTGCAGTATGTCGTATTTACCAAAAAAATGTTACCCAATTCTTACCCCAGCACCTCGGATAAGCGGGTTTTGATCAGGGCAGCTTCGAGCGGCACCTCCGCAACAAAGTCATAAAGCTCGGGCATTTCCGGCCGGCCGATGCCAAAAACCAGCGCTGAAGGGCATTTTTTTCGAATGGAGGCCAGCTTTTCAGTCTCGCCTGACATGCCGGTTTCCATCATTACCACCTCGGCGCATCCGGCACCTCCCGCTTCAAGGAAATCAACCGGCAGGTCCGAAATTGTGGATTTGCAGATCATTTCCATTGGCGAAGACTGCATATCCAGAAGCACTTTGAGCCGCCGCATTTCCATGGCCGCCACTGGCACATCGATTTCAAGTAAAATCTTGCCATCGTCGCGATTTCCCAGCCGGATCTCCCCCCCCATCCTCTCAACCAACGCCCGCGCCACCGAGGGGCCAAGCACTTCCGAGACAAAGCTTTCATTGCTTTCACCGCGATCGCCAAAAATAAGATCGGGAGACCAGCCGCCATCCAGATAATCAACAAGGATCCGGGCATTCAGATGGCCATCATTATAGCCCACCCGCAGGTCGATCTCGCGCGCACCGGCGGTTTCGAGAAAGTAGGTGATCATCAAAGCATAGGCGCGGCGCAGGCGCGTGGCATCGCCTTTCAGCATCACCGGCAGATTCTCAGCCTGTGTAACCGTGAGCCGCGCCTCGGCCTGATGCGCCACGGGGCCCAGCAGCTCGGGCAATGAAACGAGCAGCTCGCTGGTGAAAAACGGCTTGCTTTCCAGCGCCAGCCCGGCGTTTTCCAGTGCGGCAAAATCAAGTATATCGGTCAGCATAGCCAGCATACGGTTGGCCGACCTGTCGGCCTGATCCAGCAATGTTTTTTGCGCCGGGTCGGGCTCGCCATTGCGCGCCACGGCCAGCAGGCCCAAGACCCCGTTCATCGGGGTGCGCAATTCGTGGCTCATCATTGTCAGAAACCGGGATTTGGCAAGGCTGGCCTGTTTGAACCGCTCTGCCAGCACCATGTTTTCATGGGCCATTTTACGAAATAACTGGCCTTCCAGCACAAAATAGATCATGCCGCCGAGCACCAGAATGCCGGTTAATATGCTGGCATAAAGGGCGAAATTGGCACCTTGCCGCATTTGCGCCCGCACCTTGGCGGCATTTTCTTCCTCGCCAACAAATATCCGTCGGCTCAGATCGCTCAATTCGGCCGAATAGGGGTATATTGCCGAATGTATTTTGGCGAGCGTGGTGAAATCAAAGCTCGAAATACTGACAACATCGACCTCGAGTCGCTTGATTTCCTCGAAAAGCCGCCCGACCACATTTGTTTCACGATCATATTTCTGCAAACGCTCACCAACTTCGCCGCGCTGAAAAATCGCGATCCGGCTCCAGAGCACATCAAAACGCTGGTTGATATTGGCGCTGGAGCTGGAACGACCCGCTTGCGACACCCCGAGTGAATCCCGAAAGCGGGCCAGTTCACGTTCAAGCTGCGAGGCCGACCAGGCAATGTTTTCCTGGCTGGCCTGCTGCATGGCATTTAGATTGCGGTCAAAAATCACGAATCCGGTTGCGGCAATGCCGATGGCGACCGTGATGACACCACCGAATACAATTTTCGAGACTCGCCGCTTCCAGGCCACTTATTTTAGTTCCATCCGCACAAGTTGCCAGATCAGGCGCGCATTATAAACAGGGTCCTGCAATTCCTTGTTGTCGGACATCGGATAAACCACCCAAATCGGCCCCTTGTCCCGGCGGGAAAAGCGCACATCATTGGCAGATACCGCAAATACCACATCATAGGCATTGAAGTCTTCTACCGGCACTTCAACCGCATAATCATTCACGGCTGTCAGCACAACGCTGGTGCCACCGCCACCCATCAGCGCAACCAGATCACGCCCGAGCGGCCCCGAAAACCGGGTCATCCCGTCCACAAATTCGTTTTCGGTATTAATATCGGTCTGTGGCAGCGCCATCAGCTCTGCTTCGGTCAACGCCATCTCGATGCCGGTATTCGAGTTTACCAGAGTCAGCACGGTTTCCTGGGCGGCGGCCACACGCGGCAACCCCGCAATCAGGGCAAGGCCAAATATTAGCATTGGTTTAATCAGTCGGGTCATCAGCTTTTTCCTTTCAGAAGTCCCTCGGTCCTTATGCCAAAACCGATGCAAGTCCAATACCCAGGTGAACTACCGTGAAAATAGCTGATAAATTGCAAAATGCACAGCCTTGGCCGAAAATAAATTGCGTTTTGCATTTCAGCCATTTTTACTTTGCTTTTTGCAATTAACGGCCTGTTAATCCGGCGTATAAAATCTGTAAAGTAAAAGTTAACATATTGTTATTACTGTAATTTTATCAATGCCCACCGGCGCGGGGCCGCCGGTGCCGGTGGGGATGGATTTTGGGCATTAGCGGCTGGCAAAACCCATTTCGCGCAACGCCAGCGTGATTTCGTCGAGGATGGCCGGATCATCGATTGTGGCGGGCATTTTCCATGCCAAGCCATCGGCAATGCTGGCCATGGTGCCGCGCAGCACCTTGCCCGAGCGGGTTTTGGGCAGGCGTTCGACCACGCAAGCCAGCTTGAACGCCGCCACCGGCCCGATCTTTTCACGCACCAGTTTTACGCATTCGGCCACCACCTCGGCGCTATCCCTGTTGGCGCCCTCGTTCAGGCACACAAAGCCAAAGGCCGCCTGCCCTTTCAGCGCATCGGCCACCCCAATCACGGCGCATTCGGCCACATCCGGGTGCGAGGAAAGCACCTCCTCCATCGCCCCGGTCGAAAGCCGGTGGCCCGCCACATTGATCACATCATCGGTGCGCGCCATGATATAAAGATAGCCGTCTTCGTCGATCATGCCGGCATCGCCGGTTTCATAATAGCCGGGGAAGGTCTCCAGATAGGAAGAAAGATAGCGGTCATTGGCCTGCCACAACCCGCTAAGGGTGCCCGGTGGCAGCGGCAGTTTTATCGCGATTGCCCCCATTTCGCCCGCCGCAACCGCGTGGCCGTCATCGCCCAGAATTTGCACATCATAGCCCGGCATTGCCACGGTGGGCGAGCCCAGCTTCACCGGCAATTCTTCCAGCCCCAGCGGATTGGCGGCCACGGCATAGCCGGTTTCGGTTTGCCACCAGTGGTCTATTACCGGCACGCCCAGCTGTTGCTGCGCCCACACTATCGTGTCACTATCGGCGCGCTCGCCAGCCAAAAACAGGGCCCTGAGCTGGCTCATATCATATTTCTTGACAAACTCACCGGCGGAATCCACCCGCTTGATCGCCCTGAAGGCCGTGGGCGCTGTAAAAAAGCTGACCACATTATACTCGCTGATGACCCGCCAGAAAGTGCCGGCATCGGGCGTGCCCACCGGCTTGCCCTCAAACACAATCGTGGTGGCACCATATATCAGCGGCGCATAGCAAATATAGGAATGCCCGACCACCCAGCCCACATCGGATGCCGCCCAGAAAACCTCGCCCGGCGCGACGTTATAAATGTTTTTCATGGTCCAGTGCAGCGCCACCGCGTGGCCGCCATTGGGCCGCACAACCCCTTTGGGCTGCCCCGTGGTGCCGGAGGTGTAAAGAATATAAAGCGGGTCGGCACCGCCAACCGGGGTGCAGGGGGCTGGCTCGGCACCCTCTTTGAAGGCGTTCCACTCGAAATCCCGTGCGCCCAATTCAGCCGGAAGCTGCGCACGCTGCAAGATCACGCTAAAATCGGGCTTGTGGCCGGCAATGCTGATGGCCTCGTCCAACAGCGGCTTATAGGCCACCACCCGCCCCGGCTCGATGCCGCAGGAGGCGGCGATTACCGCTTTGGGGGTGGCGTCATCGATGCGCACCGCCAGCTCGTTGGCGGCAAAACCGCCAAACACCACCGAGTGCACCGCGCCAAGGCGTGCGCAGGCCAGCATGGCTTCGAGTGCTTCGGGCACCATCGGCATATAGATCAGCACCCGGTCACCCTTGCCAACACCTTTGCGGGCCAAGCCACCGGCCAAATTGGCCACGCGCTCGGTAAGCTCTGCATAGGAAATTTTGTTTTTGGCACCGGTGATCGGGCTGTCATAAATAATCGCGGTTTGGTCACCGCGCCCGGCTTTTACATGGCGGTCCAGCGCGTTGTAGCAGGTGTTCATCTCGCCATCAGTATACCACTGGTAAAACGGCGCATTGCTGTCATCCAGTGCTTTGCTTGGCTTTTTAACCCAGTCGATCGCCTCTGCGGCCTGCATCCAAAATGCTTCAGGGTCGTCTTTCCAGCCCTGATACGTTTCCCGATATCCCATGATATGACTCCCGAATTGGCGGCCGGTCAGGCCTTGGTGAACATGCACCCCTCGGAAGTTTTCACAGCCTCTTGGCGGGCCATTCAACCCTTCATAATTCGCGGGCACAGATTTGGCAATTGGAAATGAACCTTTGGTCAGTTAACCATAGGTCGCCACCGGCGTGCCTGCCAAAGCCGCAATATTCAGCAAGCCGCGCGCGGTGATCGAGGGGGTAACAATATGGGCCTTATTGCCCATACCCATCAGAATTGGCCCCACTTCCAGCCCGTTGGCCGAAATTTTTAAAATATTGCGCACCGCGCTTGCCGCGTCGGAATTGGCAAAAATCAGCACATTGGCCGCGCCTTCATAAACGGTATTGGGGAAGATCCGCCGCCGCAACGGCTCGCTGAGGGCGGCATCGGTGTGCATTTCGCCCTCATAGGTGAAATCAACGTCCATTTTATCAAGCATTGCCAGCGCCTCGCGCATCCGCAAGGCCGAGGCGGTGTCAAGGTTGCCAAATTGCGAGTGCGAGCAAAGTGCAATTTTGGGCTGCAGGCCAAAGCGGCAAACATGGCGCGCCGCGCCTATCACGCAATCCACGATCTGTTCGGCGCTCGGCTCGGCATGCACATGGGTATCGGCAATGAAAAGCGGGCCGTTTTCCAGAATCATCAGCGATAGCGCACCGCGCGGCTTTAGCGTATCGGTGCCCAGCACTTGCGCCACATAGTTCAGGTGCCACAAATATTGCCCGAAGGTGCCGCAGATCAGGCTATCGGCATCACCCCGTGCCACCATCACAGCCGCAATCGCCGTGGTATTGGTGCGCAAAATCGCCTTGGCCAGATCAGGCGTTACCCCCCGGCGCTGCAATATTTCGTGATAAGTGCTCCAATAGGCACGAAAGCGCGGGTCGTCTTGCGGGTTGACCAGTTCAAAATGCTCGCCCTGCCGGATGGGCAGGCCGTATTTTTCCAGCCGCTTGGCGATCACCTTTGGCCGCCCGATCAGGATCGGCTTATCGGTCATCTCTTCTGTCATTGCGTGTGCGGCGCGCAGCACCCGCTCGCTCTCGCCCTCGGCAAATACGATTTTGCGCACCGCATGGCGGGCGGTGTCAAACACCGGCCGCATGATCAGCGCCGAGCGGAACACCGAACCTTCCAGTTTTTTCTTGTAGGCGACAAGGTCATCAATTGGCCGGGTTGCCACACCGCTTTCCATTGCGGCCTTCACCACCGCCACCGAAACAATGGCCAGCAAGCGCGGGTCAAACGGTTTCGGAATCAGGTATTCCCGCCCGAAATTCAGGCTTTCGTCCTTATAAGCTGCCGCCGCTTCGGCGCTGGAACTGGCCCGCGCCAATGCGGCTATGCCTTCCACGCAAGCCACTTCCATTTCATCGTTGATGGTGGTGGCCCCCACATCGAGCGCCCCGCGAAAAATAAACGGAAAGCAAAGCACATTGTTGACCTGATTGGGAAAATCCGAGCGCCCGGTGGCAATAATCGCATCCGGTGCAACCGCGCGCACCGCATCGGGCATGATTTCCGGTGTCGGGTTGGCCAGCGCAAACACAATCGGCGCCTGCGCCATTTGGCTAACCATATCCTGGGTCAGCACCCCAGGCCCCGACAGGCCCAAAAACAGATCAGCGCCCTTGATCACCTGCGTCAGCGTGCGCAATTCGGTTTGCTGGGCAAATTCATCTTTTTGCGGCGAGGTTTCGGCCGTGCGGCCCTTGTAAACCAGCCCGTCAATATCGCAAAGCCACACATTTTCACGCTTGACCCCGAGCTTGAGCAGCATGTTGAGGCAGGCAATGCCCGCCGCGCCGCCACCGGTGCTCACCACCTTGATATCCTCGAATTTTTTGCCCGCCACATGCAGCGCATTCAGCGCCGCCGCCCCGACCACAATCGCGGTGCCGTGCTGGTCATCATGAAAAACCGGAATATTCATGCGCTCGCGGCACAGTTTTTCCACCACAAAGCACTCGGGGGCTTTAATGTCTTCAAGGTTTATCGCCCCGAAGGTCGGCTCCAGTGCGGTGATGATATCGGCCAGTTTTTCGGGGTCGCTCTCGTTCAGCTCGATATCAAAGCAATCAATATTGGCGAATTTTTTGAACAGAACCGCCTTGCCCTCCATGATCGGCTTGCTGGCCAGCGCACCGATATTGCCCAGCCCCAGCGCTGCCGAGCCATTGGTAACCACCCCCACAAGGTTGCCGCGCGCGGTAAAACGCGCCGCCGCTGCAGGGTTTTCTTTAATGACCATACAGGCCTCGGCCACACCCGGCGAGTAAGCCAGCGCCAGATCGCGGCCATTGGCCAGCGGTTTGGTGGCGCGCACTTCCAGCTTTCCGGGGCGGGGGAACTCGTGGTAGTTCAGCGCGGGCGTGTTGTGGGGCTGGTCTGTCATCGATATGGCCTTTGGACGAGAGCGGAAACGCCATTATGCCGCAGTTTTTGCCACAGTTAAACCGTTTTCCAAATATACCGGACAAGGCCGATAAAAACCCTTGTAAATGCCTGCAAAGCCCCCAAATCACTTATCACACCCACCCTTGTAAGAAAGTAATCACTCCTATGCTGCTGCGCGCCTTCGACCGTTTTTTCCGCCACGAAGCCGCGGGTGGTATTCTTTTGATGTTTTCGGCGGTGGCCGCCATGCTGGTGGCCAATTCCAGTTTTTCGGGTGCCTATAACGATTTTCTGTCGGCAAATTTCTCGATGCTGATAAACGGCGAGGGGCTGAGCAAGCCGCTTATTCTCTGGATAAATGACGGGCTGATGGCGGTGTTTTTCTTCCTGATCGGTATGGAGCTCAAACGCGAAGTGCTTGAGGGAAAGCTCAAAAAACCGCGCAATGTCATTTTGCCGGGCATGGCTGCTGTCGGCGGCATGCTGGTGCCGGCGCTCATTTATCTGGCCCTGAACTATAACGACCCCGAAACAATAAACGGATGGGCGATCCCCGCCGCCACCGATATCGCCTTTGCCCTTGGTGTGCTGGCGCTTCTGGGTAAAAATGCGCCGTCATCGCTCAAGGTTTTTCTGCTCACGCTCGCCATTCTTGATGACCTCGGTGCCATTTTGATCATCGCGTTTTTCTACACCTCCGAACTCAAGGTTGATTATCTGCTTTTTGCCTTGCTGCCGCTGGCGGGGCTGGCCTATCAAAACTGGCGCGGGGCGCACAGGGTTGCGCCTTCCATCCTGCTTGGTGCCATCCTTTGGGTGCTGGTGCTGAAATCGGGGGTTCATGCCACGCTGGCCGGGGTTATCACCGCGTTTTTCATCCCGATCACCGACAAATACGGAAAATCTCCGTTGCACGCGCTCGAACACGCGCTCACACCTTATGTGATGTTTTTGATCGTGCCGCTGTTTGCCTTTGCCAATGCCGGGGTTGATCTGAGCAATATCCGGGTGGCTGATCTTTTTGCCGCCGTGCCGCTTGGCATTTCCGGCGGGCTGGTATTTGGCAAAATGATCGGCGTGATGGGCATGACTTATTTGCTGGTCAAGCTCGGCGTGGCCCGCCTGCCGCAAGATGCCAATTGGGCCCATATTTTTGGCCTCTCGTTGCTGGCCGGCATCGGCTTTACCATGTCGCTGTTTATCGGCGGGCTCAGCTTTGACACGGCCGAAATGATGAATCTGGTGCGGCTCGGGGTGCTCTCGGGCTCGATCATCGCCGCCATTGCCGGCTTTGCGGTGCTTTATATGGCGCGCCCGAAACCGGCACTGGCCGAATAGCGCCGAAAGCAACGACCCGTGGCGCGCCATATCAGGCGCGCCAAAACCCCGCGGTAAACAACACAAAAACCGAAATCAGCTCAAGGCGCCCCAAAAGCATCGCCAATGTCAGCACCCATTTTGCCGCGTCCGACAGCCCTGCAAAATTACCCGCCGGGCCGATTTCCGGCCCCAGCCCCGGCCCGACATTGGCCAGCGCCGTTGCCGCCCCCGAAACCGAGGTGATAAAATCCAGCCCGAGCAGCGAAAGCGCCACTGCCAAAACCCCGAATGTCAGCAAAAACATTACAAAAAATGCCATGACCGAAGACATTACATCCTCATTCACCGCGCGCCCGTCATAACGCGGCGAAAACACCCCGTGCGGGCTGTGAATGCGCTTGATCTGCTGCTTGAGCGCCACGATCAGGATCTGGAAGCGAAAGATCTTGATCGAGCAGCAGGTGGAGCCGGCACAGCCCCCGATCAGCCCGGCGATGAAAAATATCATTACCGGAAAAGCCCCCCAAAGCTGGTAATCGGTGCTGGAATACCCGGTGCCGGAAAGCACCGATGTTACATTAAACAGCACTTCGCGAAAGGCTTCTTCGCTTTTCTCACCTTCGATATACATCCGGAAAAACGTGAGCAGCAACACCAGAAAAACCACGAGCTTCAGAAAGCCCCGCGTTTGCACATCACGCCAAAGCGGCACCGTGCTGCCATTCATCAGTTGAACATAGCGCACAAATGGCAGGCTGGCCAAAATCATGAAAAAGGCGGCAATATATTCGGGAGTGCCTGAAAACGCCCCGAAGGACGCGTCGGAATTGGCAAAGCCACCGGTGGAAACCGTGGTCATTGCGTGCACCAGAGAATCAAAAAAGCTCATGCCCGTAATTGCAAATGCCAAGGTAGCGGTAGCGGTCAACACAAGGTAGATAATAGCGATCGAATAGGCGATCTCCCCGGCGCGCGGCAATATTTTGCCAAGGGTTTCAAACCCCTCCGACCGGAAAAACTGCATCCCCCCTACTTTGAGGCTGGGCAAAAAGGCCATGGCCACCACAATAATCCCGATCCCGCCAAACCATTGCAACATGCCGCGCCACAAAAGCGTGCCCATTGGCAGGTTCTCGAGCTGGGTAAAAACGGTAGAGCCGGTTGTGGTCAGCCCCGACATTGCCTCGAAATAGGCGTCGGTAAAGCTGCTTTGCGGCGCGCCCAGCCAAAAGGGCAATGCCCCGGCAACAGGCAGCACCGCCCAGCTCATTACCGTCAGCAAAAATGCCTGCTGGATATTGAGACTGGCCGTGCGGGAATTGGCACTGGCCAGCGCCATGGTGCCCCCCATCAACAGGGTGAGCATTCCGGTCAGGGCAAATGTGCCACCACCGCCGGTTTCCCATATCATATCCACCCCCCACGGAATCACCATGGTTGCCCCCAGCCCCACCAGCAATAAACCGATCACATAGCCCACGGGCCGAACGTCAAACATTATCGGCCCCTAAGGATTTGGAAAGACATAGCACCCGCCTTCAGTGACAGGCCCGACCACAACGGATTTATCGGGCAACGGGTCCATCACCACGGGCTGAACGGCGGTTATTTTTTCCCGACAACGCGCGGCTTGCGCTTGGTCCGACATATCTCCGCCCAGGTAGATTTCGAGCCATAAATTGCCCTCATATCCGCCGTGGCAAGGCCCCGGTTGCTGGCTTTGGCCATCATTGCAGCTATCTTCCACCACCGCATATTTACGCAGATACGGCAAATAAAAAAGAGTGCCGGCAGGGATATCCAGCCTGTCTTGCCCGGCCACTTTCATATGGCCGACCGCCAGCGTAACAGGGTTGGAATAGGTGCCCATACCGCCCGCATAATCTTGCCGCAAGCGATGCGAAATCTCGACTCTGCCGGGCGGGGCATTGTCCCAATAGCTATAGCCTGTCACATAGGCCTGCAACGTTCGCGGCTGCCCGGTCGGCACCGGCCATACCGACGATTCAGCCAGCGCGGCTCCCGTCAGGGCAGCCAAAAGAAACAAGGCGACAAATTTCTTCAAAAGCAAACTCCGCTACTGCCGGAGTTGCAGCATATGCGCATTTTCCGACGGGTTCAACAAATTGCGTCGGGGGCAACTCTGGGCTGCTTGCCAAACAACACCCGCAGGTTTCGCTTTATAAGATTCTTCCAGATCAATCGAGGCAGGCCGTCAAAAAAATCCGCTGCCGCCCCCGGCCCCGCTGATTTGAGGGTGCGCAACACCAGAGCTGGCGGCGCGGGCACAAACATCCCCATACCAGTGGCCGGCTTTCCGGCCTTCAACGCCCGCAGCGCCTTGCCGGTGGCACCAGGGTTGTTCCAGTCAGCCATATAGACAATGCAGCCGTTGCGATTGATGATAAAAACCGAATTCGGATATTGGCCATAGGCCATATGTGCGTTGCCACCAAGCGTGTCGAGCCAAATCTCCCGCTCCTCGCCATCTTCCCTCTGCAGGGCTTCGGCATTTTGCCGTTTGTCCGCTTCGGTCCGGTGGCCGGGCCGAAGCGTGCCCGGATGCGCCTCCCGCACATAAAGAATGGCAAATTTTACATCGGGATGCGCCGCCACCAAAGCAGCCATGCCTTTACGCCGCCCCTGAAACAGCGGGCAGGTGATGCTACCGGTTTCCAGCACCAGAAAATCACTGGCAAAATCATTGGCAAAGTCCAGCAAGCGCACCGACGCGCCGCCCAGCGTTTTCAGGATAGCATCAGGCGCTTTTTGCCCGATTTCAGGGCCCTGAAAGCTTTCAAGGTCGTATTGCGACGGGTCGAATTTCGTATAATTGTAATTTGACATTATGTGGGCTTCGCTTCCCTGCTTACTATGGCGCTTACCGCAAACTGGCGAAATTATAGCACAGGAGCGCATAAAAATACCACCGAGGCGCAGTCGAGGCCGCCGCCGCCGGCAGCCGGTTTTCAGCTATGCTGAAAACGTGCTTTGGCCGACGGGGGCTTTAGCCTCCGTGAGGCCAAGGCAAGCCCGATATCTGCACCTTGGCTCAGGCCTTGGAATGGTTGACAATATCCATGAATTCCCGCGCTTTTTCAGGGTCATCCTTGAACACACCCAGCATCTTTTTGGTCACCATGTTTACACCGGGCTTGTGCACACCGCGGGTGGACATACAATGATGCTCGCCCTCGATCATCACGGCAACGCCCTGGGGTTTCAGCACCTCAAACAATGTATTGGCGATTTGGGCGTTCATTTTTTCCTGCACCTGCAAGCGCTTGGCATAGGTGTCTACCACCCGCGCCAGTTTTGAAATACCGACCACGCGTCTGGTCGGGATATAGGCCACATGCGCCACCCCGATGATCGGGGCCATATGGTGCTCGCAATAGCTTTCAAAGCGGATGTTGCACAGCGCCACAATCTCGTCATAGCCGTCAACCTCGTCAAAGGTGCGTTGCAGCATTTTGGCCGGGTCTTCGCCATAGCCCCTAAACCATTGTCCATAGGCTTTGGTCACGCGCGCAGGGGTGTCGAGCAGGCCTTCGCGCCCGGGGTCATCCCCTGCCCAGCGCAACAGCGTGCGCACGGCGGCTTCGGCTTCTTCGCGGGTAGGTTTAGGCGCGGCCAAGGGGGCTGCGTCATTCAAATCAGCACTCGGATTTATAAGGTTCATCTTCAACTCCCGCAAAAAACCGGCGGCCCAAAACCCGCACGCTTTCGCCTTTTTTCACTGACATCGCCTAACAGGGTCTTATCAATAGGTTACTAAAATATGAACAAGCGGGAATATTTGCAAGGCTAGGCCTTTTTTAGCGCCTGCAGTATATCTGCCTGCAAATCGCCGGCATCCTCCAGCCCGACAGACAGCCGCACCAGCCCTTCACCAATGCCAAGCTCGGCAAGCTGTGCCTCGGTCAGCCGCTGGTGGGTGGTGGTGGCCGGGTGGGTGATAATGCTTTTGGCATCGCCCAGATTATTGGAAATCAGTACAATTTTCAGGGCATTGATAAAGCGAAACGCCGCCGCTTTGCCCCCCGCAATATCGAGCGAAATCACCGTGCCGCCTGCTTCCATCTGGCTTTTTACCAGCGCATGCTGGGCGTGGCTTTCAAGCCCGGGAAAAATCACCCGCAACAGTTTATCATTGTTTTCCAAATATTTGGCCAGCTTCAGCGCGGAATCAGCCTGCGCGCGCACCCGCAAATCAAGCGTTTCCAAACCCTTTAGCATCACCCAGGCGTTAAACGGGCTGAGCGCCCCACCGGTATGTTTGAGATAGGTTTCAAGCGGCCCGCGAATAAACGCTTTTTCTCCCAATACCACGCCGCCAAGGCAGCGGCCCTGCCCATCAATATGTTTGGTGGCAGAATAAATAACCACATCGGCACCAAGGCCAAGCGCGCGCTGGAATATCGGCGTGGCGAACACGTTATCCACCACCACTTTCGCCCCAGACTTGTGCGCAATGGCCGCAACCCCGGCGATATCAACCACGGTAAGGGTCGGGTTCGAGAGGGTTTCAAAAAAGCAAACCTTGGTATTGGGCCGCATTGCTGCTTCCCAGGCCGCAAGGTCGGTGCCATCCACAAATGTTACCTCGACCCCGTATTTTGGCAGCAGGGTTTCTACAATAAACAGGCAGGAGCCAAAAAGTGCCTTGGCGGCCACAATATGATCTCCGGCTTCCAGTAGCGCAAACAAAGCACCATTGACCGCGGCCATGCCCGAGGCGGTGGCAAAAGCGGCCTCGGCCCCTTCCAGCGTTGCAATCCGGTCTTCAAACATCGCCACCGTCGGGTTGCCATATCGGGCATAAATAAACTCGTCATCGCCCAGCGCCTCAAAACGGGCCTGCGCGGCTTCGGCATCGGGGTAAACAAACCCCTGTGTCAAATAAATCGCCTCGCTCAATTCGCCATACTGGCTGCGGCGCGTGCCTTCATGCACCAGCTTGGTGCGGGTTTTCCAATTATCCATATCATTTTCCGGAAGTTCCGGCCCCCTGATAAAAACCTGATCGGGCTTTTTCGGGCCACGACCTCTTTAGCGGAATTTTTAGAGTGGCCCGCAATCCGGTTCGACAAAGCACCACTTGCATGCTGATTAGCGAAGTTTATGATGCCCGTCAATTGAGATATATTCAAAAATACAGAATTCGCGGCCCTGCAAGACATAAAAACAAAGGATAATTCCTGTGGCAATCGACCTCTATTACGCCCCCACCCCCAATGGCTGGAAAATCCCCATCGCGCTGGAAGAAATGGGGCTGGCCTATAATCTGATCCATGTTGATATCGGCAAGGGCGAGCAGTTTACCGACTGGTTTCAAGCCATTTCTCCCAACGGCAAAATCCCCGCCATCACCGACCCGGATGGCCCCGACGGCGCGCCGGTCACGATTTTTGAAAGCGGGGCCATTTTACAGTATCTTGCCCGTAAAACCGGCCAGCTTTATGGCAGATCGGCGCGCGCGCGTATCGAGATTGACCAATGGCTGTTTTGGCAGGTTGGCGGGGTTGGGCCGATAGCAGGGCAAGCCCACCACTTTCTGGTTTACGCGCCCAAAATGAACCCCCCGCATGATATCCCCTACGCCAAAGACCGCTACCGCACCGAGCTTGCGCGCCTGTATAAAGTGCTCGACACAAGGCTTGAAGACAGAGATTACGTGGCCGGCGATTATTCAATTGCCGATATCGCGCTGTGGGGCTGGGCCTCGCTATGGGAGCGCCAACAGCAAGATATCACCCTGTTGCCCAACATGGAAGCATGGCTCGCCCGGGTTGCGGCCCGCCCGGCGGTGCAAACAGGGCGCGCCCTGCTGGCGGATCGCCGCCCCGCAGACACCCGGGAAAATGTGCAGGGCTCGTCGATGTTCATAAACCCAGCCTGATCACCCTTGGCCGGGCGCTAAAAAACAAGCCTTGGGCCAGCCAGAAAATGGCGGCCCCAAAGCGCGCCAAACCTGACGGGCAAGCGCGCCACCGCCGTTTTTCATCCCGTTGCCGGGCCGGTGATTGCCGCTATTCTGGCAAAGCCAGCACCATTTGCACGGCCTGCGCCGCCTCTGCGCCCTTTTTCCTGAAATGCTCCTGAAAATAGGCGTGGTGTTCGTCATGGGAATGGAAGTGGTGCGGGGTTAGCGAGACACTGAGCATCGGCACACCGGTTTCAAGCTGGGCCTGCATCAGGCCGTTGACCACCGCTGCCGCCACAAAATCATGCCGGTAAATGCCACCATCCACCACCAGCGCCGCCACCACCACCGCGTCATAGCCCTTTTGAGCCAGCCGTTTGGCCAAAAGTGGCGCTTCGAATGCGCCGGGCACATTAAAGGTTTCCACCGCCCACATATGGCCATCGGCCAATAGCTGGTCGGTAAAGCCTTCATAGGCCTTGTCCACAATATCCGCGTGCCAGCGGGCTTTGATAAACGCGATTTTCGGGGTTTGTGCCATGGGTCACTCCTTTTTATCCAGCACCAAACCCAGAGCAAAAGAGCACCCACAGGCACCCATTCTCTTGCATCCGGACTTTAACCGTCGGCTCCGGAATTCCACCGGAATCTGCTTGTCACCCCTTTTTTGTCGCGCATCTTGGTTCGAAAACCGGTTCCCGCTATTCGGGATGCGCTTGAGGCCGCTCGCGGGCTATAACCGCCGGTGGGGAATTTCGCCCCGCCCTGAGAATGCCGGATGATTCCGGCAGGGCAATAATGGCGGCTTGCCCGACGGCTCGCAAGCGGCGAATTGCCCCGCCGCCACCAAAGCCCGGCCTTCCCCTTGGCGGCATCCTGTTATATGAACACCAAAACAGTGGAGCCGGCCCGATGCCCAAAACCCTCACCATCACCCGCCCCGATGACTGGCACCTGCACCTGCGAGACGGGGCCATGCTGCGGGGCGTATTGCCCGAAACCGCACGCGATTTTGGCCGCGCCATTATTATGCCCAACCTTGTGCCGCCCGTGCTGCGCGGGGCTGATGCCGCCGCCTACCGTGCGCGCATTCTGGCGGCCCTGCCCGAGGGCGCGGCTTTTACCCCGCTGATGACCCTATATCTGACCGAGGCCACCGAGCCCGATGATGTGGCCGCCGCCGCGCAATCGGGGCTGGTCTCGGCGGTCAAGCTTTATCCGGCCGGGGCGACCACCAATTCGGATTCGGGCGTCAAAAACATCGAGCGGGTGATGCCGGTGCTGGAACGCATGGCCGAAATCGGCCTGCCGCTTTGTGTGCACGGGGAGGTGACGGACCCGGGCGTCGATATATTTGACCGTGAGGCGGTGTTTATCGAGCGGGTGCTGGCCCCTTTGCGCACCCGCCTGCCGGAATTGCGCGTGGTGATGGAGCATGTGACCACCAAAGACGGGGTGGATTATGTAAAATCGGGCGAAAATATCGCGGCAACAATCACCACCCATCACCTGATTATCAACCGCAACCACCTGTTGGTAGGCGGAATCAGGCCGCATTATTATTGCCTGCCGGTCGCCAAGCGCGAGGCGCACCGGCTGGCTTTGGTGGAGGCAGCGACCTCGGGCCATACACAGTTTTTTCTGGGCACGGATTCAGCCCCGCACACTGACCCGAACAAGGAAAGCGCCTGCGGCTGTGCCGGGGTTTTTAGCGCCACCAACACCATGGCCTGCCTTGCGCATGTGTTTGAAAACGCGGGCGCGCTTGACAAGCTCGAAGCCTTTGCCGCGCTCAATGGCCCCGGATTTTATGGCCTGCCGCCGAATGCGGAAAAACTAACGCTGGAAAAGCAAAACGCCCCGGTCACCTTTCCCGGAAAAATTATCACCAATGCTGGCCCCGTCACCCTGTTTGACCCCGGCTTCCCGCTATATTGGAGAACAAGATGACCGCCCTTATCGACCGCGCCGAAATGGCCCGCCTTACCGCTCGTATGCTCCTGGAAATCAAGGCGGTGAATTTCGAGGTGGAAAACCCCTATAAGCTCGCCTCGGGGCTGGTTTCCCCCAGTTATATCGATTGCCGCGAGCTCATTTCCTACCCTGCCATTCGCTCGACCCTGATCGATTTTATGATCGCCACCGTGCGCCGCGATGCCGGATTTGAGGCGTTTGACTCGGTGGCGGGCGGTGAAACCGGCGGCATTCCCTATGGTGCCTGGATGGCCGATCGCATGGGATTGCCCATGCAATATGTGCGCAAAAAGCCCAAGGGCTATGGCAAGGGCGCGCAAGTGGAAGGGGTGCTGCACAAAGGCCAGCGGGTGCTGCTGGCCGAGGATATGACCACCGATGGCGGCTCGAAAATCAGGTTTGTCGAGGCCATCCGGCAGGCGGGCGGTGTTTGCCACCATACGGCGCTGGTGTTTTTCTATGATATCTTCCCCAACACCCGTGAAAACCTCGCCGAACACGGCATCAGCCTCCACTACCTCGCCACATGGCACGATGTGCTGGCCGAGGCCAAACGCGGCAATTATTTTGACAGCAAAACACTGGACGAGGTGGAAAAGTTCTTCGCCAACCCGCTGGGCTGGTCGCTGGCGCACGGGGGCGTCGGCGAGGTTTCAAGGTAATTATACATCGGGAAACAAGGCGCGGCACTGCCTGAAGTGGTCCTGCTTTTTAGGACAGGTTTGCGGCTTGGCTAAGATATATCTGGTTTCTGTTCATGCCGCTTTTCGTGTTTGTTGTTCCGTGAAGTATGTACTGTCAGGCGTTCGTTTATCAAGCGC
>Ga0316205_10000553_pt1 | contig 67112 bp, 61 predicted proteins | sample 3monthpyrite_MG_FD_204941 | JGI IMG/M metagenome (GOLD analysis project Ga0316205, IMG submission 204941) | Microbial mat bacterial communities from mineral coupon in-situ incubated in ocean water Damariscotta River, Maine, United States -... | ecosystem: Environmental > Aquatic > Marine >...
ATTTTTAAATTTAGGATGGAAGTTGGAAAGATCGAGTTTGTTGTCGATCAGAAAATGGATCGCGTACTCAAAAGTACCGGGTTGCAGTTGCTCTTCGAAATTGATCACTAACATCGTGTCTTGTTTGAATCGAGCCATGATCATCTCCATTTCTTGATGGCTCTATTATACTATTTTTGAAGTTTCGATTTGCTCTCAATTTGAGATCTTTTTGACTTTTTCTACAGCCTCAACGCCGAGCTAAACGGCCAAGCTGGCTGTTTAGCTTGGTCCGAGTGTGCGCTGCTTTATGCGCACACGATTTAAGCGACTTGTTATGCGCTTTCACTAAATACATTTCTGTCATTAAAATACCAGTAAACATCATTGTCTGGTATTAAGTGCCAAAAGTCATCAAATTTTGATTCCCAGTCATTCGGAGCATAATCTTGAAACTGTCCACTTGGCTCCGGGAACAGGTTAATTATTTCTTTAGTATCAATGTTGACATAAATTGAAGGACGCAACTCTAGTACACTTTCATTTTCTTTTAGTGGTGGATATATTCCAATTAATTCATTTAATTCCTTATTTGTTACCTTATAAGGAGCTATTTCTTCTAAGAGTAATTTTGAATCGCCAGAGGATATTTTATTTGTGAATTCAATATTTTCATTATTTGGCTCGACCCCGAAAGCCTTTGCGAAATTTACCTGATTAAGAAACCATATTTCTTTTTCTGTTACATACCAAGTACCGATACCATTTTGTATGACGTAGGCAATGATATTTTGTGAATATTCAGGATATAGTTTCATGATTATTTACGCATAACGTCAGATTGTTTGTTCACAGGGACAAGGAAAGACTTTGTTAAAAAAGGTAAATCTTTCAGAACATTCAAAACTATTTTAAAAAATCGCTAAGTCCCTGTGATACAAACCAATCTTTGGTTATGTTTGTTTTCGTTTTAAAATTGAGAAACCTTGGAAATAACCTCTACTTTCCCACTTGGAAGGTTTGACCATGTAATTACTAACAGCACGTGACCAAACTAAATTCAGCTCATCTATATTACCCAGTGTGACAGTAAAATTAAAGGCTTCAACCCACCCTTTGTCTGATGCGTAGGCATATATTATTGCATGTGTTTTGTATCGAATTATTTTAAAATCATATCCAGAGTCGTACCATTCTTTACTATCTTTAAACTCGATAAGCACTTTGTCATCATGAATAAGAATTGTGAGTTCTTTAGTAAAGGGTTGTTTAGGATAATCTCCTTGTAACTCCAAGCTTGAGATTTTACCTACCCACTCACCATTCAGTTGACTCATGTAGCTTTCAAGCTGGACTCTGAGTTCCTCAAATTCTTTTTCTTTATTTACTTCCGTTGTATTGGCTGTACATGAAAAAAACAATAATAGTAAAAATAAATATTTCAACTTTCATCCTTGTGAAACATAACGCCTAGTTCATAAATTCAGGCGCTTTTGCCTGAATATTTTGCAACGTATGGTTAGCTTTGCTAGTCATACTCATAAGGTACTGCACCCTTCTTATAGCTGTCTATTAAATAAGATAAAAAAGGCGAATCTATTTGATTGATAATAGCCTTCTCGATCAACTCAATGTCCTCGATAATATAAGAACATATCTCATGACCACCTGTAGCTTGAGATAGTTTCACGAAACGCTCTTCGCCCTCGAAGTTAAGCTCTACAGGTTCTACTTTTTCTGCTAAATCTAACCAATGCTTTTCAAATTTAGAAGAATCCCTTTTATCAAGAATTGAATCGAGGTCTTCGTCAGAAAAGCTTCTCAACTTATATTGTAAAGTATCTACTTTCATTGTCTTCTATTAAGCTAACAGCTGATTGAATGCAGTAAATCTCATTAATGTTCAAACGAGCGTTTAACTGAATTCATATTTTTTTATAGTTATCAGATACTTACCTATATTCGACGCCAAGTCAACTGCGGATTTAATAAGATTTACTGCAATTAAATACAAATGCCTTTTTATTCCTCTTTAAAATCAATTACTTAAAATTGCAAAGCGTCTCAATTACAAACCTTCCGGCAAACCTAAATCTTGCTGCTCATAATCACAAACGCCCTCAGGAAAAATCTGCATTAATCTAAGTTGTTGCTCCGATGAAGGTTTCCATTGACCATAATCTCCATCATCGATTGCTTGAGTCACCTTTTTTAATGCACACTTAAATATACTACCCTTAAATGACCCTCCGGCAACGATCCGCGAAGTACTATATACTGGAAATTGTGCAGCACACTCACCCGTTTGTTGTTGTGAATTCAAAATTCCATTCCAAACATCATCGCCAGCGGCTATCTCTTTTCCACTGCTATCAAAACAGCGATCGGTTGCGTTTTTCGGTTTATTTCCAGCAACGCCTCGCTCAGGATTAGCTCGGATTTGAGTCATCCATTCATCAATCACTGCAAATGCTTCGGGTGTTTGATCAAAGAGTCCTGCTGGATCGGCCGCTGTAAACCAGATTAATTGATTGTCAGAATGTCCTTGAAAATCTCGTATCCGCTGGCGAGCAGCAAAAGATTGATGCGAATTATGCATATCCAAAAAATCTTCAAGGTAATGACGCCAGTCTATTGTTGGAATTTCCATATCTCCTCGGAACACCAGCCCAGACTCATAAGCAGCTCGCATGGCATTCAGGTTGCCCTCTGCCCGAACTGCTGGGGTCACTCCTAAATCAGGGCTTATTTGTTGATTACGGACGCTCCATAAATCAAGGTCGTTGAAGTCTATCTCTCCCGGTGGGAAAAATGGAGAACCTTCCTGTACCATCTCTTCGCTCGGTTTCCAGCCACCGATATTCGCATTTAAATTGAGAAATTCTTGTGGCGTAATCTTACCCTCAGCGACTGAAGATAAACCATATTGCACACCGATGTTGTCCCACAACCTATTCGCAAAACCATTGTAGTCAGTACCATAAATATTGACTAGGTCCCCCGCATGAGTCCATTCAATTGCTGCCACGTCGGTCTGAGGAACTATCAACTCTTGCCCAGGAGCATATCCATAATGCGGATTGAAAACAAGTGGAGACAATCCTCGCCAACCACTAACACATTCACTACTGCCATTGGATTGTGTATATGGATTAAATATTACATCGCTGGCATTCATACCTTCTAATAATGTTCTATTAGACCAGGTTCTCCATCGCGGATTAGCACTGTCAGTCACATCCATAAAAAATTCTAGTAATTCGCAATCCCCTACATGAACTACCTGAGTGATCATGTCGGGGTAAGAGTATTGAGGAATTGCCGCATCAATAAGACCTTTATGATTTTGCCCATAAACATATTGTTGGATACCACCGCCCGATCCGCCAACGCCTACGGTATAAATAGGCGTATCATAAAGTTCGACAAATCTTTCTTTTACCATGAGGGCCGTTTCACCACCTAATTCCAAGTTGTAATGAGTACCTGTTTTTGTACCGGTTGAATAAGCAACAGCGTAACCTAGAGACAAACCATCATCGTAAAGCATTCGGCGACGGCTAGCGCTTCCCTGCTCATGGCCTATCGCGACTCCGCCTTGAAAGTAATAGATCAATTTACCATTCCAAGCATCACGATTGAGATCATTAATGCTTTTATCGAACGGTGCTAACATCGCAATACTGTAGATAAAGCGGTTAATAGTCCCTCGTTCCCAGCGAACAATATAGTCAAGGGTTAGATCATCAATCGTAGTGGTTTGAGACATGTCAGTTGGACGAGTTCCACCAACTGTATAGGGTTTCCATGATCCACTTGTCGATTTGTATAAATATTCTACCAACGTATTTGCACTACAGTTCTGGCTAAAACCGATCACGTCAGTTGGGTTACCATTAATATCGACAGCGAATACAGGAAATCCCTCTTCTGTATTATCAACGGTTGGTTGACCTAATCCATTTTGTTGTAGAGAACAGACCAATGGTTTTTGATGTGTACCAGAAAAAATAGGACCTTCGATAGGATGATTTATTAGCGTTATTTGATCTAAAAGCTCTATCTCTGGCAAATCGTGATCACACTCATGATCATCGTCATAGTTGTCATGATCATCCTCATAATTATCGTTATCATCAACATCACAATCACTATCTTCAACCTCCTCATGCTCTACACTTTGAAACAGGATTTGATTTTCACCAGGTAATAATCCATTCACAACACCGGACAATGTGTTCGTCTCTGGTATCAATGAAAAATTTGATGATTGATCCACATTATTTACTAAAATCTGAATTTCATAAATTTGTTGACCATCACCCATATCAAAATGAAGGCGCGCATCACCACCGCTAACATGATTAAATAAACTTGAAACGACTCGGATTGAGTTTTCTGATTCGTCTTCCTCAAAACGATCAGAATCTGCATAGACTGGCGCTTGCCTTATTACCAAAACACCCAATAAAAAAATTACAACCGTGCTAATTTGTATTTTCATCTTATTCTCCTTATTTACTTGATAACCTCTGATCAATTTTCGTCACTAGTGTAAAAATGTTGTTTGAGATCAATGATGTCAGCCAACACAATTGGAAACGTAAGGAGTTTATAAAGTGAAAAATTAAAAAGCAACTCAGTTTTTGAGGCTTTAATCGTGCAAGAATAAGGGTAAAACTGCTTATTTTTAAGGGCTAAACTAACCTTAATGCATTTAAAAGGTTGATAATATTTTTAAAACTATTTACAAAATAATCTCATTTAAGAAACTCTTTATATGAAGCCTGCATATGTTGGTGTAAAAGAAACTAATAATGCAGAACCCCCTCTCTCATTGCAATTAACGCTAATTGAGTGGTGTTTTCTGCACCTAATTTTTCCATGATATGCGAACGATGATTATTAATAGTTTTAACACTTCGTCCCAAAATTTCAGCAATAGAATTAACCGACTCTCCATTCGCTAAGCGTTGAAAAACTTCATATTCTCGCTTGGTTAAACTGGCAACACTTTGAGAACTTTCAGGCGTATCACCTTGCTCGAACTGGATATCGCTACTGAAATATTGCTCACCTCGCATCACTTTTTTTATCGCTTTAGCCAATTCATCAGGATCGCAGTTTTTGCTTAAGTAACCATTCGCGCCAATTGCCATTGCATGCGCTACTGATCCGGGGTCATCACGCATACTTAGCACGATAATTTTTGACTCATCATTAAATGCCTGTAAACGTCGAATGCCTTCTAATCCACCAATACCTGGCATAGCGATGTCCATTACGACTAAATCAGGTTGATGTTCACGATAAATCGTATAGGCTTGTTCAGCCGACTCCGCTTCTAAGACTTTATGTTGATATTGCTCAGATAGCAAGTATCGAAAACCCGCACGTACAACCGAGTGATCATCAACCAGCAATATTGTGAATACTGGTGATGTCATTATTTTTTATCCTCGGTAGCTTGAGTTATTTTTGATATCGGTAATTCAATACAAAACCGTGTACGATCTTTGACTTTTGAGATACTAAACCGTCCGTTTACTACCTCTATATGATTTTTTACTCCTGTGATAACAAGTTCTTGATTTAACTTATCCAAAGTAATTTCCGTTTTAATAAATAGCTCGGTTAATATAGTGTTGCCAATTTCTTTTATGTTGATCCGAAGGATGTTTGTTTCTGCATAGCGAGCAATGTAAACCATTAAACTGCGCAAATTATCAAATAAAACTCTTTGTAATCCCTCATCGAATAACTTGCTTTTATCTAATAATTCACTGAGCAAGGAATGAATATCTAATTCAAATTTTATGCCTCTTTTTGAGAGTCTGATTTTGTCAGCAAAATACTTAATAGCCGATTCAAGATTAAATATCTCATCAACGATATCAACATCGCTTTCAAGCATCAAGTCATAGGCTAACGAATAAACCTCGTCGGTCATCTGCAATATTATATTCGCCATTTCTTTTGCTTCAGGTAGTTTGTCATTTTGCCCTTGCAAACTAATAATGGCATTTGCAAAACTTTTACTCGCGACTAAAGGCTGCCCAAAGTGACTATGTAATCGAGCCGCAATATTTTTCCTTTTAACCAGATCTAATTCAACATAATCTAGTTCAAATTGATTCTTGCTAGTATTTTTTATCATGTTAATTTGAACTGAGTGTTACACAGCTCCCCCACGGCGGTTTACGATAACCTTTAATCACCCAAATGACTGGAAATTCCGGCATCGATGATGGAAATGGACCAGCGCCATCAGTAAAATAGACGAGTAGATCAGGGCGCATATTTCGCTCATCGATCCATTTAAACACTGGTCTGAAATCTGTACCACCACCGCCTAAAAGATAGTCAGGAATTTCCATCGGTTGCCAGCTTGGAAAATGCCAGGGGCCTGCTTTTGACAATTTTAAATCACACGCATGTAAAGTGATATCCATGCCTGCCACCGATTTCATACCGTTGACTTCGCTAACAAATTCGGACAGCTCATCTTCCTTGATCGATCCGCTTGTATCTAACACTACTTGCACTTTTGAGCCGCGACTACGAAGCCTTGGTAAAATAGCACTTCCTTCTCGGCGAGAAATCCTGTCGTAACTATAATCGTTTCTTGCAAGCGACATAAAATAGGGTGACAACATTTCCCGCCAAGAAATTTTAGGACGCATGAGTCGGTTTATTAATCTTTTAATATGTTCACTCGCATAACTTGTACGTAGAGCATGTTGCGCCGCCGATGCGAGTCTTTGACGCCATTGACGTGAAAGTTTTTCCATATTTTGATGAGTTAGCAGTGGTGGATAGGAAGCCCATTCAGGGTCGGAATAAGATTTTAATTCATTGACGGTCTCTTCTGCTCGCTTTTTTCCTTCAGCATCCAAATGAGTATCCAAAGTTGTTCCTCTCGGTTTATCCGCAAGCATTTTATAAATTTCTTCCGCACTTAATTTTGCCATCCGTCTATCATAAAGCGCTTCCACAGGACGCGCCATCCCTGCTTCTGTTAAAATTCCATTGACAGCTAAATCACAAGCAATATTCCATCGATGTATGTTACGACTTTTTCGCCTGACAAAATGCGATAGCGCACAATGCATTGCTTCGTGTGCAATAGAAAAACGTACTTCATATTCTTTTAGAGAAACAATCCAACCTACACTAAAATAAATTGCCCTTGCATCAGTTGCAATGGTTGGGCACCAATTAGGATCGGCAGGTTTTAGCGGCAACTTCATTGCTAGCACACCTAGAAAAGGAAACTCCATAATCAACCGAGTGCGCGCTGCTTTTAAGCGCTGCATTGCTGATTCGGTTACCGTAGGCACAATTAGTTCACTCCAATGGCTCAAACAAAGATCTATATTTACTCAGTTAGTAAACCAACGGTCTCTTTCGCCCAAGGTTTAAATTGATCGAGCTTAAATAACTCATCATCAAGAATCCGGTGAAGATCACTCACTAGCATAACCCCCATTTCCCTTTGTGGAAATTGATTCGCAAATAACAAAATATTTTCTAATATTGATTTTTCTTTTTTAAAATCTTTAATTGATTTAGCTCTTCTAGTTAAGGCAGCCGCTACTGCATATTGAAGATCGACTTCATCAGGAATTTCAACATTTTCACCATTTAAGATAGCATCAATATCGGGTAGTTTATCGAGATTTTCTATATACGCCATAAACTCGATCCCTGCTGCTTGTCCGACTGCCGCTTCCAAAGCCGCACTTAGATGCTCTGGAACTGCTTCAAATTTTTTCAGTGCTCTGTCAGCAAATTCCCAGGTTCTTGGTGACGGAAAAGCAATGGGATTTAAGTCTGCATTATATTCAAACAACAGCTCCGGTCTGAATCGTAAGAATCCAATTACCCGTTCATCAATTCCATTTTGCAATGCCCAGATAACCCAATCACCTAAATCTGCATCTAATTCGTAGTGTGAAAAACGATTTGCTAAAGGAGATGGCATTACATAAGCGACCCCTCGATCACCTTGTCGATTACCTGCGGCAAAAATGACCCAGCCATCGGGAACTTTATATTCGCCCAATTGACGATCTAAGATCAATTGATAAGCCGCTGCTGATACACTTGGTGGAGCAGCATTAATTTCATCAAGAAACAGAATGCCCTTTGAACCGTGCCGTTCTACATCGGGCAACATTTTGGGAATAGCCCAATCGACGCCACCTTGCTCAGAACGGAATGGAATTCCACGTAAATCACTCGGCTCTAATTGCGACAAACGAATATCCACTAATTGGGTTTTCTTTTCAGATGCTATTTGCGCAACAACTTGAGACTTACCTACCCCTGGCGGTCCCCATAACATAACTGGCGTATTGCAACCATCTTTAGTCGCCTTAAGCTCCTGTTCTAAAATAGATTTAATCAAAGATAACTTCATAAAATACCTGGTAGGTTAAATATATTAAAAGAGTAAGTCATTAAAAATGGGAGTTTTTCCCAATGCTTTACCAATTTTTATTCGCTAAACTTACAATCAAACATGGATCGAGTGACTAGAAATCGTTTATCACTGATTTCATATAATCATTAATTTCCGGTAACCCATAATTTCGATAACCATCAATTTAGACCAAAGAGGCGCAAGCAATATGGCGATTAACAAAATTTTATTAGTAGACGACACCCAATCTCAAATTGACGCTTTCAAACAGGCTATGCCTAACACAACTGCTCGACTAGTTATTGGAAACTCTGGACAAGACGCGATTGATCTGTCTCTATCGGAAAGTCCAGATATCATTTTTCTAGACATCATGATGGATAATATCGATGGTTATAACGCTTGCCGAGAAATTACTTCCAACCCTGAAACTAAAGATATTCCAGTAGTCTTTGTTAGCAGCAAAGGAACACGAGCCGATCAAATGTGGGCAGAAAGACAAGGTGGTCGAGCATTGTTGACTAAGCCTGTTAGCACCGAGCAAATTGAAGAGCAACTCCAGCGTTTTGCATAAAAATATCTTGTTGAATATTTTCATCGCCTACACCAGCGGCTTATAATTATTCTATTAAGCCGCGCTTTCAACTTTTTCAATCTGATAGCGCCGCATAGCCAATATGTAATCGCTATATCCCTCATTACACAAATCGGCAAGGTTAATCACTGCCACAACTTGATCATCGTGTGAGAAGATGGAATCAATCAGTGGACGCATAATTTCTGGAAAGTCCTCAGGAATATCACACATAGACTCATCACTTACCTCAATTTGTTCAACGCCTCTGCTGAGTTTTAACGCGGCATATTGTAGGCTCTGTCCCTGGTACTCCTGATAAGCGATCACCGCTATACTTGAGGAGTCTAATGCCTCTTCACCGAATAACACGCTCAAATCCATTACGGGAATAAATTCTCCACGCCAGTTAACCACCTGGTTACAATAATCAATTGAGCCAGGTACTAACTTTAGTTCTGGTTCTAGAATATATTCCGCCACCACAACTTGCGCAACGGCAATACTAAATGATCGGCTAACCGCCAGCAGCCAAGCTGAAGTGATTTCTGACTGCCGTTCAATTTCAGGCATAGAGCTTTTCCTCAGTTTGATTGTGACTAATAAATTGGTGTAACAAGTCTGCTGTGGTTAATAGCACTAATTTTTCATCGTACTGACATAACGAAGAAATAACCGCTTGCTCACCGTTCATAAAGCGAGGGACTTGTTGAATTTTAGTGATCGCTTTAGAAATTTCAGCTTTATCGATTTTACTGCATATAATAGAAAAATAGTTTTCTTCATTGGTGGTCTTAAATCCGATGCAATAATCGTCACGTTTAAGCTCTGATGCCAAAGGAACGGGTCTTAAATGTTCAGACAATTGATAAGTTGGTATTCGTTTCTTATCAAAAATAAAATATCCCATATTTCCATCTGAAGAAGTAACTAACTCAACTGATGAGGCCTGGTCAATTGTCAACATTTCAGTCTGTTTAACTGCAATACAAATATCAGCAAATTCGATTAAACTATATGTACTATCAACTAACTGCATTATTACCGCCACCACTTTTTATTTGTTCGCTGAGTAAAACCATTAGATCTTCAGGAACATATGGTTTTGTAATATAAGCATTAACGCCTGATGTTATCGCTTGGTCACGATGTTTCTGCATAGTTCTAGAAGTGATCATCACCACCGGCAATGCAGAAAGATTCTCATGTGTTTTAATATAAGAAGTGAGTTCCAATCCGTTCATTCTTGGCATTTCAAGATCAGTTAAAACCAAACTGGGGAGTTCTTTATCTAATTCTTTGAGCGCCTCTAACCCGTCTCTGGCGAGGACAGCCTTGTAACCTGCATCGCCCACTAACTCAGCTAGGCTATTTCGTACCGTGAGCGAATCATCAACTATTAAGATTTTATTAATTTCGCTGCCACCAATATCTTGCACTACTGCTTGTCTTGCGATGACGCTTTGAGTTCCCGCACGGACTAACTGTGATAAATCAATAACCGGAACAACCTGACCATTACCTAACAAAGAGACACCTGAAACACCTTCTAGATCACCCACATATTTTCCACAACTTTTAACCACTAATTCAAAAGTAGAAATTAGATTATCAACTAGTACTGCCGTCACTTGGTCATCAACTTGAATCAAAATAACTGGTTTTTGGTTCAACATCTCTAAATCTTCCAGATCTAATTCTGGTAAACCTAAAAGTCCATTCAGTGTTTTTACAGGATATGAATCTCTAGCCAAACGATAACTAAGCATATTGCCAAATTTTCCGATCTGACCCGTACCCGGTGTTAGTATTTGTTCTAACACGTTACTAGGGATCGCGTACTGCTCGTTTCCTGCATCTACTAATATGGAATGATTGGTCAACAAAGTGACTGGAATACGTAAGCTGACTATAGTCCCACCACTTTCGCTATCACCGATAGTTAAACTACCTTTAAGTCCAGTGACTGTATCATTAACAACATCCATTCCAACGCCTCTACCAGAAACCTGGGTAGCGTCGCTTCGAGTTGAAAAGCCTGGAAGCAAAATTAAACGAGCTATGGAGTTTTTATCCATTTGTTGATCTTTAACCAGATTTTTTTCGAGTGCTTTATTTAAAATTAATTCATAGCCAAGTCCCATTCCATCATCATTACAACTAACGGTAATGTGGTTTCCCAGTTGCTCAAAAGTTAACTGAATTTGTCCAACAGGATTTTTATCTTTTTCCAATCTTGTTTGCTTATCTTCTATGCCATGATCGACCGCATTTCTCAGAATATGCATTAACGGATCGGCAAGCTTGGCTAATACATCACCGTCAATTAACAAGTCCTCACCAATAATTTGAAGTTCTGCATCTTTCCCTGTCATTCTAGATGCCTGTCTTACAGCTCTTTGCATTCGTCCAGCAATGGTACTCACAGCAACCATTCGAGTACTCATGACCATATCTTGTAATGCTCGGTTAAGTCGGCGTTGCTGAACAAAAATTGTTTCTAATGAACTCACATCATCTGTAATTTCACGCGCGACGAAACGGGTATCTGCGACCGCCTCAATATAACTATGAGTCGCTCCGTAAAACTCATTGTATTCATCCATTTCCAGGCTATCAAAATCAGACTGCGATACCCGCCCATTGACCACTTGTAATTTTTTCTGTTGGTTAGATACACCTTTTACATTGACTAAATCTTCTAACTCAAAACGCCTTGTCTGTAAAACATCATCAAGATTACGCATATGCACGCCGCGATCAGAAAGCTTTTGTAGTTTTTCTAATGTTTCTCCTAAAGAAATAGATGCTTCACCAACCACGTTCAAAATATTATCAATGAGATCCCTCGGGACTCTTAACATTTCTGTCGCCACTGGCTCACTGGAACTTTGATTACCTTGTTGCGATTTTTGTTTTATTTCTGAATTTTGTTCAGCGATATTTGTTTTAGGTTGTTGCTTTCGTTCGATCTCTTTTCTTCTAAAAATAGGTTTGATATTGCTTACTTTGATTGGCAACTCTGAAAACTCGTTTTGTAATTGGTTACGATCAGATTGCAAGCTCGCTTCAGCAAAAGGTTCTTCGTCTGTTTTTGCTGGTTCATTTTCAACATCTAACCTACGCGACTTTTCTTCAACAACCGACTCAATATCTGCGCTACGAACTTGGGGATCTATTTCCTCTGCATTTGATTCTTTGTCGATTATACTTTCTGCTTTTTTAGATGGACTGATTTCCTCGTCAAGATCTTCATCAATATCAATGTCGATATCCAAATTAAGATCGTTCATATCCATTTCAAGATCGTTAGATGCGGTTTCCTTTGAGTCAACAAAGGGCTCACTTTTTACTTCACCGTTATTTTCCAATCGATTGATCCAGTCAAGCACTGATTGCACCACTTGGAGCGCGCTTTCGGGAGCACCAGTTCCATCTTCAACGGCTTCAATCATCATTTCTATGGTATCAGCCGCTTCTTGCATAACATAAGCAAGTTCCGGATCTGGTGTAATGTCATGATTAAAAATATATTCAAAAATATCTTCTAAATAATGTGCCAAAATAGCCACACCACTTACTCCTAACAAATTGGCAGAGCCTTTAATGGTGTGCGATATCCTCTGAGCACTCAGCACATTTTTTTGTACTTCTTCGCCCTTAGCTATATGCCCGATGGCAACCGTTAGATTTTCAGCATAATGAGGTGATTCAACAAAAAATGCATCTATCAAATCTGGAGTCGCATCGCTTGAAATTTGCAAACTCACTTGCTCTGAGCTAACGGTTGTTTCTCGTGCTTCAGTCTGTGCACCTTCGCCTAGCTCAGCTTCTGCCACTAGAGCATTCAACAGTGCACGCTGCTTGGTATAATTGAGGGGTTCGACCCAGCCCATTAAACTAGTCAATTCAAGAACATCGAGACATAGATTATCATCTTGCTGATCATTTAAATGTGCTATAAAAACGGGTAAAAATTGGTCAACTAGTTGCAAGCGCTTCTGTCTATCATCATGGCTGAGTGGCTGTAGGTCAACAACATTATCAGTAAGAAATTTGCAGACTAATTGAATCCCTTCATATCCAGCGCTCACAGCTGCTTCTAACAATTTTTCTAGTTGCACGCAGCAGTCATGACTTGCTTGCTTAATATCATCAATTTGCTGCAACTGATTCATTTCCAGCATATTTTTGATAACTGGAGATAGACCTGAAAATTCTTTAGCCAAAATTTGCGCCATACTCAATTCAGAAGAGTCAAATACATCTTCTTCCGCGAGAATATCATCAAAGTCCATGCTATCTGCCCACGGATCTTCCTCTTGCGAAAATGGGTCGATTTCTTCTGCAACAGGATCGTTTTCATCGGCGAGTGGAGCGTCAGGCTTAGCCACGTTAATTTGATCTGAATTTTCAGGTTCAGGCTCATCCCAATCGACCTTACTCCAGTCAGACTTCGGAGGTTCAACTTGTTTAAGATCTTCAATTTTTAATTCTGGTATTTCTGATTCAAATGAATTCTTCTCTAAGACTTCGGTTTCTGATATTTCTAACTTTGGTTCTTCTGATGCCTGTTCTACTTTTTCAACAGTTTCTAATTCATCTACTGGTAATTCGTTTTTCTCTAGGCATTCCATTTCAGCGATCTTATTTTCTATATCACTCCCTTCTGTCTCTTGTTTATTACTATCTCCCGACTCATCTATTTCAGCATTACAAAGTTCGGTGGCATGAATATCGATTTCCGTATGTGTGCCAGCTTCAATATCAACTTCTGTTTCAATACCTACATCAATGTCGATATCAACATCAGCGTCCAAATCAGTATCAGTCCAGCCTAAATCATCTCCATCAAAGCTGGAGTCATCTTCAGCAGACAAGCTATTTATATTATCAAACGAGTCGTCATCCATTATTTCGGAATCGAAATACAACTCATTCATTTCCTCTTTATACTCTTGTGGCAAAGTAGCTATTAGCTCAACAACTACTTTATTATTCTGGGGAGAGTTAATATATTTTTGAGATTTGTCTAACCAAGATAAAACAATTGAGACTTGTTCTGCAGAGTTTTTTAGTTCGCTAAATATCTCATCGGTAATTTCAACCACTAAAATAGAAGACGCCGCAAGAAGCGGTAAATTTAACTTATCTGCAAGTTGAGAGATTCGGTCTAAACCATTCAGGATCTCTAGATAAAGTTGATCGTCCGTGTTATCAATTTTGTGATTTTCTTTGAGCTGCTCAAACACGCGAGATTGCTCTCGCATGAGTGATTGCAAGCTTTCAATGGTAGCACTAGAATCCATAGTCGATATCTCTACACCTATTTAAAAACATTACACTCAAACCAAAGATATTTCTAAAGTGGTAATTTTCGTATGAAAAATACATTTTTAGAGATCTCCAATAGTGTTTATCAACTTGGTAATTTAAATACAGATACGGCTTCATTAAGCTGTTGAGAAAAATCAACCAGCTGTCCCGTCTCTTCTTTTTGTTTACCTAACTCTTCAGCTGTTTTGGTAGTACTATTCACGATACGTTGCGACTCCTCGCGCAGTTTTTTACTGGAAACGGCTTGCGCTTCAGAGTTACTCGCAATTCTTTTAACCGCTTCGGCTAATTCCGCAGTTGTTTTTTGTGTTTCTCGCATTTGTTCACCAGAACTTTCAGCCATTTTAGTCCCTTCAACAACCTGTCCTATCGCTTTGTTCATAGCTTCCATTGTTTCCGCAGTTTCAGATTGAATATTCGTTACCAGCGTCGCAATTTCTGAGGTTGATTCACGTGAAGATTTTGCCAGTCTTTGAACTTCATCCGCAACCACCGAGAAACCTCTACCAGCATCTCCTGCGGCAGCTGCTTGCATCGATGCGTTTAGTGCGAGTACATGAGTTCGTTCAGCAACGTTATTGATAATTTCAACCACCGAACTAATTTCCTGAGACCGTTCACCCAGTCGCTTGATTCGTTTTTCCGTTTCAGCAATGGTTTCTCGAATATCATTGATGCCTGTCGCGGTATCTAGTACCTGAGTTAGCGCTTGCCCAGTCGAGCTCGATGCTTGCCCAGCGATGTCGTTACAATCTTTAGCTAGTTCTGCAATACTATTCATAGAAATAACCGTTCTATCTAAAGCTTTCATAGTATTTTCAACATCCTGTCTCTCGCTTGATGCCACGTCATTAAGTAACTCTCCTTGCTCACTTACTTTTCCTGATGACGTTACAACCTCCTGAGTAATCGAGTTTACATCGGTCATAACTTTCGCGATTTGCCCAGTCATTAAATTAAGTGCATCGGAAATCGCGCCGGTGATATCTTCCGCAACCGGTACATGCACCGTTAAGTCCCGTTCACTTAAATCAGCTGCAGCGTTCAACAGTGCGATAATTGAGTTATTCAGAGCATCGTTTTCCTTCTGTGCTTTTTCAGCAATGGCAAGACGTTCATCCAGCATCGCATCGAAAGATCGACCTAGCTCACCCAGCTCGTCTAAACTATTTCGATTAACCCTTGAGTCTAAATTACCCAGTCCTAAGTCAGAGATAACTTTCTGGAACTCTTCTAACGGTCTATTAATACTCTCTGACAAAACCATTACCGCTACAATAATAATCATACTGATTGCAGCTAAAACTACTATAAATAACCACGTCAAGAAACTTGTCTGTTTCGCTCCAATTGTAACTTCATTTATCGCGCCAGCTTCAGCGTCCTCAATTAATTTAGAAATAATAATTTCAACCTGCGCCACAGAATCTTGTAATTCGTTGACCGCAGTGTTTACCGTAAATACACCACCGGTCACCTCAAGAAAAATATTATAGTAAGATTGAAGCAGTTGTTTCATATTATCTTTAGTCGATTTATTTATGTTGGAGGTGTTAATTAGCTTATTAAATTCATTTAGCCGCAAAGTCTGGCGTTCAATATATTTCTCATCCTCACGAGCTAAGAAATCTTTCTCATGACGACGCATCATTAACATTTTTGCTAACATGGCATCGCTCTTTTCAGCGATAACAATCTCCTCAATATCATGCACAGCAGCACGCATCGCTCCCATCAAACCCTCGTTCTCGTTTAAACCTAACTCTTCTGACGAAGCAAACATATCTCTAGTCGACTCACCATATACTCCTAGGAATAATTCAGATTTTTCAATTTCTTCTAATAACTCTTTAGTAGGCGCTTCTTTTTTCAGTACCTCTAGCTCCTGGAAAATATTTTTCATGTCTTCATCATGTTGAAGAATCAGCTTTTTATCTAAGCTTAACAGGAACTCTTTTTCATCGTTCCGTGCTAGCAAAACAAGTTCGTGCAGTTTTGATGTCTCCAATGCAAATGATTGATATTGATTAATTCTTTTTGTTGCCTCAATTTGACTAGAATCAAATAGGTAGAAAGTCGCCGCGATCCCGATGAAACCGGATAACAGCAAAATCATAATTATCATCAGCCTTTGGGTGATCTTCATGTTATAGATAAAATTCATTTCGGATTTCCTCAATTTTCAAAAAAATGCGCTTACATAAAACAGCACTTGTAAAAATTCTTTCTGCAACAGCTAGTTTAGCTGCTCTCTAATTTTCATAAAAAATGCAAATAGATCACATTCCAACCACAATCCATCACTTTCATAACATGCGCGAGTAAAAGCACGTAGAATATCTGGAATAGGAGGCAATGAATTTAGTTTTTCACTTTCACTTAATCTCACTTGTAGCGGTAACGCGTTGAGCAAAACCGCAACGGTATTTTCATCGGAACCAATTACCAAAAAATATTGTTTGTCACCTCTTGGCATATCAAATAAATAATGCAAATCAAAGATAGGAATAATTCTTCCGCGCAAGTTTCCCATACCATATAAAACAGGGCTAGTATTGGGCAAACGGCAGGTAGACATATCTTCCAGCAGTTCCGAAATAATTGTTTCAGGTAACAATAGTCCAATTTGTTCAATCTGAAATGCGTGCAAAACTTTCGTATCAACATCTTTTGAGTCGATAAACTTCGAGCTACTCGTATCATCAAACTGAAAATCAACCTTTAGCGCTTGTGATGGTAATCGCAGTGTAGAACCTTGTTCTTCAGTTTGGACATTCATATCAACATTCAACATATGCGGTTAATTAGTATTTTTTTAATTCGTCAATGATTTTGTCATCATCGTATGGCTTGGTGATCAATGATCGTCCTCCTTGCCTACGCGCCCACATTTCGTCTGCTCGAGTATTTTTTGTGCTGACAAAGATAACTGGTACTTCACTAGTGTCAGGGTTTTCCAGAATTTCCCGGCAAGCGCCATAACCATCTAAATCATCCATAACAATATCTAAAAATATTAAATCAGGTACTTCAGCTAACGCTTTTGATACTGCTTCATGTCCTGAATCCGCAGTGATAACTTGATAACCCGCAGAGTTTACTACATCTCGGATATGCTCTAATTGAGCTGGGGAATCATCGACGACTAGCACTTTTTTAACTGGCATATTTGCTTTCCTCAGTAATTAAAACTGGATAAATTTATAAACTTGATAATAACTCTTGTAAATCTTCATCTTTTGGCGGTTTGGTAAGATAACGATCACACCCAGCCATAGTGCCACGAACTTTATCGAACATTTTGTCTTTACTGGTTAACATCACAACATAGATATTGCTGCTAACAGACTTAATCCACTTACATATTTTGTAGCCGTTGATATCATCCATCATGACATCTAGAAAAATGATGTCATATTTTCCGCGTGCGGCTTTAATTTTATCCACTGCATCTTTTCCTGACACCGCGAAGTCAATTTCCAGCGTCGGGCCGCTGGACATTGCCGCAGCTAACAGAGGCAATTTATTTTGCATGTATTTACGAACGGGATAACTATCATCAACCACTAATACTTTATTTAATTTATAAGCTGTGGTTTTATATAGACTCGGGATCACTTTTTCAGTGCTCGACATCATGCTGGTTAAAAGCTCAACCAATGAGCGTCTTTTAATTGGCAAATAAAGCGCCTTATATCTTTTGTGGGCACCTGGTTTGTTAGTCGATGACGACTTTTCCCGAAATTTTTCTTTCGCCCGAATTTTACGGCACTCAGCGAAGGCATCCGGATCATCACCGTTATATAGAATGATATCGGCATCTTCAGCATTTTCTTGGTCGATGACAGAAAACTCATCCGCCAAGTGCTGAGTCGAGCGAATAATACTCTGTATAACCTTCAGGTATTTAGATTCTAGACCCAAACACGCAAGTTGGTTAATAACCTTGGTTTGTTTCGCCGGTTGCTGCATTTTATTCCTATGAGATATAGATAAACTGGTACTTTAGGTTACGCACAACGGATCGACTAGATACACCTAATTCTGCGCCCTACAACCTAGTTTAGGACAGATTTTCATAAAAAGTGTTTTTTTTTAAGATAGTGATAACTCAGGGCAAGTTATCCCGCAGGGCAATAAATATTCAAATCTTTAGAAGACAAGCCTGGGGTAGCAAGTGTGAATCAGAACAACTACGAGGATTGAAGGTAAATTATTGATTACATGAAATTTTTACTCTGAATTCTCTTCCTTACCTTGCTTCCAAAGCGCTACACAAGATTTAATCAGTGCTTGAGCTTGCTCATTGGGCATAAACCCCGCCTCACCTTCCTGGTGGGAAAACCTGCCTGCGCATGAAAATTGGAACTTTTCATCGTGAATATCATGACTGATTTGTTTGGATTCAGTGACCGAAAAAGACCATACTTCACCGCGACTTTTGAAGTAAAAGCAATACTCATCAACTATCCCACAATACTCGACTGGACATTGACCAATGGATGATACTACATATATTTCGTCACCTAAATTGATACAGGTATCTTTATCTATTTCAGCGGCGGTGTAATCTTTATCGTATTCTCTTTCTATATCAAAAATATCCATTTATCGCCTTTGTTTCACTTAATCAAGTGATAGTCTCAATAGTTCGAGTTATAAAAGAGACTATATATACCCGTGACTCCATATTCAAGCTAGCCCACCGCATCATATTAAAGGTAAAGAATATTCTGCTGTGAGTCACTTTAAAAACATGGCAAAATACCCCTATCACGAGTCAAAATAATTCTAAGATAATATGCCTGCAGAGTTACACAAAACCTCCGTTAATATGGACGGACTATTAGAAGTTTTAGGTAAAAACCTCTATTCATCGCCATCAGTTGCCATAAGGGAAATCGTTCAAAATGCGCATGATGCTTGTGTAAGACGAAAAATTGAAGCCGCTGATAGCGAGAAGCTTAAAATTAATGTATCAGTCGAAACTAGCAAAAATGTATTAACCATTTCTGATAACGGTTCTGGCTTAACTCATCAAGAAGTTACCCAATATTTAGCCACCATCGGCTCTGGTTATACTCGCCTACTACGTAACCAAACAGAAACCGATGATATGATCGGCTATTTTGGTTTGGGATTTCTCTCTGCTTATGTCATTGCCAGTAAAGTCGAAGTTTGGACGACCTCATACCAAACACCAGACAAAACATGGCGTTTTGTGAGTAAAGGTGGCAAACAGTTTTCAATTAACGAATCAACAAATCGTGACGTTGGAACAACCGTCAGACTAGAATTACATGACAACTATCAAGAGTTGAGTTCAGCAACTGTTTTGGACTCTTTGTTGAGCAAATTTTGCTGTCTATTACCGATACCAATTTATTTGCAAAACTCAACCCAACCAGTCAATAACTTAACCGTTCCGTGGCGATGTGAAAACGACATATCATTGTTACAACTAAAAAAAGAAAGGCTAAAATTCGCACAGATATTTGAAGATAACTTTAAGCCTATATGCGTTATCCCTATACCAGATGACAACCCGCTTAATATTCACGGATTAATTTGGATACAGGATTCCTCTGGCTATTCCACATCAGACTATCGCAATGTTTCCGTATTTATAAGAAATATGTTCATCACTCATGAAGGAAGAAAACTACTGCCTTTGTGGGCTGGGTTTGTTGGCTGTATTGTCGAATCAAATCAACTGATCCCAACAGCAAGCAGAGAAGACATTCAAAAAGATGAGCACTATTATGCATTGCAATCGCTACTGGCGGAGACTCTAATCAATGGCTTAAAACACATCGCAGAAAATGAAGCTGAAAACTGGCGCAGAATTCTAACCAGACACAATCAAGCTTTGATCGGCGCAGCAGTTAACGATGACCGTTTATTCGAACTACTCAAAGACGAGCTTAAATTACCAACCAGTTTTGGCGAAATGCCTATCACATCGCTAATCAGTCAAAGCAATCAGAAAATCTATTTACGTATGGAAGATAAAAACAGCTATGAAGACGTATTATTTAAAGCAAGAATGATCCCCGTTGTTTCTGGTTATCTGTTCGCCGTCGCAAGTTTTTGTATTAAATACGCAGAGATATATGCTAAAAAAGTTATTCATCTGGGAACAAAAAGTGGTAATCAGCAAATGTTTGATTGCTATCAACCGAACAAAAAAACCAAAGAGTGCATAACTAGCCTCATTCAACAACCTGGCGATCAATTATTTTTCACAAAATTCGTTCCTCATCATGTTTCAATGATCATCATAGACGATCAGGATGTCGCATTAAAAAAGCGTATTGAACAAGATGATGCGGATAAAAGAATTGGCAATGCTGCGTTAAGTTTAGCTAAACTTCACACCGATTCAATTGACGATAAATTTGTGCGTAAGGTTTATATTAATATGGAATCTCCGTTAATTAATCGCCTTATTGAAATCTCTGATGATAAACATAAATCACATCAGCTCAGCAACTTATTGCGAGCATTTACTGTCACTATGTGTCACAACGTAGATGATGAATCTGTCAGTTTTAATCAAGAACTAGAAAAGTTTAGCCAAGCTTTGTTAGAGCTGCTTTAAATTTAATCGCTAGATAGATCAAACTAATTGAAGACTAGAAGGTAATAAGCATGGATATGTGGAGTTGGGTACACAAAGTTGAATACGACCTTCGTGAACAAGGTAACATTCAACTCGCAGATGCTATCGATAACATTTCCAGCTACACCTGCGCTGACGAACATGACAAAGTCGACGCTATTTTCCCAGAGGCATTAAGTCTTGCCAAAAAAGAAAACAATCCCTGGATAGAAATATTTATTCGTCACTGGCATCTACAGAGTCAGGTTTTACACCGACATAATGTCAAAGGTCTTGTTAACGAAGCTATCGACCTTTTAGAGTTTTCTAGTCGTGAAGATACTAAAGATTGCCCGCAAAGTATCTGTGTCGTACAAGACCTGGCTAACACTTACGCTAAAAAAGACGGTCCAGCTTTTGTGGATGAAAGGGTCGCTGTATCTTTAGAAACCTTTGAAAAAATAACGCCAGCCTGGCCATGTTATGATTGCATCGGTAGCGAATATATTTCGGCGCTTATTGATTCAGGCAATCTGGAAAAAGCTCTCGAAGAAATATCAAACCGCCGCAGAGAAATAATCAAAGCCAATGCCAAAGATGTATCCACACCTTTTATTTTTGATGAAGTAAGAGTTTTAATGCTTCAAGAAAAATACCAACAAGCAGAACAGGCAATGCGCGCTGCTGAAAACCCTTATGCGGGACAAAGTTTTATTAGAGAAAAAGCCTCACTTATTGCTTTAACTCTTGCTTATCAAGGGAAATTTGAACAGGCAAAGGAATATGTCTTACCCATCGAGGAAGTGATGAAAGCTCACTCGCACTATGTTTACTGGTGCGAATACAAATATCTTGAATCGATTAACGAACTAGTTGAGGATTTTCAAGAGAGCAATTACCACTTTAATGTTATTCTACGAAATCTAATAACCAATGGGGTACAAAGAGACACCCTAAAAGTGCTTGCCTGGCAAATCGAAATGGCGATCAGGTTTGATAATTTATTTAGCGCTGAGCAAGCGCTCATCAGAGCTAAAAAAATAATTTCCGAACTACGTAAAGATCTCGGTGCAACCGAACAATTTCTGGATTTGGAACGACAATATTTAACAAGCAAAGAATTATCAGCCAGCAATTTAAATATAACAGAGCAAGACCTGGTTGATGAAATCGAAAGTATACCTTCAGGAATCCCTATTTCACGGCTTAAATCAGCTTCAGAAAAATTTCCAGAGAATCAAAAAATTCAATTATCTCTTTTCGATAGCTTGGTCAGTAATGAATATCCTGAACTAGCTTTAGAATTATCAAATAAACATCTTAAAGATAATCTCGACAATCCAGGCTGGTTAAACAGACATGGACATTTGTTAATCGATAAACAACATTTCGATGAATTCGACCAATCATTTATCGATGGTCGATTTAATGATTTTAGCGAAGACTCCCGCTTAATCTATTTTTGGCTCTCTTCAAGACGATTCTTGCAGGATGACCCATATCAGTCATTGACTTTAGTACAACAGCTATTAGATATAAAACCAGATTCCCATAATGCGTTACAACGAGCAGCCTATCTTTGCGATAAATTAGAAAAATACCAGTTAGCGCAAAATTACTGGGATCGACTGATCGGTATGGATGAAGAAAATCAATACTTTCATTGGGACAAGCTGGTTTCAGCAACACTCGATGAAAACTGGAAAAGTGTCAGAGAATCTTGCGAGGTTTTGTCAATAGAATTAGAAGTTAGTCAGGAAGATAATCAGGAAGAAAACATTGAGCTTAATTTAGATAGCAAAAGAGTTGAACAATACATGGGAGATATTCGCGTACAAATACCAGATAGTAATGGAAATTTAGTGAATATTTTAGCGAAAAGAATCGGTCCCGTCGAAGCAATTATTTCAGGCATAAGGAGCATTGAAAAAGAGCAATTTGTCGGTTCTCGAATTGTTTTTTCTGCCTACCCTCTTAATCAGCTCGATCAAGAGGATGAGGAAGGTTATCGCTGTGATAGCGAGGGTTATTATACTTATTTATATCCACATTTTAAAACTACTGAAAAAGGCGAGCAATTCATTTTCGATTTTGATGGCGTTCGCCCCAGCAAAAATAAATGGGATGAATTGTTAACAAAATTGCATTCTCTCGATATCGCACTATCAGTTAGGAGTAGCGACGAATATACCATTAGTCGTGTCAGTTCTAATGAAGAGTTAGAGGGTATTTACAGCTATATTGCCTGTCCAAAACATATCGATTTAAATCAACTCAACTCGCTCTTGCTAAATTGGAGCAATGAATTAGAACACCCTTTTATTTGGCCGATGCTGCTAGAAAAAATTGCTGATACTAAAACCCTGGAAAAACAAGTCGAAATCGAGCAAGATTATTTATTTGAGTAACGAATAGTTAACTTAAATATATCCCTATTGATCCCAGTGCAAAAATACTTGCAAAAAGTGAAGTGGAAGGAAATCTAAACGGATTTATTTTTCCTTTTATCGCAATAACTGCGCTCAAAATTGACAACGAACCACAAAGTAGCGTTGAAAATACCGCAAGCTCTGGACGATTGAAATTTATTGCTACATAACAAAATGCGCCGCCAACCGCCAAGATCACTATTGTCGTATTATGCCAACAATAATAATTTAACCACTTAGACGCTTTTGTAATGTCCTTGCTCGCAAGTAGCGGGTTGACAACCACAGGGCCGCCAATAAAAGTGTGTACATAAAACGTGACTAAACTCATAAAAGTAGCTGCCCAATAAAAATAACTCGCTTGCATAATAATTACCTATTCTTAACTAACTATTTCTAATGATTTGATGGGTAGCCTGGCTAACAGCAACCAGCTTTTTCTTTTCATTTCTAACTTCCGCACGCATTAATATTTGAGTTTGGGTACGCTCAATTAACGATGCGCTAACTTCGATAAATTTATCTTCGGCTAATACTGGTCGAATATATTGAGTATTAATTTGGGTTGTCGCACTCGGTGGGGCAACTAGGTAGCTGAGAGGTCCATAAGTATTATCAATCGCTGCCACAATCACGCCACCTTGCATATGCCCCATCGGATTTCTATATTTAGATTTATTCGGAAATTTGATCGTTACTAACTGATTTTCTTGATAGTCAATCAATTCCGCCTCCATTTCAATATAGATTCTAGGTGGAACTTCAACTCCCGGCAATCCTTTGAACCGCTCAGTTAATTGCTCAAACAACTTGTTCGTTTCATTTTTCATCATTGACTCTCGCTATTATTTTGATTCTAATCGTCCAACACAACCATACAGCTATGTATGGTAGAACTTTAACCTAGATCATCGTACAATACAAGCCTGTATGGTTTGAAATTCGCTCACTAAATGGCAAGAAAAACAAAACAAGATTGGTACGAAATTGCTTACTCTGGTTTAATTGAATCAGGCGTTGAGGCTATATCAGCAGAAAAGCTTGCAACCAAACTAGGCGTTAGCAGAGGCTCTTTTTATCATCATTTTGGTAGTCGACAAGGTTTTCACCAAGCATTACTCGAAAACTGGTTGCAGCTAAACACTATGCAAATCAATGAGTTAAATGAAGGAAAATCGGCTACTGATAAATTAAAAGGACTAAAGGATTTTGCTTGGGCACTACCTCATAAACTAGAAGTGGCGATAAGAGCCTGGTCACTTTATGACGAGCAAGCTGAAAAATACCAGATAAAAACCGATCAAATCCGTTTAGCTTATCTGACCGAGCTGTTTGAAGAAAAATATGATAAAACGAAAGCAAAAAAAGCCGCAGAAGTCTTATTTTACAGCTTCATTGGTTTGCAGAACCGTCAGCCCTCCCCTTCAGGCGATGAATTTCATCTGTTTAAAGAACAAATCAACCAAGTTCTAGAATACTACTTACTGTCATAAGCTTTTAGAAAGTAAAAATTAAGGCAAACTTAAAAGTATAAGATATCGACATAATATAATATTAGATATACAGACAAACTAGCCAAAAGGTTCCCAATTTCATGACCCTGATCCAACAACTTAAAATTGCAATTATCGAAGCCCCATTTGCACTGGCAAAACTTAGACGTGCTTCGCTCAATTGGATGGGGATCTATAGTTTATCAGGGATCATTATTTTCAGCCTGTTTATCTGGTTAACCTTGTCAAATCAAGAAGCTATTAAAAACGCCTTTCTCAATTATTTTTTTCCACAATCATGGCATGAAATATCTGAAACCCTAGCCGACTTTTTGTTTGAATCACAAACAAAAACAGTGCTAGGAAATGCAATATTGGCAGGCTCATTGGTTATGGCATCTATTTTTTTATTTCCGCTCAAAGAAAAATACTCCGCCGAATTTGAAAAAGACGCCAAATATCATAACGGAAAAATTGAAGAGTTTTCTCTTATTTATCAGGCGTGGGAAGAGAGTAAGTTGTTTTTGGTCTATTTAACCGCACAATCGCTAATTTTGTGGATCGGTTACTATCCTTATCTGTGGACTAAATGGTTGTCGATAGCATTGAGCTATTTGTTTTTGTTTTTCACTTTTGGATTGGATCTAATTTCACCAACCCTACAAAGACATCGCACTGATTATTCTATTATTTTAAAAGTTTTCTTTAAAAAACCATTACTGCCGATCCTGTTCGGTTTAATATTCAGCATTCCAGTCATTCTATTAAGCAAACTCATTTTTAGTTACGAAGAATTGACCCTAATTGAAATTGCAAGTATTTTGTTTTTGACCAATATTATTTTCTTAACACTGGCAATCCCCTGCGGTACTTTAATTGCATCGAAATTACTCCCAGTAATTCAACAAACACTGCCTCCTAAAAAGAAATCTGTTATATGGGGCTACTCCATTATGGTAGTCACTTTGGTCTTCTTTTTAACGTTACATACTCAACTAATAATCAGCTTACATCATAAAAGCCAACTTTTAAAAGCCGAGTATGATATTGACTGGTCATCAATGGATTTTAAATTTCCATCTTTTTCTCAATTAACCAATGGTAAAGCGTTAAGTAATATTTCATTTGATATTGTGATCAACAACCCAACCGAATTTGATATTATCATTGAAGATTCGCAGATTTTCGTCGAGCAAAAAGAATCAACTATCGCGGTAATTGATCTAAATGGATTTCAACTGGCTTCCGGTGAAAACAAACGAGTCACCATAAATCTGGATTCAAATTCTGATTTCACCAAAGTCAGCAAATTTACCGAACTACTTGATGACTGGCGAGTGGATGTTCATTTAGACGTCTGGCCAGGAATTCCTTTTGTGTTTAATATTGTTGAGCCAGAATAGATAGAGCGTTTTTCCTCGTTACCATGCTCCTGCGTGGTAGTGCATATCGCTCTGAACCTTGACCTCGGTATGAATTCCCACGCAGGAGCATGGGAACGAGAGCAACCTTAAGATTCAAACAACCAATTCATAAAAAACTACTTCGGAATCACCCAAAGGATCTTTATGAATATTTTTTTTGATAAACTTCATTCCTAACTTTTTCATAATGTTTGTCGATGCTTCATTTTCTTCAATCGCAATTGCTGATATTTTTTTGATTCCTCCATTTTCAATTAATGCTTGTTTGAGATTTTCAGCTGCTTCAGTCGCATAACCCTTGCCCCAAGATTTTCTAAAAAATCGCCAGCCAATTTCGATATTTTGATATTGAGGAGTGTCACTAAAATAATCCATTGGACGAATAATAAGCCACCCTAAATAATCGCCATTATTTTTGAGTGAGACCTTCCAGATTCCCCAACCATTTTCAGGATTAGTATAACTTTTCATGCGAGGAATAAATACCTCCTCTATTTGTCTTCGAGAACTAATCTGCCCGTTGCGAATATATCGCATCACCTCAGGATCTTGATCAAGCTCAAATAATAGTTCAACATCTTTTTCAGACATTAATCTAAATGTTAGGCGATCAGATTCATTGACTAACATTCACTTCTCCTTTTCTTTTAGAAAACCAACTAATAACAAATATCAGTACGCTCATCATCAACAAACCATAAATTCCAAGTAATCCGAAACGTCGATAAAGAGTATCGTAACTTGTTAACGAAATCTCATACCTTAAAGTATCTTGAGTATAACGATCTAACTTTTTGATTAGATTTCCACGCGCATCAACTACTGCAGTAATACCATCATTAGTTGACCGAACTAACGGTATTCCTGACTCTAAAGCTCGCATTCTTGCAATCTCCATATGTTGATAGGGACCGAATGAATCACCAAACCACGCATCATTACTGACTGTCACCAAGAGTTTAGCCTTATCAGAATGTTTATCTGCTTTGCTAATTAAATCTTGCACAATGCTCGGATAAGTAATCTCATAGCAAATCGCGGGGATCACTTGATAATCATCAAATTCCATCGCAAATTGTTCACTAGTTGCTGGTGAAAAATTCGACATTGGTAGATCAAAAAATTCCATCATCCCTCTTAAAGTATCACCTAGTGGCATGTACTCCCCAAAGGGAACTAACACTTGCTTGTGGTAATTTTGCTTGTACTTTCCTGCTGATATAAATGAAGCATAGCTAATCTGCTCATTTGCATGATAAATGGGTAAACCAAATAATAAATCCGTACCTGAACGATTTGAACGTGAGTTTAAATCGAGAATAATATCTTCCACTTGATGTTTATAAGCAGGGATCGCACCTTCAGGCCAAACCAGCAGATCTACATCCCAGTGTTTTTCACTTTGCTGATAAAGTACATCAACAATTTGAGAAAAATATCGCCTATCCCACTTTTTTTCTTGCGGAATATTCGGTTGCACTAATGCGACGTTCAGCGACTTTTTATCTGGAATTATTTCCGGTTGACGAATCAAAACGGATAGAACTGGTACACTGATTAAAACTAGCAACACATAAGCATTATGGCTGGATGCCAATTGTTTGATTGAATTATTTTTTGAAAACAAATACTGACGCAACAATAAAACCAAGCAACTGGCTATCGCTAAAATAAACCAACTCACTCCATAAACACCTATCCAAGTGGAAAGCATCCATAGCGGACCGTCGATTTGAGAATAACCCGCAAATAACCAGGGAAAACCACTAAATAAACTCGTTTGAATAAATTCTGAAACAACCCAAGCGAACGGAATAATCAATATCATCAGACTTTTGCCAAACCAAGTTGCCATTTTATCAATAAGATAAAAACCACCAGCTTTCACCGAAGAAAGTGTTACCACAAATAACAAGCTGATCGCGATGGCACCAGGAACGGGCGCATGACCAAACTCGTGAATGCTCACATAAACCCAACTCACACCCACGCCAAACGCACCAATTCCCCAATAAAATCCCATTGAAGAAAGTGACAGATGAGTTTCTTTGATTTTAACTTTTTCAGAGCTAGTTTGATTTTGAGAATTTTTCGGTTGAGCCGTTCTAACAACCACCTCATTGATTAATAATAAAACGGAAAGCAAACTAAATATCCACCAACCGAACGGCGCAAAACCTAAGGGATAGATTGCGCCTATAAAAACCATCGAAAACCGCTGAGCCCAAAGCGACTGCATTTTAGGTAAGCTTTTTATGGATAATTTGTTTTCCGTTTGACTTAGCATTAACTGATGGATTTCCATGGCTGAGTATTGGCGAATGTTACCACGATATTCGCTTTATAATCAGCACGATGCGAGGTAAAATCGAATCCAATTAACATTAAACCTAATTAGGAAGACTAAATAATGGTTATCAAACCAAAAGTTCGTGGTTTTATCTGCACTAACGCTCACCCAACTGGCTGCGCAGCGGGCGTCAATGAGCAAATAGATTATGTGAAAAGTCAGGGCGAATTATCAACCAAGCCTCAAAATGTGTTGGTTATAGGTTGTTCAACTGGTTATGGATTAGGCTCTCGAATTACTGCCGCTTTTGGTGCCAACGCAAAAACTCTCGGTGTCTGTTTTGAAAAGCCACCGTCTGAAAAACGAACAGCTACGGCTGGTTGGTATAATACAGCGGCGTTTCATCAAGCAGCGAAAGGTGCCGACTTGTACACAAGAACGATCAATGGAGATGCGTTTTCTCACGACATTAAAAAGCAAACAATAGAAACCATTAAGCAAGATCTAGGAAAAATCGATTTGGTCATCTATAGTCTAGCCTCACCACGACGAACCGATCCTGACAGCGGCACTCTATACTCTTCAACTCTCAAACCTGTTGGAGAGCCAGTCACCTCAAAAACATTTAATACCAATAAAAAAGTGGTGCATGAAATCTCGCTCGAACCAGCCAATCAAGAAGAAATCGACAACACAATCAAAGTCATGGGCGGCGAAGACTGGGAATTATGGATCAAAGCATTAAATGAAGCAGGTGTATTAGCCGATAACTGCGTAACCACTTCATACACATATATTGGTAAAGAGCTCACTCAACCAATTTACGGAAGAGCAACCATTGGTAAAGCCAAAGAAGATCTCGACAGAGCATCAGCCGCGTTGAAAACAGATTATTCTTCAATCGGTCTAAAAGCTTATGTCACCTCATTAAAAGCAGTAGTCACACAATCTAGCTCAGCTATTCCGGTGATGCCACTTTATATCTCTTTAATGTACCAAGTTATGAAAGACGAAGGTTGTCATGAAGGTGTGATCGAGCAGGTTTATGGCTTATTTGACAAGCTATTGTTAGCCGAAAATCCACCCACGGATGAAGCTAATAGACTGCGAATGGATGGAGTCGAAACCAATGATCACATTCAAGGAAAAATAGAAGCCATTTGGCCTGACGTAACCACTGAAAACTTCCCAGAATTAGGTGATTACCAAGGCTATAACGAAGATTTCTTAAAGTTGTTTGGTTTTGGTTTTGACAGTGTTGATTACGATGCTGATGTCGATCTTCTAGTTCAGTGGTAAGAAGTTAAGCATAATATGACCTATTATTCGCGGTTAACTATCTGATTAACGCTACTTAACCGCAAATTAAACCTCATCATTCAGCTATAGTTAAGCTGACAAAAGCGATAATCGGGCATAGACTGGCAAATATGCCCGAGAAAGCAGACAAAGGTGGTTATTATGAAAATATTTAGGCAAATAGCGGCATTCAAGCAAATAGCGCTTATATCGTTATTTATTTTTTCTTCAACGATACTGCAAGCTGAGGATGTCGATGATATCGAACCTTTTAGCGAAGCAGAACTAGAGCAAATTCTTGCACCAATCGCACTCTACCCGGATACCGTTTTGTCGCATATTTTAATCGCGGCAACTTATCCACTCGAGATCGTTCAAGCAGAACGCTGGACAATAAGCAACCCGGACTATAAAGGATCGGATGCGGTCGAAGCCGTCGAAGATGAAGACTGGGACCCAAGCGTTAAAGCATTAGTCGCATTTCCAGAAGTTCTTCGCCGATTAAGTGAAAATCTAGAATGGACACAAAAACTCGGCGATGCGTTCTTGCAGGATGAAGAAAAACTCCTCTCGAGTGTGCAATCACTTCGCCAGCAAGCGTATGAAGCAGGTAGCTTAGACAAAATGGATAAGCTATCCGTCACTCATGAAGATGATAGCTCCATTATTATTGAGCCGGTTGAAAAAGAGATCGTGTATGTTCCTTACTACGATACCAGGGTTATTTATGGTTCGTGGCATTGGTCGCACTATCCACCTGTTTATTGGCACACGCCTCATTATGCGCACGATTACCACTATAATCACCATCGCCCATTTTACTGGGGACCGAGTATTCACGTTTCATTCGGTCATTTTTTCAGTGCATTTAGCTGGCATCATCATCATTTGATCAGGATCCACCACGATCATTACCGCCCTCGCCATTATTATAGTCGTCGGCAAATTATCGATCATTTACCCAATAGACGATGGAAACACAATCCGACTCATAGACGTGGTGTCTCTTATCGAAGTGTGACGGTTCGTGACCGATACAAGAGTGATCGCTTGAGCCAAACAGAAATTCGCTCTTATCGAAGTAAAGATAAAGGCTCTGTTCGCAACTCTAATCGAGTCAACGACTCTCGTATAAACACATCAAGAACAAAAGAAGGAAAAATAAGCAAAGAGAGATCTAATAACACTCGCATTGCCACGCCAGATCGAATTCGTGAAGAACTTAAGGATGGACGGATCAGCGTGAAAGAAAGAAATACTCGACCGACTAATCGTAATACCATAAATAGAAATACGACAAGTCAAAACCGGAGCAATCGAGAGGTTAAAGGAAATAAAACGCCTCGAACCAATCGAACTGAAAATGGTAATTCGACTCGTACTAAGCCCCCTAAATCATCAACTCGAACGCCGCCAGTACGAAACGAGTCAAACGGACGCTCAAGTGGGAGTAAGGAACGTAGTTCGCAGCCTAAGCAATCTGCGCCGCCAAGAAAAGAGAACAGTTCTCACTCATCGAGTCGCTCTCCCGAACCAAGATCGTCTCAAACCAGGTCTTCAAACAGCTCTTCCAGAAGTAGCTCTTCACGCAACAACTCATCTAGAAGCTCATCTAGAAGCTCATCAAGCCGCTCTTCAGGCTCAAGCAAGGGTAGTCGCTCAAGTGGCAGCCGAAGTAAGAAACACTAGCTTGTACAGCAATACTTAAGCCTCATCTTCTGGGGGCTTAGGTTTTTCCATTGGCTGTAAGCTTAATCCACCGGTCGATAGTGCGTCTGATTGCGGTTTCTCTTTTGGCATCTCTTCCATTAATACAGGCTCTGGAATTTTGTGCTCGTTTTCAGTTTTTTGCCTTTGTTCTTTGGATGGCATAGCTGAAGCTTTTGGCTGGTTAACTGGCGCTTTAGGTTTTGGCTTTGATTCACCAGATAACTTAATTCTAAGCGCCAAATTATTTTTTGAATCCGCATTTTTTAATGCTTCTTCATAGGTGATCTGTCCTGACTCGTACAGGTTTAATAACGCCGTATCAAAAGTTTTCATTCCTTGAGTTTCTGATTTCAACATGACTTCTTTTATCGAATCAATTTCACCTTTTTTTATCAGATCACAAACCCGTGGCGTACCAAGTAAGATCTCAATCGCAGCACAGCGCTTTCCATCCACGGTAGGAATAAGTCGCTGGGAAATAAATGCTTGAAGGTTAAGGGAGAGATCAAGAAATAGCTGCTTATGTCTTTCTTCAGGAAAGAAATTGATCACTCGATCAAGTGCTTGATTAGCATTATTTGCGTGCAGGGTAGAAATACATAAATGACCTGTTTCCGCAAAAGCTAAAGCATGTTCCATCGTTTCGTGATCGCGAATTTCTCCGATTAAAATAACATCTGGCGCTTGCCTTAAAGTATTTTTCAGAGCATCTTCATAAGTGTCAGTATCAACTCCAACTTCCCGCTGGTTAACGATGGACTTTTTATGTTTATGCACAAACTCAACAGGATCTTCAATGGTGATAATATGTCCTGCCGAGTTTGAGTTTCTATAGTCGATCAAGGATGCAAGTGAAGTTGATTTACCCGATCCTGTGCCGCCAACAAATAAAATAAGCCCCCGCTTTTGCATTACCAATTTCGGTAAAATGTCCGGTAAATTAAGTGATCGCCAGTTGGGAATATCAACCGTAATTGCGCGGATCACCATCGCGACCTGGTTACGTTGTTTAAAAATATTAACTCTAAATCGCCCGACACCTGGCAAAGAGATAGCAAGGTTCATTTCTGGCTTTTTAGCGAATTCATCTCTTTGCTCATCATCCATGATCTGGTTGGCAATCGCTTCGACCTCACCAGGCTTCATAACATGGCTATCTATTGGGGTTAACTTACCGTGAAATTTGGCACTGGCTGGCGCTCCGGTGGATAGAAATAAGTCAGACCCATCTTTATCCGTCAGGATCTTTAAATAATCATTAAATTCCATTGAGCTGTCTCTATCTGTGTGGGGCATTAAACACTAGATTAAAGTATAGACAGTATTCGCTAGTCGGAAGAATTAAATGAGCTTAAGCTACAATTTTGAAGATAGTGGCAAACTAAGTCATTGATCCCGCATAAAAATACAGCATAAAGATCAGAACACACAAAACTCCAGTAAACACAAAAAGCCGCTTCATCGGATTTGATTCTTTCTTTTTCGCCATTTGCATCGCTAGTTGTTGAGTTGCGATCATTGCTTGTGCTTTTAAGATCCGCGCATTCATGTCTTCATCATGCTCAGACTGCCCATTGCTCGTATTTGGCTTTTGCGGCTCTACTGACTCAGCGTCTGTGTTCTCAGTTGGCTTAGCGCCGCTCTCTTCTATTGGACTTAATTCAAAATTCGCAGTAGATTCTTTCGCAGCTAATTGAGGGTTGGCGCATGGTACGAGTGCTGTTTCAGCGCCGATGGCTGAAAGCTTTTGTTGCCAGACTTGCGCTTTTTGCTTGCTTAAAGATTTTTTTAAGGTCATCAAATTGCCGCTGAACAGCTTATCGACTTTATCGTCAGGAATTTTCAGCTGGGAAACAAAGTTTGCCCTAACCTGCTGTTTTTCAAACCCTGACTGGACTGCGCCTGCATACACGAGATTAAATGTTTGTTCATTCAAAATTAAACTGCCTGCTCCCTAATTCAAAAAATACTAAATCGCCAACAAAGATTATCATCTTCACCATCAAATAATAGACGCTTTTCACCCACTTTTTAATATTTAGGACATAAATTGTTGATACTGTGACTTGGCTAATACAATCAACTTCAGCAGAAATAGTTGAAGTTTGTGAAAATTACCAATTTACGAGTCAAGCGTATTAATTATAACGCCTTCAATGTATAGTGCGCGTGACTTTTAACTGAGGATATCTATATGAATTATAAAAACAACATTGCAGCGATCCTACTATCTTTAGCAGGTGCCGCAGCAAGCTTTAACACTTCTGCCGACATTGCCAATGGAGATTTCGAATCATGGACAGGCGGAAGTCCAGATAGCTGGACAACCATCGATTCTGGTATTAATGTCAATCAAAATACTACCATCGTAAAAACCAGCAGCAGTTCAGCGGCAATTACCGTTAATACTGGAACTCAAAGTTCTACCGATTTTCGCCAAAATGTTGACGTGGTCGCTGGGCAAACATACAACTTCTCTACTTGGGTTTACCATACCGAAGGTGGTATTCGAGTTAGACTATACATCAACGGCTACCAAAACTATTCAAGCCCCAGCCTGATTAACCAATGGCAGCAAGTTTCATACAGTTATACGGCTGGCACAACGGGCAGCATCCCAATTGGCTTGCGTTTTTATGATGTTGCTGGATTTGATGGTTCAGAAGTGGTTTATATAGACGATTTCCAACCAACCGCTTCTGGTGGTGGCACAACACCTCCACCACCACCTCCTCCAACGGGATGTCAAAATACTGAAGCGACTTTGACTTTAGTTACTGACCAATATGCGAGCGAAACCAGCTGGCAAATTACTGATACCAATCAAACAGCAGTTGCTACTAACGGCGCGTTATCTAACAATTCGACTTATACTGACGTATTTTGTTTAGCCGATGGTGATTACACCTTCAAGATTGACGATTCATACGGTGACGGTATTTGCTGTGGTTACGGAAACGGTTCTTACGATATTTCCGTTGGCGGTACTTCGCTTATTTCAGGTGGCACTTTTGCATTCACTGAAAGCAAAATCTTCACCATTGGAACTGGCGGCGGAACACCACCACCCCCTCCTCCACCTCCTGGCGGCGGCGATGCAGGCACTTACTATGATTCGATTACCACTGAAACAGGTTACGCTCTAAAAACTGCCTTATATAACATCATTAGAACGCATACATCTCAAGGTTACGGTGCGCTTTGGACTTTCTACTCAAGTCACTCACTTGACAACTATTACGAAAACGATGGATCAATTTTGGATATCTACTCAGAAAACCCATTAGGTACTGACCCGTATAACTATACAAAGGTCACTAACCAGTGTGGGACATACAACAGCGAAGCAGATTGCTATAATCGTGAGCATACCTTCCCAAGAAGTTGGTTTGGTGGTCAAATTGAACCAATGAACTCCGACGTTCATCATATCTTTGCTAGCGATGGATTTGTCAATGGTAAACGTAGCAGTTTCCCTTATGGCGCAGTTGGATCGGCGACCTTTACTTCGGCAAATAATAGTAAGGTTGGTTCTTCAGTTACAGCTGGTTATGCGGGAACCGTTTTTGAACCTATCGATGAATTCAAAGGCGACATTGCCCGAGCGTATTTCTACATGGCAACTCGTTATGAAAATGCAATTGGTTCATGGCAAGGTAACAGCACTTCTGCCAATGCCGTATTAAATGGCACAAGCACTCAAGTATTTGAAACTTGGCAGCTAAATATGCTTAAAAGCTGGCACAACAGTGACCCGGTTAGCCAATACGAGATAGAAAGAAATAATGCCGCACATCCATACCAGGGAAATCGAAATCCATTTATCGATCATCCTGAGTGGGTAGAAGCAATTTGGGGTCTGTAATCTAAACCTAAAAATTATTTCAGGTTAATATCGAAAGCCATTGGAGAAATCTGATGGCTTTTTTCGTTTTATTGAACTATTTTCGTTACAATCAGCACTTTATTTTTCTAAGACAAAAATATTAATGAAAAACTATTTTTTCCTATTTCTGTATGTTTTAGCGATGTTAGTTACATCTTGCTCTACGATAAAAGAAAATGAAAACTCGATCTACATTACACCTCAACAAGATTGGCAAAAATGGAAAACAGAATACCAACAAGAACTTCGCTCAAATGATGGCTGGCTATCGCTAGTCGGTCTTTATTGGTTAAAAGAAGGTGATAATTCAATCGGTTCAGCAAATACAAATCAACATAAATTCCCCAAAGGAACACCTAAAAAATTCGGTCAAATTAATATTTCTAACAATGTAATCACTTTTACTCGTGCATCCGATAAAATATTAATCAATGATAAAAATATCCGTAGCCAAAAACTGATCTTAAATAAAACGATTGTATCTTTCGATACCTATTCATTTTATGTTATCAAAAGAGAAAAAGGGTTCGCCATCAGACTACAAAGCAGTGCAAACCCAGCGATCACAAATTTTAAGGGAACAAAATTTTATCCTTACAACAAATCCTTACGAATTCCAGCTCGACTTATAAAACCAGATTCCTCTAAAAAAATAGCGATTAAAACCGTTTATCAAACTGTCCGCCAAGATGATTTTGCAGGTTGGCTAGAGCTCGAATACCAAGGAAAATTGATCCGTTTAAAAGCTGTTTCCTATGGCGATAAATATCCAATGTCAGTAATGTTCGTCGATGAAACCAGTCAAGAAACAACTTATGGAGCAGGAAGATATCTGGATGTCGAATGGCCAAAAAATGGTGAGCGCACGATAATCGATTTTAACTACGCCTATAACCCGCCTTGCGCATTTACAAAATTTGCGACCTGTCCGTTGCCACCCCAAAGTAATCGATTGGATTTTTCGGTTGATGCTGGCGAGTTGTTTGAAGAGCATTAAGCCTATTAACATCCTACTATTTTGCAGGTAATCTTTAATCTAGACCTCGTAAGACAAAGCTAACTTCCCATTCGAGACAAAGATGTTGAGCACATTAAATTCAACAACTACTTGACAAACCTTAGCCTTATCTCTACGATTGTAGATATAAACTCTACAATCGTAGAGAAGTATTTTCGGGATCAACATGGAATTATCAGATTTTGAACTAGAAGTGATGCAATTATTTTGGAAAAATCCAGAATCATCAGCCCCCGTAATTCATCAAATGATCGAGCAACAACGTCCTGTTAGTTATTCAACTGCAAAAACCATTATCGACCGGTTAGAAAAAAAAGGTGCACTAGGTCGAAGTAGCCAACAGGGACGAACTATTTTTTATTCCCCTTTGGTTGAAAAAAATCAACTGAGAAAACCAATGATAAAAGATTTTATCAACCGCGTATTTCTTGGCAAAAGTAAGCCATTAGTCGCGCATATTCTTCAAGAAGAAGAATTATCATTAGATGATATAAGCTATCTGGAATCCTTATTAGAGCAACGTAAAAAGAGGCTAAAATAATCATGGAATTATTTCTAGCCAGCAACTTTGCTATTACCATAATCACGCTCTTATATAATCGCTATAGCCAAGCAAGTATTTCAGCCAAATTAACATTATCAACATTTAGTTTACTCTGCTGGGTGGTGCCTTTTACTTTAATTCGGGATTACCTACCACAAGATGTTGCAGTAAGTATCCATTGGATTTTACCAACAACCACCAATATAAATGCCGTCACAATTGAGGCAGTGCAACCAACAATATTTAGTCAAATAACTCTAACTCATGTATTTATACTTGCTTGCCTAATCGGTTTTATACTATTTACGAATCGTATTTACAAACATAAGCGATGGTTAAATAAACTTAGCAAAAATCCGCAAACTAAATTTATTCGCAAGCATGGTAAGGTTCCAGTTTATACTTCTAGTTTAATCACCAACGCATTGCTAGTCGGTTATAAAAAACCCACTATATGGATTAACCCTCAACTCGTCAATTCCAACTATCTTGATATAATTATTGAGCATGAAATGACTCATATAAAACATAAAGATAATTATTGGCTAGTTCTTATTGAATTAATTAACGCTGTTTACTGGTGGAATCCTTTATTAAAAATTCTAGCCTCAAATCTTAAGGATTATATAGAAGCTCGATGTGACCACAAAACTAGCCATCATTTCACAGAAGGAATTTATCAACAGAAATTAACCGATCTTATATTACTCTACATGCCTGTTTCCAATGCGGGATTCGTCAGTGCAGTTATCAGTAAAAACTCAAACATAAGACGATTAAAATCTCTCAAGGAGAAACAAAACATGAACCTATTTTCTAAAGTATTTATTAGCTTATTGTTAACTAGTTCGGTGGTTATATTGACTTTTCCAGTATCAGCTTTCAAATCGCTCGCCGATAGCGAACAAGCAGCAATTCATTCTGATGAGGAGTTGGTCAATCTAAAATTCGACTCCATCAGTATCGAAAATATCGCAGAAATAACTGCCGATTTTTTCCATTTAGAAACCGTTGTTTCAGAAGAACTCAAAACTAAATTAGTCTCAGTTTACCTTAAGGATGTTCCTGAAAATAAATTGCTAGAAGCACTAACAGATATAATAAATGTTAAATTCGAAATACTTGATAATCAGCTACAAGTATCCCCGCTCCAACAGATAGTAAACCCTAGTGATAGAGGAGTGCTTATAAGTTTAAAAATCGAAGCATCTGATCCTATCAATGAATCAATCCATACAACAAAAATTGAATCTAGAATATGGAGTCACTTCGATGCACCTGCAAGCGTAAAGATAAATGACAACTGGGAACTTGAAATAACGGCAAAAGAAAATACATCTAACTTAGCAATGGTACTTCTTGACGCGAAGATATATTTATTAACACCTTCTGGTGATAGAGAATTGTTGGCGACACCTAGAGTGTTTACAACCAATGGAAATCTTGCAACTATAGAAACAGGAGAAGCTGGAAAAAACTTTTCCTTTCGTGCCGAAATTTTGCCTCAAAAAATGCGATACTCTGAAGTCAATTCAAAGGTTGCCGCTCAAACCGAATAAATTTTGTAGTTCCCCTCTTTTTGAAGAGGGGTTAGGGGAGATTTGATTTTAGCTTTGCAACTAAAGAACTAAATTGTAAAGACTAAATCCCCCTGATTCCCTCTTCTCAAAAGAGGGAGGGACATCAATCACCAACTACTGCTTAACAATCACTCCATCCTTCATCACAAAAGACACATTTTCCATTAAGCTTAAATCTTTCAAAGGATCGCCATCAACCGCAACCAAGTCGGCCAATTTTCCGACTTTAATGCTGCCCAATTTATCTTCAACTTTCAAAAGTTTTGCGGAATTTAAAGTGGCCGTTTGTATAGTTTCAATTGCAGGCATGCCTGCTTCATTCATATATTTAAATTCGCGTCCATTCAAACCATGGGGAAACACGCCTGCGTCAGTTCCAAAAGCAATTTTTACACCTTTTTTATAAGCTTTCCCGAAAGTACCTTGAATTTTTGGACCAATAGCCGCTGCTTTTGGTTGAACAATTGCCGGATAAAATCCATCAATCGCAGCTTTTTCCGCGACGAACTTTCCAGCAGTAATTGTCGGCACATAGTAAGTTCCTTTTTTTCTCATTAGTCGCATGACCTCATCATTCATATAGGTTCCATGCTCTACCGAATCTACACCTGCCATAACCGCTCGCTTCATTCCTTCCGCACCATGCGCATGAACCGCGACGACAAATTCATAATCCTTCGCGGCTTGAACAACGGCATTCAATTCTTCTTGGGTAAACTGAGGGTTAGATCCATTTTTAGCAAGACTTAAAACGCCGCCTGTTACGGTCAGTTTAATAACATCTGAACCTTCTTTATATCTTTGACGAACCGCCTTCATGGCATCTTCTGGACCATTAATCACGCCCTGTAACGGTCCAGGGTCGCCCATTAAATCGTGGCGAACGCCATTTGTTGGATCGGCGTGCCCACCTGTTGTGGCGATACTTTTTCCCGCAGCATAAATTCTAGGTCCTTGCACATACCCCTTAGCAATCGCTTTTCTTAGAGAGACCACCACTCCGGGAGCTAAATCACCAAGATCTCTAACCGTCGTAAAGCCCGCATCTAAAGTTTTTTTGGCGAAAACAGTACTACGCAATGCAAAATCAGAATCAGACATAAAGAACTTTTCGGTATAAGACTGTTTATTCACTTCTCCCGACATATGAACATGCATATCCATTAATCCTGGCATTAAGGTTTTATCTTTAAGATCAATTAAAGTTTCGTTTTCTAGTTTTGAAGAAAAACCTTTTTCGATGGCAGTGATTTTATTTCCAGAAACACGAACTGATTGATTTTTATAGACTTTAAGTTTTTCTACATCGATTAGAGCGCCGACATGAAGCAGATAATCAGCAGAAAAAACTGAGCTTGTAACGAACAATAACGCGAGTTGAAGCAGGAGTGTTGCTTTTTTCATTAGGGAACTTCCAATACAGATTTAAGTGATTTGGCTCACTTTATCTCATATTTTCTGATTTTACAAAAAAATCCCAGAAAATTCTGAGCTTTTTTGTTAGCTAAATTTAATCTCACTATTAGAAATTAAAGCGTACTCCTATACCATATCGGCTCTCATCAGATTCATATTTGTAATCTGCATACATCGCCACAGTATCTGTGAAGTTATACGCTCCACCTAAGACTAGGTAAGTTGTATCTTCACTATCAATTTCCAAATATTCAACCGCTGCTTTTAGCTCAAACTGGTCATTTAACATACTACGAATACCTAAAGTCAATTCGTACCCACTTTCATCAAATCCTCCATCGGCATCAACATTCGCATAGTCAATCTCGGCATAAAAAGTAGAGCTTTCAGAAAAATCGTGTTTATATCCAACACCTAAAGTTGTTAAATTTATTGAAAAGCCTTGATCAGAAACGTCAGAATAATCACCTGCAATGTAAAAGTTATCGGACAGCTCTTTACTTCCTTTTAACTCAAATCCATCCGGATCAAAACCACCGTCGAAGTCATATGAAATATAACCAAGCTCAATGTTATTAAAAGAAGGCGTATCTGCCATCGCTCCAAATGATAAAACAGATAAAACTGCTCCAGCTAATATTTTTTTATTCATTACTAAATTTCCTTAATTAGATAAATTGATTTGTAGTAAAATTAACCACGAGCGCATCATAGCGTGATGAAACTGAATAAAAACTGAATCTACTAAAAAGGTTATTTACGCAGTGGTTTTGTCAAAACAATCAATAATGAAATAAAAAAATAGAAAGAGAATAACATTAAAACTTAGCAGCGATGGCGAAGCCCTATTAGGTAGAAGAATAAGTAACCAACTATAGCTTATCCATTGACTAAGCAATCACGCTAGAATGTCCTACGATAACTTGCCAGCGATCATCATCTGATTTTGACCACACTCTGGTAAAACGAAAATCGTTGTCTGATACAGCGTTATCAAAAGAGCCTTTAATATTTGCTTTTACCGATACAACAACGGCATTTTTAAGTGGTATTATTTTCTGTTCAGATAGGGTGATGTCATTTATTTTAAGAATACCAGAACGATGCATTTGCAGGTCATCTTGTTTGCTCATTATTTGACCAAGATGATTTGTAAAAATAAGCTTAGAAGAAAGCAATTTGTCTAACTCTGAAATATCAGAATCTAACATCGCCAGCCTTAATTGATTTTCACAATTCTTGATCTGTTCATGTGTATCCATAATATCTATCCTTGACGAAACTTTAAAAACTAGACGTTAATTCAAAGGTTATAACCAGCCACATCTTCAAGTCTTATTTTACTACGCACAAAAATACCGTTGCCACGCCCTATTTCTTCATCTTTGGAATTATAGATAATTGATTCTGAAATAAACTGGCTGCGATTCTTATTAACCACTTTACCTGTCGCTCGCATTGAACCACTTGAAATGGGCTTGGTTAAATAGGTAGTAAAAGAGGTCGTTAAAACGAAGACATCGTACTCAAGAGAGTTAGCTGCGAAGAATGCTGCATCGTCTAACATTTTAAAATAAACCGAACCATGAACCGCTTGTCCTGCGTGAAAAAACTTCGGATCAATTTTCATGGAAATTTCTGACGCACTTTCACTAACTGTCATTGTCGGAAGAAAGTAATCATTGATTGCTGCTGATTGATACATATTTTCCAGGCAGCGAAAGTGTTGTTGGCTATTTATATTTGTATCGACCTGGCTCATGTTTAACCCTTTTGAAAAAATGCGTTTCTAGTTTCCTCAGAAAGTTCTAAACCGCTCACATCAGCTCGTTGTAATAACTGCCAAAAATAGCGATAGGTCGCTCGATCATGCAGTTCACCTTTATATTGGATCGGCCCCCAGTCTGCTTTTTGCGCAGCAAGTAAAATTCCTTGAGCGTCTTCTACTTCCGAGTAATCAGGTTTCATCGTCTCAACAATTGCTTCAATTTGCGTTGGATAAATACTCCACATTCTCATAAATCCAAATTCATTTCGGGCTCTTCCCGCATCACTTTTGGTTTGCTCGGCATTTTTAAGATCCAAAGTGACATTGTGTGCAGGTACAATTCCGTTAGCTAAAGCTGCTGCAACTAATTCTGTTTTTGCCCTCGCAAGTAACGGATGGTCAAACTGCCCAGGACTCCGCATGCAAGATGCAGGGATCGCCCCATAATGACCACTGACAAAATCCATCATTCCAAAATCTAATACCTGAATCCAATCAACTTCTGCTATTTTCCATATATCCCTTAACGCGCCATGTGTCTCAATGAGTACATGAATCGGAATTTCACGTTGGATATTGTTTTCTTTTGATACTTTTTTGATATAACCAACCATAATCTCAATTTGGTGCGCTTTTGTCGATTTTGGCAAGGTAATATAGGCGACTTTTTTACCTATTTTGGGAACTAGAATATCAACATCGGCTTTCCAATGAGGATGACTAAAATCGTGAATTCTCACCCCCATCATATTGTGTATATTGGCTTCGCTAGATATCACTCTTGCTACCATTTCTGCGTGCTCAGCCTCTTGCCCTGCTGCAGCGCCATCCTCGCAATCGCAGGTTATATCAAACACAGGACCGAACTTTTGCTGCATTTCAAGCGCCTTTAGCATGAGCTTTTCACTCCCTGCAAAGTGCTCACAGCTCGGGATCACAGGGAATGGTTTTTCCGCGTCAAATAGCGCGTCATTTGGATGAACATTGCTCGACATAAGGGTGCTCCTGCTAGATTTGGTTGAATTTAGTAAGTTGATTGAATTTAGTAAGCTAGTTAATCTAAACGATTAAAGGTGACTCGTCCAGACTGTTCATAGATCTAATTTATACAAACAATTGTTTGAATTTTGAGCTAGAATCGGTATCATTTATTGAAATATTAAGACATCCGACCAGTCTGGTAAAGTAAAACTTGTCACCTCAATACAAGACAAGAGAGCTATTAGTTCTTTCACCAAGGTAAAGCGCATGAATTATCACAATGAATTCTTAGAACATGTCAATGAGCAAGACGTTCTTGGCGGTTTTTGGCCAGGTATTCAGCTTTATTATCCTCCGGTAAAATATTCTCCAAAAGATAGCGAATACGAAACGATGGAGCAAGCTGTCGCTCGAATTCGTAAACATGCTCACAATTGTCCGGCTCATACCTTATTGTTTGATTTAGAAGATGGTTGCCGACAAAAAGAAATGAGCCGCGAGTTGTTACGCAATGAATTACCAAAGTTTCCAGAACGAAAATTTCAAATCGCCCTCAGAATCAATCCGTTTCGTACCGAAGAATATGAGAAAGATCTACGGTTAATTCGAGATATCGCAGAACAGGTGGATGTGATCGTACTGGCTAAAGCTGGTGAAATGTACGGCGCAGCTGAAATTAGAGACTTATCAGCATGGCTTGTCGGAGTTAATCCAAATATCGAAATTCAGCCTATTATTGAGCATCCACGTTCACTCAAACTAGCATCAGAATTAATGCAGTTTTCTACCGTTAAGCATGTCGTATTTGGTATTCATGATTTCTCAAAAGCGATGGCAATCCACTTGACACCAGAAGGTTGGATTGACGAGCTAAAGACCTATTTAAGAAACCTGCTACTTGACGCACGAATTGCTGGAAAAGGTGTGATTGGCGGCGTTGAGGTATTAATCAACGAAACCCCAATGCCAGAAAAAAATATCGAGCCACATGATGTGAGGCGTTGGCTGGATCTTCACGGGGACCATGAATCACACGTTGTTCATCGCCACGCGACAGTCGAAGCGCAAATGGGACTTACCGGAAAACAAGTTATACATCCCTATCATATTCATATCTGTAAAGTAGCATTTACTCCATCACCGCTAATTATTCAGCGGAATATTTCGATGTTAAAAGCAGCCATTGAAGCTGATGCACTACTTGGCGGCGCAATAAAATTTGAAGGCGAAATGCTCGATCCACCAATGTTCGGTAAAGCCTTGCAAACATTGCTTAGAGCTTATGCACTAAAGTCGCTGAATCAAGAAGATAAAAAATTTGCTATGGATGTACTGAAGCTACTCCCCATTCATGTCATTCGAGAAAATTGGCCCTACGGACGCATATAACTATGGCGCAATTAGAAAAATATTTATCGCAATCTGGGAATGGAACAAAATGGAAAATTCCTGATTTTTTTAACATTGCCAATGAATGCGTCAGGCAACATGCCATTGGCGACAAGGCTGACAATATTGCGTTAATCGTAGAAGACGATTCTTTTGGAACTAAAGAACTTTCCTATAAAGAGCTAGATCGACAGAGTGGTAAAATTGTTAGCCTGCTCAATCAACTCGATATTAATGCGAGTGATAGAGTACTGATCCGGTTACCAAACTCAACCGATTACCCCGAAAGTTTTTTCGGATGTTTAAAACATGGCGCTATTGCTGTTCCCACATCAACATTATTGGCGGCTTCTGAAGTGGCTTATTTGGCAAAAGATTCAGGGGCAAAAGTTCTGATTGCCGCAAAATCAATGTGGTCAGAGTTAAGTTCGATTTTAGACGAACCAACTGAACTGACAGCAATTTTGTTGGCTGGCGATGAAGAAATGCCAACAGCTGTCGTAGACTCAAAAATAAAATTACTCGACCTAACAGAATTATTGAAAGATGTGCAACCGACCGAAGAAATAGTAAAAAGCAAAGCCAATGACCCAGCCTATTTGGTTTACACTTCTGGAACAACCGGCTTTCCTAAAGGCGTTTTGCACGCGCATCGTTCACTAATTGGTCGATTGCCAGCAAGCCAATACTGGTTTGATTTTAAAGATGGTGATCGCATTATGCATTCGGGAAAATTTAACTGGACTTATGTTTTAGGTTCAGCGCTAATGGACCCTCTTTTTCACGGACATACTGTCATTGTCCATGAAGGAAAAAATGATGCTACTACATGGCCAAAACTGATCAAAAAACATCATTGCAGTATTTTTATTGGCGTACCAACCATCTACCGACAGATTATTCAGAAAACTGATTTTAGCGCGCAAGATGTTCCTTCGCTTCGTCACTGCATGAGCGCAGGAGAACATTTATCCGATGAAATGTTAGCCGCGTGGCGCGAACGATTTGAACAAGATGTATTTGAAGCTATCGGAATGAGTGAATTTTCATATTATATTTCGCAGCGAATTGACCGCCCAATCAAACCAGGCGCGGCAGGTTTTCCTCAGCCAGGACATGATATTCAATTACTAGGTGGTGATGGTACACCTGCGAAAACAAATGAAGAAGGCATGATAGCAATCCCGGACTCAGATCCAGGATTATTTTTAAACTACTGGCAGCTACCGGAAGAAACAGACAAAGCCAAACACGGCGGTTATTTTTTTACCGGCGATTACGCGCGAATAGATGAACAAGGTTACATTTGGTTTTTAGGCAGAAAAGATGACATCATCAATACTTTCGGTTATCGAGTATCCCCTCATGAAATCGAGCGGGTATTAAAAACTCATCCAGATATTGCCGATTGTGTTGCCTTAGGAGAAGAACTTGACGCCGATAAAGTGTTAGTCAGTGCATGTGTTATATTGACCCCCGGTAGCCAACTCAGAGAAGAAGATTTAATTGCATTTGGCAACCAACACCTTGCCAAATACAAAGCGCCCAAAATAGTCCATTTTTATCAAGATTTTCCGAGAACCAAAAACGGCAAAGTTCTTAGAAAACAGATGATCGCAGATCTAAAAGAGAATAGAAAATTACTATGAACACAATCTACCGCCCAAGACGCAGTTTACTTTACGTTTCGGCACACGAATCAAGACATATAGAAAAATCCCGCCTGTTACAAGCAGACAGTATCGTTTTTGACCTGCAGGAATCCGTTCCACCAGCAAAAAAAATCGAAGCGCGTAAGTTGTTAATAAAAGCTTTCGAAAATCCAAATTTTGGATACTCGGAAAAAATTGTTCGTATTAACTCCCTTGATTCAGATTGGGGTATGGATGATTTACGAGCCGCTGCAAATTTAGAAATTGATGCTATATTATTTCCTAGTGTCGAAAGTGCCGGTCAGTTAAAAGCAGCTATCGCAACCTTAGATGAAGTGGGTGGTAATCGACTCGCCGTAATGGCAAACATAGAAACACCAAAGGGCGTTTTAAAAAGTGAAGAAATCGCTGGCGCTAGTAAACGATTAACAGCACTGGTAATTGGTACAACAGATCTGGCAAACTCCTTGAGGATCAACGTCACCCTCGACCGCGTAGGCTTGCTCACCAGTCTGTCGATGACAGTATTAGGTGCCAGAGCACACGATAAGTGCATTATTGACGGTCCACACTGGGATTTAAAGAACATCGAAGCTTGTGAGTTTTCCTGTCGACAAGCCAGGGATTTGGGTTTTGATGGCAAGGCGGTCATTCACCCGATCCAATTGGCTTATAACAATGATGCATTCACACCAAAAGGCGAAGATATAAAACGCGCAAAAAAGATAATTGAAGCCATCGCCAATGCCCGTGAACTCGGTAAAAGTGTGGCGGTAATCGATGACCGATTGATCGAACCCTCTCTTGAACTTTGGGCACAACGAGTTATTGCTCTTTATAATCAGGTCAAGGAGCTAGGTCAAAATGAAATGATTGGTCCTGAAAAATGAGCCAAAGAAAATCCGATCTAATAAAAAATAATCAAGGGAATTTTTTTGAGGACTTTGAAGTCGGGCAAACGCTCATCCACGGAGTGCCTCGAACTATTACCGAAAGTGATGCGACCCTATATCTCGCTTTAACTGGCAGCCGATATGCACTTCACTGCGCAAAGACTATTGCAGAAAGAGTTGGATTTAAAGCGAATCCAATCGACAACTTTCTGGTATTTCATATCGCTTTTGGAAAAACCGTTAATGATATTTCGCTTAATGCCGTCGCTAATTTAGGTTATGCGGAAGTTGTTTTTCATCAACCTTGTTATGCTGGCGATACACTATCGGTGTCAAGTCAGATTACCGGACTAAAAGAAAACTCCAATGGTAAAGCTGGGATCGTCTATGTTCATTCCACAGCGATAAATCAAGCCGAAGAAAAAGTGCTCGACTGGAAGCGCTGGGTAATGGTGAAGAAAAACGATTTCAGCTCAACTAATGTTCAAGAGTCAATTCCTAAGCTAGCAAGCCAGATTGCGCTGGAAAATCAGAATTTTTCAAGTGAATTTAATTTCGCAAAATGGCAAGATAACGATAGTGATTTTCAAGCTCGATTCAACGATATTACTGTTGGTGGTATTATTTCACACGGTGGTGGTATAACAATTAACGATTCCGATCACTCTCTCGCAACACGTCTGTATCAAAATAATGCCCGCGTGCATTTTGATCAAACAATGATGAACGAAACTCCCAATAAAAAGCGTTTAGTTTATGGCGGGCATATTATTTCACTTTGCCGAGCATTAAGTTATAACGGACTAGGTAATGCTATTTGGCTTTCTGCAATTAATGGTGGAACTCATTGTAATCCATCCTATGCTGGCGACACCATTTATACTCAAAGCAGAATATTAGAAAAATCTGACATCGATGGACGTAATGATTTGGGTTTAGTTAGAATCCAAATGCTCGGCGTTAAAAACCAATCACCAGAAAAGATCGGTAATTTTTATCAAGAGTCTGTAAGCCGTAAGAAATATCATCCTGATGTGGTTTTAGATCTTGATTATTGTGTGTTTATATTGAAATAGCTAAACGGTCATTTTTAGCCTCTACTTATAGCTGTACCATTCCAAATCTATATCTATGTCTGATAAACACATCTGGTACATTTGTATTTCTACGCCAGCTTCTTTAAAATCAAAGATCTAGACTTTTCTATTTAAGATGTCTTATCTTAACGGACAAAAATGACCAACCGACGACTCGTTATAACTGCGAGCACTAATATAAAGCACGGCATTTATTTGGCTTTGTTCATATGCTCGTTCTTTTCGAGCGCGCAAGCTCAAAACTATCAAAAAATTGGCGTACCCGTTACTGAAATATTTACTCAAGATCAACATCAAGGAACGGGACAAAACTGGTGGTTGGTTCAAGGCAACAACGGGCTTATATACAGTGGAACAGGAACCGGTATAACAGAGTGGGATGGCGAAAGATGGCGAATGTACCCAACCCCAAATAAAACACTGATCCGCTCAGCCAGTAAATGGAAAGATGGACGAATTTATGTCGGAACCACAAACGATATTGGCTATTACCATCATAACGAAAGAGGGATCCTCACATACTATTCACTACTCGATCACTGGACATTTGAACAGCGGCAATTTGGTCAAGTATGGTCAATTGCATCTAATCAACACGGCGTTATATTTGTCACTCGAAAAGTTGTATTATTTTGGAATGGCAAACAAGTTAACATCGTCGAAAAGGCTACTCCCGGTCAACACCGAATTTTCGCTTTAGAAGATAGTTTTATTTACAAAGTCAAAGGTGATCCTGTAGTACAGAAAATATCTAAAACTTTCGATGTAACTTCCACTAAACTGTTGCTTCCCGAAAAATCATCCGTCTATTTTATGGCAAAAAATCGTAACAACAACCTTGTTGCATTCACTTTTCGAGATGGTATTTTTGAACAGCAAGACCAGCAAATGGTCATGCGAATTGATAATCCTTCGCTTGGCGATCGAGTTAGAGTATACAACGGTATTCAGGCATCCGATGGTTATTATTATGTGGCTACGCTACATAACGGGCTACTTATCTTGAGCGAAGATTTTAAGTTAGTGAGACAATACACAGAACAACATAACATTGGCGGTAATAAAATTTATTCTTTACTGGAAGATCGCCAAAACAATATCTGGTTATCTGGTGTGCCGAATATCATCAAAATAATCCCTCCTCATATCTATAGTCGATACCAAACTGAAAAAAAAATAACCTTGATCAATACGCTAGAACTATTCCAAAGTAAGATAACAATAGCTGCTGATGGCTTTCATCAACTTCAATTAGGTCCATCACCTCAATCACCCGCGTTTATTAAAAAACTTGATTATGTTGACGGATCAAGATGGGATTTTCTAGAGTACAAAAATCATTTCATTTATGTAGGCGAAGGCGGTGTTTTCGCTAGAAAATTTATAGACGGCAACTTCACTTCAGAGTCAGAAAAACTTGGTACATCTATTGTCGGCAATGCATTAGCTATCGATCCAATAACGAATAAACTATTTGCGGCAACTCAGGATGGAATTATTATCATCACCTTTGAACAAGGGACATGGCAAACAAAGTCAGTCGAGGAACTATCTGACGAATTAAAATATTTAGCCATAGATAACAACGGAGTAGCCTGGGCTGGCACAGAAACCCATGAATTATACAGAATTGAGAACGCGCAATTTCCTGATAAAGAAACTAAAATCCAAAAATTTACTGACGGTCTTGGCAGCAGTGATGTACAGCCTTTTAATTTATCAACAGGCGTCGTTATTGGAACAAGTGATGGATTAGTAGAATTCAGGAGTAAGGGCAAAATCATACCATCGTTGCAACCAGTTTTAGGCTATCCTAAAATTTTCACCGACAAGGGAAAGGCTGTGAACCGACTCTATGAAGACGACAATCAACGACTCTGGTATCGCATTGGAGACCATGCTGGTTATGCTAAAAAAGATAGTCATCGTATTTGGCAAAGTAATGAAGAACTATTCAAGGCTTTCCCAAATAATGGTCACAGAGGTTTTGTGACTACAGCGGCGGATGTTCTCTGGTTTATTTCTTCCAAAGGTAAAGTCTATCGTTTAAATTTAGATCAAATGAAAATTCCACCTAAAAAAGGCCTTCTCAATATTCGCGAAATTCTAAATTTAAACACCAATAAAATGATCAGTGGTGGATTAATAAATACAGCAATACCGCAACTTGATCAACAAAATAATTCTGTTCGGATTGTTTATGCATTAGCAGAAAATGCCAATGCAAACCCGGCACAATATCGGCATAAGCTGCTTGGCAGTGACAACGAATCGTGGAGTCCTTGGACTTTAGAAACGCATAAAGACTATACACATTTACCTGGCTCAGAATATCAGTTTTCGCTCGAAGCAAAAGATGGATGGGGAAGAGTATCCCAGGCTAATCTATCCTTTTCTGTTTTACCTCCTTGGTACTTGAGTAAATTTGCGTGGTTTGCTTACACAACAACCTTCTTGTTGCTACTTATTTTAACTGGATGGTTAACCCAGCGTTGGCGTACGGCAAAGTTACAAAAAGCCAATAAAGATCTCGAGCGGAAAATAACAGAGCGAACTAAAGACGTTCAAAGCAAAGCGCAACAACTAAAAGAGCAACAAATACTCAAAGACCGGTTTTTCTCAAACGTCTCCCACGAATTCAGAACACCACTCACCTTGATCAGAATGCCGCTTCAAGATCTACTTAGATCGCATCCAGAGCTTGAACCGGCGATAACCCATCCAATCGAGTCGGCATTAAGAAATTCTCAAAGAATGTTAGAGCTAGTTTCCCAGGTGTTAGACATAAACCGATTAGAGTCGGGACAATTTCCGTTAAATGTCGCGGAACATGATATTGCCAATTTAATCAACCTCATCATAAATCGTTTTAAACCATGGTCAGAGCAGCACCAACAAGTTTTAATCGCTCAAAATACTAATGAACCAATTCTTATTTACTGTGATCAAGATCAGATTGAGAAATGCATATCTAACCTTGTCTCAAATGCCATAAAATATAGTGGTGAGAAAAGCCAGATCAACATCAGCCTAGTTGAAAATACTGAATTGAATTCTATCGGTATTCAAGTAAAAGACAATGGTGGCGGTATTAGCAAAAATTCCGAAGATAAAATTTTCGATCGATTTTGTCAGGATACACGATCAGAAGGTATCTCAGACCCAGGCACAGGGATCGGATTATCTTTAGTTAAAGAATTAGTTAACTTACATCACGGAAAAGTAGAACTGATTAATGAGCCTGGCGAAAGTTGCTGCTTTATTATTTGGCTTCCGCGAGGTTATGAGCATTTTTCGGAGTCCAGCTTAGAAAAACCTGGTTTATTCCAATCTGAAATTGCCAATTCTAATCTGGGTAATTTTATGGACAGCTCCAATCTAGACAATTCTGAAAGCGCCAAAACCAGCCAGGTCACTTCATTGACAACAGACTCAATAATATTTCCAGAAAAGTTACACGACAACATTGCCGACGAATCGGGCGAAAAGGAAAATCATACTGATAAAACAACTATTTTGATTGTCGATGATAACCATGAACTAAGACATTTCGTTGCTTTACGGTTATCAAGCTACTATCGTATTATTCAGGCGAGTAATGGGCAAGAGGGACTTGCTATGGCTAGTACCGAATTACCAGATCTAGTGATTTCTGATGTCATGATGCCGATAAAAAACGGCTTAGATATGGTTAAAGAACTAAAAGCTAATTCAGAAACGAATTTCATACCAGTTATACTTTTGACCGCTAAATCAACCAAACGTGAAACCGTAGAAGGCCTGGAAACCGGTGCAGACGATTATTTAACTAAGCCTTTTGACACTTCCGAACTGATTGTTCGAATTGCTGGTCTGATGGAAAACCGGAAAAAACTTCGCAAAAGAATCGAAGCAGAGTTAACTAACTCTCAGCTTCAGACTCAGTCTAACTCCAACTCTCAAAATACCAGCTTTAAAGATCGACTTCGCACAGAAATTCAAACTCAAATCACAAAACCTGAGTTTTCTATCGACAACATCGCAAAATCCCTAGCGCTTAGTAGACGTTCACTGAATAGAAAATGCCAACAAGAATTACAACAATCTATTGGAAACTTTATCACTGAAATAAAAATGCAGTCAGCACTTCAGCTGCTCAAGCAGAAAAATCATAACGTCAGCGAAGTTGCCTACGCAACCGGCTACGAAAGCCTGGCCTATTTTTCGCGCACCTTTAAAGGATTCTTCGGAAAACCACCTTCATCAGTCTCTCAAATTAACAAATCCTAATTAAAACTAATATTAAATGAGCAAAAACCCCACTCAAGAAAAATTGACAGGGAAATAACTAAATATTTCAATGGATTAGAGTTTTTTTCAAGCTTCAAGAATAACTCTCCAACTACCACCCATTCAAAAATTGGCTCGCAAAGTCAAACTTTTGGCTGGATATTGCAACCAGCTTTCTGAAAATTACCGTTAACATACTCGCTAATAATCACTCTTCACCCTTATAACTACGCAACTAAGATGAGGTATTTAACGATGAAATCCAGCTACAGAATTCTAGAAATTATTTTGCTACTAACACTGTTATTCACCTATGGTTGTGCTCATGTCAGCACCCGCCACATAGAGCAAGGCGACTCTCAGGCAAATAAGCGCAATTTCATTGCCGCAGCAAAAGAATATCTGTCTGCACTGAAATATGAGCGGAATCATCTAGAATCCAGGCAGCGACTTTGCTCAGTCGCAGAACCAGCATATAAAGAAAGCCTGAAAAAAGCAGAAAAATTTGAAACGGCTTCCAAATTCAAAAAAGCACGCAAAGCATTCAAACAAACAACTTCCTATATTGAGCAATTCACAAAGTTTGATTGCGTTGATTTTCCAGTAATCGATCTCAATCAAAAAATAGCTAGTATGGGAAGTGCCATACTTGAAAAACATTATCAGCAAGCAGAATTTCATTTCTCGCGCGGTCATTATCTGTTTGCCGTCGAAGAATATAAGAAAGCAGCTCGTTCAAAGCCATACAAGGACAGCAATCAAAAGATCGCCCAATCGCACTTTGCACAAGCAAAAATATACGAATTGCAAAGCCAATTCCGCGAAGCTGCCGACCAATATTTATTTTCTCATGACACCATCTTGAATTTTAAAGGTTCAAAGGACAAAGCAAATGCGATACTTTATTCCCTAGGTAACTATTTTCTTTCCAACAACCATTGCAGAAAAGCGCTACAGGATTTCCAACAAGCATCTGGTTTAAACCCGAACTACAAAGATCTTGCTGAAAAACTGCGTCAATCCAGTGAATGCGCCATAGTCACCATTGCATTTGCGAAATTTAACAATAAGACAAGACGAAACATCGCAGGTATGTCGATTGGTGATTTTATCTATGATCAAATTCAGTCAGGCATCAATAATAATGGCAGTCGCTTTTTACGGATAGTCGACTCTAGTGGAAACTATCACAATGCCGATTACAAAATATCTGGAAAATTAACTCAAATACGAGTGGTACACCGAGGTTTGGAAAAGAAACGAGTGTCAGGTATTGCCGCTCGACGATACAATTGCCAGCACACGGATGATAATGGCAACATCTATAACGACACTTGCACTGAGGATGTGAATATTTATTATGATGAAATCACCGATCATGTTTCAGTAACCTTATCCGGCTCTATAAAAGCAGTCAACACCAGAACCGGTGAAAACATCGTGTTGTACAACATCAGTTCACAAATGGATGATAGTATTCGCTATGCCGATATTGTTTCCCATTTAAAAGACGTTGAGCTTTACCAAGATTTATACAACCTGGTAAATGAACGCACACACCTAGTTGACGGCGACGACCTCGTTAGGGAAGCAATCGCAGAGATTGAAAAAGGGTTTGTTAAGGAAATCATTCAGAATATTGATCAATCAAACAATCTCAGCGATCCAACAAACCTAGCTCTTTATCATTAATTGCATTAGTTCCGACTGGAAATGAGTTAATCCATTGGTTGGCAAATGATGGTTTTCCGTCTTTCCGGTGCGGCTCGACGGATATCGCTCAAATAAACTTCGTGATGCTTGCCAGTCTACGCGCGGCCATTCTCGTGGATAAAATGGTGAATTTTTTCCACGGTAAGTCTCTCTTCAGAAAAGAGACCGACATGACGTGTCTGCGCCGATTTACCTTCGGTAAACGAGTTGAATTCCAATTTATCGATTGATGATAACTTTTTCTTTACACGAGCATGCTCAATTGCCACTTCTACTAACTTTCGAGTAATCAGTGGTGGTTGCATAATCATCATCGTTAAGATCTTCAATACAGAAGTTGAGAGCAATACCATATTCTGCTATCAGGTCAATAAATTCAGATTGTGATAATTTCGCTAATTGACTTGCGTTTCCTAAAGTCAAATTTTGAGCTTATATCAATAAAAAACTAACCGCGCTCCCCCTGCAATCCTCCACAATGAATCAATAAAACTCGTGTGCCACTTGCGAAATAGTTTTTATTTATTAGATCCATCACTGCGTAAAAGGACTTGCCACTATAAACAGCTTCCAACGGAATTCTATGTTGTTTCCAAAAATCTTGTACAAATAACTCTAATGCCGAATTTATTTTTGCAAAACCTCCAAATTCATATCCTTTGATGATGGACCAATTATCTACTTTACTGTTGACTAACTGACTAACATCTTCGGTTTGCTGTTCAATATTATTTAACACACTAACTCCGATTACTTTCGCACTTTTTTGATAACGGCTTGTTGCATTTACCAATCCCGCTATACTTGTTCCAGTTGCTGAGGCTGTAACAATATAATCGTACTGTAAGCTTAGCTCCATCATAATTTCTTCTAAACCAAGCATAGACTCTTGATGTAACCCGCCTTCGTTTATCCAGAATATTTTATCAGATAAGCTTAGTGGCATTTCCCTTAGCTTTCTAAAGTTTTTTCTATCAACATAAATAATTTTCGCATTCCACCTCAAACAATCTATCATGGTTGGAGTTAAAGACTGCTGAGGAAATCCCCTGATATACAATCGACACTCCCAACCTAATAGATAACAAACATAACTGAGTGCATGGATAAAATTAGAATGCATTCCTCCCATGGTAGCAACAGAGTAACAACCAGTCTGCTCAATTTTTAGAAGTAAATATTTAAGCTTTCGCCATTTATTTCCAGAAATAATTGGATGGATTAGGTCATCTCTTTTTACGTCTAATATAATTTTTTTATTTTCAATTTTCTCTGCCGAAATGTTTTGTATTTTTGATGTCTGAATTAGAGAGAATAATTGTGAAACTTTTTTAAACTTCATTGAAATTTTAGAGAGATGAATTTTAGTGTTGCTCTATAGTATATCATTTTCGCGAAACACAAAAAAACCGGCTAAAAGCCGGTTTTGACTATCAATAAATCTTTTGCTGCTACATATTAGCGACATTATCTGAGGTTAAAAACCAAGAAGTATCTTTGCGTCGTCGATCTTTGCTGACACGTCTATCTAAGCCAAAATTCTTAAGTAGCTGCTCAACACGCTCATGTGAATGTTCACGTCGACGTTCCAAACGTCTTTCTGGTCCAATATAGGCTCGACTACCATCAATTACTCGAAAATTGGTATTGCCTGATTTCTTTTCCATTCCAAGAACCTCAAAATTATTTATAATTTTCTTCCGAAATTTATACTTACGTCACATATTGGGGATATTTTAACCGATTAAACTAATTAAAATAAGTAACATATTGACATAATACTAGCTTTAAATGGCGAAAAATCAAATAAAATCCAGATAATCGGGTGTTTAACAGGATAAATGCCTCAATTTTAATCTTCTATCCTTGCTTGCTTACTGAATCTTTGTTAACTAAAACTTTTGCTTTATTTCACAGTTTATACGAACTCGGAATAATAAATATTCCACTTAGATCAATAAAATCACTCAGATCTCACTAATTGCTATTTTGAGGGGCTCTAAAAGAATTGGCTTATCGAAAAAATAGCCTTGTGCGCCATCAATATCTAAACTTTCTAGATAATTGGCATCTGACTCTTTTTCTACGCCTTCTGCAAATATCGCAATATTCCTACTTTTCAGGGAAACGATAATTGACGAAAGTAACAACTGCTGCTCTTTACTAGTACTGATATTATTAATAATTCTTCGATCAACTTTTACCATTGCCACCTTCACCATACTTAAATAGTTAAGGTTTTGCTCTGGTGCACCAAAATGTTCAACACTCCAACTTATACCAAGTTCAGAAAGTTGTCGCATTACCGGCATAACTAGCTCTATATTCTTGCTTAAATGATTTTCTGATATTTCAAAAATAAGTTGTTGGCTTAATTGAGGGTAACTCGACAGCTTGCTTATTAGCCAATGAGTGAATTGCTTATCAAGTAAACTGGAAATAAACAGATTAATCGAATATTTTTCCTTTGGATTGTTTTTATCTTGATGCAAAATATACTTAGTTACTTCATCGATAATTAGTCGATCAAATTTTGCTGAAAGACCACATTGGTTTGCCATCACTAAAAATTGATCGGCTGGTAAAATCTGCTTGTCTTCGGCAATTCTAGATAAGACTTCTCTATGTAAATAACCATCTTGAGAAAAATAGTGAATACGTTGAGCAAATAATAGTATTTCTCTTTTATCTAATACTTTTTGCAAAAAATCTCTCCACCGCAAACTTCCCTTAGTTTTACTTTCCGACAGAGGTTCCCCGTAAACAAACCAGCTATTTGCTCCTTGCAATTGTGCATTGCGTAACGCCATGTCTGCCTCTGACATAATATTATAGTAGCCAAAACCTTGCTTGTAATTTGAAAGCCCTATATCAATAAAATGCTCTCGGTGTTTTAGTTGATTAAAGACTGTTTTAGATAGTTGCTGGATCAATTTTTTACAAAAATTATCAATTTGGTCAGCCGTAAGATAAGGCAAAAGCAAAGCATATTCCGAATTCTTTAATTTCGCGACAACTGAGTGTTCAATATCATCAACAAAACGCTTTAGTACATGCGCAATTTCGATTTGTTGCTCTTCTTTTAACGACTGCCTTTCTCTTGTGTCAGCATCAACAAAAGACATAATCGCTACTAAGCCAGATTCAGCTTCATCCCTGTTGTGTAACCTGACTTGTAATTCTGCTTTAAAAAATGAGTGATTGCCTAGCTCTGTAACTTCATCAATATAAGAAGTCTTCCTGATCTTCTCCGCAAGTTCTATTTTGTCCTTGGTCATGTGAATATTATTTAAGATTAATTGATTCAAGGCATGACTTATTATATTGGGGAAAGATTTTTTCATATCGATCGGGCGGTTATTCTCCCCAGAAAGCACATGGTTCGCGTAATCTTCTAGCTGCTCCACCCACTTAAAGCGATATAAAAAAAATAGCAAAAGCCCTCCAATCAGTATAATCAAAATAAATGCCAATTCAATAGTAAGTAATTGATTAGAATCGTTAGCTAATTTCATATCAAAGAACAAATAATTTGTATTTTGATCTTTATGAATCGCTGGTAAGGCTAGTGAAAACTGTTGGGTGTTGCGAAGTCTACCTGAGAGGGAAGTGCTATCTTGGATTATTTGCATATTTTTGACTTTTGAAATTTGGCTGAGCCTTGTCAATAAGTGCTCGTGCGCATTTGGCTGCCGCCAGTCTATTTGAGAAATCTCGACATTAATTTGGGCATAAATAACAGAAATCTCCGCAAGCTGCTCGCTAGTCGTTTCATCAAGCTGCCGCTGATAATTTAGCTCAAATGTAGAGACAATCACAACTATGGCGATCACAACCGCCATTAAACTTTGATAAATATTCTTCCTGATCATTGTTCTTAAAGTCCTCCTCGCTATTTTAGCTTAAATTGTGATAAATTGCTCACCCAGATGGAGAGTTATTCTTTTTGCCGAATAAATCACATTTTACGGAGTGTTAAGATGAAAAACCTCATTTTTTTGTCACTTTTATTTTTAATATTTTCAATTTCAAGCAACTCACATGCTGAAGCGAATCGCTGGCAAGGTCAGCCTTTTGCTAGCTTTAATTTGCAAGACCAAAATGGAAAGCTTCGCTCCAATCAAAGTTTCAATGGGCAATGGGTGGTCATTTATTTTTACCCCAAAGACCGAACCTCTGGCTGTACGGTTGAAGCAAAAAATTTCGTGAGCGATTATCTTGACTATCAATCGCTAAATGTGGAAATTGTTGGCGTTAGCTACGACGATGTGGAATCACATAAGGATTTTGCAGACACTTATGAAATGAAATTTACATTACTCGCCGATGTCGATAAGCAACTTTCAAAAGCCATGAACGTTGATCGCTTTTTACCTTGGCCACATCCCAGTCGACAAACCTTTGTAGTCAACCCAGAAGGGATCATTGTTAAGCACTACGAGGATGTCGATCCGAAAACTCATTCTAAGCAATTGTTAAAAGATCTAAACGGCTTGATGAAAAACAAGAACATGACAAACTGAATAGCTGCCCAGTACACGTCGATAATTACGACTTAATTTAATACCAATTAACCAAACAATTTTTTCAAATAAATATCAACTTTGTCTCTAAAGGTAGAAAGTGAATCGACATTCATAGTAAACATCACAACCCCTTTAGTTTTGTTGTCATCAAGGGAAAAGTCGACTTGTAATAACATAGTTTGTCCATCATCAACAACATCTGCGGCTGTTTCCGTCCGATTCAAGATCTCTTCTGGTGATGAACGTAAATAGTCTGGCAGCCCACCATCTAAGTCCGTTGATAGAAGGTTTCCAAGTTGACCAAAACAAGCATTCAGAATTATATTGCCGATTTCCATTAATGCTTCTTCCTCCAAAGCTCCTATATTTTCATCATTTACCTTTCCTTTTAGCATCTGTCTGACCAAACTCATACCACTAGACTCTGGAAAAATGAGCGTTGCATTACCAGTAAAATCACCGACAAATTTTTGCATTATGGCGGAAGGCGTTTCATTGTCGATTTTTTTTATATAATCGAGCAAATCGTTATGGTGTACAAACTCAATATGAGGAACGGAAAGGTGAACTTCATCATGGATAATTTGGCTAAGCGCTTCAGCAGCTTTACCGATCCCCATATTAACCAGTTCAACTATCGCGTCTTCCTGTATATCTGTGAAGGCTAAATCTTCCATAATAACTAAGCTTCGATAAATCCGAGAACAGAATCCTCGGTGATTGGTTTTGCAACAAACTCAAGCCCTAACTTATCAGCTTGTTCTTTAATTGCGATCTGTATATTCGCTGTCATCAAAGCGATCCGCGCTCCAGGATGCAATTTCATTAGCTCAGGGGCTGCTTCTAGACCCGTTTTACCAGGCATATTAAGATCAAGAGTAATGAGATCGAAATGATTCCCCTCCGATTGTTTAACAGCGTCATCCGCGCTCGTAGCTTGAACAAATTCCCAATCAGGATATTTTGAAGAGATGATTTCTTTGATCATCATTCGAGAAACTAGACTATCGTCTACGATTAGCACTGATTTTGACATTGATTTCATCCAGCCTAAAATGGTCGCGAAGAAAGATTACTCATTCAATGAAAGTATAGACGATATTTAGTGAGCCGCAGATAAAATTAAGTTTGCTGATAAAATCGCTCATATAATAATTCAACTTAAAGCGATGAGGCAGTGCCTCCCCCTTTCATTACATGCACTAGGAAAGATCTATCCCCAGAAATTTCACTCTATACTTCAATAAATAAAGGTATTTTTAGACTACACGCCAGCCTTCGATTTCACTTGTCACCTGGGAAATACTCCTTTTACATCTCACGATTATTTTGAATATTATGTAACCAAATATTTTCATTTCGCATAGCATGTTGCATTCGAAACATGGATAAGTTTATATAGCGTAAATCTATTAAACTTCAAATAGTTCTGGTTATTAGTAATGAAAAGAATCGTTCAGCTTTTCGCTATTCTTTGTTGTTGTGGTTTTGCAGTTGCGCACAATCATGACAAAGACAAAGGTTTCGATATCAAGGTAACCGACCTTGGGAGTAGTATTTTTGAGCTAAGAACAGATCGCTCGGGCAACGTTGCAGTGTTAATTGGTGAAGACGGCGTTTTCATGGTCGACACCCAAATGGAGCATTTAGTTGAACTTATTGATAATGCCCAGAAAAAACTATCTGATAACCGCTATGTCAACCTTATCCTCAATACACACTTTCACCGTGACCACGTAAGGGGCAATGCGTACTTCAAGAAACGTGGAGCCATAATTATGGCTCACCCAAATGTGCGTCGGTATCTTGAAAATCCCGGAGCAATCAAAGCATTAGGTCGTAAGGCTCCCTCATTTACACCGCAATATTACCCAACAATTGACGTCACAGAAGATACTTCGATAAAAATGAATGGTCAAAGCATCGAGCTTTACCACACGCCAAATGCTCACACAAACAGTGACCTCTTTGTGGTATTCAACGAGGCCAATGTAGTACATGGAGGAGATCTTGTTTTTAATAGGCGTTTCCCATTTATCGATATTGATAATGGTGGCTCGGTAGCAGGTTACATTGAAGGTATCAAAAAAATAATAGAAGTTGCAGACGAAAACACAAAAATAATCGCTGGACACGGCTCAATAGCGACGTTAGATGACTTAGAAGCAAGTATCGCGATGTTGAGCGAAACTCACACTATTATTAAGGCGTTAATTGACCAAGGTTTGTCCTTGGAGGCTATCAAGGCGTTAAACCCTCTGAATAGTTATACAGAAAAATGGAACTGGGCATTTATCACCACCGAGAGAATGGTGACAACACATTACTACGATATAACAGGACTGCTCGAGTAACTATTGGTGAATGTGAAAAACTCATTCATATTCACCTTTTGGCGATTACTAGTTTAAAGCGTATAGGAAAAAATTTATGAAATTAATATGTAAGGTCAAACACCACATATGCGCGACTCTCACATTAGTCGCCGCGAATAGCTTTGCAGCGCAAGATATTATTTTAGCGGATGATGGCAAGGCAGGGGATTCTTTTGGCTATGATGTTGCTATAGATGGCACCACCCTACTAGTCGGAGCATACAATGCGGATATCGATGGTGTAATAGATGCTGGGGCAGCTTATATCTATGTGCTAGGCGACAATGGTTGGCACAAACAAGCCAAACTCGTTGCTGAGCAAGCCTTCGCCGAAGATACACTTGGTGGTAAAGTGGCATTAAAAAATGATGTTGCTATGTTAGGTGTAATGCGAAGGGATGATAAAGGAAAAGACTCTGGTGCCGTTGTCTCTTTTAAACGTGAATCTAGTATTTGGCAGCAAAATCAGATTTTCACTGCACCTGATGCAAAACCGGGTGATGCTTTTGGTCAGAGTATTGCACTCACCGAAAACCACCTTATTATCGGTGCCCCGCGAAACGATGCGTTTGCTGCCGATTCAGGAGCGGCTTACATATACAAACGAGAAAAAGATACATGGCGTTATCAAACTAAAATCACAGCGAGTGATGGTGCAGCAGGAGATTTATTTGGCATCAGCGTTGCTGTTGACGGTAATACTATTCTTGTTGGGGCTGATTTACATGACGAAAAAGCAGAAAACGCTGGAGCCGTGTACGTTTATGCCCTAGACGACAAGCAATGGAAACAGCAAGCTAAACTTATGGCGTCTGATGCTGGTAAAACTGATATTTTTGGTGTCAGAGTTGCTCTCTCAGAAAATACCGCATTAATTTCCGCAAGGCGAGACGATACAAAAGAGTTAGGTATAGATGCAGGCTCAGTATATATTTTTGTACGAGATGGTAGTACTTGGAAACAACAAGTGAAATTGACTTCACCAGATGGGCAAGCTGACGATAGGTTTGGACGTGCTGTATCGTTAAGCGGCGCTACAGCAATCATAAGTGCAATGAACCATGACGCTAATGGTAAAGATACTGGGGCATTGTATGTATATAAAAACAACTCTGGCAGTTGGCGTTATACATCCAAGTTTGTTGCCAAAAGCAGTATGCCAGATGATAAATTTGGATGGAACATAGGATTATCGAATGGTGTCGCCGTCATTGCCGCACCAAATCATGATGCTAAGGGTCAAGAGTCGGGTGCTGTATTCATACAAGATTTGAAAATGAAATAATGATTTTCCAAATATAAAAAAATTTAGAGTTTTTTATTCTTAACTCAACTCAGCGAACTAAATAAACTTAATTCTCGTTCAGTTATCTATGAATTTGCCAAACCGTACTTTAACTCTCTGGTTATTTGATGGGGTTTTCCCATGATACGGATGTTAATAAATTGATTATGATCAACATTCTCAAAAAGAGATAAATAACTAAACGAGTTAACGCTAGATAAGCATACCATTGAAATTAGACAAAAAGCATGTAAACTGGCGGAATCATTGTTAAGCAAGAGATACTGGGAGCTTATGATGCCTCTCAAGGGTTGTAATTTGTTGGTAAAAAGTTGTTTGCTGGCTATATAAGCATATATTTTGGATGAAAGGAGATAGAAATTATGCCGCATATTGTAAAAAAATTACTCTGGTGTGACATCGATATTGACACGATAACTGGACAGGTATTTTTACAGCAGAAATGGAATTATACATGGTTACTTGGTGCCGGTGTGTCGGCATGGACGTCCGCAGAGAAAACGGACTTTCACAATCGTGCAGACACTCATATCTGGGCTGCTTGGTCAAACCGGGCAACTTTAAGCGTAACTGGTACATCTGCGTTCGCTTTAAGGCATTCGTCTGCTGGAGTTCCAATAAATCTTGATATCAGAAGGGTTACCGCTAACGAGCATTGGGATGTCAAAGTTAAAAAAATCCTTCCAGCGGCCTTTGAACGGAGTAATATTGTTTGGAGTACTAGAAAAATAAACCTGGATACCAATGACTTTAACACTAGAACTAATTGTAGAGGAACCCCTCGAGTATGTCACAAGCAAATACCTGTTGCACATGAATTTGGGCACGCCGCTGGCAATACAGCCGTCTTGGGTCGTGGAGATGAGTATAAAGCAAGTAGCCCCCACGTGAATGATCACTCAAGTATTATGAATGTGGGCAGCCAATTAAAAAGCAGACACTTCCAAACGATATTGGATGAGCTAAATTTAATGATTCCAGGTGCAACATTTACAGTGAAAGGTATTATTTAGATGAGCAAAATACCTAGGATTAAGAATATTTATTTTTATCCGTTGACTGTCATTTTTTTGTTTTTTAGTGTGGCAGCATGTTCTAGCGATAATACAATGGGGGAGGGTATGAAAAAAACTGAATGTGCAACGATGACCGAAGTTCGAGAATGGTTAGGTAAAAAATTATCGCAGGCAGTAGAAAAATTGGGTAGTTCTTCGATTGAAAAAACCTTTGATATGAATGATGTAGTAATTGACGAGTTCAGAGGAAAACTTGAGGTACTATTCCCACTTTCCTCGCGCGGAAATGAACCTAAATGGATAAAGGAAACCTCGTGGAATCAAGGAGATTGTATTCTAACGCTTTGGTTTGAAAAACAGGGTGACAATTGGATTGTCGTGGATACATTACGTTGGCATAAGGATAGTGAATTTTAATATCTCCTAAGCTAGATAACAAAATAGAATAAGGATATTGCTCTTTTAATTTGTTGAATAAAAAAATCAATTCTCATTCAACCATTTATGAACATGCCAAATCGTACTTTGACTCTCTGGTGATTTGCTCACGGAAGGTCATGGGACAACCAGATTTTCACGCGCACTCGTCAGAGAAAAATAGCTGAGTGACACGCTTTTTCCCACTGTAGACCTTCGCTAATATCCAGCTCCCTTGCAATATGGGTGGCAGGTGTTCGTTCCAAAATGCAGTTAAATTGTTGTTCATTAGTTTTTTTTACTTACCAAGTTTAATAATTTTGCCTGTTTCAATATCAATTTTATAAATATCATTATTGAAGTCTGTAATTTCTATTTGTTCTTTATCTAACTCGAAACCTTCAGTAAAAATATCTGCGCCAGAAGCAGTCCATTCTATCTCTCCGTCAGTCGACAGTCTGCATACATCAACTTCTCCCCAAGATATTAGGCAGTTCTTTTCTTCAACCATGTAAATGCCAAAGCAAGTTGCAAAATCCACTTTTCTACACCATAACAGTTCCAGAGAGGGTAACTGAATCGCAAACACTGAGTCACCTGCCACGATAAAACAAACGCCGTCGCAGTAGGCAATCGAATCTTTATGAATTCCTGTTGCACCACCAACACCAAGCAAAATTGTGGAAGCTTGAGGGGATTCAATGTCGCCAACAAACACACCATGAGCACAAGCATGATGATATTCTCTGTTTCTACAAAGTTTAGTTTTATAGGAACGAACATTATCTGTGGAGTTTACTGAATACATCTTTTCATCAATCAGTGATACTTCATGATGACCAACTGTAATTTTCATACTATGCTTCCGAGCTTTTTTTAGACTTACCAAGCATAAACCTAACAGCTCTAACAACCCTTCTTAAAACTGGATGGTTTCTCACTAGTATTCTTACCGCATATTCATCCGCCTCTTTTTCCTTTTCAGGATCTTCGCCCTCACTCAATGAGTGCCTATGCGCATGATGACCTATCTCGTGATACAGCGTTTTTTCTATTCGCGTTAAAAAGAAACATGACAAAGGATTGAACCAGAAAGAAGCGAAATCCCATTCGACCATTATGCTACAAAGGATCGGCATATAGGTTCCTCTGTACTCTACATTTTGCTCAGGAATTAAGTAGAGCCTTTCGATCTGGTCTAGATCACTTTGAGGAACCAGTGAAAGCCACTTGGTCATTTTCTTTCTTATTTTTTTTGTCCGTTAATTTTTTTGACTGATAGATATCGACGTATCTTATTTAAAATGAATCAAATTCGTCCAGTGTAAATTTTAAAATAGAATCTATTCTACAATCGACAATTTTGCTGCAACCCGCTTCGCGAATGTTCGCACTTATTTCATGGGCTTTTTTTCATCAATATCATGAATCAACCCTAAAAGACCTGTAAGAGTTTTAATTTCAACGCCGTTATTATTTCCTTTCCATTTATACGACATCAATTGCTTTTCTATGGCAGGTAGGGCAGAATTTCCTATTTTAAAGAGATCTCGGTGACTTTGGTAAATTGTTTCACCAGAGCTGTGAGCTAGCCCTCTAAGCAAGTTATTCAGAGTTTTGTCGATATCTAACGTAGCTTCCATATTTTTTCTTTTTAAAAGTAAAGTTTGCTCTAAGTCTTTTATTATTCACCATACAAAACCAAACGAGCTCAGCACTAATATATTCATTTCTATGTTTAAGGATTGCTAAACCATTATTTTCTATCCAACAGAAAGACAATCTGGGGAATGCTTAGGGATCATCCTGGTAATTTCTAAATCAATATTAATTAAATCAAACGCCTCAGAAGGTTTTGTATTTATCTCATGCATAACTTCGTTAATCACTATAGCTTTTTATGGATGTATTTACGTGCCTTATATTATTATTCAAACCCATCCGAATGACCTAGCTTATCTATGCACTCATCTACGGATGAACTATGCAATTCATCTTCATCCTTTCCATAAAAAATGCTAAACAAAATTTCATCAGAATTGTCAGCTTGTCTGTTCACGTAAGCTTCACCTAACTTTGAACTATCTCCGAATATAGAAAAATAAGTACATGTTTGATCGTCTACATTGAGCTCTACTTTCAGCTCTGGATTCCGACTGAGCAATCCTATTGCTAATTTTTTAAGTTGAGATATCTCCCATATTCCATCGCAATCAGGATGAAAGAATTCTGGGCATTTCCACGTATTTGGATTAGTTAAGTCCATATTTTTTAATCGAATTGTTAGCTGTGGGCTACCATTCAAGTTCTGCTCTACTATTCGTTAACCTCACAATTTTTCCAGCATCTTGCTTTGGACGTTCACAACAAATGACCACAACTTTGACACTATATGCACATCTCCTTGCCCAAAAATACCAGAGCTGTCAGACCTACAAAGTTGTCACTGCTGAATCCCACGACACGCTTATTAAAAATAAGCGATTTACGTTTTAGTTTTAACCCATCTTCTGTGGTTACAACTATGTCTTTAACTTGCCCTAGCATTTCACCAGTCATTGAAAAGACTTCACAGGCTTTAATATAAGCAATCTGCTTATCGTCATTATCACAGATAACATCCTCGTAGAATGACCCTAATCGTTCATGTGGATCGTTCCGCCACATAACACCAAATTTTGCCCATGCGACAGTCTGATTTAGATTATTAACAATTGTGAGTTTAGGTTCTGACATTCTTACCTTTCACATGAATTTCACCGTTGCCCTTTGGGCGGTCGGTTAAAACTCGACTTACAAGACTTTCGTTACTGTTTTCGAAAACAGGAGGCGGACAATACTCGCAATAATGCACTCCCCCTGCATAAATTCACAGGCTTTTAGGCTAATATTTCCAACTTCGCCATTGCTCTTGAACTTACTTGACCAGTTGTAAACTCGTGCTCGCGAGAAAGCCAACCAATATTTAGATAGTCGTCGACCTTATCAGTCCCTAAATACGCGCATTCAGTTAAGTCTCTAAAATATGCCATTTAGAATTCCTATCGAAATGAACGCAATATAATTACTATACAAAACCTGTCAGCCCTTCAGAAAATACAAACCGATGTTTAGATTTTTCCAATATCAACTTAAGCTCAGGACTAACAAATAGGTAACGCTTATCCATCACAAGAAATCGTTTACCGTCTAGGTCAATGTCATTAATCTGGTCTGAGTCAAAATGCTGATTAATGACCACTTATAAAAATCTCGGCAGCAAGCTAGCCGAGTTTTAAAACAATCCCAACTGGCGAGCTGGTTCTTCTTTTCTGTCAAGCTCGACTAGTTGGTTCTGAACGTATCTCCTAATTGTATTTTCATCTGCATTTCCGATAGTTTCAACGAAAAAACTTTGAGTCCACAACTTACCACCCCAAAAATACTTCTTTTTAATATTTGGAAACGTTCTAAAAAACTCTCTTGCCGAAATACTTTTTATTATTTGCATTATTCCACTCGGGGACTGTTTTGGCACACTTCGTACAACCATGTGGATATGATCTTCAGGAATTTCTAATTCGACAATATCAATCTCGTAATCATATCCAATCTTCTGAATAATTGCTTTCATTGCCTCTCGTTGCGGCTCTACAAACACTTTATGCCGATACTTTGGAATCCAAACAAAATGATACATCAGCCTATAAACATGGTGAGTATTTC
>Ga0316205_10000554_pt1 | contig 67075 bp, 51 predicted proteins | sample 3monthpyrite_MG_FD_204941 | JGI IMG/M metagenome (GOLD analysis project Ga0316205, IMG submission 204941) | Microbial mat bacterial communities from mineral coupon in-situ incubated in ocean water Damariscotta River, Maine, United States -... | ecosystem: Environmental > Aquatic > Marine >...
TGGATGAAGCTATGATAAGACGATATGTAAAATATCAAGAACATCATGATTCGAAATGAGTGTTATGACCCTTTGGGTCTAATCTGAAAACCAAAGCCACCGTTTTTAACGGTGGTTCTTTACTATTTTGATATGCATCTGCCAGATTTATATACATGAAACCCTTCTGCTTATCGTCTGTTTCACATTTTAAACCTAGCAAATTAGTTTCAATAGCTTTTTCATACTGTTCGTTTTTATTATAGAGCACTGATAAGTTTAAATAATGACTGTAATTTTCTGGGTTTACTTCAATTGCTTTTTGAAATAATTTTATTCCACTATCATAATTCTGCAAAAACATTTCGGCTAAACCTAGATTAGTCAAAAACCAAGGGTCTTCACTATCTATTGCTAACGCTTTTTCAAAATTTATTTTAGCATTTTTAAAATCACCTTTTTTAGCCAATGCCAGACCTTCATTATTGAATTTATTAGCATCTTTATTTGTTCCAGCAATTTTTACGTCTGTGTAAATCTGTGTAACTCCATCCTTTCCATGTACTGCCTTTTCATCATCATCAATCTTTACCGTTTTAATTGGCTTGCAACTAAATGATAATAGCATTACAAATATTATTACTAAATTTAATTTGTGATTCATCATATAAAATTAGTTTATCAGCCTAAAAGATTGTGTAAAAGTATCTGTCCTTTTATCTGGAAGACCTAAATACGTAATTGTGTATGCACGATTTCCCACTCTAAATAATTTACCTTCTATATAGCCTTTTATACCTTTATCTTTGGTGCTTTGGTTTAGTCTTAACACAAAATAACGTCCAGTAAGTCCATGTTGCTCAACAGGTTCTTGAAAATCAAAATCAAACGAGGCTCCCATTTTAGCTGAAAAATTTGCAACACCTTGGTCATAGTATTGCTCATCTGTCATTGAAGCAAGCATATGTTCAGGTAGATCAACATACTCAATTGTAAATCTCTTATTAGGTCCTAAGGTAGAAGCAAATAAATGAATTTGAAATTTATCCAATCCTAGTTGATTATCAATAGCTGAATGGTTAGGCTTTGTTGGAAAAGCTGCTATAAAATTTCCTGGTTTTGATGCATACTCTCCAGATTTGGTTTTGTAAACCATATCATTGGCTTCTCCACCACAAGAAACAAAGGTTAAGAAAGTTAAAAATAGTAGTAAGTGCTTTTTCATGAGTTAGCGATTAAATTTTCAAGAATTTCAAATTCTGTTGTTTCTAAATTTTTAGTTGGCAAGTATAGTTCTTGTTTTGACGATAAGCTCAATTTATAATACGTTTTTCTTTTATGAGTCTTTACAATTTCAGAGTAATCTACTTCCGATTTTATTTTTCCTTTTTGCAAAAGTAGTTTATCAGTTTCAATAGAAACCTCAACATCAAAATTATCATACCAACTTTTTGAATAAAGCAATACAATTATAGGCTTAAGCGTATAATAAACACCAAAGAAAATCATAAATCCTGCATAACCTATTCCAGCTTTTGTATTGCCATTTGTATATTGGTTAATTCCTATAATGAGAATTAAAGGTCCAGCAATAAGTCTTAATGTCATATACGGAATACCATAGCCAAAATAATATTCATTTAAGAATATTTTTGCTATTTCAAGTTTAGATAGTTTTTGGTTTTTCATAGACTTTGAATTTCAAAATAATCAATAGCACTCTATTGCTACATCTAATGTCATCTATTTTTTTCAAGTTCTATTTTCTGATTCATCAAGTCTACTTTCCTTTCAATTTTTTCAGTTTTATCGTCAATTTTTTCTAAAGTTTCTTTTTGATCAGATATATCTTCCTTAATATATTCAATATCTTTTTCAGCTGAAATAAACCTATTTCCATGGTTATAAACTACAATTCCAATACCAATTGCAACAAAACCAAAAATTGTAAAAAACATATTTTCAGTAGATATATTAAATCTTTTTTCTTTTGTTGGTCTTCTTTCCCCAAAAGCATTCCTTAAATCGTTTTCTTCATTTGGTAAAACATTTGTTGTGCTATCCATATCCGAAAAAGTATCAACAGTTGGCCCTTCATTTTCTGGTCGCATACTTTTTCTAACATTCTGAAAGTCTAAGTTTGGATTTTTTTGATATGGTCCCTTGTAAACAGGTTTTTTTCTGTTGTTCTTATCCTTATTTTTCTTTTTCCTTGAACCTCTCATTTCGCTTTTAAATAAGTTTCATTAAACACTTTTAACGTATTTCTACAAAATGTTCCAAAATCTAGTGGAGCATCTTCAATGATATTTAACTCTGGTTTGAAGTATTTTTGAAAATCTACTGTTAAATTTAAAGGGCTATCCTTATTCAACTTATCGTAGGTAACTATTTCATTATCATAATCTTCAGTAATAAATTTTGAAAGTTTTAAAGGTTTCTTTGTTATCACATTGAATCTCAGAGAAAGACTATCATCAATTCCTTTGTGTGTTTTAATTGTCTCAGTAACCTTCGAAAGAAGTTCGTCCTTTTCATTTAGGACTGATTTAATTAGAAAACCAAATCTTGAAATATTTTTAACACCAAATTTTTTAAATATTTGCTTAGTTAAAATATTCACATAACTATTTAAATATTTTTCAAATTCAATATCAAAATTAGACTTAATATTATACTCAAAAATATAATCCCTCGGTGTAATCGTAAATTTATTTAAACCTTTTGGGTCAAATAATAGCTTTGTGTTGTGATTTTCCCTAACTTCAGTAAATAATTTTTCATTAAACTCCGATTTTTCAGAATACAAAACGTCGTCGATTATTGCACCAAGTTTGTCTTCAACAGAAAAACTCTTTACAGTTCTAATTCCAAAAGCGAATCCTATTACTTCCATAAATTTGTTTTTTTACTTATATTAAATTAATAAAACAGTATGAAATCAATTGTTGTCAATTCAAATATTCGCAGAACTCAAATTTAAACTTTACTTGCTAAAAAACTATAAGTAACTCTACGTAATTATTAACACTTATTAACATCCAAACCCTTAAAAATCACTGTTCATAACTCCAACCCTTCCACATTGCATTCGTTTTCGTTTTACTTATGAAATCTGTACCTTTGCAACTTTGCTAATTTATGACCAATTTCCAAGAATATTTAGAAGTTCAAGGCGCCAGAGTGCACAACCTTAAAAATATTGATGTCTCTATACCTAGAGAGCAGCTTGTAGTGATTACTGGCTTGTCTGGAAGTGGGAAATCATCCTTGGCTTTTGATACCATTTACGCAGAAGGCCAACGTCGTTATATTGAAACATTCTCTGCGTATGCACGACAGTTTTTAGGTGGTTTAGAGCGTCCAGACGTTGATAAAATTGATGGTCTCTCTCCAGTCATTGCCATTGAGCAAAAAACAACCAGTAAGTCACCACGTTCAACCGTTGGTACCATCACCGAAATTTATGATTTTTTACGTTTGTTATTTGCGAGAGCAAGTGATGCTTATAGTTACAACACTGGCTTAAAAATGGTGAGCTATAGTGATGCCCAAATTAAAGAGCTCATTCTTAAAAGTTTTGATGGCAAACGCATTAATGTGTTGGCTCCTGTGGTGAGGTCTCGTAAAGGACATTACAGAGAACTCTTTGAGCAGATTGCCAAACAAGGCTTTGTAAAAGTACGTACAGATGGTGAGATTGTAGATTTGGTAAAAGGCATGAAACTGGATCGTTACAAAACTCATGATATTGAAATTGTAATTGACAGACTTAAAATTGATGAATCTGTTGATAATGATAAACGTTTGACTGAAACCATAAACACTGCCATGTATCATGGTGATAATGTACTCATGGTTATTGATAATGACACTAATGAAGCACGATATTTCAGTAGAGATTTAATGTGTCCGCAATCCGGAATTTCCTATCCAAATCCAGAGCCAAATAACTTCTCATTTAACTCGCCAAAAGGCGCTTGTAACAAGTGTAATGGTATTGGCACCTTGTATCAGGTGAATTTAAATAAAATAGTTCCTGATAATACCTTGTCTATCAAATCAGGTGGTTTAGCACCCCAAGGGCCTCAAAAAAATTCATGGATTTTTAAGCAGTTAGAACTCATTGCACAACGCTTTGATTTTAGTTTGAGCGACCCAATTAAAAAGATTCCGCAGGAAGCCATGGATATGATTTTTTATGGTGGTAACGAAAAATTTACTGTAGATAGTAAAACCTTAGGCATCACCAGAAATTACAGTATCGATTTTGAAGGCATTGCTAATTTTATTGAAAGCCAATACAACAATGCTGAATCAACCTCCATAAAACGCTGGGCAAAAGAATACATGGACAAAATTGCATGTCCTGTTTGTGAAGGTTCACGATTAAAAAAAGAATCGTTATACTTTAAAATAAACGACAAAAACATTGCAGAATTAGCTCACATGGATATTGTGGAGTTAGGTGCTTGGTTTCATGATTTAGAAAACCACTTATCTGACAAACAAAAAGCCATTGCTTCTGAAGTAGTGAAAGAAATAAAAAGCCGCATTCAGTTTTTATTAGATGTTGGTCTCACTTACTTATCGCTTGATAGAAGCTCAAAATCCTTATCTGGAGGCGAAGCACAACGTATTCGGTTAGCGACGCAAATTGGTTCTCAATTGGTTGGTGTGCTCTATATATTAGATGAACCTAGTATTGGTTTACATCAGCGCGATAATGCAAAACTGATTAACTCGTTAATATCCTTACGTGATATTGGCAACTCAGTGATTGTGGTTGAGCATGATAAGGATATGATTGAACGTGCAGACCACGTGATTGACATTGGTCCTTTTGCTGGGAAACATGGTGGTGAGATTATAAGTGAAGGCACTCCAAAAGAATTATTGACGCATCATACACTCACAGCAGATTACCTTAACGGAACCAAATGCATTGAAATCCCGAAAAAGCGTAGAAAAGGTAATGGTAAAAAAATGACCTTAACTGGTTGTACAGGCAACAATCTAAAAGATGTATCTATTACGTTTCCATTAGGTAAAATGATTGGCGTTACAGGAGTTTCAGGAAGTGGAAAGAGTACCTTAATTAATGAAACCCTCTATCCTATTCTGAACAACTATTATTTTCATGGTGTTAAGGAAATTATGCCTTATAAAAGCATTAAAGGCTTAGAGCATATTGATAAGGTGATTGATATTAACCAATCTCCAATTGGACGTACACCACGAAGTAATCCTGCGACATATACAGGAACCTTTGGTGAAATACGAAGCTTGTTTGCAAAGATTCCTGAAGCCATGATACGTGGTTACAAACCAGGACGCTTTAGTTTTAATGTCGCTGGAGGACGATGTGAAACCTGTAAAGGTGGTGGTTTGCGTGTTATTGAAATGAATTTTTTACCAGATGTGTATGTAGAGTGTGAAACGTGCCAAGGGAAACGTTTTAACAGAGAGACTTTAGAAATTCGTTACAAAGGAAAAAGCATTAGTGATGTCCTGAACATGACTATTGAAGAAGCGGTTCCGTTTTTTGAATTAATACCAAAAATTCATAGAAAATTAAAAACCATCAAAGATGTTGGTTTGGGCTATATCTCATTAGGACAACAAAGCACAACGCTTTCTGGTGGTGAAGCACAACGTATAAAATTAGCGACAGAACTTTCAAAAAGAGATACTGGAAATACTTTTTATATTCTTGATGAACCTACAACAGGGCTGCATTTTGAAGATATTAGAGTGTTAATGATTGTACTTAATAAACTAGCTGATAAAGGGAATACAGTATTAATTATTGAACATAACTTAGACGTGATTAAAACCGTAGACCATATTATTGATATTGGTTATGAAGGCGGAAAAGGTGGTGGACAAATTATTGTTGAAGGCACTCCTGAAGAAGTTGCGAAACATCCAAAAAGCTATACAGCAAAGTTTCTAAGAAAAGAACTAAATTAGCGATTGATAAATTTAAACATATGAAGAAGGAATTACATCCAAAAGGTTGGAATGCAATCAAAACGAACGACTCGTGGGCGATTTTTAAAATCATGGGAGAGTTTGTAAACGGTTTTGAGAAAATGAGTCGGATTGGACCATGTATCTCCATATTTGGTTCTGCAAGAACAAAACCTGATGATAAATACTATCAATTAGCACAAAGTGTTGCTGGTAGAATTGTAGAAGCTGGATATGGTGTTATTACAGGTGGAGGGCCAGGAATTATGGAAGCTGGTAATAAAGGTGCACATTTAGCTGGAGGGACTTCAGTAGGATTGAATATAGATTTACCATTTGAACAACATGACAATCCATATATTGACAGAGATAAGAGTCTTGATTTTGATTATTTCTTTGTCAGAAAAGTAATGTTCGTAAAATACTCACAAGGCTTTGTAGTCATGCCTGGAGGCTTTGGCACACTTGATGAGTTGTTTGAAGCGATTACATTAATACAGACCAATAAAATAGAAAAATTTCCAATTATTTTGTTCGGAACAGATTTTTGGGGAGGCATCATGGATTGGGTAAAAGACACTTTACTTGAAAAATTTGGCAATATCAGCGCAACCGATTTGGATTTGATTCATCTAGTAGATACAGAAGATGAAGTCATTGACATTTTAGATGGCTTCTACAAGAAATATGAATTGAGCCCGAATTTTTAATTAATAGCAACACATTCTTCCTAAAATGAATAAAAGAGTTTTTATAACACTCATTGCGCTTTGCTTGTTTGCAAACTCATTGTTTTCGCAAGAAAATTTTAAGCTGATGTTCTATAATGTTTTGAATTACCCTTTGCAAGCTCCTGCGAATCGCATTCAAGATTTGGCTTTTATTCTTGATGACTATCGCCCAGATATATTTATGATTTGCGAGCTTAACAATGAAGAAGGCGCTAATAATATATTGAATATCATGCAACCTATAAATAATAATTATCAGCGCGCTGTTTTCCAGTTTAACACGTCTGATGATGATTTGGGTGACCAAAATGATTTGCAAAACATGATCTTTTATGATAGCTCAAAATTCATATTAGAAAGCCAAGCTATAGTGACCAGTACATATAGAGATTTTAATCATTATATACTTAAGCTTAAAACTGTTGATATAGATACTAATCCAATTTATTTAGACGTGTTTGTGACGCATTTAAAATCGTCAAGCGGAACAGTTAATCAACAGTTACGTTTATCAATGGTGAATGATTTTGTTGCGTATCTTGAAACCTTACCAAGTGATAGATATGTTGTTTTTGGTGGCGATTTAAACTTATACACTTCATCTGAACCTGCTTTTCAAGAATTAATAGATACAAGTAATAATATAACCTTTGTTGATCCAGCAGATCGTATTGGAAGTTGGAGTAATAACACTAATTATTTAGATGTGTTTACCCAATCAACCCGAACACAAAGTGGATTAGGAGGTGCAACAGGAGGATTTGATGATCGTTTTGATTTTATTCTTACCTCTGAAAACATGTTGACTAATGCAGATTTATATTATGTTGATGATAGTTATCAAGTTTATGGTAACAATGGAAACTCAAATTGCTACAACCAAGAAATAAACTCAAATAATTGCGATGGGAGTGATTTTGACTTCGCCATCAGAGATGCTTTATACACAATGAGCGATCATTTGCCAGTAACTATTGAATTGCAAACAACTGAGGAACTAGGAGTCAATGATTTGACTTATTATATTGGCATTAAAATTGTAGGTTCTAATGTTATTACCGAGCAATTACAGCTTAAAATTACCAATAGTGATATTGATTATTTAACTATTTACAATACACTTGGTCAAACCGTTATAAACCTTATGACCAATAATGAAACCTCCATGATTATTGATGTTTCATTATTGGCAAGTGGGATTTATTATATCACATCATCAAACAAGTTGGTTGAACCTTTAAAATTCGTGATTCAATAATTGAGAAATAAACTTTCATACCTACTCCTATTCCTACTGTCTTGTCAACTACTTGTTGCACAGAATAAGATAGATATAAAAGCGCACTTTAATATAAATGACAAAACCATAGTTGTTAACCAATCTATATCTTATAAGAACACTTCTAACGATACATTAAGTACTATTTATTTAAATGATTGGAGCAATAGCTTTTCAACCAAAAGCACTCCATTAGCAAATAGATTTACTGAAGAGTATGATACCAATTTCCATTTTGCAAAAAATGAAGAACGAGGTTTTACCATTATTTTATCTATTAAAAATGATAAGAATAACGACTTAAGTTTTGATCGTTTAGAAAATCAGCTGGACATAGTTTCAGTAGATCTTGACTACGCTTTATTACCTGGGGAATCTTATACTATTAGTTTGCTTTATAACATACATTTACCCAGTGATAAATTTACGCGTTATGGTATATCTCCCAATAAAGAATTAAAATTAAAGTATTGGTATATAACGCCTGCTGTTTACAATGGTAAATGGAATTACTATAGCAATTTAGACTTAGATGATTCATTTATTCCTAAAGCGGACATTACGCTTGAGGCTGAATTTCCTAGAAATTACGTGCTCACTTCTGAGTTGGATTTAATAAACACAAATCAAAATAAAGATACTCAAACTGTTGTTTTAGCTGGAAAAGACCGTGTTGATAGCAAGCTATTTTTAAGTTATTTGCCTTCATTCAAAACGGTGCAAACTGATAATTTTACAATTATATCAGACTTAACAGAAATAGGATTGGAAGCTACCGAAAAAGCTGTTATTACCGATCAGATAACAAGTTTTATAACACGTCATTTAGGAGAGTATCCTCATGAAAAATTATTGATTACTCACATTGATGCAAAAAAAGATCCTGTTTATGGTTTAAGTCAATTGCCAAACTTTATAAGACCCTTTCCAAAGAATTTTCAATTTGAATTACAATTACTAAAAAATGTTTTAGGCAATTATTTAGATAACACATTAATTATTAACCCAAGAAATGACCAATGGTTGAAAGATGGTATTCAAATCTATTATTTAATTAAATATATAGAAGAATTCTATCCAGACATGAAGTTATTAGGAACCTTAGCAAACATTTGGGGAATTAGGGCTTTTCATGCAGCAGATTTAAAATTCAACAATCAGTACAATCTTACTTACATGCATATGGCCAGAACCAACAGAGATCAGCCTTTAACAATGCCAAAAAATCAACTGTTGCGTTTTAATACAGAATTAGCAAACAAATATAAAGCTGGAATAGGCTTAAAATACCTTGATGATTATGTTAATAATGGTGTTATTGAAAAAACCATTAATGAATTTTTAAATCAGAATAAATTAAAACAAACCTCAACTTCAGACTTTGAAACTATCCTAAAAAGTAAAACATCAAAAAATATTGATTGGTTTTTTGAAGACTATTTATCTACCAGAAAAAAGATTGACTTTAAAATTACCAAAGTTAAAACCGACGACGATTCTATTAAAGTAACCATTAGGAATAAGCGTGAAAATAACATGCCTATTTCGTTATTTTCGCTTATTGAAGACTCTATTGTTTCTAAAATTTGGATTGACAATATTTCCGGTAAAGAAACTTTTACAATACCAAAAAATAATGCAAATAAACTCACACTCAATTACGATCAAACAATTCCTGAATACAACTTAAGAGATAACTGGAGATCATTAAAAGGCTTTCTCTCTAATAATAAACCAATACAAATAAGGTTGTTTAAAGACATTGAAGACCCTAATTACAGTCAAGTATTTTTAATGCCATTGGTTGAGTTCAATAATATATATGATGGCTTAACGCTTGGAGCGAAAGTTTACAATAAAACGCTATTACGAAAAAAGTTTAATTACAAATTTTCACCAAAATATGGAACCAAATCAAAGTCCTTAACTGGCTCAGCTTCCGTTTTTATAGAAAACAATGTTGAAGATTCTAACTTGTACAATTACAGTTATGGTATTTCAGGAAAATACTCAGCCTATGCACCAGACTTATTTGCTCGCGTTATTTCACCAAATCTAAGATTCAGATTCAGGGATAATTCCAATTTCAGATCCAATAAATTTCAGGCATTGAGTTTTAGATACCTAGATATTTCCAAAGATCCAGATATTAATAATATTTCAAACAATGATGAACCTGATTATGCTATTTTTAATGCGCAATTTGTTGACACAAACCCTGGTTTGGTAAATTTTTATAAGTGGTTTGCAGACTTTCAATTATCCAAAAAATTTGGTAAAATAGCACTTAACTATGAATACCGAAAACTATTTGAAAACAATCGTCAAATCAACCTGAGACTCTATTTTGGTTCATTTATTTACAACAACAACAATCCAAGTTCAGATTATTTTAGTTTTGCTTTAGACAGACCAACAGATTATTTATTTGATTACAACTATTTAGGTCGTTCTGAAGCTTCAGGAATATTTAGCCAACAACTAATTATTGCTGAAGGTGGATTTAAATCAAAACTTAAAACGCCGTTTGCCAATCAATGGATGAGTACCATGAATTTCAGTACAACAATCTGGAAATACATTCAAGGATATACTGATTTTGGTATTGTTAAAAACAAATTTTCAAACATGAAATTTGTGTATGATTCTGGTATAAGATTGAATTTGGTAACAGACTATTTTGAAATCTATTTTCCAATTTATTCCAACTTAGGGTGGGAAATTGGGAACCGGAATTATGACGAAAAAATACGCTTTGTATTTACTGTTGACCCAAAGTCATTACTTGGTTTATTCAGAAGAAAATGGTACTAACTAACAAACTTCATTGATCAAATAATTCGCAACGATATATTATTATTTTAAAACTCATTACATTATTGCTAGTGAATAGATGTGATTTTTGATAATTACACAATATATTAACAAGCATTACGATTGCAAAAACATGCTTAATTCACTACATTTGCATTATCCAAAACCCTAATAAATGCAAACAAATCCAGATATTACTAAAGCTATGTCTTATGCTGATTTCAAAAATGAAATCATAAGTGATTACACCATTGCTGTTACCAGCAGAGAATGTAGTTTACTAGGACGTCGCGAAGTATTAACTGGGAAAGCAAAGTTTGGAATTTTTGGTGACGGTAAAGAAGTGCCTCAATTAGCCATGGCTAAGGCATTTCAAAATGGAGATTTCAGATCAGGCTATTACAGAGATCAAACCTTCATGATGGCTATTGGTGCATTAACCATTGAGCAATTCTTCGCAGGTTTGTATGCTCACACAGATATTAAGGCAGATCCTATGAGTGCTGGACGGCAAATGGGTGGACACTTTGGGACGCATAGTTTGGACGAAAACTATGATTGGAAAGACCTTACTAAGCAACGTAATTCAAGTGCAGACATCTCTCCTACTGCTGGACAAATGCCAAGACTTTTAGGGCTTGCACAAGCTTCAAAAATATATAGAAATGTAAAGGGTATTGATGCTTCTAAATTTTCTGAAAACGGAAATGAAGTAGCTTGGGGAACTATTGGAAATGCAAGTACGAGCGAAGGTGTTTTTTTTGAAACCATAAATGCAGCTGGAGTATTACAAGTACCAATGGTAATTAGTGTTTGGGATGATGAATATGGTATTTCTGTGCATGCAAAACACCAAACAACCAAAGAAAACATATCTGAAATTTTAAAAGGGTTTCAACGAGATGAAGATGCAAAAGGTTATGAAATTCTCAAAGTAAAGGGTTGGGATTATGCAACACTGATTGATACTTATTTAATTGCATCAAAAATCGCAAGAGAAGAGCATGTACCTGTGTTAATTCACGTGACTGAATTAACGCAACCACAAGGACATTCAACATCTGGATCACATGAACGTTATAAGTCTCCAGAACGTTTAATCTGGGAACGTGAGCATGATTGCCTTTCAAAAATGCGCGAATGGATTCTTACTAATGAGATTGTAACCAACGAAGAACTTTCTACTTTAGAAAAAGAATTAAAAAAACAAGTTCGCGAAGGTAAAAAAGCCGCATGGAACGCTTTTTTGAATCCTATTATACAAGAACGTTCTGAATTAATTACATTATTGAACAATATTGCATCTTCAAGTACAAATAAATCATTTATTACAAAATTAATTAATGATTTAGCTAGTATTGATGAACCGATTAAAAAGGATGTAATTTCTACAGCTCGAAAATGTTTAAAGTACATCACATTTGAAGATTCCTCAGCTAAACAGCAATTACAAGCCTGGATTAATAATTATTTTGAAATCTATCAATCAAAATACAGCTCGCATTTATATAGTGAATCTGATAAAAACGCAACGCTTATAGAGGCTGTTAAACCAATATACAATGATGATGCAGAATTGGTTGATGGTCGTATTATTATCAGAGATAATTTTGATGCTATATTTAATAACTATCCTGAAGCGCTCATTTTTGGCGAAGATGCAGGTAATATTGGTGATGTAAACCAAGGTTTAGAAGGCTTGCAAGAAAAGTATGGTGATTTACGTGTTTCTGATATGGGAATTCGTGAAGCCACTATTCTGGGACAAGGTATAGGTATGGCAATGCGAGGTTTACGACCAATTGCTGAGATTCAGTATTTAGATTATGTAATGTACGCCTTGCAAATTATAAGTGATGATTTAGCAACTTTACACTATAGAACCTTAGGAAAACAAAGAGCTCCAATGATTATTAGAACACGAGGCCACAGGCTTGAAGGTATTTGGCATTCTGGTTCTCAGCTTGGTGGTATTCTGAATTTAATAAGAGGTGTTTACGTACTAGTACCACGTAATATGACTATTGCAGCAGGTTTTTACAATACTATATTGGAAAGTGACCAACCAGCCCTTATAATTGAGTGCCTAAATGGTTATCGCTTAAAAGAAAAAATGCCAAATAATATTGGCAAGTTTAAAACTGCTGTTGGCCTTGTTGAAACGGTTAAGGAAGGAACTGACATCACATTGGTTTCTTATGGTTCAACACTAAGAATGGTTGAAGAAACAGCTAAAGAACTTCAGGAAGTTGGTATTGATGCAGAAGTTATTGATGTACAGTCGTTGATTCCATTTGATTTAAATCACGACATTTTTAAAAGTATTGCTAAAACCAACCGTGTTATGGTGATTGACGAAGATGTCCCTGGAGGAGCTTCATCTTTCATTTTGAACGAAATATTGAATGTTCAAAATGCTTATGAATATTTAGACAGTCAACCAAAAACACTTACTGCAAAAGAGCATCGTCCAGCTTATGGAACTGATGGTGACTATTTTAGCAAACCTTCAAACGAAGATATATTTGAAGCAGTATATCAAATAATGTATGAGGTAAACCCAGAAGATTATCCTAAATTACGTTAATTTCAAAGTTACAGTTGTTTTCATTAATCTGTTATTAACTCTTTTTTTTATATTTAAAGTATATTAGCCTAATATGCTTTCAAAATCTAATAAAGAACAACTTCGCTCAATTATTTTTCGCCACTTAGACGGAATTGCAACAGCCACAACCATAACTGCTTTAAACAAAGCAGGTGTTTTGGAGTATTTGCTTCAACAAAAAAAGGTTAATTTATCAGATTTAGTAGAAAAATTCAATGCTAATGAAGGCTATCTCAATGTTGCTTTAAGAATACTATGTTCTCAAGATTGGCTCATTCAATATTTAGATAACACAAAAAACACAGTGTATTATAAGATAAATGAAAAAAGTGTAAAAGCTTTTGAATTAGCATATCTTTATGAAGATGCCGTAGATTTATTAACTTATTCGGTTAAGTTTCCAGAAGAAGAGATAGGCTCTGATGCCTTTAGTGTTTTAGAACGTATTTTTAAAAAATATGAACATAATTATGGATTAGAAAACACTGCATCAGATTCCATTGAACAACAAATCTTAAAACATATAGAAGGAGTCATTGTTGCCCCTATTATTGTAATGCTAGGTGTAAGTGGCTTATTTCATAAATACTTTATGGAAGCCTCGTTTAGAGCACAAGAATTTCATAGAAACCCTGAAAGCTTTAAAAAAATCTTAGACTTCTTTGCGCATTTAGGATGGTTTATAAAAAAGAACGACACCTATCGCTTTACTAATGAAGGCCTATTCTTTGCAAAACGTGCTAGCGCTTATGGTGTTACAGTATCCTACTTACCAACATTTATTCAGTTGGATGAATTAATTTTCGGTAACCCTCTCATATTAAAAACAAGCTCACCAAACGAAACCGAAAAACACGTCCACAGAGAAATGAATGTTTGGGGAAGTGGTGGTGCTCATTCAACATACTTTAAAGTCATAGACGAAATAATAATCAACTTATTTAATAAACCTATTGCTGAACAACCAAAAGGAATTCTGGACATGGGTTGTGGTAATGGAGCTTTTATTCAGCACATATTTGATGTTATCGAATATCAGACCATACGTGGAAAACTTCTTGATGAGTATCCTCTGTTATTAGTTGGTGCTGATTTTAACCAAGCTGCACTAAAAGTAACTAGAGGGAATTTGATAAAAGCTGATATTTGGGCTAAGGTAATTTGGGGAGACATAGGGAGACCAGATATTCTTGCTAAAGATTTGAAAGAAGATTACAATATAGATTTAAAAGATTTACTCAATGTAAGAACATTTTTAGATCATAACAGAATTTGGGAAACTCCTAAAGAAGAAACCAATAGAACAAGTAAATCTTCAGGAGCCTATTCATATCAAGGCAAACGATTAAACAATAACCTTGTTGAAGATTCGCTATTAGAACATTTACAAAAGTGGAAACCCTTTGTTGAAAAATTCGGATTGCTTATTATTGAATTGCATACAATAAATCCTGAATTTACAGCAAAAAATATTGGAAAAACAGCTGCAACAGCTTATGATGCAACGCATGGTTATTCAGACCAGTACATTCTTGAAGTTGATGTATTTAACAAAATTGCTATAGAAGCAGGATTACATCCAAATACTGATTATTTTACTAAGTTTCCAAATAGCGGATTGGCAACAGTAAGTATCAATTTACTAAGAGGATAATATGAAAGAAAAAAAGGATACATTAATTACCAGAGATTGGCTGGCTATTGAGAGAACTAAACTAGCAAACGAACGTACATTTTTGGCTTATTTCAGAACTTTTATTGTTATTTTAGGCACTGGAATTACCATTCTAAAATTAGAGTTTTTTAGTGACTTGAAATCTTTTGGAATATATTTAATAATCATTGCTCCTATTATCTTAATTATAGGTATTGTAAGATTATTAAAAGTCAAACGTACTATAAAAACCCTTTATCGAGTTTAATTTTAAAAACAACTTAAACCCCAGAAATATGTTCAAGACAAACAAAGATTTAGGAATACTTATTATGAGAGTAGGTGTGTCAAGCCTAATGCTTACCCATGGCTATGGCAAATTTTTAAAACTATTTACAGATCCAACGGATTTTGGAGATCCAATTGGACTTGGACCTGTCATTTCGCTTATTTTGGCTGTAATTGGTGAGTTTATTGCTCCAATTTTTATTATTATTGGTTACAAAACAAAATTAGCTGCTATTCCATCTTTAATTACTATGCTTGTTGCCGCTTTTATTGTGCATGCTGCAGATCCCATTGGAACTAAAGAAAAAGCCTTATTTTATGCCGTTTGTTTCTTAGCTATAGCTTTTACTGGAGCTGGAAAATATTCAATAGATAAAAAATAATACTTAATTTAAAATTCTAACCAAAAGCTCTTTAAGCAAATCGCCTTGAGGAATCGCATTGGCACCAACACCCTTGCTTTTAACATCGAACTCTCGTAAAGTCGCTATAACGTTACTCACTTTTTTCATAGGATAATTTCTAGCAGCAGTTAAATATTCGTTCACGAAATAGGGATTTACTTTTAATGAAGATGCAACAGCACGTGGAGATTTGTCATGCAAGCCATGTAAATGCAATAACTGAGAGAAAAAGCTAAATAGCAAAGAAACCGTTACAACCATTGGATTATCCTTTGGATTATCAGCAAAATAATTAACAATTTTATACGCTTTCAAGTGATCTTTGTTACCAACAGCTTTTCGCAACTCAAAATTGTTATAGTCTTTTGAGATGCCAATATTTTCTTCAATAAGCTCAGGTGTAATTTGCGTTTCTTTCGGAATAATGAGTTGTAATTTTACTAACTCATTATTAATTTTACTTAAATCGGTTCCTAAAAACTCAACGAGCATTTGTGCAGCTTTGGGAGCAATAGTATATCCTTTTGGTGATAGCGTTCGTCTAATCCATTCTGCAACTTGGTTTTCGTAAAGTTTTTTACTTTCAAAAACAACACTTCCTTTTTTTAAAGATTTGTATAATGCCTTTCGCTTATCTATTTTTTTGTACTTATAATTTACAACAAGTACAGTAGTTGGTTGTGGATGATCTACATACGACACCAATTTTTCAATAGTTCTTGATAAATCTTGTGCTTCCTTTACAATGACTACTTGACGTTCTGCCATCATTGGATAACGCTTCGCATTGGAGACAATATCTTCAACAGAAACGTCACGACCATAAAGTACCATTTGGTTAAAACCTTTTTCTTCTTCAGAAAGTACATTATCTTCAATAAAATCTGAAATCTTATCTATATAGTAAGCTTCTTCTCCCATTAAAAAATAAATAGGCTTAAGATTTCCGCTTTTTATATCAGCAACTAGCTGTTTTACTTCGTCCATTGAAAAAAATTCACCAAATTTGTGTAGTGCAAAAGTTAAACTTCCCTACATATTCGTTTCGTCTCAAAAATAGAGAAAATAAACGTCTTATCTTTGATGATATTCGTAAAAAATTTGTGGTTTTACAACCTGAAGAATGGGTTAGGCAACATTGTGTCCAATATTTAAAAGAACATAAGAATTATCCTCAATCGCTCATCAATGTTGAAAAAGAACTAAAAGTAAATGGGCTATCAAAACGTTATGATATCATTGTTTTCAATTCTGATGGAAGCATTCATTTAATTGTGGAGTGTAAAGCGCCAAAAATTCCCATTGATCAAGATGCTTTTGACCAAATTGCACGATACAATTTAACTCTAAATGCTTCATATTTAATGGTTACTAACGGAATTAATCATTATTATTGCGAAATGGATTTTGAAGCAGAGCGTTTTCAATTTTTAATTGACATTCCTGATTATAAAACACATGAATAACAAAATAACATTTTGGTTAGGCATTTTTGGAGCATTATTTTTTATTGTGCCATCAATTTTGGGTGGATTTCAGTTTCAAAATTATAGTCATATAAGCCAGTTTATAAGTGAAAGCTATGCTATTGGTACACCTTATGGAATTTACATGAGGGTTTTTGGTTACATTCCTAGCGGACTACTAATTTCAATATTTGCATTTTCTGCATTGAACCTTTTACCAAAATCAAACTTGTTAAGGTTAGGACTTATTAGTTTTGGTGTTTTTTATGGCATTGGAGGTATCATTGTAGGTGTTTTTCCATGTGATATTGGTTGCAATAAAGAGTTCCTCAATCCAAGTATTTCTCAAATAATACATAATTTTTCTGGTGCCTTAACTTATTTGATTGTTCCATTTAGTCTTATACTTATTGGGATTAGCTCAAGAAAATGGAATAACGGAAAATCAATATCCACAATAGCATTAATCTGTGGTGCAATAGCATTTGTATTTGCTGCCTTAATAACGAATGCACCAGCTGGAAAATATATAGGTTTATTTCAAAGAATAATCGAGAGTTCAATTTTGTTTTGGTTGATTAGTTTTTCATTTTATATTAAAACTCAAGTAAACGATTGAAAATAGCCATAGTCATACTGAATTGGAATGGAAGAAAACTTTTAGAAGAGTTTTTGCCTTCTGTTGTTTCTTTTTCAAAAGATGCAACAGTTTATGTCGCAGATAATGCGTCTTCTGATAATTCTATTGCATTTGTGGCTAAAAATTTTCCAACTGTTAAAATCATCCAAAACAAAATAAATGGTGGTTATGCAAAAGGCTATAATGATGCTATAATGCATATTGAAGCAGACGTTTTATGCTTGCTTAACAACGATGTAGAAGTTACTGAAAATTGGCTGAATCCAATAATATCATGCTTTGTAGAGGGCTCCAGAACAGCTATCATTCAACCCAAGATCATGGATTACAAAAACCGAACATACTTTGAATATGCTGGAGCAGCAGGAGGTTTTTTAGATAAGTATGGCTATCCATATTGCAGAGGACGAATTTTTAATACCTTAGAAAAAGATGAGCAGCAATATGAAGGCATATCAGATATTTTCTGGGCTTCAGGAGCATGTTTATTTATAAGAAAATCCGTTTTTGAGCTTCTCAACGGTTTTGATGAAACTTATTTTGCGCATCAGGAAGAAATAGATTTGTGCTGGCGAGCAAAAAATTTAGGTCATCAAATTAAATATGTAAGTAATTCTGTTGTTTATCATTTAGGTGGTGGAACATTAAATGCTGTAAATCCGAAGAAAACCTATTTAAATTTCAGAAACAGCCTATTTAATCTAACTAAAAATGCAAAGGGCAATTTATTAGTGTTAATTTTTATTCGGCTTATATTAGATGGTATTGCTGGAATCAAATTCCTGTTAGATTTTAAAGGAAACCACGTGCTTACAATTTTAAAAGCACATTTTTCGTTCTACAAAAACTTATCAAGACTTTTAAAGGAACGGAAAACATTAACTCAAAGAGTAAACTACTACCATAAAACCTCAATTGTTTGGCAATATTTTATAAAAAACAAGAAGACTTATAAAAGTTTATAACCTAGTTAGTAAAAGTTTTGTTAATACTTGATTTTCGTGTGGTTTTTTACATATTTTTGTATAAGTTTAGAACTCATTTAACAATCGAAAACCAATGAAAAAAATATTATTACTGAGCTTTTCAGCAATGCTCATATTAAGTTCTTGTGTATCAAAAAAAGAATATGCTGCACTTGAAGCAAAACAACAAGAAACTCAGGATTTACTAAATTCTGCTACTATTAAGCTAAACAGTTGTTTATCTGATGCAGCTGCTGCAAATGCATTAGCTGATGCGTTAAAGGATCAGCTTGCTGACATGCGTAAAACTAATGACAACTTAATTCAAAGTAACAAAGATTTAACAATGCTTACCTCAAAAGGAGCTAGCAATGTTGAGAAATCTTTAGAAAGTTTAAAAGAAAAAGACCTTAGAATTTCTCGCTTGCAAGATGCTATGACAAAAAAGGATAGCGTAATGTTGGCTTTAGTTACAAGCTTAAAAAGAGAAGTTGGTATTAACGACCCAGACATTGAAGTAAATGTTGAAAAGGGTGTTGTGTTTATATCAATATCGGATAAATTATTATTTAAAAGTGGAAGCTATAACGTAACAACAAGAGCTCAAGAGATTTTAGCTAAAGTTGCTAAAGTTGTAAAAAGCAAGCCTGACTTTGAAGCAATGGTTGAAGGTCATACAGATTCAAAATCTTATCAAAAAGGAGTGTTATTAGATAACTGGGATTTAAGTGTGAAGCGCTCAACTTCAATTATTAGAGTATTACAAGAATTAGGCGTAAATCCAGCACAATTAATAGCAGCAGGTAGAAGTGAATATGTACCACTTGTTGATAATGATTCAGCTGAAAACAGAGCTACAAACAGAAGAACACGTATTGTTGTGCTTCCTAAAATTGATCAATTCTACGATATGATTGAACAAGAAATGAAAAACTTAGCTCAAGGCGGAAACTAAGAACTAATTGATTTATTATAAAAAAAAGCTCAACTAAACGTTGAGCTTTTTTTATTTATAAAATATCCAGACTTCCTTTCCCTTCTCTTATTATAACAACATCTCCATCAGAAACATCAATAATGGTTGAAGGTTCATTATCACCATAACCTCCATCAATAACCAGTTCAACCAAATTATCCCATTTTTCTTTAATAAGTTCAGGATCTGTTGTGTACTCAATAATTTCATCTTCATCATGAATTGATGTTGAAATTATTGGTCTACCCAATTTCTTCACGATTTCAACTGCAATGTTATTATTTGGAACACGAATACCAACCGTTTTTTTCTTTTTAAATGGATTTGGTAAACTCTTTGCGCTTGGCAGTATAAAGGTGTAGGGTCCAGGTAAAGCTCTCTTTAATAATTTAAAAGTAGAATTATCTATTTGTTTTACATAATCACTCAAATTACTTAAGTCGTGACAAACAAACGAAAAGTTTGATTTTTCTAGCTTCACTCCTTTTATTTTAGCAACCCGTTCTAGTGCTTTTATATTAGTGATATCACAACCCAACCCATAAACAGTATCTGTTGGATAAATAATCAATCCGCCTTTTTTAAGAACATTAACAACCTTATCAATTTCTTTAGAATTGGGATTTTCTTCATATATTTTAATGAAATCTGCCATTATCCAATAATATCTAATTTAGCAAATCTGAGCAATAATTTTTTTATACCTCCATTTTCAAATTTTATTTCGGCTTTTACATCAGCTCCTTTTCCTTCAATTTTTAGCACTTCTCCTTTTCCAAATCGTAGATGCTTTACAATATTACCTACAATAAGTTTACTGTCAAACAAATTAGATGCTCCATTGCTACTAGCAACAGGCTTCAAATTTTTAGGTGTACTTAATTTAAATGATTGAGCTTCTGCTTTTTGTTTAGTTTTCTTATTAGTAACTCTTTGTTTTGCTGGTTTATACCTAATGGTATTTGGAGGTACATCTCCAAAAATATCAGCACTTAACATTGGGTTTATACGTCGTTCTTCTGGTGGTGTTATTATTTCTAAATATTCTTCATCAATTTCTTCAATAAACCTGCTAGGTTCTGAATCAATTAATTTCCCCCAACGATAGCGTGACAAGGCATAGGTTAAATATGCTTGCTTTTCAGCTCTAGTAAGTGCTACATAAAACAAACGTCGCTCCTCTTCTAACTCGCTACGAGTATTCATACTCATAGCACTTGGAAACAGATCTTCTTCTAAACCAACAATAAACACATAAGGAAACTCAAGTCCTTTGGCCATATGTATACTCATTAATGCAACATGATCAGCATCACCTTTATCTGCGTCTAAATCTGTAGCCAACGCAACATCTTCAAGAAATTCAGCTAACGAACCAGTTGCATCTGCCAATTCTTTTTGACCTTCAACAAAATCTTTCATTCCGTTCAACATCTCTTCAATATTTTCTAATCTCGCAATATCTTCTGGAGTTCCTGCTTTATTAAATTCTTTAATAATTCCAGTAGATTTGGTAACATGTTCAGCCAAATCAAAAACGTTTGCTGTTTGGTTCATTACCTGAAAACTATTAATCATAGTAACAAAATTCTGAAGCTTTGTTTTTGTTCCAGAATTAATTTTAAGATTAATTTTATCAATATTTTCAAGTACTTCAAAAATTGAACGTTCATAACCGTTTGCAGCAACTATTAGTTTATCTATTGTAGTCTGACCAATGCCACGAGCTGGATAATTAATAATACGCTTTAGTGCTTCTTCATCTGCAGGATTTATAATTAATCGCAAATAAGACAATACGTCCTTAATTTCTTTACGCTGATAAAAAGATAGTCCTCCATAAATCCTGTAAGGAATATCACGTTTACGCAAAGCATCTTCAATCGCTCTTGATTGTGCATTGGTTCTATATAGTACAGCAAAATCACTATTCGTAAGTTGATTATGTATTTTTTTTTTCCAAATAGTACTTGCAACATAACGACCTTCGTCACCATCTGTTAAGGAGCGATGCACACTTATTTTTGAACCTTCTTCATTAGCTGTCCAAACTACTTTATCGAGCTTAGTTTCGTTTTTATCAATGATGGAATTCGCAGCATTTACAATGTTTTTTGTAGAACGATAGTTTTGTTCAAGCCTAAATACTTTAACATCATCATAATCGCGTTGAAAGTTCAAAATATTATTAATATTTGCACCTCGAAACGCATAAATACTCTGCGCATCATCACCTACAACACAAATGTTTTGAAATCTATCACTTAAGGCTCTTACAATAAGATATTGCGAATGATTGGTGTCTTGATACTCATCAACCAAGATATACCTAAATCTGTCCTGATACTTTGCCAATACATCTGGAAAACGCGTGAGTAATTCATTAGTTTTCAATAATAAATCATCAAAATCCATTGCTCCTGCTTTAAAACAACGATCTACATAATTCTTATATATTTCTCCTAATTTAGGTCTTCTTGCAGCAGTATCAGCTTCCATCAATTCAGGGTTTTGAAAATATGCCTTAACTGTTATTAAACTATTCTTGTAAGATGAAATTCTGGAACGAATCTGCTTATATTTATAAATATCTTTATCAAGCTTCATTTCCTTAATAATAGAAGCAATTAAACGATCTGAATCTTGGGTGTCATAAATAGTGAAGTTACTTGGGTAACCTATCCGATCCGCTTCAAAACGCAATATTTTTGCAAATACAGAGTGAAATGTTCCCATCCATAAGTTCTTGGCTTCACTATCGCCAACAATGGTCGCAATTCTATTTTTCATCTCACGAGCAGCCTTATTTGTAAAGGTTAATGCAAGAATATTAAAAGGGTCAACTCCTTGACTCATTAAGTAAGCTATACGAAACGTCAGCACACGTGTTTTACCAGAACCAGCTCCTGCTATGACAATCATAGGTCCATCTTTCTGCAAAGTTGGTGCTAATTGTGCATCGTTAAGTTGACTTAAATACTTCTCCAATTCAATAACTTTTTTAAAAGCGTGAATTTAGCCAATGTTAGACGGTTTTCTAAATCTAAACTGGAATAATTATAAACAATTGGAAATCTATTTATCCATTCCTAAAATTTTAAATATCTTTAAGCCAATTAATTTTAATAAATGAAAAAACTACTCTTACTTTTTGGAATGTGCTTAAGTCTATCATTTTATATAACTGCTCAAGAAAATAATGTTAAAGGAAAAATTATTAAAGATTTTGGTCAACCCTTTTCAGTTGAAAGCCCAGATATAAAAACTGATATTAAGACTGAACACAAAGTTATTTTTGATGTTAACAAATCATCTGAAGACAACAGCACAATAAACAAATATATTGTTACTGCTGCACGTTTTTTAAACATGCATGCCGCTTCTGGTATGAAACCCGAACAGCTACATGTTGCAATAACTATACATGGTGGAGCATGGAAAGATGCTATGACCAATGAAGCTTATAAAGAAAAATATGGTGTTGATAATCCAAATCTAGAACTTATTAATCAATTAACAGAAGCTGGTGTTGATGTTATTCTTTGCGGACAAACTGCTGGGGCAAGAGGATTGAATAAAGACAATGTTAACTCTCAAGTGAAATTCGCACTTTCAGCTATGACGGCACTTTTGCAATATCAAAACAATGGCTATCGCTTTTTAACATTTTAAACTAATTACTAAAACAACTATACAAATGAAACAATTACTATTAACCATCACTATGTTGTCATGTGCTTTCACATTTGCTCAACATGGATTAGATAAAGATATTGCAAATATTGAAGGGAAAGTTGTTGAATGGAGAAGAGATTTTCACCAAAACCCAGAACTTTCAAATCGTGAATTTAAAACTGCCGAAAAAATTGCAGCACATTTAAAATCACTTGGAATGGAAGTACAAACAGGAATTGCGCATACTGGAGTTGTTGGGATTTTAAAAGGAAAAAACCCAGGAAAAGTATTAGCTCTTAGAGCAGATATTGACGGCTTACCTGTCCCAGAACGAGCTGATTTGTCATTTAAATCAACTGCTAAAGGAGAGTACAATGGCGCTGAAGTTCCAGTAATGCATGCTTGTGGTCATGATACACACATTGCTATTTTAATGGGAGTTGCAGAAATAATGTCTAAAAACACTGATAAAATTAAAGGCACAATTAAATTCATTTTTCAACCTGCTGAAGAAGGCGCTCCTACTGGTGAAGAAGGTGGTGCAAAACTAATGGTTAAAGAAGGTGTTCTAAAAAATCCTGATGTAGATGCTATTTTTGGTTTGCACATTGGATCTGGCCAACCAGTCAACACAATTACCTATAAATCCGGAGGCATGATGGCAGCAGTTAATAGTTTTGAAATAAACGTTAAAGGAAAACAAAGTCATGGTTCAACACCATGGACTAGCATTGATCCTATAATAACAAGTGTGAAAATAATTGATGGCTTACAAACGTTGGTAAGTAGAGAAATGCCATTAACAACAGAAGCTGTTGTTTTGACTATAGGTAAAATTGAAAGTGGTGTAAGACATAATATTATACCTGAGTCTGCTCAAATGCTAGGTACTTTACGCACACTAGATGCAGACATGCAAACAACAATACTTAAACGCATGAAAGAAATGGTACCAGCCATTGCAAAAGCTTATAGAGCAGAAGCAACTATTGATATTGATGAAGGTTATCCAATAACTTATAATGACCCAGAACTTACAGCACAAATGCTCCCATCTTTACAAAAAGCAGCTGGAGCTGAAAGAGTATCTGTTATTAAGGCTATAACTGGAGCTGAAGACTTTTCATTTTTTCAGAAAGAAGTTCCAGGGTTTTTCTTCTTTTTGGGAGGTATGAGTCCAGGAGCAACTGAATCATTCCCACATCACACACCAGATTTTTACATCGATGAATCTGGAATGCTTTTAGGTGTTAAAACATTTATTCAATTGTCATTAGATTACTTAAATAACTAAAGAACAACACATGGAATTGCTGTCCCAAATTTCTTGGTGGATGTGGATCCTTATCGTATTTGCATTGATTACTTTACGTGACATTTTCTTCCAAAAAAAACATACGATTAGCCATAACTATCCAGTAATTGGCCATTTGCGCTATTTGTTTGAGAAAATCGGGCCAGAAATTCGTCAGTATTTTGTAGCCAATAATAGAGAAGAGCTACCCTTTAATCGTATAGAACGTGGTTGGATTTATGCTTCGGCAAAAAAAGAAAACAATTACGAAGGGTTTGGTACAGATCGTGATATTTACGCTCATCAACATATTTTTATAAATAATGCAATGATGCCATACAAGTTGTCTGAAAATCATCCAAATAAAGTTGATCCTACTTTCTTGCCATGCGCCAAAATTATAGGAGCTTATAATAAACGTAAAAAGCCATATCGTCCTGCTTCTATTATAAATGTATCTGCAATGAGTTTTGGCTCTCTTTCTGCAAAAGCTGTTGAATCCTTAAATAAAGGCGTTAAAATTGCTGGAGCTTATCACAATACAGGTGAAGGTGGTTTATCTCCATATCACAGTAATGGAGGTGATGTGATTTTTCATTTTGGAACTGGTTACTTTGGTGTTAGAGATAATGAGGGCAATTTCTCAATGGAAAAATTGAAGGAACTTGTAAACGACAATCCATTTGTTAAAGCTATTGAGGTTAAGCTATCACAAGGTGCAAAACCAGGTAAAGGTGGTGTTCTTCCTGGCGCAAAAATTACTAAAGAAATTGCTGATATTCGTGGTGTTGAAGTTGGAAAAGATGTGTTATCTCCACCAAATCACTCCGCTTTTTCAAACGTAAAAGAATTATTGGATTTTATTGAAGATATTGCTAAAAACACAGGACTTCCAGTTGGGATTAAAGCTGCGATTGGAAAACTAAATGAATGGGAAGAACTTGCGGAACTAATGCTAGAATCTGGTAAAGGTCCAGACTTTATTACTGTTGATGGTGGTGAAGGTGGTACAGGCGCAGCACCACCAAGTTTTGCTGACCATGTTTCGTTACCTTGGGTTTATGGATTTAGCGATTTGTATAAAGTATTTAAAAAGAGAAACTTAACAGAGCGCATTGTATTTATAGGAAGTGGGAAATTAGGTTTTCCTGCAAAAGCAGCAATGGCATTTGCTATGGGAGCCGATTGTATTAATGTAGCCAGAGAAGCCATGATGAGTATTGGCTGTATACAAGCTCAAGTATGTCATACCAATCGTTGTCCAAGTGGTGTTGCTACTCAAAGTAAATGGTTACAAAACGGAATTGACCCAACACTTAAGTCTCAGCGTCTAGCTCAATACTTTAAAACATTTAGAAAAGAATTAGTTGAGATTACTCATGCTGCAGGTTATGAGCATCCTTGCCAATTTAATATGCGAGACATTGACGTAAACGTTGATGACCATAATCTATCCGAGGAATTAGACAGAACCTATAACTACCAAAAAACATCTGTTGCCTACTCAAATATGCAAGATTTAAAAGATTGCATATATTTGGGAGGAAAAAGTTAGCTCGAAGCTCGAAGCTCGAAGCTAGAAGCTAGAAGTTTGGAGTTTGGAGTTTGGAGTTTGGAGTTCGCAGAAGTTAAACCAAGTTTAATTTAATGAAATAATAATTACTTTAAATCAAAATAAATTAACGCCTCAATAACTAAACATATATACAACAACACATGGAAATTGAAAAAATATTTGAAGTATTCTTATATGCAGTTCCTGCATTAATTACAGGAATGATTGCCTATTACTTTTTTAAGGAACATACCAAAAATGAAGATGGTCGTCGTCGTTTTTTACTACACAAAGATTTGCAAGTAAACTCCTTACCTATTCGACTTCAAGCTTATGAACGCATGGCACTTTTCTTAGAACGTATTTCTCCAAATAAATTAATAGTAAGAACTTCACCAACTTCTTCTGATAAAGATAGTTATGAATCTTTACTTATAGCAAATATTGAACAAGAATTTGAACATAATTTATCTCAACAAATCTATTTAAGTGATGAGTGCTGGAATATTATTTGTGCTGCAAAAAATGCTACTATTCAACTTATTAGAAAGGCCTCTTTGCTTGAAAAAACAAATTCAGCCAATAAACTTCGTGAAGTTATTTTAACAGAAATGATGGAAAAAAGAGCACCAAGTGACGCTGCGCTTTCCTATGTAAAAAATGAAGTGAGTGAGTTGTGGTAATTAATTATTTTTGATTAAGGTGCATCTCCCTCAAGGTGCTTCTTCTTAGCATAATCATAACCTTGTTGCCACCAATTTTCCATTAAGCGCTTACTGAAAATAAGTGAATTTTCAGTTAATGTTGTTGGTGTAGAATAAATATTCAACTTCACATTCTTATTTTTAGCAGCTAACTTTCCAATGGTAATATCATTCCTTTCCACTTGGTCGAGCAAGTGACCAAATAAGTTCAGCATTAGTGAAAATGGGTTTTTACCAAGAACTTTTTGTTTCTCCATATTCTGAGCTTCTAAAACCACAGCATCGACTTCTGTAGCACCTCTTAAGATAGCTTCACGTATCGGAATTACACAACCCAAACCACCATCAGCATATTCAAAACCATCAACTGTTGCCAAAGACATAAATGGAATGTAATTACAAGAGATCCAAATCCAATTACAAAACTCTTCATAAGTACAATCATTAATTGATTTATACTCAACCCTATTTTTAGATAGATTTGAAACCGTTACAACTACATCTTCTTTCGTACTTCTTATGAACTCAAATTCTTCTTTAGTGAAATTTCTTCTTATGTTACGTTTTAAATGCTTACTCTCACCAAAGGTTCGTTTCATTCGTATAAATTGCCATATCGAATTCACGAAATCAATAGACACATATTCACGATCTCCTTTCTTTCGTTGTACAAAAGGACTTACACTAAAAATATCACGCTGAGTGACATTTGTAAATAAATCATAAACTTTATCAATTTTATTTAATGATAAATGTGGAATAAGCAAACTGCCTGTAGAGGTGCCTAGAAACATATCATATTCCTTTCCAAGGTCTTGCATTAAAAACTGTGCTACACCTCCTGCGAACGCACCCTTACTTCCTCCTCCTGATATAACTAATGCTTTCACTTATATAAATTTATAAATATTCGATTCATTCTAATATTTCCAATTGACTGGATTTTTCATTAGTCTGCTTAGCAAAATCAAAACCGCTTTGCCACCATTTGGTCATTTTCTCTTTGTCAAAAATTAATGAATTGGTTGTAAGAACCGTTGGCGTATAATAAAAATTGATTATTGCATCGTTATTTGAAGCTACAAATTTACCAATTCTTATGTTCTGACTTTCAATTCTATCCAGCATAAAATTAAACATATTGGTCAATAACGAAAATGGATTCAAGGAAGGCATCCTGTTTAACTGAGAAACTTCTGTTTGTAAAATAATCGCATCTACTTCGGTAGCACCTCGTTTTATAGCTTCTTCAATGGGCACCATGGAGCCCAAACCACCATCGGCATATTCACAGCCATTTTTTTTAACAAGCGTCATAAATGGCGTGTAATTACACGATATCCAAGTCCACTCGCAAAACTCCTCATAACTACATTCTTTTATTGATTTATACTCAACCTGATTAAGAGATAGGTTTGACACAGTAACAACAACATCAATGTTGCTTTGCTTTAATTTATTAAACTCCTTCTCAGTTGTTGAGTTTTCAATGAGTTTTTTTAAATTATAGCTTTCTCCAAAGGTTTTACTACCCATGATAAAATTTTTAATGATGTTAAAATGATGAATTCCAATATTTTCAACGCCATGTTTGGTTTTTATCTTAAATGGACAATGGCTAAAAATACTACTTTGTGTGACGCTTGTATAGATCTCTTTTATTTCATTCACCTTATGTGAAGCCAAATGAGACACCAATAAACTTCCTGTTGATGTACCAATAAAAAGATCGTAATCATTCTTTTTTTGCTCAATAAGATATTGTGCAACACCACCTGCAAAGGCGCCTTTACTTCCTCCTCCTGATATGACTAGTGCTTTCATGTAATAGCTTATTCTTACAAAGTTAAAACCAAATTATTAATTGACCTTGCTATTACTAACAAAAGAATTATTTTAGTTGAATGAATACAAACCTTCAAACACCTATTGATTATTTAAAAGGCGTTGGACCAAATCGCGCAGAACTTTTGCGTAAGGAGCTTGGCATTCATACGTATCAGGATTTAATTAACTTATTTCCAAATCGTTATATTGATAGAACACAGTATTACAAAATTAATCAACTAGAACGCAACTCTACTGAAGTTCAACTTGTAGGACAAATCATTAACTTAAAGGAAGTCGCTCAGACACGAGGCAAACGCTTGGTTGCCACGTTTCAAGATGACACAGGAATTATGGAACTGGTTTGGTTTAGAGGTCATAAATGGATTCGTGAAAGCATCAAACTCAACACGCCTTATGTGATCTTTGGAAAAACCAATTGGTTTAATGGTACGTTTAGCATGCCTCATCCAGAAATGGAACTAACTGAAGATCACGAAAAAAACTTAAGCTCAGTCATGCAAGCTGTATATCCTTCAACGGAAAAACTTTCCAACAAAGGCATTACCAATCGTGTGATTATTAAAATCATGCAACAATTATTTTTAGACACTAAAGGAAAGTTTGTAGAAACCTTATCAAAACCTCTACTGGAAGAACAGAAATTAATTTCAAAATCTGAAGCACTTTTCAATATTCATTTTCCTAAATCGCAGTCGCTATTAGCACGTGCTCAATTTCGCTTAAAATTTGAAGAATTATTTTACATTCAACTGCAATTAATTTTAAAAAATCTTATCCATAAATCAAAAATAAAAGGCTTTCCATTTGAAAAAGTCGGCACTTATTTCAACACATTTTTTAAAGAGCATTTACCCTTCGAATTAACCAACGCTCAAAAGCGTGTGATTAAAGAAATCAGACACGATTTAGGAAGTAATGCTCAAATGAATCGTCTTTTACAAGGTGATGTTGGCTCTGGAAAAACCATAGTCGCCCTAATGTCAATGCTTATAGCGATTGACAACGGTTTTCAAGCTTGCTTAATGGCGCCGACTGCTATTTTGTCAGTCCAACACTATAATGGATTAAGTGAACTATGTAATAATTTGAATATCAGTATAGAACTATTAACAGGTTCAACTAAAGCTTCAGATAGACGAAGAATTCATGAATCTTTGGAAAATGGTGAGTTACAGATCTTAATTGGCACTCATGCTCTTCTTGAAGACAAGGTGAAATTCAAAAATTTAGGGCTCGCCATTATTGATGAACAACATCGGTTTGGAGTTGCACAAAGAAGTAAATTATGGAAAAAAGGCCCTCCTCAATCCTCCCAAAGGGAGGAAGTAAAATCTGTGCTTAAAAAATATATGACTGCTCGTCCATCTACTTATAAATTGATGAAGGAATTACAACAGGAAAATAAAAAAAACAGTACTGAAGCTGAGCGCATTTTATGGGAATCTTTAAGGGCAAAAAAATTAGATGTCAAATTTAGAAGACAACATATCATAGATGAATTTATAGTTGACTTTGTTTCATTAGAAAAAAACTTAATCGTAGAAGTTGATGGAGGTTATCATACAACTATTGAACAGAAAGAAGCTGATGAGTTACGTACAAAAATTCTAAATGAAATTGGGTTTTCAGTAATTAGATTTACCAATGAACAAATTATTGGAGATATTAATAAAGTTTTAGAATATATAGAAAAGCGACTAAAAAGCCTCCCTTCTGGTGAGGTTGGAGGGGCTTCTTCTATTCCTCCACACATCTTGGTAATGACTGCAACACCAATTCCGAGAACCTTAGCCATGTCTGTTTATGGCGATTTGGACATCTCTGTTATTGATGAATTACCTCCTGGAAGAAAGGATATAAAAACAGTACATCGCTATGATAACAATCGACTAAAAGTTTGGCGATTTTTGAAGGATGAAATTAAAAAAGGACGACAAGTATACATCGTGTATCCATTAATCCAGGAAAGCGAAACATTGGATTACAAAGATCTCATGGATGGCTATGCAAGCTTGGAACGCGATTTTCCAAAACCAGAGTATCAAATTTCCATTGTACATGGGAAAATGAAAGCCAAAGATAAAGATTATGAAATGCAGCGTTTTGTAAAAGGTGAAACACAAATAATGGTCGCAACCACAGTAATTGAGGTTGGTGTTAATATCCCAAATGCCTCAGTAATGATTGTTGAAAGTGCTGAACGTTTTGGTTTATCACAATTACATCAGCTTAGAGGACGTGTTGGCCGTGGAGCCGAACAAAGTTATTGCATCCTCATGACGAGTCATAAATTGAGTAACGACAGTAAAACACGTTTAGAAACCATGGTGAGAACCAATGATGGTTTTGACATTGCTGAAGTGGATTTAAGGCTTCGTGGTCCTGGCGATCTTATGGGAACGCAACAAAGCGGTGTACTAAACCTTAAAATAGCCGACATTATTAAGGATAAAGACATTTTACAACAAGCTAGATTTTACGCAAAACGAGTTTTAAATAGCGACCCTTCTCTATCTCTTCAAGAAAACAAAGCAATTCTTAACACGTATAGAGAACTAAGCAAGTATAAGAACATTTGGAATTATATAAGTTAAAAAACTCAAAGACACTTTTACTAATGTCAATACCATAAATTTCTTTATCTTTATTCATAAAGTCGCTTTCAAGTGCTGAACATGCTTCAGTATCATTAACTATAACTAGCCTGTACTGAGCGAAGTCGAAGTATTGAAACGATTTCATATCAAGTCGTTAGCCTTCATTATAACCAACCACGTTACCATCAAATAAAAAAAACAGAAAAACCGAAAGCCCTGTAAATATGCCATTGACGAAATGATACTAATTTTAATCAAAATTATGAATGTATTAGCGTTAAATAAATGGTAAAATCAATTTCTAACGACTAAACTACTTTGCTTTTTTTCTACTTTTGAATATAAAAAGATCTCAAAATGAAAAGAGTACTTCTCATATGTTGTTTACTAATAACATTTACAATTTCTTCACAAACAAAGGGAAATCCTATCACTATCGGTGATAATTACACAATTTCTTCAAAAATTTTAAGTCAAGATAGAGAAATACAAATCTATTTGCCAAATAGTTATGCTTCATCAAAGCAAAGTTATCCAGTACTCTATATCTTGGATGGACAATGGTTCTTTACAAATGGTGTTTCAATTCAAAAATCCTTAAGAACACCAGGAGCCATACCAGAAATGATAGTTGTTGGTATTAAAAATAGTAATCCATTAAGACGAACATTATTTAGCGTCGAAAGTGAGAAATTTACAAACTTCTTAAAAAATGAGGTTGTACAATTTATAGATTCAAATTTTAGAACAACTCAAGAAAGAGTTATTTATGGTTGGGAAGCTGCTGCTTATTATCTAAGTGAATTAGCATTAAAAGAAAACAACATATTCAATGGAGTTATCATAACAGATGGAGGTTTAGCTTCTGAAAAAACAGTAGAAGAATTCAATTCTGATAAAGATACATATTTGTATATCTCTAACTCAAAAAGAGATATTTATTATATCGCTTCTACAGAAAAATTTAATGAAATACTAAAGAAGCACAACCCTAAAAATCTGATTTGGAAATACGAATTATTTAATGATGAAGTACATGAAACAATGCCTCATTTGGCAATGTATAAAGGCGTCAAATATTACTATCATAATTATGATGCTTTGGTTTTTGAAAGTATACAGGAATATATTGACATGGGAGGAATACCCTATATAAAATCATTTCTAAAAGAAAGAGTGAAGCGTTTTGGTAATGATGATAGCATATATGAAAGTATACAAAACTCTTTAATTTGGCTAGGATTGAATAGAAATGATTTTAAATATTTCAGCTTCTTTATGGAAGAATTTAATGACGTATTAGAGACAAAAAGATATGCAAATGCTTATTGGCAAAACAAATTTGGTCAGTTTTATTTAGAACACAAAGATTATAAAAATGCAATTAAATATTTTAATGTAGGCCTTACAAAGTATCCAAACACAAACTTTGATACAGAAATGAAACAAGGATTAAGTAAAGCAAAGAGTATGATCAATTAATTTAAGCAACAAAAATCGACCAACTTAAGTCTAACTTAAATAACGAAAGGCTAACGTGTGTAATTAATTGCTTGGTTCTAGCCTACTTACGAAAATCCTCTCGGATTTTCTATTCGGTTTGTATTTGCTAAATATAGGTGCTTAAGCAAACCGATAAGCGACACTACAAAATTTACTCACTCAACAACGTTTCCATAAACGCATTAAACTCCTTTTGAAAACTTAAATATTTTTCACCTGTCGCTGGTCCATTAAATCCAGTATGTATTTTTCTCACTTTACCAGTTCTATCTAAATAAATAGTGGTTGGATAAGATATTATTTTACTAAGCATTGGCATTTTTTCTTGCGCTTTGCCTTTATCGTTGGTTCCAATCTGTGCAATTAATATTTCATAGTTTATACCAACACGTTCTTTCATCCTAGTAATGCCTTTAATGGCTTTTTCTTCAGTTTTTGCATTCTCAAACGCCAAAGCTACTATCTCTAAGCCCTTATCTTTATTAGCTTCATAGTATTTTGAATAGAACTTGGATTCATCCAAACAATTAGGACAATACGAACCCATTAACTGTACTAAAACCACTTTATCCTTAAACCGTTCATCAGACAACGAGACTAAATTTCCTTCCAAATCTGGAAACGAAAAATTAAAGGTATCGTAACCTTCATTTATAAAAGTTAATGTGTATTCATCAGGCAATTCAAAATTTGGATTTGGCTTCCCAACAAAGGTTTCTATAGAGTGGTTGCCAGAATAGAAATTTCCAACCATGCTCGAGTCGGTTACATGTGCTTTAAACAAAAACGCATGTGCACCATCAAAGGTTGAAATCTTTAAGGTATCAGTAGCTACAACACCTTCTAAGAATCGATAATCTCCAGCTGGTGTTCTAATGGTTCCTGTAACTTTGTTACCGTTTTGTTCTAATACCGCTTTTGAAGGGTAAATATCCCCATAATTATTAAACTCCATTTCCCAGACTCCAGACACATCGATATTACTGGTCGCTTTATCATCAAAACGTTGTTTAACATCATACTCTGCATAAAAAGCCACATACCTATCCCTATCTGCATCAATCCATTGACCTTGAATGTTATCGCCATCAAACTTTGCGTTAATAAGGGTTCTAAAAAACGGTAGTTGTATAAAAATAGAATCGTTTTTATAATTAATCTCATCAACCTCAATGACTTCTTCAGCGTTATAAATTTTTAAAGTGGTATCAGAGGTGACTTCAAAAATAAATGGCATCGCCTGATTATCCTGAGCTATTAAATTCCCTCTATACGTTCCAATTTCAAGCGTTTGAATCTCTTTTTCCTGACAAGACAAGACGAATACTAAGACAAAAACCAATACACTATTTCTCATATCTAATAATTTGTTCAACAACTCGAAATAACAACAAATTACTCAGATAAAAAAATAGACAGTTACCTAGAGTTAAAAGTGAAGTATTATACGTAATGCGAATAGGTTTTCGGGGAATTTAGCAGGTTTATTTTTTTCTTTTATCAAAGCATAAATTTTCAAGCATAGCCATAGCTACGGTTTAAAATTTTAACGCAAGGAAAAGGAAAAAGAAAAAGATAAAAATTCGGAAAGTTATTTGTATTGAGTATATTATATTTGTCGCTTGTAAAGACACGAAGGAATGAAGATTTCATACAATTGGTTAAAGCAATTCATTAACATAGATTGGAATGCCGAAAAAACAGGCGAACTGTTAACAGATTTAGGTCTGGAAATTGAAGGTATTGAAGCCTACCAATCGGTTAAAGGTGGTTTAGAAGGTGTGATTGTTGGCGAGGTGTTGACTTGCGAACAACATCCAAATGCCGATCGATTAAAAGTAACAACTGTTGATATAGGCACCAAAGAACCTTTACATATTGTGTGTGGTGCTCCAAATGTTGCAGCAGGACAAAAAGTTCCTGTAGCCACTATTGGAACTACGTTGTATTCTGCCGAAGGTGACCCTTGGACCATTAAAAAAGGAAAAATTAGAGGAGAAGAAAGCCATGGCATGATTTGCGCTGAAGATGAATTAGGTCTTGGAGCATCGCACGATGGCATTATGGTTCTGGACAAGGACATAAAAGTTGGCACACTAGCTGCCGATATCTTTGAAGTGGAAAACGACCAAGTATTTGAAATTGGATTAACGCCAAACAGAGCAGATGCTATGAGTCATTTTGGTGTAGCTCGCGATTTGAAAGCTGGACTTGTGCAGCAAGAACTAAACCTTGAATTAATTACACCTTCCGTAAGTGCTTATCATGTTGATAATCGTGCACTTAAAATTGATGTAGATATTCAAGACAAGCAAAGGTCTCCTCGTTATTGTGGAGTGACTATTTCTGGACTAAAAGTTGGAGAATCTCCGAGTTGGTTACAACATCGATTAAAAGCGATTGGTTTATCTCCAATTAATAATATTGTTGATGCTACAAATTATGTATTACATGAACTTGGGCAACCATTACATGCTTTTGATGCTGATAAAATTTCTGGAAAGAAAATCATTGTAAAAACCCTTCCTGCGGGAACAAAATTTGTAACCCTTGATGAAGTAGAACGTGAATTACATGAAGAGGATTTAATGATTTGTGATGGTAATGAAAACCCAATGTGTATTGCTGGTGTTTTTGGTGGTATTCATTCTGGAGTCACTGAAGAAACAACTAGCATCTTCTTAGAAAGTGCTTACTTCGACCCTATTTCAATTAGAAAAACAGCAAAACGTCATGGTTTAAATACTGATGCATCTTTTAGATTTGAAAGAGGAATTGATCCAAATATTACAGAATATGCTTTAAAACGTGCAGCATTATTGATTGCAGAAATTGCAGAAGGCGAAATCACAAGCGATGTGATTGATGAATATTCAATAAAAATAGAAGATTTCCAAGTGCGTTTGAGTTTTGAAAATGCAAAGAATTTAATTGGTGAAGAAATTCCCAGGGAAATCATAAAACGTATTTTAATGTCGTTAGACATTACCATCAATAACGTTACAGAAACAGGTTTAGGCTTAACGGTTCCTGCTTATAGAAATGATGTACAACGCGAAGCAGATATTATTGAAGAAATATTACGTGTTTATGGTTACAACAACGTTGGTACTACTGAAAAATTAAATGCTTCTATTTCAAATTCTTCTAGATTCGAAGACCACAAAGTGCAAAACGTAATTGGAAATCAATTGGTCTCTCAAGGGTTTTATGAAATCATGGCCAACTCGTTGACAAATCCAAATTATGAAAAATTAAGTGAGCAGCTAAAAGAAGAACATAATGTGTTAATGTTGAATCCTTTAAGTAATGATTTGTCTGTATTAAGACAATCGTTACTATTCTCTGGATTAGAAGTCATTGCTCATAATATCAATAGACGACAAACAAGTTTAAAATTATTTGAATTTGGAAAAACCTATCATAACTACAGTGATGCTCGTGAAGAACATAAACATTTAAGTTTACTATTAACTGGAAATAAAAATGCTGAGGGTTGGAACGAAGAAACTAAAAAAAGTGATTTCTTTTATTTAAAAGGCTGTGTTGATGCTGTTTTGAATAGATTAGGAATTTCTAGAGCTAGGACATCTCCAATAAAAAATGATGTGTTTAGTGAAGGTCTAAGCTTAGGCCTTGGTAAAACCAAACTTGTAGATTATGGAATTGTAAAAAAATCTATTTTGAAATCTTTTGGGATTTCACAAGAAGTCTTATTCGCAGATTTTAATTGGGATAATATAATTGAAGTGGCCAAACGCAATAGTATTAAGTTTACTGATATTCCAAAATATCCTGAGGTACGTCGTGATTTCGCATTATTATTAGACGAGTCCGTTTTATTTGAAGATATTCACAAAATTGCAAATCAATCAGAAAAGCAATTACTAAAAAACGTGAATTTGTTTGATGTTTATGAAGGCAAAAACCTTCCTAAAGGAAAAAAGAGCTATGCGGTTAGTTTCATATTACAAGATGTACATAAAACACTTACTGATAAGCAAATTGATAAAATCATGAGTAAGTTACAAGCTAATTTTGAAAAGGAATTAGGAGCTGAATTAAGGTAGGTGATTAAATATTAGAATCGAACAAAACTTGCCAAATACCATCTTCATTTTTTTGCCAAACAAGTATGTATTTCCCATTATATGAGCCCACGCATTGGCCAAATTCATAAACTATACTCTCAGAAACTGGTTCAACTAAAATTGGGTTTAAGGTTAATTTGTATTGTGGGTTGTTCATATAATTATATTCAGCAACCAAATCTTTTCTTCCTGTTAGTAAACGACCTCTGTTATAGTACATCGTATTCTCAGAGTAAATATTTTCAATCAAAGATTTAGCATTATGAGCATTGCATAATTCTATCCATTTGTTTCGCTGCTCATCAATTTCACTCAAATTTATTTGAGTTTTTGAAGCTACAGTAATAAATTCAAGTTCACGTTTGTCATCACCATTGTTGGTCTTCCAAATAATAAGATGCTTGGCCAATCCACCATCCTTATTAATAAAACTTCCAATTTCATAATCATAATTTTCATTTGCTTGAATCTTTTTTATAGTTGATACACTCTGAACTACAAAATCACTATTTGGAACTAGTTCTAATATTTCTTTTCTACTTGCTAAATCAACACCGTTTTCAGAAAGCACCATAGCATTTTCAGTATACAAACTTGATAGCAAATCAATATTTTTTGTGTTTATGGCTTGCATCCATTTTTGGTTTGCTAAAATTGTATCAGAAGTTTTTGTTAATGGTTCTTCATTAACAATTTCTTGATTTATTTCTTTTTTAGAAGTCTGTTTACAACTTACAAAAAGCAATAAGCATATTAGAGGAAAGATGACTTGATTTCGCATTTACACTAAATTAGTTTTTAATTTTTTTATACTTTTTCATTAACTCTAAAACCTTTTCTATTGGCAAAGACTCAATGGTATGCCCATCACGTCCTGTTATTGTTTCAGCAGCAAATAGAGAATTTAAAATAGCTTCCTCAGTAGATTCAATAGCTGCTAAAAATAAAGGCGACATATCATCATTTCTTACTTCTTTCTTCTCATTAAACATAGAATCACTTTGATAGGGAATTAAATTTTCTTTTGCTGTTGAAACTGCAATCACATAATCACCACTTCCATTAGAAGCTATTCCTCCTGTTTTACCAAGTCCAATTATAGCACGTTTAGCCAAACGTTCTAAGTTTCTGGCATTTAATGGTGCATCTGTCATGATAACAATCATACAAGAACCATCAGCATCATTTAAAATTTTATCACGGTAAGGGTATTTTTGTAATTCTTTGGCAATTGGCACACCATTAATTTCAAGTACGCCTCCAAAATTTGTTTGCACTAAAACGCCAACAGTATAACCACCAAATGACTCCGGAATTATTCTAGAAGAAGTTCCAATACCTCCTTTATATCCAAAACAAATAGTTCCAGTACCTGCTCCAACATTTCCTTCTTTTACTAATCCATCTTTAGCGTTCGCTATGGCATTTAAAACATGTTGTTCTGTTACATGACGCCCTTGTATATCATTTAACCAACTATCATTAGTTTCACCAACAATCGAATTAACTGAGCGAACATTAGCGTTTTCTTCTTGATTTAATGTATAGCTTATTAAACCTTCAGTAGCAGCTGCCACGCTTAATGTATTGGTTAAAATAATTGGTGTTTCAATATTACCTAATTCTTTAACCTGACTGTAACCAGCTAATTTTCCAAATCCATTCCCAATGTAAATAGCAGCAGGCACTTTATTTTGAAACACATTCCTTTGATGTGGTATAATTGCAGTAACTCCTGTCCTAACATTATCACCTTCTACAATGGTTTCATGACCAACAGTTACACCATTAACATCAGTAATCGCATTAAGTTTTCCAGTTTTTAAAACACCTATTTCAATACCATAATCTCTTATTCTTTTATTTTGGGCATCAATGTTTAAGTGCAAAACAAAAATTATCACTAATAAAAAATATCCTCTTTTCATGATTGTTCTTTAAATCAAATTTCAACCTTAGCTAACGCTCTTTCAATCATAGCTATAGCCTTATCTATAGTAGTTATTTTAGTTCGGAACGACAATATTGCCATACGAATTACAAATTTTCCATTAATCAATGTTGAACTCAAAAATATATCTCCATCTTTATGTGTTTCTGCTAAAAGCTTTTCATTAAAAGTATTTTCATTTTCGTCATTTGTTGGATACCAAAAGTAACTCACTGACAAATCTGGTTCTGGACCAACTCTAAAACCAATATTGACCAATTGCTCTCTAAAGTAATGCGTTAACAATATTTTTTCTTCAAGACACGCAATGAAAGGTTCTATTCCATGTAATTGCAACGGCAACCATAAGCGTAAGCTTCTAAAGTGTTTTGTCAGCTCTGGTGACACATCTGCTGGATTAACAGGAGTCTCTTCAGCCACTGCATCTTGCATATAATTAGCTCTCACTACATGTGAATGATATACTGCTTGTTTGTCTTTTACCAAAACTGCACCTAAGCCATAAGGCAAGAATAGGCCTTTATGAGGATCAACTACTAAGGAATCTGCCATTTCTATGCCTTTAAATTTTTCTTTTTTGTCATCTACTAAAATAAAAAATCCGCCATAAGCTCCATCCACATGGTACCATAAGTTATGATCTTTTGCAAGGTTTGCTATATCTTGTAAAGGGTCAATAGCTCCAGTATCTGTAGTTCCTGCTGATGCAACTACTAGAAAAGGATTTAAACCATTGCGTTTATCAGTTTCTATTTTAGATTTTAAATCGTGTACTTTAATTTTTGAATTTTCATCAAGCTCTAAATAATTGATAATAACATCTTCAAGTCCAATTATTTTCAAGGCTTTTTGAATGCAATGATGTACTTGTGGACTAAGATAAATTACACTTTTTTCAATGGTAGCATTCTTTATTTTATGCTTATCCCTTGCAGCAGTCATTGCTATTAAGTTAGCAATAGAACCTCCCGAAGTAAGGTTGCCAACAGCAGATTCGGGAAATCCAAACATATCCTTCATCCAATCTAAAAGCACATGTTCAATAGCTACTCCTCCAGGGCATGAAAAATGCATACCAACATATTCATTAGTAACATCTACTAAAAAATCAGCTATTGCAGAGGCATAAATACCTCCACCTGGAATATAACCAATATGACCACCTGATGCTGGTTTAATACCTTTTGTGGCTATTTCATCAGCATATAACTTTAAAATTTCTGATAACGATTTTTTTTCTTTTGAAAGCTCAAAAGCATTTGGAGTTTCTTTTGCACCTATAAAAGCTTTTGAATCTTCTAGTTCATTTATAAAGCTATTAGCATACGCACTAACCTCATTAATATAATTTACTCGTTCGGTATTGTTTGGTTCTAAAGCTTCTGAAATTTTGTGTAATTCACTTATCTTCTTTACAAGTTGACTCATATTGGTTAATTGGAATAAAGTTGGTAATTATAAGTTATGCTAAATGTACAAAATTGAAAGATTTTTCGTATCTTAATAACACTAAAAACATTCGTTATGGAATCACATTATTCAAGAATATATACTGGAAGCTTTGTTATCGTACAGTTTTTGATTTCGAAGTTAGAAGAAGTCGGAATATCTCCAGTTATTAAAGAGCAAAATGAATCAGGTCTTGATCCAAAAATTTATGGTGGTCATTTACTTCAAGAAATACATGTCCATAAAGATGAATTAGATAAAGCCGTTCCTGTTATTCAAGTAGCTTTAGCTGAGATGGAAGCATAAAAAAACTCCACTTTCGCAGAGTTTTTATTTTAAGCTGTAATCGAATACATTTTTTTTCGTAACTCCTTAATTTTTGAATCTTGCATGTATTCATCAAATGTTGTGTATCTATCTATAACTCCATTTGGTGTTAATTCAATGACACGATTTGCCAAGGTTTGAGCAAACTCATGATCATGTGTAGTAAACAAAACTGTTCCTTTAAAATTCTTTAATGAGTTATTAAATGCTGTAATACTCTCAAGATCTAAGTGATTTGTTGGTTCGTCTAACATTAAAACATTGGCACGAATCATCATCATACGTGATAACATACAACGCACTTTTTCTCCTCCAGATAGTACATCAGATGTTTTTAAAGCTTCTTCACCACTAAAAATCATCTTTCCTAAAAATCCACGCACATAAACCTCTTCTCGTTCTTCTTCCGTAGTTGCCCATTGACGTAACCAATCAACCAAGGTTAATTTATTCTGAAAGAATTTACTATTATCTAATGGTAAGTAAGATTGTGTTGTTGTAATTCCCCAAGCAAGTTTTCCTGAGTCTGCTTTTTCATTACCATTCAAAATTTCATAAAATAAAGTAGTAGCTCTAGAATCTTTAGAATAGACTACTACTTTATCCCCTTTTGCAAGGTTTATATCAATATTATTAAACACAACTTCACCATCAATAGATGCTGATAATCTTTCTACGTTTAAAATTTGATCACCTGCTTCTCTATCTCGTTCAAAAATAATTGCTGGATAACGACGACTTGATCGCTTAATATCAGCAATATTCAGCTTTTCAATCATCTTCTTTCTACTAGTTGCTTGCTTGGATTTTGCAACGTTAGCTGAGAAACGTCTGATGAATTCTTCAAGCTCCTTTTTCTTTTCTTCAGCCTTTTTATTTTGTTGAGCATGTTGTCTTGCAGCCAACTGAGATGACTCATACCAGAATGTATAATTTCCAGAAAAATGATTGATTTTTCCGAAGTCAATATCAGAAATATGTGTGCAAACAGCATCTAAAAAGTGTCTATCATGAGATACCACAATCACACAGTTATCATAATTTGCTAAGAAGTTTTCTAACCAAGAAATAGTTTCATAATCCAAATCATTAGTAGGCTCATCCATAATTAATACATCTGGATTACCGAACAATGCTTGAGCTAATAGCACACGTACTTTTTGCTTACCATCCAAATCTTTCATTAATGTATAATGAAACTCTTCTTTGATGCCTAAATTAGAAAGCATAGCAGCTGCATCGCTATCCGCATTCCAACCATTCATTTCTTCAAATTTAACCTGAAGTTCACCAATTTTATCAGCATTCTCATCTGAATAATCTGCATACAACGCATCTATTTCAGATTTTAGTTTAAATAAGGGCTTATTACCCATAATTATTGTTTCTAAAACTGTGTGCTCATCATATAAGTTATGATTTTGTTCCAACACAGACATACGCTTTGTTGGCTCTAAATGCACATGTCCAGAAGTTGGATCTTGCTTTCCAGCCAAAATCTTTAAAAACGTGGATTTTCCTGCACCATTTGCCCCAATAATTCCGTAACAATTTCCATTATTAAAGGTCGTATTTACTTCATCAAACAGAATACGTTTTCCAAATTGAACTGATAAGTTAGAAACTGATAACATGTTGTTTTTTTTAAGTTGCCGCAAAAGTAGAAAAATCCATCCATATCGCAAATAAAACCTGCTCTTAAAACATTTAACAGCGCATTAACACGGCATTTCATGCTCAAGCTATATTTTTGTAGTCAATTCAATATTCCGTAGGTCTAAATTGATAATCAAACTATGAAACGAATTTTACTAATTTTATTAGTTACTTTAGTATTGGTTAACTGTGACTCGAAGACCGAGACTAGTTGTGGTCAGGCATTTATTGGTGGAGAAATTGTGAATCCTGTAAACGATCATTTAATTCTTTATGATAACACATCACCAATTGATACTCTATATCTAGATAATGACAATCGCTTCTCATATAAAATTGAAAGTTTAAGTCCTGGATTGCATTCATTTATTCATGGCGGTGAACATCAAGTTATTATTTTGGAGGCGAATGACAGCATAATGTTGCGTTTAAATACATTAGATTTTGACGAATCTTTAGTTTTTACAGGTCGTGGGTCAAAGAAGAATAACTATCTGATTAATTTATCTAATGCCCTGGACAATGAAGACAAAATTATTTATGAGATTTCTAAATTGCCTCCTGAACAATTTTTAAGAAGTATTGATTCTCTTAGAAGTGAAAAAATAAAGAAACTTAATACATTTACCACTAAATACGAAAGTTCTGTATTGTTTAATAAAGTAGCTAATGCAAGTATTAATTATACTTACTCAACTCACAAAGAATTATATCCTTTTAGATATTTTGGAAAGCATGAATTAAAGAACAGATCAGAATTGCCTCAAAACTTCTATGATTACAGAGCAGACATTGATTATAATGATGATGTTTTGAAAGATTTTTATCCTTACTACAACTTCCTATTTCCACATTTTAATAATTTGTCATTAGATCGTTATTTTGAGCTAACAAAGGATTCTGTTTTTGATAGAAACTCAATCGTTTACCATATGAATAAGCTTGACTTAATGGATAATTTGGTAAAGCATAAAGACATAAAAAATAATCTTCTAAAATATGCTACAAGAAATTTCCTATCATATAATAACTCTAATTCTGATTGTGATTCTATGTATGAATCGTATCAAAATAAGAGTACAAATGAAGAGCATTCTGAGTATATAACGAGTCTGTACAATACTATTAAAAGATTACGTCCTGGTAATAAATTTCCTGCTGTTGAAGTTCTTAATCACAAAAATCAAATCATTAATATCAATGCAATGTTTGATAAACCAACCGTTGTATATTTTTGGTCGCATGCTATAAAAAATCATTTTAAAAATAGTCACAAAAAAGTAGCAGAGTTAAAAGTCAAGTATCCTAATATTAATTTTGTTTCAATTAATATTAATGCAGATAAGTTAACCATGTGGAAACGTTTACTATATCAAAATAATTTTCCATTAGAAGGTGAATATAGATTTAGAGATCCTGATGCTGCAAAAAAGATATTAGCTATTCATTATATTAATAAAGTAATGGTAGTTGATCGTAATAACTTAATTATAACTTCTAATGCTAATATGTTTAGTAGTGATTTTAAAGAACTCCTAGATTTCTTATAAAATAAAAGAAGGTACAATTATCGCACCTTCTTTTTAAATATATACATTCAGATATTAATTTCCTTTCTTATAGTCTGCTAGAAATTTTGCCAATCCAATATCGGTTAAAGGATGTTTTAGCAAACCTTCAATTGCGCTCAATGGTCCAGTCATCACATCAGCACCAAGTTTAGCACAATCAATAATATGCATAGTATGACGAACAGAAGCTGCTAGAATTTCAGTATCAAAACCATAGTTATCATAAATTTGGCGAATCTCAGCAATAAGGTTTAAGCCATCAGTTGAAATATCATCCAATCTTCCAATAAATGGTGACACATACGTTGCTCCTGCTTTTGCAGCTAATAATGCTTGACCAGCAGAAAACACTAAAGTCACATTAGTTTTAACACCTCGTTCAGCAAAATACTTACATGCTTTAATACCATCTTTTATCATTGGTAACTTTACAACAATTTGGTCATGCAAATCAGCTAGTGCTTCACCTTCTCTAACCATACCTTCAAAATTGGTTGCTATAACCTCAGCACTTACGTCTCCATCAACAATATTGCAAATATCGACGTAATGTTTTAATATATTATTTTGTCCTGTAATACCTTCTTTAGCCATTAATGAAGGGTTGGTAGTAACACCATCTAGCACACCAAGGTCTTGGGCTTCTTTAATCTGATTAAGGTTGGCAGTATCAATAAAAAATTTCATGTTTTGTTCTTTTAGTTGTGTAAAAATTCAAGGCGAATTTACAACTAAATCAATCCTGCTAAAGAATATTTAATTAAAATATATTAACAACTTACAAAGATTTTTCAATGCTACAATTTATAATGATTCATGAGCATTTTCTCATAAACTTTATCAGGAAGAATTCGTTTTAATACAATAGATAATTTCTGCATAAAATCACCAACTTTGTAATGCCCTTTAGGATTCTTTGTGTTTATAATTTTAAAAATAACAGAAGCCATAAGTATTGGGTCGCTTCCTTTATCTACATGAGCATTCATAAGTTTTAAAGTATTTTCGTAAGGCTTCTTATATACAGAGTTTTCTAAAACTGGAGCGTGATAACGTCCAGCAGCAATATTGGTAACAAAATCTCCAGGAGCAACGTTGGTCATCCTAATATTGAAATCTTTAATTTCCATTCTAAATGCTTCAGTGATTAATTCTAGCGCTCCTTTACTTGCGCTATAAATTCCTCTATAAGGCAAACCCATATAACCAGCAATAGATGTTATGTTTATTATCAATCCTGAGTTTTGCTTACGCATTTGTGGCAAAACTGCTCTAATGACATTTATTGGGCCAAATAAATTGGTTTCAAAGTTTCGCTTAATTTCAGCTTCAGGGATTTCTTCTATAGGCCCAGTTATTCCTGCGCCAGCATTATTAATAAGAACATCTAATTTCCCTTCTTTACCAATAACTTCAGCAATACATGTATTAATTGAGTTTACATCAGTAACATCCAATGCAACAAGTGGAAATATGCTATTAGCATAATTATCTGGATTTCTACTTGTACCATAAACTTGATATCCTTTATTAGATAAAAATTCACCTATAGATTTACCTATTCCAGACGAACCTCCTGTGATTAAAACAACTTTAAACATAAAATGAAGAAAAATTAATACTCAAAAATACAATAAAAAAGGAAAGTTTTGGGTACAAAAAAAGGCAAGCTACCTACATCACACCGCTACGACCATTTACCTTTGCTTCGTTCCCGACCTGGAGGATTCAACAGGAGCTGGTTGTGTAGGACTTGCCGAACGCAAAGATACAATCTTTTAATAGTTGAGCAAGGATTTTTTTTACTGAATTTTAATAAATAAATTGCCACAAAATAAAGTTTATCATGAAAATTTATAAAATTTTAAAACTCGCAGTTTTAGCAGTTGTAATAAGCTCTTGTGGAACTAATACAAAATCAGAAACCAACGATTTTTCTATAACATCTAATGGTAAATTAGATAAGAATTCTAAGGTCTATTCTATTTCAAAAGACCAAACTTTAGAACTTAACATTAATAATCCTAAAAAACATACTATAGATTCCGTTGTTTATAGTTATAATAACGCCAAATCAAACGCTTCTATTCCGTTGGGAAATTCAAAACTAGGATTACATGAAGCCACTGCAATGGTCTATTTTAATGGAACTTCACAAAAAATAAATCAAACCATTCAAGTACTAAATGATGTAGCTCCAAAAATTTATGATTTTGAAATTGTAAATGAATATCCTCATGATATTAAATCATACACACAAGGGTTAGAATTTTTTAATGGTGAATTATATGAAAGCACAGGCAAACGAAGAGAATCCAAACTTAGAAAAGTTGATTATAAGACTGGAGAAGTCCTTAAAAATGTAGATTTAGAAAATCGTTACTTTGGTGAAGGACTTACCATTCTTAATAACAAAATTTACCAACTTACATGGCAAAGTGGTAAAGGTTTTGTTTATGATGTTGAGTCATTTGAAAAAATTAAAGACTTCAACTATAACCAAAGTAAAGAAGGTTGGGGGATTTGTAATGATGGAAATACTATATACAAATCAGATGGTACAGATAAAATCTGGACACTTGACCCTGAAACTTTGGAAGAAAAAGAGTTTATTGAAACCTATACCAACAAAGGAAAAATAGTTGGAATCAATGAACTGGAATGGGTTAATGGTAAAATATATGCCAATCGTTATCAATTGGATGGTGTGGCTATTATAAACCCTGAAAATGGTGCCATTGAAGGTGTGATTGATTTTCGTTCATTAAAAAAGAAAGTAACACAGCATAAAGGATTAGACGTTTTAAATGGCCTTGCTTGGAATGCTGAAACAAATACACTCTTTGTTACTGGCAAGCGTTGGGATAAGTTATTTGAAGTTAAAATTATTGAAAAGTAAAATCATGCAAACTCATACAGAACTTTTAACAGTATTAGAATCTGATTTGGATGAACTTAATCATGTTAACAACGTTCGTTATGTCCAATGGGTTAATGATATTGCCAAAGCACATTGGTTAAAAATGACATCTCAATCTATATTAGATAATTACTTTTGGGTTTTAATTAATCACCAAATAACTTATAAGCATCAAGCTGTTTTAAATGACAACATACTGTTAAAGACTTTTGTTAAATCAACTGAAAGAATTACTTCAACTAGAGTTGTGGAAATATATAACAACGACACTCAAAAATTGCTTGCAACATCTGAAACCAAATGGTGTTTTATGGCTGTTGAAACCAAAAAACCGACTCGAATTACTCCAGAAATTAAGAATCTATTCTGTTAAGAATACATTAAAACCCTTGTTAAAGTATCATAATTAAACCATTGTTCTCAATCTAATCTTATTAATTTGAATGTAACTAACCATCATTCATTTTTGTGAAGAAATTCAACTTACTTATTTTATTTGCAATGCTATCAAGTTATGCAATTGCTCAGAGTGTAAAAGGCATTATTTATGAAGATAATACGACTGCCAAAGGAATTTTAATAGACAATACAACTCAAAACATAAGAACGTATTCAGATAATGAAGGCTTTTTTACTATCAATGCAAAAATTAATGATACGCTTGTCTTTGGCTCTTTGTTTCACGAAATCAACAGAATTGCTTTAAAACCAGAACATTTTAATGAAACAATTGTTGTAGAGTTAAAAAAGGTTATTAATGAACTTAATGAAGTACATATTAGTAACGAGCCTGTAGTAAAAGAATTTGAAGCCAAAACATATACAACTGAATTTAATAATCAAATAAAAGAAGACATAAAACGTCGGCCATATTTGTATGCTCCTCCTTCTAGTGGAAATATAGATTTTATTGCAATAGCAAAGCTTATTGGAAAATTATTTAAAAGAAAAAAATCAAAAAAAAAAACTATACAACCACTTACTTATGACGATTTAAAATCGCTTTTTGAAAGTGATTCTTTCTTTAATCTAGATTTATTACATAATGAATTACAAATCCCTAAAGACTATAAATATCTCTTTTACGAATATTGTGACGTTAAGGAATTCGACAAAAACCTCTTAAAGAAAGAAAATAATTTCTTACTCTTAGATGCTTTTATGTCTTCAAGTAAAGAGTTTCTAAAAATATTAGACGATTATAAAAAAGATTAACTGCAATGTTTATTATTAATAAAAAGAAGCCTACATACTAAAACATAACATCAAAAGTTATATTTTTAAGGCTTGAAACTTATTTATCAAAACATTACAATTTATACATGAAAAGAGGTCTATATTTTGTTTTTACCATTTCAATATTAGTTTTTTGGAGTTCGTGCAGAAAAGATTTTGAATTTGATTTAAGCTCTGGAAATCTAGAATTTTCAAAAGACACTGTATATCTTGATACTGTGTTTAGCAATATTGGCTCAAGTACATACAACTTGAAAGTGTTTAATAATAGCAATAATGATATTGTTATTCCTACAGTGAGATTAGGCCAAGGACAAAACTCTATGTATAGACTAAATGTTGATGGGCAAACTGGTTCTGGAACAATTTCAGGTAAGGAATTTGAAAATGTTGAAATCCTAGCCAAAGACAGTATGTATATTTTTATTGAAACAACTATCGATATTCAGCAACTGGTAACTAGTGAAACACAATTTTTATATACTGACGCTATTGAGTTTGATGCTGGTTCAAATATTCAAAAAGTAGAATTGGTTACGCTCGTGAAAGATGCTGTTTTTATTTATCCACAACGTTTTTTAAATTCTGAAGGAGACTATATAACCGAAACTTTAACCTTTGATGTTGATGGTGACGGAATGGATGACGAAACTGCTATTGAAGGACGCTTCCTTGATGATAGTGAACTTACTTTTACCAACGAAAAACCTTATGTTATCTATGGTTATGCAGCCGTTGATGAAGCAAAAACGCTAACTATTGAAGCTGGAGCAAGAGTTCATTTTCATGCAAATTCTGGTTTATTAGTTACCTCTGGAGGCTCCATCAATGCACAAGGGGTTTTAAGTACAGATGAGGAGCTTATGGAAGGTGAAATTATTTTTGAAGGCGACCGATTAGAGCCTAGTTTTTCAGATGTTCCAGGACAATGGCAAACTATATGGCTGTTTAATGGAAGCACTAATAACACCTTTGATTATGTGACCATCAAAAATAGTACAGTTGGCCTTTTAAGTGAAGGAAATCAAGATGATGCTTCAAAATTAAATATCACCAATACCCAAATTTATAACTCCAGTAACTTCGGCATCTTAGGAAGAGCAACTTCTATCAATGCTGAAAATTTAGTGATTAATAATAGCGGACAATCGTCATTTGCAGGAACTTATGGAGGAAGATATAACATGATACATTCAACCATTGCAAATTACTGGAATAGCAGCTTCAGACAATTCCCTTCAGTTTTGTTGAATAATTATATTGTTGATGAAGACAATACAACATTTACCAATCCGCTTGAAGAAGCCAATTTTACCAATACTATTATTTATGGCAATGACAATCCTGAAATGTTTTTAGATAAAGATAATGATGATACCTTCAACTTTAAATTCACTAATTGCTTAATTAGGTTTAACGATCCTAACAACAACTTTACAGGAGGTCAATACGATTTTGATAATGTGGCTCTTTATGAGAATGTATTATTCAATGATGATCCTGAGTTTTTGGATCCTTTCTTAAATAAACTACAAATCCCGAATGGTTCACCTGCTGATGGGTTTGGAATAATTTCAGGAAATTTATTTTCAGATATTCTTGGCACAATGCGAACAACTCCAAGGGATTTGGGTGCTTATGAAAGTATAGAGTTTGAGGAGGATTAAATAAAAAAGCAGTTTAAAAAGCTGCCTTCTATAAATCGTATATTCTTTTGTTACGTAAATAATGGTCTATGTGACATCATTGCATTTACTTTTTCCGCAACAGCTTCTAGTACACTTTCATCTTCATAGTTTTTAATAACTTCATCAATAAGTGCCACAATACTTTCCATATCAGCTTCCTTTAAACCTCTAGTAGTTACTGCAGGAGTTCCAACACGAATTCCTGAGGTTACAAATGGGCTCTTATCATCAAAAGGAACCATATTTTTATTCACAGTAATATCAGCTTTTACCAGAGCTTGTTCAGCATCTTTTCCTGTTATATTTTTATTTCTTAAGTCTATAAGCATCATGTGATTATCTGTACCTCCAGAAATAATGTTATATCCTCTATCAACAAATGCTTTTGCCATAGCTTCAGCATTTCTTTTAACTTGAAGTGTATAATGTAAAAAATCATCTGTTAAAGCTTCTTCAAATGCAATAGCCTTTGCAGCAATAATATGTTCTAATGGCCCTCCTTGGTTTCCTGGAAAAACTCCAGAATTCAGCAAAGAAGACATCATTCGTAAATTTCCATTTTTTAATTTTAATCCAAATGGGTTTTCAAAATCTTGTCCCATCATTATCATTCCTCCTCTTGGACCACGCAATGTTTTATGCGTAGTTGTTGTTACAATATGACAATGTGGTAAAGGATCATTCAAAATACCCTTCGCAATTAATCCAGCTGGATGCGAAATATCAGCCATTAAAATAGCTCCAACACTATCAGCAATCTCTCGAAAACGCTTAAAATCCATATCACGTGAATACGCAGATGCTCCAGCAATAATCAACTTTGGTTTTTCTGCTGTAGCAATCGCTTGCATTTTATCATAATTCAATGTACCAGTGGCTTCATCTACTCCATAAAAAACTGGGTTGTAAAGTTTCCCAGAAAAGTTAACCGGAGAACCATGAGTTAAATGCCCTCCATGAGACAAATCAAAACCTAAAAACTTATCTCCTGGTTTTAAACATGCTGCAAATACTGCAGTATTTGCTTGACTTCCTGAATGTGGTTGTACGTTTACGTAAGCAGCACCAAACAAAGTCTTTGCTCTATCAATTGCTAATTGCTCAACTTCATCAACAACTTCACAGCCACCATAGTAGCGTTTCCCAGGATATCCTTCTGCATATTTATTTGTCAATACAGAGCCAGCGGCTTCCATCACTTGCTCACTCACAAAATTTTCTGAAGCAATAAGCTCCAATCCGTTAATTTGACGTTCTTTTTCAGCTTGAATTAATTCAAAGATTTGTTGGTCGCGTTGCATAAGCTTTTCTTAAAGTTAAATTTTATCAAAAATAAGAAATTGATTAGTTTAATACGTCAAAAAACATATATTTACATAGAATTTAATAACAATTAATCAACAATTACTTATGCCTTTATCAGCAAATAATCCAGACAGAACATCATGGCTACATGTAGATAAGAATTCTGATTTTCCAATACAGAATATTCCTTTTGGAGTTTTCTTGACGCGTGATGATATTATTACCATTGGAACTAGAATTGGAGACACAGCTATTGATTTAGGTGCTTTGCATCAACTAGGTTATTTTGATGGGATTCCCTTAACAGATGATATTTTTCTTCAAGATACTTTGAATGATTTTATTGCTGATGGTAGAAAAACTTGGCGTTTGGTTAGAAATAGAATTGCTCAGATTTTTGATTCTGAAAACACCACATTAAAAAATAACAAGAAACATAAAGAAATTGTTCTATTTCGTTTAGATGAAATAGAAATGCAACTTCCTGTACAAATTGGTGATTATACCGATTTTTATGCAAGTAAAGAGCATGCTACAAATGTTGGTATTATGTTTAGAGGCGAAGAAAATGCCTTAATGCCAAATTGGTTGCATTTACCAGTTGGGTATCATGGTAGAAGTTCATCAATAATTCCATCAGGAATTCCTGTTCATAGACCTCAAGGTCAAACACTTCCTGCTGGAGCAGACAAGCCAGTTTTTGGGCCTAGTAAATTAGTCGATTTTGAATTGGAAATGGCTTTTATTACAACTGATGCTAATGATTTGGGTGAACCAATTCCTATTGAAGAAGCTGAAGATTATATTTTTGGACTCGTATTATTTAATGATTGGAGTGCTCGTGATATTCAAAAATGGGAGTATGTGCCTCTTGGACCATTTCTAGGTAAAAGTTTTGCATCAACCATTTCACCTTGGATAGTTACTTTGGATGCTTTAGAGCCATTTAGAGTTGAAACACCTAAACAAGATTATAAACCGTTACCTTATTTACAGTTTAAAGGAAAAAAGAGTTTTGATATTAATTTAGAAGCGGCTATAAAGCCAAAAGGTGCTAAAGAAACTGTTGTTTGCAAATCTAATTTTAAGTACATGTACTGGAACATGGCACAACAACTTGCACATCACACAAGTAATGGCTGTCCTGTAAATTCTGGTGATATGATGGGAAGCGGAACCATTTCTGGGCCAACAGAGGATTCTTATGGTTCAATGCTAGAGCTAACTTGGCGTGGTGAAAAACCAATTAAAATGAAAGATGGTACGGAGCGTAAATTTATAAATGATAACGACTCTGTTATTATGCGTGCTTATTCTGAAAATGATGATGTAAGAATTGGTTTTGGAGAAATAAAAACGAAGCTGCTTCCTGTTTATAAAAAGTGATTTATTAGGCAAAAATCAATTTCTTTGTAACACTTATCGTAAATTTTATACTAATATAGTATAGCCCTTTTTTTCTACTTATAAATTGCCATATCTGAGTTATTAAACTTTGAACATTATATTTTAATCTGTATATTGAAGTTAATTTCTTACAGTTCATGAAAAAAAAGACGAAATTATTAATTAAGGATTCATTTTTTTCCTCAATTCTTACTTCAATTATTGTCTTATTTTTAGCAATAACATTCGTCAATATCACCTTCTTTAATCCATTTATAAAAGCATTCGAAGATTTCGATTTTCTAGACATGTATTACGCTGAAAATTTTGGCAATTCAGATGAAATAAATACAGATATTATTCTCGTTAATGTTCAAAACAATAGTCGCGAAACCATTGCCAATATGTTAGAAGAAATTCTGAAGGAAGAACCTAGAGTAATTGGCTTAGATGTGATTTTTAAAGATTTAAAGGATTTTTATTCAGACTCGTTATTATCATCTGTTTTAGATAATGAAAAGATAATAACCGCTTACAATTATAATGACGAAGTTTATCAATATAGTAATGCATTACTAGTAACAAATAACAAACAAGGCTTTACCGAAATAAATTTCGACCAAGAAACCTATGTCATGCGTAATTTCAGAGGAATCCGAACAGCCATGGATGAGACTGAGCATCTTTCATTTGCCTCTCAAGTTGCTAAACAATATTTTGGTGATTCATACTGGAGTGAATTAGAATACGATAAAAAGCTCAGAGATGTAAACACCATAAAGTATTATGGTGATTATGATTCCTTTCAATACTTAGATTCCTCCGATTTTTTTACGAGTTATGACAAAAAATCTGGTTTAAAAGATAAAATCGTACTTCTTGGCTTTTTTGGCGTACCAACAGGTAATCACTTAAATGTCGAGGACATGAAATGGACACCATTAAACAATAAGTATACGGGAAAAAGTTTACCTGATATGTTTGGTGTTGTGATTCATGCCAACATTATAAATATGCTTATAAAAAATGATTTTATATACCGCTTTTCAAATTTCTGGCTTGGTATTATCCTGTTTTTTTGCATGTTTTTTTGCACCATGTATTTTATTAAAATTAACAAGAAATATAAAATTAGTTACAGAACCAGAAAACGAACATTTCTGTTTGTATTCACAATAGTTTTAATGGGACTTGCCTTATTACTTTTTAAACGAGGAATTATTTTAAGACCAATTCCAATAATTGCTGTCGCTATTTTAGCGGGAAGTTATTTTAAATATTACAAACATTTAGTTAGATATATAAAAACAAAACGAAAGTGGAAAACATATATAAAATAAAAATATTAGCTTTTAGTTTTATTATAGGCTGTATTTTTTCGGCTCAAGGGCAAAATGATTTTTTTGTGCATTTTTATAAAGGAGTGCCTTTTATTGAACAGAATGACTCCATAAAACCTATAAGTAAGGGGAGCGTTATTGAAAAGAATGCGAAATTGGTCATTAATAAAAAAGATGTTGTACACCTAATTGATGATAAAGGCGAAGTTTATAAGATTAGTAAAACAGGAAAATATAAACGAAAAGAGTTAAAAAAAATAGATGCAGAAAAAAACAGTTCTTCATTTTCAAAAGCATTTTTCACTTCCTTATGGAAACAATTCACCAATGCTGTAGCAAGTAAAAAGAACAAAAGTGCTGTAGTCTATAGAGGTGATGATATTTTCTTAATGCAAGATCCAATGGATAGCGCAAAGGTATATGCATCTGAAATACGCTTCAAATGGAAAAAAATACCCAACAAAACCAAAGATTACTATTTCATTCTAAAAGATGTTGAAACAGGTAAACTTACAAAATTTGGAACTCCAACAAATAAACTCAGTTTATTTATGGATGATGGTATGTTAAAACAGGGTAATAGCTATCAATGGACGGTAACCGAAACCAAATACTTTAATGAAAATGATTTGTCATTTTACAATTTCAGACTAATAACTAAATCTGAATTCAAAGCTTTAGAGCCTGACATAAAAAAATTGTCCAACTATTTAAAATCTCTTGATCTTAACAAAAAGGAGATAAAAGCGACTATTAGCGAGGATTATAAAATTTATTATTAAGCTAATTAAGCTTAATTTTTCACAACTTTAATAACCTTAGATCCAAACTCAGTATTTAGTTTAATAAATAATATAGAAGATTGTAATTCTGTTATATCTAATTGATCAAAGTCTGACTTAACTGTCATTAATTGTTGCCCCAAAATAGAATAGATCTCTACACTAGTAAGCTTGGTTAAATCTCCTTCAATATTGATAATTCCATTGGTTGGGTTTGGAAATATTTTATAATTAGAAACGAGGTTAAATCCTTTAACTGATAATAATGCTCCATTACTATCAAAGGTGTCATTTACTAATTGAGTTCCAGGAACAGCACCGCAATCTGATGTTTCAAACGCTCCTCCACCAGTTCCACCACAAGCAGTTTCAAATTGGTCATCAAAAGTACCTCCATCTTCAAACATGAATATTGGAGCCTCATTTACGTCAGCATACTTAATTTTAATATGACAAAGCTTAGTTGGAACAGAAGTTACATTATCTGCTGCAAATGTATTGGAACTAAATGCCTGAGAATAAGACCAAGAAACTCTTGAAGTCGTATTATCATTAACGGTGAAACTACCATAAATTCCAGCAGGAGCTACATCAATATACTGACCACATATATAGCCTTCTGCATTGGGTTGCGTAAATTCTACATTTGAATTTGCTAATACATTTGTTCCGAAGGCAGCATTACTATAATTAAAGTAAAGTTGTCCAGAGCCAAGTTTAAAAGTTCCAGTTGAATTAATTGTTTGTATCATTACATCCACCTCGAAATAATCATCAGCTCCATCATTTGTGTTTTGAGCATTTGCAAATGTAAAATGAATATCTTGTGAAAAACCATTTAGGCTAATTCCAATAGTTAAAGCAAAAATCAAGCTTAATTTAAGAAAGTACTTGTGTTTCATGGTCTATGTTTATTAAAGTTATAATTAGTTTTTTCGTTTTGCATGAAGCTTCATCATCATTCTGGTAAACTGCTCTCCTTTGCCAAGATTCGGGTTAAGAGAAACAGTTATATCTGTATTTTGAACTTCTCCATTCATATCAATATCTGCATCAAGATATCCACTTAGTCCTCTTTGTGGTACAACGCCATTTCTATCAATATTTTGAATTTGGCCATCTCCGTTGAAATCTCCTGCAAATAATCCAAACTTTCCGCTTCCTAAATTTGAAATAGCATTATTACCTCCAATTACAAGCGCACTAGAATTAGTAAAATCAATGTTTTTGCTACTTCCATCAAAATTTATCGAATTTAAGGATAATATTCCTAAATGGTTCCTATGGCTTAACATAATATTATAATTTCCGCTTGAAATATCAATAGTCACTGGAGAAATTCCATCTATATCAACAACATCACCATCTGACTGTAAAAGAGCAGACGTACTACTAATTACAGTTAATAAATCTACACTATCACGAATTTCAATCCAAACCCAATCAACAATAGCATCATTACCTGTTACATCAAAAACAGATTGATTACAGGTAAGTCCGTCAACATAAGGACTTGTTGTTTCAAGAATTCCTGCCGTACGTAAATCATCTTTCATAAGCCCATTTGAATCATAAGCACCTTCTAAAAAGACCTTTAGACTCAAGGGAGTTCCACAAGGAGTTACTGTTACAGTCGTAGGAACACCTCCACAATCTGGCAAGAAATCTCCTGCATTAAATGTGTAAACTCCAGGGCCTTGATATGAACTTGGTGTCCAGTATTCATTAGAATCAAAGTCAGGTTCCGTAGTGCCATCAACTACATCTAAAACATTATATAAATCTTCTAATGTAGGATTGGTTAAATTACATTCAGAAATTATTTTATCTTCTCCTGGGTCAAATGGAATAACTACATTGGGTAATGTCCAGCTTGCAACATCAGACACATTAATATCTAAAGATCCAATGCTCAGATTTGTACTCACTGAAAATGAATAACTATAAAAGAAACTCCCAGCACCAGTATCTGGAAAATCAACATCAAAACCATTAATGGTTCCATCTCCTGAAACACTTACGCTTGAATTGTCATAAACACTAGATTCAAAATCAATTCCATTAAGGCCATTTAGGTTAATGCTTTTACCACAAATAGCACCATCTCCTTGATTAGTTTCTCCTGCCACAGCAAAGTTCTGAAATTCCAAAATTACGGGAAATTCTTCTTGATTTCCGAAAATATCTGTTGCAGTAAAAATCATATTACATATTAATGAGTCGTCAAAGTCAAAATAATCAATTTCATAATAATCTAAGTCATAAGACCATATTATATCATCACAGCTAGATACCTGAGCTCCTCCATTATTGTTTAACCAAGCATCTATTTCTGCTTCGTTACCATTTGGATTGTATTGGATTATTAAAGGCTGAGGATATTGAATAATTTCTATATCTGTAGATATAGTAATTGAAACTGCGTTTGAAGGACAATCAGGAAACGCATTTGTTGGGTCAAAAGTATAAGTTCCTGGACCAGAATATACAGAAGGTGTCCAATATTGATTCAAATCAATTGGGCCGTTTTGCGGCACTAAAATAGTTGGGTCTGGCGTAATCGTTAATAAATCAGTTAAATCTTGTATTGTTGAAATTGTATCTGAGCAAACCGTATTGCCATCTAATTCTTCTACTTCAAAAGCAACAGTTTTATCGTTCAAAGTAATATTAGCTTCGTCATTAAAAATTTCTTCTTCAAAATTTCCACTGGTTGGATTATAAACAGTAAGAGCCTTTTCAACTGATACTTTAAATAAATAAGAATATGAGCCTGCTCCAGTATCTGGAAAATCTACTTCAGTATCAGCAAAAAATACTCCTGAAGGACCTTCATTAGGTTCACCATTAAAGATTTTTGTAAAAGAAAAACTCGCAATATCAGAAGCATTTAAACTTGCAGCAGCATCAATATTAGTTATTACGGTATTTAAATCAAAAACATCATCACAAATGGTATCTCCAGTTCCATATATTTCATCATCAAAATGATTAATATTATCAACGGTCAAATCCAATACAGAACTATCAGTATTCCCGAAAACATCTGTTGCTATAAATTGAACTCCATAAACAATTCTTTTATTACTACTTTGAATAAAAAATTCAAAGACAACGTAGGACCATGTAATTTCTCCACAATCTGATGTTGCTTCAGCTCCTCCGTTATTTGCTAACCACTCGTCAATATCTGTTTTATAATTACCAGCGGAATCATATTGTAATGGTATATCTTGAGGCAGAGTATCAATACTAACTGAATTCTCTACATAGGTAGAAGCAATATCTTTATCCCAATCAGGTTCTGCCAACGCATTAGCAACATTATCAACCAGAATGCAACTCAAATTTGGGTTATTCTCTAATCTTACTGTTACTAAATTTTCATTAAAACCACTTTTTAGATTTAAATTTGACAAAGATGTGTTTTCTGAATATAAGGATGCCAAAAGTGTATTGTTTGATAAATTTAAACTATCAATTAGAGTAAAAGATAAATCTATAAATCTAAGCGAACTTAAGGAAGATAGGCCAACTATTTCGGTTAATGGATTACTACTAAGGTACAAAACTTCTATACTTGTATTATTTCCAAGACTAATATTAGATAAATTATTGTTTGAAATTATTAAGGTTTGAAGATTTAAGTTATTTGAAGTGTCAATTGTAGTGAATTGACTTCCATAAGTATTAATCTGCAAATAGTTAAGATTCGTGTTCTGACTAATGTCTACTTCATTTAAATTTGGAACATTAGATATTGTTATACTTGTAAGCTGTTCATTTCCACTGAAATCAATACTGTGTGTAGATGTACTCTGATTATTGGAGAGAAAAAAACTTTCAAGGTTTCCAAAATACTGGAGCCCTTCAAAATTTGATATATTATAAGTCACTATATTAAGATCTGTAACACCCGAAATTGCACTTGTAAGAACCTGGTCATTTCCATCAATTCCATCTCCCATACTAGTTGGATCACCTACAGAAACCAAAACGCCGCTAGCATTATGGGTTTCTAGATAGTTTTCAAAAGTATCATCAGGTATTGCAGTTATCGCTGTAGCCGGATCATAAACTTTAAATAAATCAAACCCTATACCCTCGTCATGTATAATATTATCTGATGCAAAAACTAGTCTAAAATAAACACTTGTTTCACCGATTAAATGAAAAACATCTTGTGAAACAGTTAGCCAACCACCTGAATCATTACCATCAAGGCTTTCACTCCCACTCCATCCTTGAGGTTGACCTCCAGGATAACTAGCAATTTCTAAAGTATTGAACCAATTAGTTCCACTTCCTACAGTACCAACATTTTGCCAGCTAATCTGATTATCTGTTGAAGATTGTAAAACTGCGCCATCCCAATCGCCTTCACTGTTCCACCACAGACTGAATTCAACATATGGGTTTGCTATAAGAGCAAAATCAAATTCTGGGCTTAACAAGTAACCATCTTCATCCGGAAAATAAGTACCATCGAGGTTAGTTACCCAAGCATTAGTTCCTGAAGCTGCAGAATTAATAACGCTTGCGGAAGGTGTACCAAGTTGCCATGAAGACGTATTACTAAAATTTAAACTCCAACTACCTGCACCAGATTCAAAATCTTCAACATAAGGATATGATGTAATTTGAGCATTTATACTATTGTTTAGAAAAAATAAAATAGTAAAAAAACCAATGTATTTATAAAAATTAATAGCGCACAGTTTCATAATGTTCAATTTTACATAAACATAAGATTTCAGGTAATTTGGGAGTTTTGCTATTAATTCTCAAAAAAAGAGAACCACTAAAATAGTAAAAAAAATCTTACTTTTTGAAATAATTATCAACTCAACGTTTAATTTCTAATATTTACATGAAAATAGTAAGAGTATTTTTTTAGCATTCATAATTTTGTAGAAATTAGTTTTTTCGTTTAGCATTCAGCCTATGCCTTGTAAACTGTTCTCCTTTTCCAAGATTCGGGTTAAGAGATACGGTTATATCTGTATTTTGAACTTCTCCGTTTAGGTTAACATCTGCATTAAGATATCCACTAAGTCCTCTTTGTGGCACAACGCCATTTCTATCAGTATTTTGAATTTGACCATCTCCGTTGTAATCTCCTGCAAATAATCCGAACTTTCCGCTTCCTAAATTTGAAATGGCATTATTGCCTCCAATCACAAGATTGCTAGAATTAGTAAAATCAATACTTATGCTACTTCCTACAAAATTTACCGCATTCAATGATAAAATACCCAAATGGTTTCTATGGCTTATCATTACGTTATAATCTCCACTTAAAACATCAATAGTCACTGGAGAAATTCCATCTATGTCAACAACATCACCATCTGACTGTAATAAGGCTGAAGTACTACTAATCACAGTTAATAAATCTACACTATCACGAATTTCAATCCAAACCCAATCAACAATGGCATCATTACCGGTTACTTCAAAAACAGATTGATTGCAAGTAAGTCCATCAACATATGGACTCGTTGTTGGTAGCATTCCAGATGAGCGCAAATCATCTTTCATAAGCCCATTTGAATCATAGGCACCTTCTAAAAATAATTTTAGATTTAATGCATTATTACAAACACCATACGAAACTGTAACAGAGTTAGAGGTTTCAGGATAGCAAGCTGTAGCAACATGTGTATATGTATATAAACCTTCTTCTGTCACTGGAAACACAACCAAATCGTCGTTTTCATCTGTCCATTCTCCACCAGGAAAAGCTAATTCAAACTCGGTCAAGGCCCAACGTAAATCAGGTTCAGATATTTCATCTCCTGGACATATGAGTTCTACACTATTTACAGCATCACCTGCGTGGTTTTGTATTTCAAGTGGTAATACGGTTATTTCTGAAGTAACACCTTCACTACAATCACCATGTGAATAGGTATAAGTTCCGGATTGAACACTTATTGGATCAATGGTTGGCGTCCAAAATCCTCCAGGATCTGCTCCTAATCCATTTATTAAATCAACTTCTTTTACATAAAAACCATCACAACTCGGGATTTCTGTATCAAATCCTACACTAAGAGCGCTAACATTATAGAAAATGCTAAGATCTGAATTATTAATAAACCCGCAAACATGATTATCTTCACGATAAATAAATGAGGCTATTGATGAACCTATTTCATTGCCCATAATATCTACCTCTCCATTAGGAATAAGGTTATCGCTAGAATCATACCAATCACCACCTGAATAATATTCAGGAATAAGTAAATTTAAATCATATGTTATAGTTTCTCCACATTTATAAGGACTATCATCTGTAAACTCAATATAAAATGGAGGATCTGGAAGTACAAGACCAACGCTTACGGTTGCAGTCTCAAAACCACATTCAGGTAAGTCTGCCGAAGGATTATATACATAATTGCCTACACCTTGAAATACTGAAGGTGTCCAATAATTACTTGCATCTCCCTCTAGAACATCAGGTAAACCTCCTAAACTATTAAACAAGTCATCTAAGGTTAGAGGCTCATCACCACACCATTCTATATAGCCATCACTACCTGCATTGTAAGGAATAGTAACATTGTTAATATAATATTCAGCTTCATTAATTCTTTTAACTAAAAAATCGCCAATGTTTAACTCAGTATAAACTTGTACTTTAAAACCGTAGGTAAATTGTCCTGGTCCAATATTAGGAAAATCAACTAAACCTACTTCGACAAATGCTCCTGGAGGACCGTCAATCTGAATAAAACTAACATTAGAATTATCAAATTTAGAATCAAAAATATCAAGATTTAATAACCCTAATAAATTGTATGTGTCAATATCACAAAGTTCCTCTTCAGTTTCATTTTCTATTAGAGAATTAGGGAAATTATCAAACGTTAGCGTAGCTGTAGTTGATACTTCATTTCCAAAGATATCATACGCATAAAATGTATTTGTAGTGACAATAAGGCCATCAAAGGCTTCATAACTATCTAGTACATGTGTCCAACTAATGTCTCCACAATTACCGGTTGATGCTTCAGCATTACCATTCTGAGCAATCCAAGCATCTACTTCTGCTTGATAAAGACCCTCTCCATTATATTGCACAGTTAAATTTTGTGCTTGAGTTGTAATTATTGGTCCAGTTACAATGTCTACGTATTTAGTAGCAACATCTTTATTCCAACCTGTAGCTGTTTCAGCATAAGTAACATCATCTACCAGGATACAATTCAAATTTGGACAGTTCTGAAAATCTACAGTTGTAAGTAATGCATTTGCATTGTTGTTTAAATTTACATTGGTTAGTGAAAAAGAATTTTCACAATTTAGTGTCGTTAGGAGTGAATTATTAGATAAATTTAGTGTCTCAATACCAGATTCAGAAGTATAAACATTCGTTAATTGCCCCAAATTAAATAAACTAATTTCTGTAATAGGATTATTGCGTATATCTAAATATTTTAAATAATAATTATTATCCAAATTTAAATTTGAAATAGCATTATTGTATAAGAATAAGTACTCTAGATTTATATTATACTGCACATCTATTTCATTTAATCCAGAGTCTGCAGTCGCTAGAAATGTTAATTTTTCATTTTGATTCACATTGATTCTCATTAAATTTTGTGAATTATAAATCTCGATATCACTCAACTCTAAATTACCACTAAAATCAATTTCACTTATGGAAATCGCTTGATTGTTCCATAAATTAAAATCTGTTAACTCAGTAAAAAATTCTAATCCGCTGAAGTTTGAGATATTATAAGAATCAATAAGCATAAATGTTACACCACAAAGATCTGATACTAATATTTCATTGTTTGGTGTAAGATTACTATCAATACCACTATCTATAAGATAACGTTCAAATTCTGAATCTGGAATGGGTATTGTTACAGTTGAAGCAGTAGTATATAATTGAACATTTATTGTAGCTTCAGTAAACTGATTACAAGCGTTTTCAACTGTATATATAAAACTATAAAGATATTCTTCTGCTCCTGTATCTGGAAAGATAACGTTATCATTAGTAATAGTTAATCCATCCAAGCTTTCCCATATACCACCAGTAGCTGCATCAGCATCCATAAATTTATTCAAATTAATGGTATTAAAATCATAGCAATTCTCAATGACTGTTTTTGAAATTCCAGCATTTGGAATTGGATCCAATGTCATTTCGAAAATGATTTCTTCCTCATAAATATCACAATCTGATCCATATGTATAGAAAAATATATATTCCTCGATTTCTTCTGGAAGAGCATCTGGAAAATCTACTTCATCTTCATCATTAATAACAATATCTTTGCCTCTACTTTTCCACTTACCGCCACTTGGTGCTTCTAATGCTAAAAAATTATTCAAATTAATGGTCTGAGAGATATAACAGTTTCCATTAACTATTTTTGGTACTGGTTCTGAAGTCACTGTTTGGCCAATATCATAAACTATTACTTCAACACTGCTTTCTGGGCAATTACCTGAAGCAGGAATTGTATATGTATATCTATTACTACCAGGAGTTATTGCCGGTGACCATATACCTCCAGGATCTGGAGAACTAGCTTCTGCGATAGCATTAAAAAGATCTTCTTCAGTATAAATACCAGTACAAGTATCATATGCAACAGGTCCTTCTCCAGCAGAGAGGGCTGATTCAACGATTACAGTGATTTCAGCGGAGTCACCGGGACAATTTGAGCCTGGAAATGGTTCAGCGCCAATAGTATATCTAAATCTATAGGTTCCTGTACTAACACCAATAAAATTAACAACATCATCAAATAAAATATCAAGACCATCTAAACTGGTCCAATATCCAAAAAAGCTTGGATTAGTAGTTAAATACTGATTTAAAACAATGGTTCTATCAATATCACTACATAAAATATAAGCTGTATTATCCTGGCCAGCATAGCAATCATCATCAAAAATAGCAAAATCATCAAAACCTATACCTTCATCAACAACACTTTGATCTGAACTAAACACCAATCTGAACACAACATTGTTTTCACCCTCCAGTTGATTCAAATTAAACTGTTTTACTGTTACCCAACTTGCCGAACCTTCACTAGTGTTAAGACTACCAGACCAACCTTCTTGTGAATCACCAGGTGTACTCGCAATATTATCATAATTAAACCAATTAGTACCACTTCCTAAAGTACCAACATTTTGCCAACTAACTTGTGAATCGATTGAGGATTGTAGTACTACACCATCATACTTGTATTCACTATTCCAAAATAAATTGAATTGTAATCGAGGGTTTTGTAGAGAGGTTAGATCAAAAACAGGGCTTAAAACATAGCCTTCTTCTTCGTTATTATAAAAACCTGATAAATTTGTCGCTAAGGCATTATTTCCAGACGCTGCACCGTTAATTATAACACCTGATGGCGTACCATATTCCCAAGATGAATTGTTTACAGACTGAATAGACCAACCAGATAATCCACTCTCAAAATCTTCAGTATAAGGATAGGAAGTAATTTGAGCATTTATGCTATTGCTTAGAAAAAACAAAATAGTTAAAATGCCAAAGTACTTATATAAATTAATAGCGTACACTTTCATAATGTTTAATTTTACTTAAACATAAGAATTCAGGTAAATTGAGGTATTCCGCTATTAATTCTCAAAAAAGAGAGCCACTAAAATAGTAAAAAAAACTTTCTAAAGAGTTTGTCAATTATTCAAACAGCACAAAGGCTGCCCACTTCAAAGGTTCATTTTTATATTTTTTATGCATCATACGTTGTGCATTATTAAAGGCCAACTTCACATTGTCTCCACCAAGCCAATTCTCATAAAAGGCATTCATAAACTCAGCCGTTTCAGCATCAGGAACTTTCCATAAACTCATGACAATAATATCTACTCCAGCCATTTTAAACGCACGTTGCAGGCCATAAACACCTTCGCTACCATCAATATCACCAAGTCCAGTTTCGCAAGCACTCAACACAACCATATTAGTATTTGATAAGTCAAGATTTGAAATCTCCATTGCATTAAGAATACCATCTTCTTCTTCTTCTTCTGGTTTACTTCCATTTTTCCAAGCATAATTTGCGCCAGCTAGTACAAGTCCTGAACGTAATAAAGGATCTTCAGCTAATCTATATTGATCTTCTTTAGACAAATCATTTTCAAACTGAGTATCTACATTTAAATTCTCAAAGAAAAACCCATGTGTAGCAATATGCAGAATACTAGGACTATTACCACTTAATGCATTAAATTTAGCTTCAGATGCATTACTGCCTTTTAATGTATTAAACGATTTGCCATTTGATCTTAATATAGTATGCAATCCTTTTATCTCCTTTTCAGTTCCTGGTAAATATTCCCAAGTTTCTCCTCTATTTCGAGTGGCTTTATAATTTTTTATACTTTCGGTTTCTAAATATGCAAATTGCATAGAATCTATTTCTTCTTTCACAGCATCCAAATAATCATATTCAATAGCACCAATAAACAAAGTACTTTCTGTACTTGGCTCAATTTCACCATGTTCTAAAACACTTGTACTACTCAATCTAACCAAATTATATGTACTATTTATTAATTGAACGCAATCAGATTCCATGGCAGAAAATGATATTTGATTAAGTAAACCACTTGGTGAATAATATATTGTTTTACTTCCCTTAATTTCTTTTTCTAAAGGTTTCCATATTAAATTATATAACTGATCAGAATTATATAATTGATTAGGATTCTTATCTGCTAAAACTTTTTTCAAATCTTCTTCATTAAACAAGCTCACTAATTTTGGATATTCCCAATCTTTTTTATAAATATATGCTCCATATAGTGTTTTGTCTGTAATTCCTTTTTCATTATCAAATAATTTATAGTGTGAAAACTCTATAGCAATTTCATTTTTTTTCAATTTTTGATTTGATAACTTCCAGTCTTTTGAAATATTAATATTTTCTTGAAAATTAGAATTGTATAACTTCACCAATTCACTTTCTTTAATATTTATTTCATTGATGAGGCTATCAACAGAAATTTTTCGTTCTGACATTGATAAGCTAAGTTGCTCACTCAATTCTTGTTTTAAGTATCTATAAATAGTGATTTTTTTGTCATATTGAGAAAAATTTAATGTTGCTAATTTTGCCGAAATATCTTTTGAACTTTTTAGCAATAAATTTTTTAAAATTAGTTGATTATTTAGGTTCAGTTCCACCAGGTTTTTAAACTCTTCTCCTTTCTGAAAACCAATAGATTGATTAATATCAAATCTATCTAAAACTGTTTCAAGAAACATTTTTTTTTCTTTTTCACTTCTAAACTTAAAAACATTGTCTAGGTGAGTGAGTAAATTTTTATTTGATTCTAATAGTAAGGGTATGGCATTATTAAATTCTCCTATTTTATAATATAACTTTGCCAAATTAAACTGACTTGCTCCATAACTATGATGATCAACGCCTAAAGTTTCTTCTTTTAATTTTAAGGACTCAACTAAAAGTGGAATTGCTTTTTTATAATCTCCAGATTCAATAAACAATGTTGCTAAATCACTTAAATGTTCTGCGTATCGTGGATGCTTAATCCCTAATTTATCTTCAATTATTTTCACTGCTTCTAACCTTGTAGATAATGATTTTTTATAATCTCCTTTTAAAAAGTAGATTCTAGATAAACTACCTAATTTGGTTCCATAATATAAATTTTCTTTCCCAAGGTTGTTTTCTGTAAACGCTAAGGATTCTAATGACATTGACAAAGCTTTATTATAGTCTTCATTATTAGCATATTTTGATGCTGTATGTCCCAATAGATAGCCATATCTTGAATATTCTTTTCCATAATTAGCTTCACATACTTTAAGAGCCTCCAAAGACAAAGACAATGCTTTAGGATGATTGCCAAGATCCGAATACAAATCGGCTAAAATTATCAACTTAGATCCATCATCTTTCACTAATTTTCTATCATGGGTATCTGCTTCCCAATCTTTAATTTTCAACGACTCAATAGCTAGTGGCAATGCTTTTTCATATTCTCCTAATTTAGTATATAATCTAGACAGACTAAATAAACCCATTCCATATCTTGGGCTTTCTTTACCTTCATTTTGTGCAATAATTTTTAAACCTTTTCTTAATAATGGCAAGGCTGTTTGGTAGTCTCCTGATAAATAATAAACATCACCCAAAGAGCATAACACTACTCCATAATCCGTACCATAACTTATACCATCACTATTCATTCTCTCCAACATTTCCTTTGCGACGCTACCAACTTCTATTGCATTTAAATAATCTCCACTTTTGAAGTAAAGAACCACCGTTAAAAACGGTGGCTTTGGTTTTCAGATTAGACCCAAAGGGTCATAACACTCATTTCGAATCATGATGTTCTTGATATTTTACATATCGTCTTATCATAGCTTCATCCAAT